>WNFL01045970.1_pt2 | contig 12612 bp, 13 predicted proteins | sample 5400361 | NCBI WGS metagenome assembly WNFL01 (sample SAMN13153351, study PRJNA577476) | soil metagenome | isolation source: 40 cm soil on Douglas fir-dominated hillslope | place: USA:California | collected 2013-09-17
GAGTTGAAGCCGGGGCGCCTTCCGTGAATGAGGCCATGGCATGGGAGTCCGTCCTCCAGAGAGACGCCTCCGCCGATGACCGTTTCCTTTACGCGGTCACGACGACGGGGATCTATTGCCGTCCGTCGTGCCCTTCCCGACGGCCGAAGCGCGATAACGTCGCCTTCTTCTCGTCCGCCGCGGCGGCAGAGGATGCCGGGTTTCGCGCCTGCCTGAGATGCCGTCCAAACCGCGCGAAGGCGCCACACCGCGGAGTCGAGCGCGCGCGTAACTACATCGATGCCCACATCGCTGATCTCGGCGAGGAGCGCATCACGCTCGAGCTGCTCGGCGAGCAGTCGGGACTCAGTCCCTATCATCTCCAGCGCAAGTTCAAAGAGATCGTCGGGCTGACACCTGCGCAATACATCCGCGCTCGGAAGAGCGAGCGACTCAAGGGCGAGCTCAAGCGCGGTGAAACCGTGAGCCGCGCAACTTTTGGCGCTGGCTATGGCTCGAGCAGCAGAGTTTACGGCGACTCCGACAAACGCCTCGGAATGACGCCGGCCACGTATCGACGCGGCGGTGCGGGTGCGCACATCAAATACGTGACGGCAAAAACATCGCTCGGCGTTCTGCTGGTCGGTGCGACTGATCGCGGTGTTTGCGCGGTTACGCTTGGCAATGACGCGAAGACTCTTGAAGGCGCACTCGAGCACGAGTATCCGGCAGCAACGCGGACACACGTCTCGCACCCTTCGAGCTCACTCCACGCGTGGGTCGCCGATATCATCGAGGCGGTAGATAGCGATCGCGTGCGACTGGATATCCCGTTCGACATCCAGGCGTCCGCGTTTCAATGGAAGGTGTGGCGCGAGCTGCAGAAGATTCCTTTCGGCGAGACGCGCTCATACGGCGAAATCGCAAACGCGATCGGATCTCCGAAAGCAGTTCGGGCGGTGGCAAGCGCCTGCGCGAACAATCGGGCCGCCGTCATCATCCCCTGCCATCGCGTCGTGAGGCAGAATGGCGAGCTCGGGGGATATCGGTGGGGGCTGGAGCGCAAGCAGCGGCTGATCGAGAAAGAGCGTGCCATGAGTGAGAAAAGCACGTCCTAGATAGATAAACGGCGCCCGTCTAAGTTCCCTTAATGGCAACATTCGGGAACGGGCGCCGCGTCGCCATAGTCGCAGGCGTGCGGACGCCGTTTGCAAAAGCTGGGACTGCCTTCAAATCGATCTCCGCCATCGATCTCGGCAAATTGTGCGTCGCGGAATTGCTGCAGCGCACAAATCTGGACGGAAAAGAAGTCCAGTCGCTCGTGTTCGGGACGGTGGTTCCTTCTGTACTCGCGCCGAACATCGCGCGCGAGGTCTCGCTGCTGCCGCTCCTGCCAAAGGGAGTGGAGGCATACAGCGTGAGCAGGGCGTGCGCATCCGCCAACCAGGCAATCACCGACGCCGCGGATCAGATCGCCCTCGGCCACCACGATATCTCGATCGCCGGCGGGTCCGAGTCCCTGTCGAATATTCCCGTCCTTCACTCGCAGGGATTCGCAGACGCGCTCGTCCTGGCGTCAAAGGCGAAGTCGCTGCCGGCGCGGCTCAGGGTTCTCGCGCGCCTGCGTCCAAAGGATCTCATTCCCATCACTCCGGCGATCGCCGAGCCGTCGACTGGTGAGACGATGGGTCAGTCGGCCGAGAAGATGGCCAAGCTCAACGCGATATCGCGCGAAGAGCAGGACCATTTCGCGCTCCGCTCGCACCGCCTCGCGTCAGCCGGTACATCCGACGGAAGATTGACTGCCGAGATCATGCCGGTTTACGTGCCGCCAAAATTCGAAAGCGTGCTGACGTCGGACAATGGGATACGCGAGGACACGAGCTACGAACAGCTCGCGGCACTCAAGCCTGTGTTCGACAGAAAGTACGGAAGCGTCACAGCGGGCAATTCCTCGCCGCTGACCGACGGAGGTGCCTGCGTTCTTCTCATGAGCGAGGACAGAGCGAAGGCGCTCGGCTATCCACCGCTCGGAATAATCAGATCGTACGCGTACGCCGCGCTCGATCCCGGGGAGCAGCTGCTTCAGGCACCGGTGTTGGCGGCGCCGGTCGCCCTCAAGCGCGCCGGACTTACGCTGAAGGACATGGACCTCGTGGAGATGCACGAGGCGTTCGCCGCACAGGTATTGTCGAACCTCAAGGGTTTCGAGTCGAAATGGTGGGCGGAGCGGGCGGGTTTTTCGCAGCCGGTGGGCGAAGTCGACCGGGCGAAGCTAAACGTCATGGGCGGCTCGATCGCTATCGGGCATCCGTTCGGCGCGACCGGAGCGAGAATCACCACCACGCTCCTGAACGAGCTACGACGCCGCGGCGGACAGTTCGGATTGATGACGGTCTGCTCGGCTGGCGGTATGGGCTTCGCGATGGTTGTCGAGAGGACGCAATGAGCTCGTCCTCGGAAGTCACGATCGGCGGGCTGGTAGGCACGCGGTGGAAACCCGCCCTCTCGGTCGAAGTCACTGACGGCATCGCCATCATCACTTTCGATCTCCCGAATGAGTCTGTCAACAAGCTGACCCGCGCGGTAAAGGACGAGTTCATCGCGTTGATCAGCCGGCTCGAGCGCGACACCACTGTGAACGCGGCGGTGTTTGTGAGCGGCAAACCCGACGTGTGGATCGCCGGCGCCGATATCGAGGAGTTTCTCGAGCTCAGGACCGCGAGCGACGCCGAACGATTGAGCAGGGATGGGCAGATGCTTCTCGATTCGATCGAGAAGCTTCGCATTCCAATCATCGCGGCGATACACGGAGCTTGTCTCGGCGGCGGACTCGAGACGGCGCTCGCCTGTCATTATCGCATCGCCACAGATCATCCCAGAACGATGCTCGGCCTGCCCGAGGTCCAGCTGGGATTGATTCCCGGCGCGGGCGGAACGCAACGGTTGCCGCGCAGAATCGGATTGACCAATGCGCTCGACATGATTCTCACCGGGAAGCAGGTCCGCGCCAAGAAAGCACTCGACCTGGGATTGGTCGATGAGATGGTGCATCCGTCAATTCTCCGCACAATCGCACTCCAGCGCGCGCGCGAAGTCGCCGAAGGCAGAAAGAAGAGCGAGCGGCATTCCGGCGGAATAAAGGGCCTGTTCATTGATGGGAATCCCGCGGGACGCGCGCTCGTGCTGAGAAAAGCGCGCGAGCAAACACTGGCCAAATCCCGCGGCCATTACCCCGCGCTCATTGCCGCGATCGACGTCATCGCCGCCGGCTATGAGAGAGGCGTTGCGCACGGGTACCGGGAGGAGTCGCGCCGCTTCGGCGAGATGGCCGTGACCGATGTGTCGCGGCAGCTGATCTTCCTTTTCTTCGCGACAAACGAGCTGAAGAAGGATCCCGGCGTCGAACCTTCAGAGTGGCCCGAGCTTCCCGTCTCGGCCTTCGAGCCGCTACCGGTCGACAAGATCGCGATCATCGGGGCAGGGTTCATGGGCGCGGGGATCGCATCGATCGCCGTGCAGCATGGGAGCCTCGTCCGCCTCAAGGATGCGGATCACGCGCGCGTGGCGAAGGGATACGCCGCGGTGCGCGACATTCTGAAGGAACGGCTCACCAAGCGACAGATCACGAAAGTCCAGTACAGCGACTACATGGCGTTGCTCGGGGGAACCGTCGATTACTCCGGATTCGGGAACGTCGATCTCGTAATCGAGGCAGTATTCGAGGATCTCGCCATCAAGCACCAGGTCCTTCGCGAGACGGAGGCGGCGATCAGTCCAACCGCGATCTTTGCGACCAACACGTCAACGATTCCGATCGGATTGATTGCGCAGGCATCCAGCCGGCCCGAGCGCGTGTTGGGAATGCACTTCTTCTCGCCCGTGCAAAAGATGCCGCTGCTCGAGGTGATTACGACTGCGCAGACGCACCCGCAGGTGACCGCCACCGCCGTTTCTTACGGAAAAAAACTAGGCAAGACCGTAATCGTGGTGAACGACGGACCGGGGTTCTACGCCAACCGGATACTTGGGCCGTACATCAACGAGGCCGGAATTCTGCTGGATCAGGGCGTCGCGGTCGACATAATCGACAAGGCGCTCGTCGATTTCGGATTTCCGGTCGGCCCGATCACGCTCATCGATGAGGTCGGATTGGATGTAGCGACCAAAGCGGGAAAGATCATGGCCGAGGCTTATCCCGACCGCATGCAGCCGGCGAAATCGATTCAGGCGGTGGTCGCGGCGGGACGTTACGGAAGAAAATCGAAGAAGGGATTCTTTACCTATGATAAGGAAGGAAAAAAAGGCGAAGTCGATCCTTCCGTGTACGGCCTGTTTCTCACGCCCGGAAGCATCCCCATTGTAAAGTCCATCGCGCCGCCCACGGGAACTGAGACTTCACCGCGGCCGGAGATGCCCGCCATTCAGATTCAGCAACGGACTATTCTGGCGATGGTCAACGAAGCCGCGCGTTGTCTGAGTGACGGGATCATTCGCTCTTCACGTGACGGCGATGTCGGAGCGGTATTCGGAATCGGCTTCCCTCCATTTCGCGGGGGGCCATTCCGGTACATGGATTCACTCGGGATTCAGATCGTCGTGCAAAGGCTCGAGGACCTGAATGCGCGCTTTCCCGGAAGGTACGAGCCCGCCGAGCTGCTGCTCGAGATGGCTCGTCGGAGGCAGGTGTTTTATCCCGACGATCGCTCGTGAAGACAGCAGGGCGTACGGAAGTGCATTCGTTCCTCGCAGTCGTGATGGCGCTAGTGGTGGTCGCGTGCGCGCCAACAGTGCGTCGCCCTCTGGGCCCCGCTGACTATCCACGCACTCGAGCCGAGCAGACGCGGTATCGCGAGACGTCACACTATGCCGATGTGCGAACGTTTCTCGACTCGCTGCGCAAGCTGCAGGCGCCGCTGGTGTTCGGGTCGATCGGCAAAACGTCTGAAGGCCGCGACATCCCCTACGTGATCGCATCGCGCCCGTTGGTTTCAACGCCGTCGGAAGCGGAGCGACTGGGGCGGCCGATTGTCTACGTGCAGGGCAACATCCACGCGGGCGAAGTCGAAGGGAAGGACGCGTTGCTGGCACTGCTTCGCGATCTCACTTATTCGACCAAACCAAACGTGCTCGACTCGATCGTTCTTATCGCTGTGCCCATCTACAACGCCGACGGCAATGAGCGCTTCGCGCCGCAATCGGTGAACCGCACCGAACAGAACGGTCCCGAAATGGTCGGGATTCGCGCCAATGCCCAGAATCTCGATCTCAACCGCGACTACGTGAAGGCAGAAGCGCCCGAGACGCGGGCGTCGCTGGCAATGTTCAACACCTGGGATCCCGATGTGTTCGTGGATCTTCACACGACCGACGGAAGTTTTCACGGCTACGCTCTCACTTATTCTCCGTCCCTGAGCCCGGCAGCGGTTTTCGGAGGGGTTTATGCCCGCGATTCACTCCTTCCGATTTTGCGCGAGCGTCTTCGCGCACGCGATGGATTCGAGGTGTTCGATTACGGCAACTTCATTTCTGATGAGCGCGGCGGCATTGCCGATACGAGCGTGCATGAAGGATGGGCGACCTACGATTCGCGCCCGCGCTTCGGCACGAACTACTACGGGCTTCGCGGACGGATAGGAATTTTGAGCGAAGCGTACTCGCACGACTCGCTCGCGCGACGGATCGCTTCCACGTACGCGTTCGTCCGTGAGACCCTTTCCCTCGTGGCTGAAAAGGGCGCTGCGATCAGATCATTGAGCGCGAAGGCAGACAGCCAGCCTCTCAGCTGGGGCCGCGCCCCTGATTCGGTGCAAATGGTTGGCATTCGCTCCGAGCTCGTTGCCACTCCGAAGATGTTGGATGTCATCAAGGAAGATCTCGAGAAGACGGGCGACTCCTCGCTCACCCAGCCGGGCGTCCCCCGCGGCGAGCGACGCACGGGACGATTCAGAACGATTCGCATCCCTGTCTACGACCGGTTCACGTCGACGCTCGACCGCCTGCCGCCCGCGGCTTATGTCCTGGCGCCGCAAGACACCGCGGTGGTAACGCTACTCCGATTACACGGCATTCGCGTCGATCGCTCCGACTCGGCGTGGACGGCGCGTGGCGAATCGTTCGTCATCGATTCGATCATTACCTCTCCGCGGCTATTTCAGGGGCACCACGAAGTTCGTCTCAAAGGGCGATGGGAGCGCGGAGTGCAGGTGCTTCCACCCAGGTCGTTCATCGTCTCCACGGCGCAACCACGTGGCACGCTCGTCGTCTATCTCCTCGAGCCCGAGAGTGACGACGGTTTCGTGACCTGGAATCTGTTTGACAGCAGCCTAAAAAAGGGCGGTCGATTCCCCGTAACGAGAATCTTCGATCTCAGTCGCCGCGGCCGAGGCGCCAACCGCCGCAGCTCGACCACCATTACCACGCCACTCGAGAACTGATGCTTCGCAGCGCATTTCTTTATCTCGCCGGTCAGCAACAGGTATTCAAGTTCGTTCGCAACAACCGGTTGGCGAAGAGCTTTGCCAACCGGTTCGTCGCTGGAGAAACTCTCGACTCCGCGCTCACTGCCGTCGCAAGGCTCAACGGGCGCGGGATCACGGCATCGCTCGATCTGCTTGGCGAGAGCGTCCATAATGAAGCCGAAGCCCAGGCTGCGGGCGAAGCGTACATCACCATGCTCGACCGCATCCACGAGCAGAAGGCGGATGCCAACGTCTCCGTCAAGCTCACCGCTATGGGACTCGACATCTCGGAGGAGCTCTGCGTCACGATCATGCACAAGATCCTCGCGCGCGCCCGTGATTGCAGCTCGTTCGTACGGATCGACATGGAGTCGAGTGAATACACCGAGCGGACGCTCGATCTGTTCGAGCGACGTCTCTATCCAGCGTATCCCCAGAATGTAGGAATCGTGTTGCAGAGCTACCTGTTCAGAACCTTCGCCGACGTCGAGCGTGCGATTCTGGTCAAGGCGCGAGTTCGCCTCTGCAAAGGAGCCTACAAGGAGCCGGAGACGGTCGCGTTTCCGGACAAGAAAGACGTCGATTCGACATACATTCGTTGCATGCACGAATTGATGCTTCACGGGAACTATCCGGGAATCGCCACCCACGACGAGGCCATCATCAAGGAGGCGAAGCGCTTCGCCAGAGAAAACAACATCTCGGCCGACCGCTTCGAGTTTCAGATGCTGTACGGGGTGCGACGCGATTTGCAGGACATGCTCGTCCGCGAAGGTTATCGCATGCGCGTCTACGTCCCATTCGGAACTCAGTGGTACCCCTATCTGATGCGACGCCTCGCCGAGCGCCCCGCGAACGTCGCATTTCTCACGGGGAGCATGTTCAAGGAGATGGTCGGCCGACGCCGCCGCTGACGATGGGCAGATTTCTTCCCCCCGACCCTTCTAAAGGCGATCCCAACACGATCGGCGGATACATGGCTGTGCACGACCGGCCAGCCGCGTTCGAGGGGAGCGATGGTGCGTCGTACAGCGTCGAGATCATCGTTGACATCAGCGGAGAAAAAGAACGGGCCTTTGGCGCCTACCTGCTATTCGTGCGCTGGGGTCGTGGCGACCCGGTAGCGAGCGGACATCTGGAGACCGATTTCCTCGCCTTCGCATCAACTGAAGACGAGGCGCGCAAAATGGTGGGCGCAATGTTGCTGAATGAAGTGAAGGTGACGCTCGATACCCTCATCAAGGCGAGACGCGCCGAGCTGCTGCCCTGGTGGGATTCGATGCGCCAGGAGGGTAGCAGTTGACGCGCAAGGAAGGCGTCGTGCTCCAGGGCACGGGCGGAGTATGGCACGTCCGCGCCGACTCGGGAGAGACGCACGAGGCCTCACTTCGCGGAAGACTCAAGCAGGAGCGCAAACAGGACAGAAAGCTCGCGGTCGGTGACCGCGTGGTGCTCGAGATCGACGAGCGGGGCGAGCACTGGGCGATTGCCGAGATTCTGCCGCGACATTCAAAGCTCGCGCGACGCGAACCGGGTGAAGGGCAGGGTGAGCGCATTGTCGCCGCCAACGTCGACCAGGTCGTCATCGTCTTCTCTGCCGCGAGGCCGGAGCCGCACCGCAGAATGCTCGACCGGTTCCTGGTGATCGCCGAAGGGAATTCGCTTCAGTCGCGAATCGTCATCAACAAGATCGAGCTTGTGGATAGAGAGGCTACGGAACGCGCCTTCAGCGATTACGTAGCGGCCGGATATCCGTTGCATCTCACGAGCGTCAAGCAACGCGTTGGTTTGGACGAGCTCCATGACCAGCTCGCGGGAAAAACTTCGGTCCTCACCGGCCCGTCGGGAGTGGGCAAGTCGTCGCTTATGAACGCGATGTATCCGGGATTGGATCTCCGCGTCGGCGAGATCAGCGAATCGGTTGGAAAGGGGCGACACACAACGGTTGGTGCGCTACTGCACCCGCTGCCTGACGCCGGCTACGTGGTGGATACGGCCGGGTTGCGCGAGGTCGGGATGTGGGGGCTCGCATCGGAGCATCTCGACGAATGCTTTCGCGAATTTCGTCCGCACATCGCGGAATGCAAGTTCGGGGACTGCACGCACCGGGCGGAGCCGGGCTGCGGAGTGAAGCGAGCAGTAGCCGCCGGCGCCATCAGTGCTGAGCGGTACGACAGCTATCTCAGGCTTCGCGAGGAGATCGAGGATACCGAAAAGAAATGGGCGCCGTACTCCGCCGCATCAAAGGCAAAAAAACGCCGCTGAAGATCTACAAATGATTAGGCGAGAGGTCTCAGTAGGTAAGCTGCGAGTGATTTAGTCACTACCCCCTGACATTACCATTGGCGTGCCCGCCACAAGCAGTCGCCTTCACGCCAACGAGATATGTCAGGGGGTTGTGACTAACAACTGTCAACTTGCCTACTCGGACCTCTCGCCTAATCAGTTGCAGATGCCGGTTGCAGCTATCAGTTGGCAGTTGCTAATCGCCGTTAATGCGCCCCCGTGGACTCCTCTTCAAGCTCGACCGCCCAGTCCACCCGAATATCTCTCCTCAGCGACTCACCCACTGAGCAGTACTTCGTCGCCGACAGCTCAATCGCGCGCAGCGCCTGCTCCTTCTCTATTCCCTTTCCGCCGATACGGAAGTTGAGCGTGATGTGCTTGTAGCGCCGAGGAACCGTGTCGACGCGCTCTCCGACCACGTCGATCTCGAGCGACTCGATTGGAGTGCGCTGCTTCGCGAGGATGTCGATCACGTCGTAGGAGACGCACGTCGCCAGCGCGCTGAGAAGTGTTTCCGGCGGACTCTGTCCGACCTCACCTTCTCCATCGATGCGGGCCGTTGGCCCATTCGGACGGCCAGCATCGAATCGATGCCCGCCAATCCAGTTGACGTGTATGAGCGAAGGTTTCGCCGTTTTGGCCGGTGCGGGTGCAGTCACTTCTCCGGACCCTTCTCGATCGGAGCGCGGACGGCGTTGCCCCACTCCGTCCAGCTACCGTCGTAATTCCGCACGCGATCGTAGCCGAGCAAGTAAGTGAGAACGAACCAGGTATGGGAGGACCTCTCGCCAATACGGCAGTACGCTACGATGTCATCACCCTTGCTGAGACCCTTTTCCTTTTCGTAGATGGCGCGCAGTGAAGCTGCGTCCTTGAAGCTCCCATCAGGATTTGCCGCGCGCGCCCAGGGGATGCTGCGCGCTCCTTTAATGTGGCCGCCGCGCAGCGTTCCTTCCTGCGGATAATCCGGCATATGGGTGCGTTGCCCGGTGTATTCTTCCGGCGAGCGCACGTCGATTAGAGGTTTACCGGCCGCCGAATGCTCGCGAACCTGCTGAAAAAAGGCGCGAATCTTGTCATCCGAACGCTTTGGCGCCTTGTAGCTGGTCTTCGCCAGGCGCGGGACGTCGGTGTTGAACGGGCGGCCCTCCTGTTCCCACTTGATCCGTCCACCGTCGAGCAGCTTGGCATTCGTGAAGCCGAATAGCTGAAATACCCAGAAGGCGTACGCCGCCCACCAGTTGTTCTTGTCTCCATAAAACACCACCGTGGTCTTCTCGTCGATTCCCTTGTCGCGAAGGACGGGATCGTTCAGATCCACATGCCAGTCGACTTTCTGCGCGCCCGGAATGTGCCCGGTGTCGTAAAGGAGGACGTCTTCGTCGCTCTCGATGATTCTGATGTTCGGGTCGTCGAGATGCTCGGCAAGCCAGCTCGTGGTCACGAGGACCTCCGGGTGCACATAACCCTTGCCGGCAATGCCGGGATCCACGACCGATGTATTGCTTGTGATTGTCGCCCCCATGGTTCGCTCCTGAAAAAGGAGAGCTTCTAGCATAATCACGGGGAATCCACGGCGTTGCAAGTATGGACGCGTGTAAGCATGTGTATCTTTGCTGAATGGGTGACAGAAAGCAGGCAGAGATGGAGCCGTACTCGCATCACGTGCTCATTTGCACCGGCGATTTCTGCTCACCTGATCGTCGCGGACGCCAGCTCTACACACTCCTCGCCGAGCTGCTTCAACGCGAGGATATGCTCTTCGGCCCTGAACGCGTGAAGCGGGGTGAAACTCCCTGCCTTGGTGTGTGTAGCAACGGGCCGATCGTCGTCGTGTATCCCGAGGGTATCTGGTACTCAGAGGTCACGCCGGCACTATTGGAGCGAATAGTCGTCGAGCACCTCAAGCACGGCAAACCGATCGAAGAGGCGGTCTTTCACCGCCTCTAGTTCCTGCCTTACCTTTCACCGCATCCAGCACCAATCGCAGTGACGCCATCACCCTTCAATCCACGCAGGCTCGCGCTCGGGGCTGCGAAAAAACTGATTTTCGAGAACGAGGATCCGCAGACGGCGCTCGAGCGCCTCGCCGGCCTCTCGGCGCTCGACGATCGCGGAGCCTTGAGCGCGGAGAGCAAGTCAATGTCACGCATGCGCAGCACGATCCTGAACGACCTCGACGAGATGTACCGCGAAGCATTCGAGCGAGCGAAAGTTACGGGCGACCAGACCCAGATGGCGACGCTCGACTTCGCGTACCGCAGAGAACAGCTCTACTTCGAGATCCTTCTCGACGTTCGCGACGCGCTTGAGCGTCGCTAGCCCCCACGCCCGCCCCGGCGGGACGTCCGGGCGGTGAACAGTCTTTGGGGCTGGATCTGGTTCAACGTCGTCGTCCTGGCGATCCTCGCGCTCGACCTGGGCGTGCTGCATCGCAAATCATCCAAGGTTTCTCTCAAGGAATCCGCAATCTGGAGCGGAGTCTGGGTCGCGCTCTCGCTCTGCTTTGCGCTCGCGATCTACCGCACAATGGGAAAAGAATCGGGGCTCGAATTCCTGACGGGTTACCTGATCGAGTACGCGCTCTCGGTGGATAACATCTTCGTGTTTGTGCTGATCTTCTCGTACTTCAGTGTGCCGGAGAAGTATCAGCACCGCGTGCTGTTCTGGGGAATCATAGGCGCGCTCGTCCTTCGCGGTGTGATGATCGTCGCTGGATCGGCACTCGTGACGCGGTTTGCGTGGACGCTCTACATCTTCGGCGCATTTCTGGTCTTCACCGGCATCAGAATGGCGCTCCAGAAAGATGACGCGGCGTACAACCCGGAGCGCGACCCCGTTCTCCGGTTGGCGCGCAAGCTCATCCCGGTGACGCCCGACTATCGGGGCGACAAGTTCTTCGTCAAGGAGCCGGACAAAACCGGCCGGATGAGATTCGCCGCGACGCCACTGTTCATCGTTCTGATCATCGTCGACACGACGGACATCATATTCGCCACCGATTCTATTCCCGCCATATTCGCCGTCACGCGCGATCCGTTCATCGTCTATACCTCGAACATCTGCGCGGTGCTCGGCCTGAGGGCGCTGTATTTCCTCCTCGCCAGCGTCGTAGACAAGTTCGTGTACCTGAAGCTGGGGCTATCGCTCGTCCTGGTCTTCATTGGCGCGAAGATGCTCCTCGAGCACTTCCTCCACATTCCGATCGTTGCCGCGCTTGGAGTTGTGGGGCTGCTTCTGGGAACGGCGATCTTCGCGTCAGTAAAATGGCCGCGAACGGGGCACTAAAAGGCGGGTACGGGTTACGCTTAGTTAGAACCGACCGTCTTTTTTCGTAACCCCTCCGTCTCACACACAGAATCGGGAATTTCCGCATGATTTTCGCATTGCGCCTCGCGAGCGCCGCTGCATTCGTGCTCGCTCCGCTGTCCTACATCAATGCTCAGGCTTCGACTAAACCGGTCGCTGCTCCCGCTGTCTCTCCGGCAGGAAAAAACCTGGCAATCGATTTTAGAACCACTGTGACCACTCAGGGACAACCCGACACAGGAGGGATTCAGGGCCACGCCGTCGGATCAGCCGACAAAATGCGAATGGATCTGAAGATGCAGGGCCCCGGCGCCCAGGTCAGTCCACTCGGCGGGCCGGGCGGCGAGGTCAGCATGATTCTTTCCGATAGCGGGAAGACCGTCACCTATCTCGATTCCAAGGCCAGTCACTACCTTCGCGTGCGTCCTGCCGATATGCTCGCGCAGGCGCAACAGACGGGAGTGAAGATGGGCTTCTCCGGAACCGAGGCCAAAGTCGACAACCTGGGCGCCGGTCCGACGATACTCGGGCATCCAACCTCCCATTATCGCATTGGCACCGGCATGACGATGACGAT
>WNFL01305398.1_pt3 | contig 12612 bp, 12 predicted proteins | sample 5400361 | NCBI WGS metagenome assembly WNFL01 (sample SAMN13153351, study PRJNA577476) | soil metagenome | isolation source: 40 cm soil on Douglas fir-dominated hillslope | place: USA:California | collected 2013-09-17
AATTAAATCGACAAAAATTCGGTATAAAATTCGGGATCATCATCACCCTTCAAGAGAAAAGTATTTCTTCATGATGGCATTTCTTTCTTCTTTCACAAATTTCAGAAACGCTGATGCTGCAGGAGAATTATGAATCCTTATAGTAATCGGCCCAATCCCGCGTGCGTGTAATCCTCAATCGTGAACAAGACGTTTTCGTTTTGTAGTTCTACGCTTGTGTGGTAAGAAGTAATAGCAACGGCTTTCATGTGGGCACGGGCTGCTGCTTCAATGCCTTTAGGTGAGTCTTCGAATACAATGCAATTTTCCGGTGCAATCCCCAGCTGTCTCGCGGCTTTTAAAAATACTTCCGGGTCTGGTTTACTTTTCGCCACATCATCGGGCCCGATCACTACCGGGAAGTAGCTGCGCAGCTTCAGGTTATCAAGTACAAAGTCGATGTTCAATGTGGGAGCGGCCGTGCCGATAGCTAGTGGAATATGATTCGCTTTTGCTCTGACAAGAAAAGCCTCAAGTCCCGTGATGAGTTTTAGGTGAGGCAGGAATTCTGCGCGGTACTTACGTTCCTTATTTAATGTGATTGTTTCGATTTCTTCGGCAGAAAATACACCAGCTCCAAATACGCGTGCAAACATCTCGGCTGCAGTTCCATAAATCTGCTGGCGGACCTGCTCTATCGTCAAAGGCGCTTTCAGCTGGTTTACCAGTACATCGTACCAGGCTTGTTCATGATAATGCATATCATCGATCATGGTGCCGTTCATATCAAAAATAAAAGCGTGAGTGCGGTGCATCTCGTATAATAATCTGAGTTGGCAAATTACAGATTGAATAAGTGCGATTAAATATGATGGGGTAAAAAACTTAAGAAACAAAAAAATACAAACCAATTCTGTCCAAGGGACTCCTTCGGAGAGCGACAAACGTGGTGTTAGTACGACTATGCCACGAACTACATTCTAGCACACAAACAAAACAGAAAACGATAAGAGCAATCTCCATTTGCATGACACCTGGTTGTTGAGTGAGGAGTCCTGTTCAGGGGATCCTTCGCTTCTCCTGTCTGCCGACAGGCTGCCTCAGGATTGGTGTTAATTTTAGGGGATTAAGAAACAAAAAAAATAGAACCAATTCTGTCCAAAGGACTCCTTCGGAGAGCGACAAACGTGGTGTATTACGACTATGCCACGAACTACATTCTAGCACAACGAACAAAACAGAGAACGATAAGAGCAATCTCCTTTTTGTATGACAACTGGTGGTGGAGATGAGTCTTCGGAGAGTGTGGTAATCAAAGGAACAAACTAAAAATTTACTGTCATGTCGGACAGCATTCGTGATGGAAGGCGCTCCCGATAGTTATCGGGACGGCACCCCCGCGAGCGAGCACTGAAGCTGCGGACTCAATCCTTAACTTTCTCTTTCGTCACTTTGCCTTCATCATAATTTCTCCGCATGAGTTGCTTGCCTGTTTCATCATAGAGTCGCCAGGTGCCATCGCGTTTGTCTCTTTTGAACTCACCCGTCATCTTCACTTTGCCGTTAGCGTGATATTCTTTAAAGGAGCCGTCCTTAAATCCGCTTTTCAACCCCACCTTGAAATGCGTTGTGCTGTCGGCAAAAAACTCTTCGTAGAATTTGGCATTTACATTCTTTACATAGATGTACGGAAGTTCCATTGGGTCGGCATCGGAAGGCTTAGCTTCTTTCTTCTCAACAGTTTTATCTGCGTCCCCTCCTTCGGATGCTGTCGAGTCCTGCCCAAGGCTTCCCTGCGCTGTTGTGTTTGGTTCACTCGCTAATCGTTCTCCTGCCGGCTGCACAAATTTTTCTGCGAACAATGTTTTAAACCCTTCATTGCCCGGCACCAGTTGAAAACCTGCGTGCTTGAAACACACAATATAATCCTTGTTGTGTTCCATGGACGCACGGGTTGGTAAGTCCGCCAGCGTCTTCATAGAATTAAAGAGAACGGGTGTGTTGATGTAAATAAATGCAGCGCTTTCATTATCAAATTCACTTCGAAAAGAACGGAACTCATCATCGCGGGCGAGAGTGCGTTTCTCCAGGTAATCGTCAATCATACTCTCGAGCACCTGCGGGTGTGTGCTGAAGACAACAAAATTACTGATCACGGTGTAGTAGGGCTTGTCGTATCGGGCAAAGAATTTTCCAAGAACAATCTTGAAAAGATTTTTTACTCCAAGGTACCGGATGGAGTATCCTTTGTACTCAACAGTCTTGAATTTGACGGGCGTCTTTCTCCTGACCATTTTTTCAATACGACTCATGTTACTGAGTGCTTTTTCAATGTTGTCTGCTTTCAATAGCACGGCTGTCTCAGTGTCAAGGCCCATGCCTGCCGATTGCATTTCCAGCACAGCGACTTCATCGCCAATCCAATTGATTACATTCTCCTGAAGACTGATGTTGAGGTATGACTCTACCTGTTTCATATTTGCCTTGTAGCTGGCATACTCGGTTACATCACGTTGTAAATTATTCTCAAAGTTTTTGAAGAACTCACCAAAGCTGCTGAAACCCATGCCGAGGAAAAAGGCGGTTCGCTGAGGCGCCACTTCAAGGAATTCGGAAGCTCCTTTCCCCGATGATGCCAGTGTTTTTACATACGACTCTATCGTATCATTAATAAATGTCTGTCCTTTGGCCCGAAGCATTTCCTCTCCAATAGTGAAGTCCATGTTTGAGGTACGAAGCGATTGCGCGAGCCTGTTTACATATTCATTTTTACCATCGGAATAACAAGCCATGAATTGCGGCAACATGTTGTAGTTGATATACAATTTCAGCTTGTCGGTTTTTTCCGGTTCATCATCTACTGCAAAGAAAAGTTCCTTTGATGATTTGTGATCTGTTCCCTGCAGGTCGAGCGCTTTTGTCAGAAGGCTTTTAGAGTAGGATGCCATGAGGTAGCTACCGGGCATGCTCAGGTACATACTCGATTTCTTTGAGGTATTAAAAAGTGTAATGATATCTTCTTCCTTGTGTTTCTCTTTACGAATAGTATATCCAGATGCATCGAATGAAGTCAGGTATTCATTGAGGAACTTTATGCCGGAGGCGTTTTGAAGGTCGAACAGAAAAAGAAAATCGTATTTCTTTGGCGCAGTCATGTGGGCAGAAGCAATTAAAGTAGTAGAGCCAACCAGGTTTACGAGCAGGTCGTTCCCTTTTACCAGGTCGGAAAGATCTTCGGCAGCGGAAGTGAGAGACGCGAAATAGGAATTGTATTGGAGGTACTGCCACGTGTTGGATTCGCTCACCTCCTTCCACATCTTGACGGGATGGTTAGTGGCGATACAGTAGATCGCATCCGCGGGAATGAGGCTGAAAGCGTCACCGGAAATTCCTTTCGCACCATACCACTTCCACGCAACCCAGCCTATGCCACCAACAATAGCCAAAGGAATAATCCATTTAAAAAACCTGCGCATGTGTAGAATTTTCTCTTACAAATTAGAAAGAAACGTCACCTCATCAAAGGGCGAATCTTTGGTTTGCTGATGATTAAAGACTGTCTCCATTCAAGGGGATCGCTGCGCTTAACAAAAAAATAAAACCAATTCTGAGCGGCAGACGATGTGCGATCATGCGATGCTAAGAATTATGTTCCGACTACAAACAAAAAACAGAGCACTAGAAGAGCGAAGAATCTCCCATCAAGGAGATAGTTCGCTGCGCCTGTCAGACAGGTACGCTCAGGATGAGTCTTCGGGAGAATGCTTTTCCTTCGGACAATCTAAAAAAACCACAGCACACTGTTCGCTCAGTCTTCGATTGCCTCAATACCCTGTTGCTTAAGTAGCTCAAGGTTATCTTTCATCGTTTTTAATTGCTCGGGTGAATGCCCTTGCCATTCAGCAACTTCACCAATCACTTTAAAAGGATGTTTGGAGCGATAAGATTTTGTTGGATTACCAGGGAACTTCTTGTCGGTCAAATTGGGGTCATCTTCAATTGGTCCCGTTGGCTCTACTATATAAATTCTCTCGCGCCCCTCTCCTGCTGCAAGTTCGGCTCCCCAGGTTGCTGCTTCCAGCGTGGCTGACAGGTAGATGTATTTCGCTTTATTTCGTTTTCCATAATTTGAATGAAAGCCAATTTCAATTAAGTCGCCCGGTTTCAAATCAACCCTTGTACCGTGGTAGAGTGTTTGTGATCTCAAATCGTTTGTAGGTTCAAGTGCATCGCTTTTCATTTTCCTTTTTATTTTAATTGGTTATTAATTGAATTTATTTCTTGTTTCTCTCATTAATGCGATGGCTTTTACCAGGTAAGCTTCAATGATTTCAATTTCTTTTTTAGAAAATGTTCCAATCAAATTTTCTGTCTTTTTTTGAAATTCTTTATAATAGGGTTCAAACAAAGCCATTATTTTTTTAGTGTCTGGCACGATAATAACCTTCCGCCTGTCATTCTTATCGAACTGTCTTTTTACAAGTTTTTTTTTCTCATATCGGTCTATTAAACCTGTAACAGCACCGGTGGTTAGCCCTGTTAAATTGGCAAGCTCTCCTGCAGTTAAACTGCCCTTTTGCAGAAAAAAGCCTAAATACTTATGATCCGTCCCGGCAAACCCTGCATTCCGCGAGATGGTTTCGTGCATTTGCAATGAAGCATATGCGTATTGTTGGCTGATCTTTCTTACTTCTATGGTTCTACTGTTGCTCATTAATATCTTATTAGGTAAATATCTTAGTAACAAAGATAAAATCATATTATTACTTACCAAAACTTTAAGAAGATATTTTCTGTGGATCCTTCGCTTCTCTCAGGATTGGATTAAGAAACAAAAAAACCAATTCTGTCCAAAGGACTCCTTCGGAGAGCTGCAAGCATGGTGCAATCGGATTATGCTAACAATTATTTGTCAGGACTCCGAACAAAAACATTGCGCGACAAAGCGAAGAATCCTCATAATGGAGTCCTCTTTAGCGCTTGGTTTACGCCTCCGGTTTGGAGATCTTTCGATACGCCTGTCTGCCTACAGGCAGGCTCAAGGATTGGATTAATACAGCGATATGATCATTGATAAGAAAATTATTTTTTTCCTTCAATGCGTTTGATCTCCGGATTTTTTCTGAGTAGCTCAAACTGGCTTTGCAATTCGGCTAACCGACCTGCCGTCAATTCATAGACTTCTTTTTGTTGATCGGTTGGCGGTGCATCTGCGCTATTCACATGGTTCTGACCTCCGATCGCCAGTAATCGTTCCAGCACTTGTGGAGGATTCCGAAAAATATCCATACGGGCACCGGTTTGATGTACATCATGTAAAGCAGCTTCGAGCTGATAGATTTTTTCTTCCCACTGTGCCGATTTCTTTTCTCCCTTCTTTGCAACCAACTGAGCTCGCAGTTGCTCCATTTCATCAATGAGTTTTAGCGTGGCCTTGGTGGAATTGTAAAGTTGAATACCAAATGCATATTGCTTTGCAATGGTTGCCTCCTCTGATTTCGTATTCGGATCTTTCAGCACTTGCAATGATTGTTTGTAGTCTTTACCGTTCACTCTTAAAACAATGGTATAAAGACCCGGAGGAACGGTTGGTGGAGTAAGACCGGGACCAATGTCAAGGTCGTAGATAAACATGGCGCGTTCACCTTTGTCATCCATCTTCACCCAGTCTTTCTCCTTGGGTTGTGTTCGAAGTTTTGGAAGTTCATACGGCTGAAGTTGCAGATCCCACCACACCCGTTGAATACCCGGTTTGTTTTTCGCTTTGATCTTGCGAATCAATTCATTTTGTGCATTAAAAACTTGGATATCAACACTGTCCTTTGATTTTTCTTTTAAGAAATAATTTATGTCTGCACCATCGGGAGGATTTTGACCTGACACAAAACTGCGTTCCGTTTTAATTCCATTGGTAGATTGAAAGCGATATGTCTTGCGAAGGGAAAATAAATGTGCTTCCGAATTTTGGATTTGCTCACTGAATTCCCGAATGGGCGTGATGTCATCCAAAATATAAATGCCCCTTCCATAAGTTGCGATCACCAGGTCATTAAAGTTTTTTTGGATTTCAATTCCGTAAATAGGAACAGGCGGTAAATTATTTTTCAAGTGCATCCAGTTTTTTCCATCGTCAGGTGAAAAGTACAACGACTTATCCGTACCCAACCACAGCAACCCTTGTTTTGCCGGATCTTCCTTGATCTGGTTTACAAAGTTGGAATTTGATTCGGGCAATTGGATTGAAAGCCGGCTCCACGATTTTCCAAAATCTGCAGTCTTAAAAACATAAGAACCAAAATCATTTACATGATGCGCATCAACAGATATATAACATGTGCCTGCATCAAAATGAGAGGCGTCAATGTTGTGAATGGTTCCCCACTTGGGCAGCCCTGAAATGTTTGCTGAGACATTGGTCCAGGTTTTTCCTCCATCTTGTGTTACGCTAACAATACCATCGTTACTTCCCGCCCAAAGAACTCCCTCTTTCACAGGTGACTCAGCTAAGGAATACAGCGTACATCCATCCCACGTCATCAGGTTATCGCTCGCCATGCCTCCGGAATTTTGCTGATGCGATTTATCATTGGTGGTCAAATCAGGACTGATTATTTTCCAGCCCTGGCCGCCATTATTGGTTTCATGAACAAACTGACTGCCCACCCACACGCGGCCCTTTACATGTTGAGACAATACCATCGGAAAATTCCAGTGCCAACGATACTTCGCGCTGGCGGGAGTTTCCCCAATTTGCGTTTGTGGCCACACGCGCACATCGCGTGCATGCATTGTAGTTAAATCAAAAACATCAAGGCCGCCATCGTAGCAACCGCTCCACACAATATTATTATCGAATGGATCAGGTTGGGCATACCCGCTTTCGCATCCGCCCACGCCATGCCACACGCCAAGTGGAATTGAACCTCCACCCAAATAACGACTTGGTCCACGGTAACTCCATGCATCTTGTCGATTACCATAAACATAATACGGAACTCGGTCATCCACCGCCACGTGATACATTTGTGCAATGGGCAAGTTGATGTGTTGCCAGGTCTTTCCTTCATTGAAAGTCATATTGAGGCAACCATCGTGGGCGCACATTATCCGCTTGCCATCTTTTGGGTCGAACCACATGTCGTGATTATCGCCACCCGGCCCCCATTGATTAAAATCTTTTACAAAAGTTTTTCCGCCATCAATTGTTTTCATGATGCCCACACAAATCGTGTACACTGTATTTTCGTCTGCAGTAGAAACACGAAGGCGTGTGTAATATCCAGCGCGCTGCCCCATCGAGTGATTTTTTTGCATCAGCTTCCAACTGTCTCCCCCATCTTCTGAGCGGTAAAGTCTCGGTTCCTTATCTTCTACAAGGGCATAAACAATTTTTGGGTTTGTGTATGCGACATCAACAGACGTTTTACCAACAGGGTGATTGGGTCCACTTTCAAGTCCGTTGCGAAGTGGCTGCCAGGTTTTTCCGGCATCTTGTGAGCGATAGATACCACTAGAAGCACCACCGCTATTTAAATTCCAGGTCTTGATCTCCAATTGCCACATCGCTGCATAAAGCGTATTTGGATTCTTTGGGTCTATGGCAAGATCAGAGCATCCGGTATTTTCGTTGAGGAAAAAAACGCGCTCCCAATTTTTTCCTCCATCCGTTGTTTTATAAACACCACGTTCCTGTTGAGGCCCATGGGCATGACCTAATGACGCAACATAGACCGTGTTTGTATCTGAAGGATGAACAATCACGCGGCTGATGCGAAATGTTTTTTCCAAGCCAAGATGCTTCCATGTTTTTCCAGCATCAGAAGATTTATACACACCATTACCTACAGCATGCGCAGGGCGGATCAAAAACGTTTCACCGGTACCGGCCCAAACTTGTTTGGAATTAGATGGAGCGATCGCCAACGCACCGATCGAGGAATCTTCTGTGTTATCGAAAATAGATTTCCATGTGGTACCCTGGTCTTCGGTTTTCCAAATGCCACCGCTTGCTGCTCCTGCATAAGCAACCATCGGGTTGCCGGGCTCACCCACCGCAGCGATCATGCGGTTGCCGTCAGGGCCGATAAACCGAAACCTGAGCTGCGAAAATAATTTTGGGTCGTAGGTTTGCGCGTAGCTAAGTTGTACAACAATCAATGCACCGATAAACAAAAGGAGTCTTCTCATTTTCATGGAGTTTAGGAAATTGAAATTAGTAAGAGAATGGTGAAACCCAACCATTCTGTTTAGCCTAAACTGATAGGATTTTGATGAATGGTTTGCTATTAGAAAAATGACAAGTACCCTCGTACTATACTATTATTTCTTACGGTCTCCTATCCTGGAGATACCGTCCCGAGTCTTCGGGACTCGCCTGTGCCACCACACTTTCGGTCGGTATGACAACTGGCGGTGGAGATGAGTCTTCGGAGAGTGTGGTAATCAAAGGAACAAACTAAAAATTTACTGTCATGTCGGACAGCATTCGTGATGGAAGGTGCGTGTTCCGGCACCCCCTTGAGCGAGCACTGAAGTTGCGGACCTGTCTAGTCTTGAAATAAGTTTACACAGACTGTAAACCTATTTTAGGACTAGACACTTCGCATCGTCCTCTGCTAGTTCAGCGAGAGACGATACTTGACAAGAAAGCACATCAGAAAAGTTTCTCGTTCGGTGGTTTGATGCCTTTTAGCCTCAGGTAAATAGTGGCCTGACCACGGTGGTGTGTTTGATGTTCAAAAGCCTTGAAGAAGTATTGTTCGCGAGACAAAGCCCGCTTGCCTGTCTTTTCCTGCAGTTGTGTGGGGGTCAGACTCATGAGCGCATTGATCGCGAAATCATAACTGTCGAGGACAAATTTGGTGACAGCCGTCTTGGATTGCAGCACCGGGTCTTTTTCTGTTTCATCGGAGTTCGGATATGGATTTGTTTTTCCGGTGATCGTTGATGCGAAACCATAGTTGTCGATGGCCAGGTGGAGGAACTGCTGCGCGAACGTGCGCACTTCGGGTGTGGGCCGAAAGCCGTAGCCTTCTTCAGTCATGGCGTCCAGGTATTCCTTACTGTACTCTTTGGCGCGTTGCCATTCGGAGATTAGGTAGCTCGAGCCCGACTGACTTTGGGTTTGACCGAGCGCGAAACTAACAATCATGAACAGAACCGGAGCAAGAATCAACATGCGGGTTTTCATAGTCTGATGGGTTAGGTGTAAGCTTCTTCTACGGGAAATTAAAAAACCGGGTCGATCTTTTTACAATCAATTAACAAATTTGACTTTAAGAAAAAAAAATTGAAACCAATTCTGTCCAAAGGACTCCTTCGGAGAGCGACAAATGTGGTGGAACTACGACCATGTCACAAACTAAAATTCTAGCACAACAAAAAAAGCGGAGAAGACAAGAGCAATCCCCCATTAAGGAGATCCTTCGCGTTGCTCTCCGAAGGAGTCCTGGGAGAAGACTTGAGCGAAGAATCTCCTTTTGGGGAATCCTTCGCTATGCCTGTATGCCGACAGGCATCCTCAGGATTGATTTTTTCGCTTAAACTCCAACTGTCCCCGTCTTCACTTTTCCGGCTCGCTTGTAAGTGGCAATAATAACTCCAGTGGATGTAACAGTACTCTCTGTTAAAGTAAACGCTGCCGGAATCGCGCCATCGGTAAACAACTTTTTTCCTTTGCCAAGAGTCAATGGGTGAATTTTGAGTCGGAGTTCATCCACCAAATCATTTTTAAGTAGCAGCTTAATGAGCTCACTACTGCCCCAAACTTGAATGTCAGAACCATCTGTGTTCTTGACCTTTTTGATATCTGCCGCGCTTTTGAGAAAAACAGATTTTTTCCAATCCGACTTTTTTACAGTTTTGGATATGACGTATTTGGTGCCTTCATTGATGCCTGGCCAAAAGTCCGCATGTTTGGGCCAGTAGGATTCCCAAATCTTAAATGTCTTTCTGCCCAAAAGATAATCTGCAGGTTTCAGTTCGTTTTGCACCACCTTACCATAAACTTCGTCAGTATAAGGTGCAGTCCAGCCGCCATGTTTGAAACCGCCCGATGTATCTTCCTTCGGTCCACCTGGCGCTTGCATTACTCCATCCAAAGAGATCATTGATAAGACGATTATTTTTCTCATATCAAAATTGGTTTTGTTATTCCAAACCTTTGCATTGATAATTTTCTTCGGTGAGCAGTTGAATTATTTTTTCGGGTGAAATATTTTTCCCCTGCACTCTTAAAATTTTGTCGCAATCATTCAAATCAAAATTTATTTTGTGTTCGGGAAAATGGTTTAAAAGTTTTTGCACAAGAATTTTTGATTCCGAAACCCTCTTAACATTTGTTTTGAATACTTCCACCATAGTAAAGTGATGCTTACAAAATTGATTACTATAAAGTTGTCAGCAAATTTTCCAGGCTGTTCAATGTCATAGTAAACCCTCCCTGGAAGCCCATTTCAATCATCTTCTCCATGCGCTCAAGCGATTCATTTTTAATAGTGATACTGACTTTTGTTACCCGATGGCTATCGGGTCCGTTTTGTTCGCTGAAATTAAAATCCCAATCAGAACCCGGCAAATCAGGATTTTCATCTTTGTCTGCAAAAGCATTCGACATTTTGAAATTTGTTTTTGGACTAATGGAAGTATATTTCTGAAGTGACCAATACTCTTGTCCTTCCGGGCTTACCATAGCATAAAATCTTCGTCCGCCAACTTTGAAATCCATAAATTTTGTTTTTGAAGCCCAGGGTTTAGGCGCCCACCATTGGTCAAGAATTTCTTGTTTGGTAAACGCATCCCATACCAGCGACTGGCCGGCAGCAAATTCTCTGTTTACGAATACCGTTTTTGCAGCTTTGTCAACGGTAAAGTCAAATAGCAAAGTTGTTTTCCCCGCCTTGCGGGATTTCTCCTCGTTTAACATTTTTTTTTGTTTTTTAATTGTTGATAATACTTTGTCGAGTTGATTGAATCTGGTTTACAACTTTGATAATATCACATCCAGGTTTTCCATGGCCATAGTAAGACCTTCTTTGAAGCCCATAGCGATGGTTTGCTCCAACTGAGCTAAGTCAGGGAACTGCATGATTCCATGCACAAGGGTGTTCTTTCCGCTATCACTGAAATTCATGGTCCATTTTGATTGCGGCATTTGCGGATTTATGTTTCCACTAGCATCACCAAAGGCATCATTGGCAAGAAACAATTTCTGTGGTTCAATTTTCACATAGCTGGTAATCGACCAGTGTTCTTCACCATTCGGTCCAACCGCAGCATAATGCCATTTGCCACCTTCACGAAAATCCATGCTTTTTGTCCTTGATCTCCATGGCAATGGCATCCACCACTGGTCGAGGATCTCCGATTTGGTGTAACAATCCCAAACGGTGGGACGGTCGGCTGCGAATTCACGTTTGATGTTGATCGTGTTTTTCGTTTTGTCGACAGTGAAGTCGAAGAATAATGTCATACTCATTTTTTCTGTTTTTTGATTGTTGATAATACTTTGTCAAGTTGATTAAAGCGGTCTTCCCAAATTTTCCTGAATTGCTCTATCCATTTGTCAACCTCTTTCATTTTATTAATCTCAAGTTGATAGTAAATTTCTCTTCCCTGATACTCTTGTTTCACCAACTCACACTCGGTTAAAATTCTCAAATGTTTTGAGACTGCTTGTCGGGTGGTATCAAAATGCTCTGCCAGGGAATTAGGTGTCATCGCCTGTGCAGCGATAAGCACCAGTATTGCCCTTCTGGTGGGGTCGGCAATAGCTTGAAAAATATCTCGTCTCATATTAAGTGGTTTTAAATGGTATACACGGTGTCTGGCAACACTTCCGCAATGCATCCGGCATCTTGCAGCAAATCAATCAACAAATCGGACTGCATTTTTCCTTCAAACACCACGCGTAAAATTCGATCGCAATCGTCTAAATCGAAATTCACTTTGCAGTTGGCAAAATTTCTTTCAATTTTATCCACGAGCCATTTCGCCCGCTCCGGATCAGCAACATTTGTTTTAAAAACCTCGACCTTCATTTTTAATGCAAGCGTTGTGTTAACATTAGCAACTATTCGGTTGCAAATATATACGCAACTGATTGGTTTCTCAAAATAAAATTTAAGATTTATTTTATAACGGAAGAATTCGATGAATTTCGTTGTTTTAGCAATGTTTCGGGCGTGATTGGGCATGAGCAAAAGCCATTTCGACTTTGAACATGTCCATGGATTGTCGCGGTTTAGCTTCTGTCAAAAGCCTGTTCTCTCGCTTACGTTAAAACCATGTGATGGTGCCTTATCGATGGTAACCTTGCTATGAATTTTCTGATTTTCTTTTTGCTATCCCTCGCCGGTTTTTAATCATCTTATGAAGAGAGATGTTTGACTAAGCATGTTAGACATTCAGTGTGCTGGGAAGTTCAGCCTCCGCACGAGGTCCTGGAAGCGAGGATAGCCCCGCAACGGATCGAATAAGCACTCGTGTCGTATGTGGGGAAACCAGGACCCGCGCTCTTCGAACGACTTCTCCAACCAATGGAGCGCTTCCTCGAATCGATCGAGACCCAGCATAATAAGAGCAAACTGGAATGATGGGACGGGCTTTGATTTAGATGTAACCGTCAGCTCGTTA
>WNFL01020464.1_pt2 | contig 12610 bp, 15 predicted proteins | sample 5400361 | NCBI WGS metagenome assembly WNFL01 (sample SAMN13153351, study PRJNA577476) | soil metagenome | isolation source: 40 cm soil on Douglas fir-dominated hillslope | place: USA:California | collected 2013-09-17
GCCGACCGGGTCGATCCCGCGACCGCGGATGCGCTCGAGGCGTCCTACGGCTTCCTGCGCCGGGTCGAGCATCGCCTGCAGATGGTCGAGGACCAGCAGACCCACCGCCTGCCCGCCGACCCCGCGGGCTTTGCCCGCATCGCCACCTTCATGGGCTTCGCGTCGGCCGGCGACTTCGAGGCCGAGCTCAAGCGCCAGCTCGGCGTCGTCGGCCAGCACTACGGCGCGCTGTTCGAGGAGGCGCCGCCGCTATCCGGCCCGGGCAACCTGGTGTTCACCGGCGCCGACGACGACCCGGAGACGATCAAGACCCTGCAGTCCATGGGCTTTCGCAACGCGCGCGGCGTCGCCGCGGTGATCCGCGGCTGGCATCACGGCCGGCTGCGCGCGACCCGCAGCGCGCGCGCGCGCGAGCTGCTCACCGAGCTGATGCCGGCGCTGCTCTCGGCGCTGGCGCGCGAGAGCGATCCCGACCTGGCGTTCGCGCGCTTCGACACCTTCCTCACCAACCTGCCGCAGGGCGTCCTGCTGCTGTCGCAGCTCTACAGCAACCCGCAGCAGCTCGACCGCGTCGGCGAGATCATGGGCTCGGCGCCGGCGCTCGCCGAGTATCTCGGTCGCCATCCCCATCTGCTCGACAGCCTGCTGGCCGACAGTTTTGGCGGCACCGCCCCCAATGCCGCGGCGCTGCGCGAGGATCTCGGCCGGGTGCTGCAGGACGCCGACGACCTGCAGGACGTGCTCGACCTGATCCGGCGCTGGACCCAGGACCGCAAATTCCTGATCGGCTCGCGGTTGCTGCGCGCCGACGTGCCGGCGACCGAGGCGGCGCGCGAGCTGACCGACATCGCGGATGCCGCGATCGCCGCGATGGTCCCGGCAGTCGCGCGCGAGTTCGCGAGCCTGCACGGCACGGTCGCGGGCGGCGCCTTCGCGGTGGTCGCGCTCGGCAAGCTGGGCGGGCGCGAGCTGACCTTCACGTCCGATCTCGACCTGGTGTTCATCTACGACCCCGGCCCCGAGGACGCCCAGTCGGACGGCCGCAAACCGCTGCCCGCGGTCAGCTGGTTCGGCCGGCTGGGCCAGCGACTGATCTCGGCCCTGACCGCGCCCACCGCCGAGGGTGAGCTGTTCCGCGTCGACATGCGCCTGCGCCCGACCGGCAACAAGGGCCCGGTCGCGGTCAGCCTCGACGGCTTCCGCAAGTACCAGCACGACGAGGCCTGGACCTGGGAGCACATGGCGCTGAGCCGCGCGCGGGTCATCACCGCGACGCCGGGCTTCGAGGAACCGGTCGCCGGCGCCATCCGCGACGTCCTGACCGCGCCGCGCGACCCGTTGCGGCTGGTGGTCGACGTCGCCGACATGCGCGAGCGCATCCGCCAGGAGCGCCCGCGACCCGGCGCCTTCGACGTCAAGAACCGGCGCGGCGGCCTGATCGACGTCGAGTTCATCGCGCAATATCTGCTGCTCCGCGAGGCGCCACGCGACCCGGCGCTGATCACCGGCAACACTGCCGCCCTGCTCGAGCGCCTGACGGCGCACGGCGCGCTGACGCCGGACCAGGGCGCGGCGCTGCAGGACGCCGCACGGCTGTGGCAGGCGATCCAAAGTTTCCTGCGCCTGGCGACCGGCGGCGAGCTCGACGCCGAGCCGTCGGCGGCGACGCTCAAGCAGGGCCTGGCGCGCGCTGCCGGCGTGGTTGACTTCGACGCGCTGCAGCGGAAGATCAAGGCCACGGCGGATGCCGTAACGGCGGCGTGGCGCGCGCTGATCGACGAGCCCGCCGCCGCCGCACGTCCGCAGATCCAACAGGACAAGCACCACGACACCCAGGAGACCGCCTGATGCCCGTCGCCGTCGGCAAGCCCGCCCCCGATTTCACCTTGCCGACCGATGGCGGCGGCAAGGTCTCGCTCAAGAGCCTGCGCGGCAAGCCCGTGGTGCTCTATTTCTATCCCAAGGACGACACCACGGGCTGCACGGCGCAGGCCTGCGGCTTTCGCGACCAGTTCCCCAAGTTCGGCAAGATCGACGCGACCATCATCGGCGTGTCGCGCGACAGCGTGAAGAGCCACGACAAGTTCAAGGCCAAGTACGACCTGCCGTTCACGCTCGGCTCGGACGAGAAGGGCGACGTCACCGAAAAGTACGGCGTGTGGGTCGAGAAGAGCATGTACGGCCGCAAGTACATGGGCATCGAGCGCTCGACCTTCCTGATCGACGAGAAGGGCGTGCTTCGCCAGGCGTGGCGCAAGGTCAAGGTGCCGGGCCACGTCGACGACGTCTTGAAGGCCGTCAAGGCGCTGTAGCCGGTGGGCAAGCGGTCCGCACCACGAGCACCATGAAAACGAGCTACGACAAGTCGACCGATAACCTCTACGTGGAGGTCCGCCCGCTCCCCTCGCACCGAACGGTCGAGATCGAAGAGGACATCATGCTGGACCTCGGTAGCGACGGTCAGCCGGTCGGGTATGACATTCAGCATGCCTCGACCAAAACCGAGTTCATTGCACGGCTGATACTGGAGCAAGCACCGGTCGCGGCCGAATAGGCCGCTTTCGTCACTCCGACGCTCGCCACTTCCATCCTGAACCGCGCCGAGCCGGCTGAAGATCCCACGCAGCCTGGGGACCACCCGCGACCGCGGTTTGGCATGGGATTCTGCTTGCCGCTCGCGGAGACCGCGCCGCACAGTTGAGCCGCGTCGCTCCGCAGGAGAGTCCGGATGATCCGTCTGTTCGCCTTGGCCATCCTGCTGCTCAGCGTGCCGGCCTCGGCGGCGAGCGTCCGCATCGGCCTGCAGGAAGACCCCGACGTGCTCGACCCGGCGCAGGGCGGCACCTTCGTCGGTCGCCTCGTGTTCGGGGCGGTGTGCGACAAGCTGGTCGACATCGACCCGCAGCTCAACATCGTCCCGCAGCTGGCGACGCGCTGGGAATGGAGCGGCGACGGCAAGGCGCTGACCATGACGCTGCGCCAGGGCGTGCGCTTCCACGATGGCACGCCGTTCGACGCCGCGGCCGTGAAGGCCAATCTCGACCGCTACCGCACCGACCCGCTGTCCAAGCGCAAGCCGGAGCTCGGGCCGCTCACCGGGATCGAGGTCGTCGATCCCCTCACCGTCCGGCTGGTGCTGTCCCAGCCCTACGCGCCGCTGCTCGCGGTGCTGTCGGACCGCGCCGGCATGATGGTGGCGCCCAGCGGCTTCGAGGCCACGAGCAAGGGCAATCCGGTGTGCGCCGGGCCGTTCCGCTTCGTCGAGCGGGTCGCCCTCGACCGCATCGTCGCGCGCCGCTTCGACGGCTATTGGAACGCCGCTGCGATCGCGGTCGACGAGGTCGTCTACAAGCCGATCCCGGACACCAGCGTGCGGCTCGTCAACCTGCAGGCCGGCAGCCTCGAGATCGTCGAGCGGCTGGCCGCCACCGACATTCCGGCGGTGCGCGCCGACGCGCGCCTCAAGTTCGTCGAGACCACCGCGGTCGGCTACAACACGATGTCGATCAATCTCGGCCACGGGCCGCGCGCCGAGACGCCGCTGGGGCGCGATCCGCGGGTCCGCGAGGCGCTCGAGCTCGCGATCGACCGCGTCGCGATCAACCAGGTGGTGTTCAACGGCGCGTTCGTGCCGAGCAACCAGCCGGTGGCGCCCGGCAGCGCCTACGCGCTGGATGCGCGTCCGGTGCCGGCGCGCGACCTCGCGCGCGCCAAGGCGCTGCTCGCCCAGGCGACCGGCGGGCGCTTCGGCTTCACGCTGACGACGCCCAACAACTCGACCGACATGCAGGTCGCCCAGGTCATCCAGGCGATGGCCGGCGAGGCCGGCTTCGACGTCAAGATCGAGGCGCTCGAGTCGACCACGATGGTGCGCAACGCCGAGAAGGGCGACTACCAGGCCTTGCTGGCGATCTGGAGCGGGCGCGCCGACCCCGACGCCAACATCTCGATCTGGCTCGCCTGCGACGGCTTCCTCAACTGGGGCCGCTACTGCGACAAGGACCTGGATGCGCTGCTGAACCAGGCCAAGGCCACGACCGTTCAGGCCGAGCGGCGGGGGTTCTACCACCAGGCGGCGGCGCGCTATCTCGATGCGCGGCCGCATCTGTTCCTCTCCCACTTCAAGCTCCTGTGGGCGCTCGGCGCCAAGGTCGACGGCTTCGTGCCCTACCCCGACGGCATCATCCGGCTGCAAGGCCTGCGGGTGAACTAGGCGGCATTGCGCGCGCTCTTGGCCCCCACGCTCGCGGCGGCAGCCGTCGAGATCCTGACCGCGGCCGAGCCGGCCGAAAAAATCGCGCGCAGCCTCGAGACCGCGGCCGCGTGGCGCGTCGGCGCGCTTCCGGTCGGCACCGCGCAGCCGCCCGATCATCCGGCGCGGCCGCCCGCGCCCCGACTGGTCGAGCCGCGCGACGTGGCGCGGCGGCGGGTGACCCGCGGGTTGGCGGGCCGCGTCGCCCTGCTGCACGCGGTGGCGCACATCGAACTCAACGCCGTCGACCTGGCGTGGGACCTGATCGCGCGGTTCGCGGCACCCGACCTGCCCCGACAATTCTTCGACGACTGGGTGTCGGTTGCCGCCGAGGAGGCGACCCACCACGCGCTGCTGGCCGAGCGCCTTCAGGCGCTCGGCACGCGCTACGGCGATCTGCCGGCGCACGACCGCATGTGGACCGCGGCGTTCAACACGCGGCACGACCTGCTGGCGCGGCTCGCCGTGGTGCCGCTGGTCCTCGAGGCGCGTGGCCTCGACGTCACGCCGGCGATGATCGCGCGGCTGACGGCGGTCGACGACCCGGAGAGCGCCGCCACCCTGCAGCGTATCTACGACGACGAGGTCGGCCACGTCGCGATCGGCCGGACCTGGTTCGAGCACCTCGCGACGGCGCGCGGCCTCGACCCCGCGCCGACCTGGCAGGCGCTGGTGCGCGCGCATTTCCCGGGGCCGCTCAAGCCGCCGTTCAACGAGGCGGCGCGCGCCCGCGCCGGTTTCGCGGCGGCCTTCTACCAGCCTTTGGCGGCCGATCCAAAAAGCTGATCACAGTCATCCGATCTATGCATTCGACAGCGGCGCGCCCGGCGCGCACGCTGCGTGACGATTGATGGAGGAGCCCATGCGCACCCAGGCGGAGAAGGCGGCGGCGTTCAAGGCGCTGCACCAGCGCGACGGCGCGTTCGTGATTCCCAACCCGTGGGACGCCGGCACCGCGCGGCTGCTGGCCGCGCTGGGCTTCGAGGCGCTGGCGACCACCAGCCTCGGCTGGGCGAATACGCTCGGCAAGGTCGACGGCACGCTGTCGGTGTCGCGTGAGGAGGTCCTGACCGGCTGCCGCGTCATCGCCGAGGCGACCGACCTGCCGGTCAACGCCGACCTGGAGAACTGCTACGCCGACGAGCCGCGCGCCGCCGCCGAGATGATCCGCCTGGCCGCCGAGGCCGGCATCGTCGGCGGCTCGATCGAGGACGCGACCGGCCCGTGCAGGCCGCCGCCGAAGTCGCGCATTCCCTGCCGGTGCCGTTCCTCCTGACGGCGCGCGCGGAAAATTTCCTGCACGGCCGCAAGGACCTGGACGACACGATCAAGCGCCTGCAGGCGTTCGAGAAGGCCGGCGCCGACGTGCTCTACGCGCCCGGGCCGTGGGATCTCGCGACCATCCGCACGCTGACCAGCTCGGTCACCAAGCCGATGAACGTGGTGATGAGTGCCGCCGACAACGCGCTGACGGTCGCCCAGCTGGCCGAGGCCGGGGTCAAGCGCATCAGCGTCGGCGGCGCGCTGTCGCGCCTGGCGCTGGCGGCGTTCATGAAGGGCGCGCGCGAGATGCGCGAGCAAGGCGGCTTCACCTGGGTGCGCGAGACCATGCCGGGCCGCGAGCTCAAGGAGCTGTTCGTGCGCGGCACGCCGCGCTGAGGATTTTGGCGCGGCACGCCGCGCTGGGGATCACGAACCGGTCTCGCGCTCGAGCGCCCTGAGGCGGCTCGTAGCGTTGCTTGATCGCCGCGCTCGAATCGCTGGCGATCGCGCCGAAGCTCAGCGCCTTGAGCTCGTCGGCGCGCGCACCGACGGCGCCGAGCCACACAGCCACGGCCAGGCAGGCGATGCGGCGGGTCATGCGGCCTCCTCGATTGAGCGATGCGGCACTATTTCGCCGGCGCATGACCGTCGTGTGACGCTTCGGTGATGGTTGCCCGCTGCGGCAATTGCGCCGCCGCGGTCGGCGTTTCATCATCGAGACCGAGAGGGAGGCGCGCGATGGACGTCCGCATCGAGACCTACCCGACCCGCTTGGCGGCGTGCGCGCGCCATGTCGGCCCCTACGAGCAGGTCGACGGCACCTTCAAGCGCCTATTCGCGTGGGCCAGCGCCGCCGACGTGCTGGACGAGGACACGCTGGTGCTCGGTCTGTCGTACGACAGTCCCGAGACCGTGCCCGCCTCGGCGCTGCGCTACGACGTCTGCATCACCCTGGCGGAGCCGGTCGCAGACCTGCCCGAATGGATCCGGCCAGAGGAGGTCGGCCGCGGCCGCTACGCCGTGCACACGCTCAAGGGCCCCTACGGCGGCATCGGCCCGGCGTTCCGGCGGCTGTTCGGCGAGTGGCTGCCGCGCAGCGGCAAAACGGGGCCGAGGTGCCCGAAGCCGAGCTCCTGACCGAGATCTGCGTTCCTCTCCGCGGCTAGCCGTGTGACCAGCGGCCGCCTTGCCGGGCGTCGGCGGCGCCGGCTATCGTCGCAAGCGTGTCGTCCCGCCGCCGCTTTCGTTGGAGCCTCCGCGCGCTGATCGCCGCGCTGGCGATGATCCCCGGCGCGGCGCTCGCCCAAGCCCCCGCGCCAGCGCCCCTCCCTGAATCCGCGCCAGCGCCCCTCCCTGAAACCGCGCCCGCGCCGTCGATGACCGCCGAGCGCGTGTGGGCCGCGGCGCGGCCAAAACTGCTGCAGATCCGCACCCTGGTGGCGGCCGCCGGGCGCCAGTCCACGATCGGGTCGGGCTTCCTGGTCAGCGGCGACGGGCTGGCGATCACGAACTACCACGTGGTGTCGCAGTTCGCGCTCGAGGCCGCCACCTACCGGCTCGAATACACCATGGCCGACGGCAGCCGCGGCGATCTCGACCTGCTGGCGATCGATCTGGCGAACGACCTGGCGGTGGTGCGCCTCAAGGGCCGCGGCACCGACCCGTTCTTCGGCTTCGACGAACGTGCGCTGCGCAACGAGCTCTCGAACGGCGAGCGCTTCTACTCGATGGGCAACCCGCTCAATCTGGGCTTCACCATCGTCGAGGGCACGCACAACGGCTGGGTCGAGCGCACCTACAACAAGCGCCTGCACTTCTCCGGCGCGATCAACCCCGGCATGAGCGGCGGCCCGACCGTGAACGCCGACGGCCGCGTCATCGGCATCAACGTCGCCAAGATGCTGAGCGGCGACCTGCTGAGCTTCCTGGTGCCGGCGCAGATGGCGGCCGATCTGCTCGCCCAGGCGGGCCGCACGCCGCCCAAGGATTTTCGGCCCGAGATCGGCCGCCAGCTCGCACGCTGGCAGGCCGGGTTGTACCAGGACCTCGACGCCGCCGGCTTCCGCACCAGCGCGTTCGGCCCCTACCAGGCGCCCGAGAGCACCGCGCCGTGGTTCACCTGCTGGGCGCGCACCAACACCGGCCAGGTCCCCAAGCCGCGCGCCGCGGTCAGCACGACCAACTGCACCAGCGAGACCCGCTTGTTCGTCGCCAACGACCTGTCGACCGGCGTCGTCAGCGTCACCCATGCCTATGCCAGCAGCGTCGATCTCAACGCGTTCCAGTTCGCCGCCTTCCTGGCCCAGCAGAACCAGCTGACCTGGGCCGGCGCGTGGTCGCGCAAATGGCAGACGCCCAAGCGCTGCCACGAGGATTTCGTCCGCGCCGGGCCGGCCGACGGCCAACCGGCGCTGCGCGTCGCGTGGTGCGCGCGCGCCTATCGCGACTTCGAGGGGCTGTACGACATCTCGGTGATGGCGGTGACCCAGGACAGCGGCGCGCATGCGCTGCTGTCGCGCCTGCACCTGCAGGCGACCGGCTACGACCACGGCATGGCGATGGGCCAGCGTTTCCTCGAAGCCATCCAATGGAAGAAATAGTCTGGATCGAGATCCTGTCGCGGCATCGCGACGTCGCGACCCGCCAGCGCTGCCGCGGGCCGGTCGTGCGCGTCGGCCGCGCCTACGACAACGACGTCGTGATCGACGATCCCTACATAGCACCCTACCACCTGCGCATCGCGCGCGACGCCGACGGCCAGCTGGTCGCCGAGGATCTCGGCAGCCTCAACGGCCTGTTCGTCGACCGTGACCGCGCCCGCCGCACCCAGATCGTGCTCGAGGGCGACCGGCCGATCCGCATCGGCGGCACGCTGCTGCGCGTGCGCGACGGCGGCCAACCGGTGCCGCCCGAGCGGGCGCTGCCGATGGACACCCGGCTGTGGCCGCGCGCGGCCGTCCTGGTCGCGCTGGTGATCGTCGCCTATCTGGGCTCGCAATGGCTCAACGAAAGCGGCGAGCCGAAGCCGTCGCGCTATCTCTCGGCGCTGCTCATCCTGCCCTTGTGGGCGGCCGGCTGGTCGGGCTGCTGGGCGATCGCCTCGCGGATCTTCATCGGCCAGGCGCGCTTCGAGCGCCATCTCCTGATCGGCCTGTGGGGCGCCCTGGCGAACTGGGCGTGGAGCACCGCCGCGTCGATCGTCGGCTTCGGCCTGTCGTGGCCCAGCCTGATCGGTTATCGCGAGATCGGCCTGTGGTGCATCGTCGGCGCCGTGGTGTTCTTCCACCTGCGCGTGTTCGGGCCGCAGCGCTTGTGGCTCAAGGGCCTCGCGGGCGCGGCGGTCACCGTCATCGCGCTCACGCTGCTGGTCGCCAACCAGCTCGACACGCTGGGGCGCAGCGACGACCAGCGGCTGATGCAGAACTTCATGCCGCCGATCTTCCGCCTGACCGCGCCGACGGAAGATGCCGCCTTCTTCACCGACGTCGGCCGGATCAAGGCCAAGCTCGACCGCGACCGCCTCGAGGAGGCGCCGGTCGCCACGACACCCGACGACGACTAGACCCTAGCGCAGGACGAAGGTGTCGCCGTCGCGCTTGACCGTCCCGGCGCGCTCGAAGGCGATCAGGTGGGCGAGCACCGAGCGGCCGGCGGCGCCGACCAGCCGGTCATCCAGCCCGGGGTACAGCGCCGCGACCAGTTGCGCGATCGTCTTGGCACCGCCGGCGAGTTGCGCCGTGATGCCGGCGCTGCGCGCCTCGCGGTGCGCGCGCAGCCCCGCGGCGTAGGCCGGGCCGTCGTCGCGCTCGGGGCCGTGCGCCGAGCGATAGAGCGTTTCCGGCCGCGCGATCAGCTTGTCGAGCGACGCCAGATAGTCGGTCAGGTCGCCGTCCGGCGGACCGATGACCGAGGTCGACCAGCCCATCACGTGATCGCCGGTGAACAGCGTCTTCTCCTCGGCCAGCGCATAGCACAAGTGGTTCGAAGCGTGCCCGGGCGTGTGCACCGCGTCCAGATGCCAACCCGGCCCCGCGATGCCGTCGCCGTCGCTCAGCAGCAGGTCGGGCGCGAACGGCGTGTGGGAAACGTCGGGCCCGGGCGCCGGCGACGGCCGACCGACCGTCTTCGCGCCGGTCAGGCGCTTGAGCGGCTCGACCGCCGGCGCGTGGTCGCGGTGCGTGTGGGTCAGCACGATGTGGCTGACCGTCTCGCCGGCGAGCGCGCGCTCGAGGGCTCCGAGATGCGCGGGGTCGTCGGGGCCGGGATCGATCACCGCGACCGTGCCGCGCCCGACGATGAAGCACGAGGCGCCGTTGTAGGTGAACGGCCCGGGATTGGGCGCCACGACGCGACGCACCAGCGGCGAGGCCACCATGACCGCGCCGTGCTCGATCGTGCCGTCGCGCACGAAGGACAGCGGCGAGGTCACGCGAGATCGAGCCGGTAGAATCGCGCCGCGGTGCCGCTGAACAAGGCGGTCTTCTCGGCGGCCGAGCAGGCGGCGGCGAAGCGCTTGAAGGCGTTCCACATCACGCCGTAGCCGAACATGCCCTTGTCGACCGGAAAATTGCTCTCGACCATGCAGCGCTCGGCGCCGAACGCCTCGAGGCAGGTCGCGAGGTAGGGCTGCCACGCGGCGGCCAGCGCCTCGGACGTCGGCGGCGCGTCCTGTTGGTGGAAGGTGAAGCCGGTCAGCGGCATGCCGAGGCCGCCGAGCTTGACGTGCAGGTTCTTGCACGCGGCGAGCGCGCGCATCTTGGCGCTCCAGTCCTTGAACACCGCGTCGCGCTTGCCCGCGTAGGGCCCGATCGCGAGCGCGCCGCCGATATGGTCGAGCACGATCTTGGTCTCCGGGAAGGCGCGCGCGAGGTCGAGCAGGTCGTCGAGCTGGGTGTGGTACATCCAGGCATCGAACGTCAGGCCGCGCGGCGCCAGGCAGGCGAACCCCTCGCGAAACTTTTGGTCGCGCAGCAGGCCTTCGGGCGCCGACACCGAGGAGCCGCGCGCCGCCGGATCGACGTGGTACGGCGAGGAATGCCGGATGCCGCGGAAGCGACCGCCGGCCGCCGCGATGTGGGCGTCGAGCAGATGGCCGGCGCGCGTGCCGAGCGACAGATCGACATGCCCGACGATGCCGGCGGCGACCCGCGCCGCGCCGTACTGGCCGCTGTCGCTCATCGCCGCGATGCCGGTGACGAACTCGGTCTCGCCGATCGAGCGACGCTCCTCAGGACCGGCCGCACGGTACATCGCGTGGCACTCGATGAACACGGTGGCGCGCACCGCGTGGCCCTCGCCGATGTCGGCCAGGATGTCGGGCAGCAGATAGCGGTTGCCCGGGCGATCCCAAAGATGATGGTGCGGATCGACGATCGGCAGCTCGGGCTCGAGCGGATCCTCGCGGCGCTTGGCCAGCCAGTCGGGCCGGATGGTCAAGTGGGCTACCGCGCGCGACGTTTCGGAGCTGGTCATGATTTGGGTGCCTCCCCGATCTTCTGGGCCAGCGCGGCCTCGAGAAACCGGTCGATGTCGCCGTCGAGCACCGCGCCCGTGTTGCCGATCTCGACCCCGGTGCGCAGGTCCTTGACCATCTGGTAGGGCTGCAGCACGTAGGACCGGATCTGGTGGCCCCAGCCGATGTCGCTCTTGGTCGCGTTGGCGGCCTGGACCTTCTCTTCGCGGATCTGCAGCTCGCGCTCGTACATGCGCGCCTTGAGCATCTGCATCGCGGTCGCGCGGTTGCGGTGCTGCGAACGGTCGCTCTGGCACTGCACGACGATGTTGGTCGGGATGTGGGTGATGCGGATCGCGCTCTCGGTCTTGTTGACGTGCTGGCCGCCCGCCCCCGAGGCGCGATAGGTGTCGATGCGCAGGTCCTTGTCCAGGATCTCGATGTCGATGTTGTCGTCGACCACCGGATAGACCCAGACGCTGGCGAAGCTGGTGTGGCGCCGGGCCTGGGAATCAAAGGGTGAGATACGCACCAGGCGGTGCACGCCGCTCTCGGTCTTGAGCCAGCCGTAGGCATTCTCGCCCTTGATCTGCATGGTCGCCGACTTGATGCCGGCCTCCTCGCCGCCGCTCTCCTCGAGCCACTCGACCTTGCAGCCGTGGCGCTCGGCCCAGCGCGTGTACATGCGCTGCATCATCTCGGCCCAGTCCTGGGCCTCGGTGCCGCCGGCGCCGGCGTGGATCTCGAGATAGGCGTCGTTGCCGTCGGCCTCGCCCGACAGCAGGCTCTCGAGCTCCATCTTGGCGGTGCGCTCCTGCAGCGCCGTCAGGGTCTTGAGGCCGTCGGCGATCATCGCCTCGTCGCCCTCGGCCTCGGCGAGCTCGATCAGCTCGACCGTGTCGGTGAGCTCGCGCTCGATCGCGCCGTAACCGCCCAGGCTGCGCTCGAGCCGGGTGCGCTCCTTGAGCAGCACCTGCGCCTTGGTGCTGTCATTCCACAGGTTGGGGTCGTCGGCCGCCGTGTTCAGCTCGGCGAGGCGTTTTTGGGACGCATCCCAGTCAAAGATGCCTCCGCAGCAGCGCCAGCGATTGCTGGATGGCCTGCACGATCGCCTCGGCTTCGGCGCGCATCGAATCCTCTTCGAAAAATCCGGTCTTGAAAGACGCGGGCCTAGTATAGGCCGCCCAGGCTGGGACCCGTCGAGGTCTGCGTCGGGCCGCCGAAGCCGGCCTCGACGGGCGCATCGAGCCCGGGCTCGGTGCCCGGCTTGTAGGCCTCGTAAATCACCCGGCTGTCGCCCGCCTGGGCGAGATGGCCGGTCTCCGGATTGATGCGCACCAGGCGCACGCCGGGCGGGATGCGGAACGGCGTCGCCGGCACGTCCTTGAGCGCCTCGGCCATGAAGTCGCGGAAGATCGGCGCGCACACACCGCCGCCGGTGTCCTGGTTGGTGCCGCCGAGCGACTTCGGATTGTCGAAGCCGACATAGATGCCGACCGCGAGGTCGGGCGAGAAGCCCATGAACCACACGTCGTTGCTGTCGTTGGTCGTGCCGGTCTTGCCGGCGAGCGGCCGCTTGAGCGCCGCGCCGATGATCGCGCCGGTGCCGCGCTCGACCACCCCCTGGAGGATCGACACCATCT
>WNFL01134036.1_pt2 | contig 12609 bp, 9 predicted proteins | sample 5400361 | NCBI WGS metagenome assembly WNFL01 (sample SAMN13153351, study PRJNA577476) | soil metagenome | isolation source: 40 cm soil on Douglas fir-dominated hillslope | place: USA:California | collected 2013-09-17
CATCACCGACGCCAACATCGTGCACACCGATGCCAAAGGTTTCATGTCGGCGACGATCATGCCCGGCATGCGTGCCATCGCCACGCCGATTACGGTCGATTCCGCGGTTGGCGGATTTTTGCTTCCGAACGATCGCGTGGATGTCATTCTCTCGCACGACGTGTCAAACGGCGAAGGTCCGAAGAACTTTCAAGCGGATACGATTTTGCGCGACGTCAGGCTGCTCGCCATCGATCAGACGTCGCAGACGAAGGACGATGAACAGACGCAAGTCGGCAAGACCGCGACGCTGGAACTCACCCCGGCGCAGACAGAGCTGCTACAGCAGGCGCACGCGTCGGGCACTTTGTCTCTCAGTTTGCGCTCGCTCGGCGACAGCAGCGACCAAACGCTCGCCAGCATCCCGACTTGGAGGCGCTCTCAAACCGGGAGCACTGTTGCCGTCATCCGTTACGGCGTCGTGAAGGGCGCCAACGCGTCTGGTGGAGAAACGAAATGATGTCAATGAAAGCAAAATCGGGACTCGCGCGGATTGCCGCGGTATGCGTCCTCAGCATGGCGATGCTGGGGATCGGCACCTCAGTGGTGGCGCAGAGCCCGGCCGCCCAGACAGAGTCGAGCATCATCAGGATATCCGGCGCGCCCAATGCGCCGCAAAAGCTATCGCTTCCGCTCAACAAGGCGGCCATCATCGAGCTTGATCGCGACGCGCGCGATGTTTTTGTCGCCAATCCGGCGATCGTCGATGCGGTGGTCCGCACACCCAGGCGCATTTTCATCATGGCGCTGAAGCTCGGTCAGACCAACGCGATTCTTCTCGATGCCCAGGGAGCGCAGATCGCCACGCTCGAAGTCAGCGTGGGTACCGACCTTGCCGACTTGAACAGTCAAATTGCCAAGCAGCTTCCCAACTCCAAAGTCAAGGCGGAAGCGCTCAACGACAATATCGTGCTGGGCGGCACGGTGACCTCGGCGCAGCAGGCAAGCCAGGCCCAGAGCATGGCGGCACGCGTTGCCGGATCGGCCGACAAGGTCGTGAATGGACTGAGAATCGAACAGGCGACGCAGGTCATGATCAAGGTGCGCGTCACCGAAATGTCGCGCACGATCGCCAAGCAATTCGGCGTCAATGTGAGTGGCGCGATCGGCAAAAGCGCCGGGGGCGTCCCGTTCTTTGCCTCCACCGACAATCAATTCAGCCTGCTGGGTAAAGCGCTCGCAAGTCTTTCCGGCGTTCGAGTCGGCGACATCGGATGCCTTGCCACCAGCCTCGTTGTGAATTGCAGTCCACCTTCTCCTAACGCTCAAAGCGTCGTCCGGGCGCTTGAGGAAATTGGACTCGTTCACACCTTGGCTGAGCCCAATTTGACTGCGGTGTCGGGCGAGGCCGCCAAGTTTCTGGTAGGTGGTGAATTCCCGGTGCCTGTCTCGCGCGATCGCGACGGCAACGTCACCGTGCAGTTCAAGCAATTCGGCGTCGGTCTTGCTTTTACGCCTGTCGTTCTCGACAAGGGCCACATTTCGCTGCAGGTCTCGACCGAAGTCAGCGAATTGACCAATACCGGCGCCTTCAAGCTGGCAGGCTCGCTAGGCACCGACGGACTAACGATACCGGCTCTCGCGGTGCGCCGCGCCGAAACCACGGTTGAACTGCCCTCCGGGGGTTCCTTGGTGATCGGCGGTCTCTTGCAGCAACAGACCAAGCAGAATATCGATGGCTTCCCCGGCCTCAAGGATCTTCCGGTGTTGGGTGCGCTGTTCCGCAGCCGCGACTTCCAAAACTCCGAGACCGAGCTCGTGGTGATGGTCACCGCCTATCTGGTCGACCCGGTCTCCGAAGCACAGGTCGCCTCACCTGACGACGGTTTTGTAATTCCGACGGATCCCGAGACCATTCTGCGCGGCCGGTTGAATGCCGTCTATGGCAAGGATGCGGATCGTTCGGCCGGCGCCCCCGACAATGCCGTCGGTTACGTCGTTCAATAATGGAGATGCTGCTATGACCCGGTCTTCCAATATCCTCAAAGCCTGTGTCGCGGTTGCGGCTTTCTCGCTCGCAGCTTGTGCTGCTTCGCCCAACGGTCCGGAGCAGGTCTTCAACGTCAATGCGCGCTATCCGATCACCGTCGAACCGCGAATGATGACGCTGCGCCTGCCCTATAATGGTCAGGCGGCCCTCGATCAGAACGCAACGGGACAGCTCGCGCGGTTCGCTCAGGATTACATACAGCACGGCAGCGGGACCATCGCGGTCTCGGCGTCGCGCCGCTATCCCGATGCGCCCACTCTTGTCGCTGACAGCTTGCTCGAGCTCGGGGTCGCGCGCAATCAAATCATGGTGGGAAACTCGGACGCGCCCGACCTAAACGATGATGTCAAGATCACCTACATTCGCTACCTGGCCACCACACAGCCTTGCGGAGACTGGTCGACCGATCTTTCACATACGGCACGGAACACGCTGCCGCCCAATTTTGGCTGCGCCACACAGCACAATATCGCCGCGATGGTCGCCGATCCGCGCGACCTCCTGACTCCGGAAAACGTCGGCCAGCCCGACGCGCAACGGCGCCTGACTGTTCTCGACAAATATCGCAAAGGCGAGCCGACGCCCTCAGCGAAGACCCAAGAACAGTCCGGCATCGTTTCCAAGTCGGCGCCGGCGGAAAGTAACGAGGTAACGATCATGTCCAAACCGCCCATGAATGAATTCGATGCCGCCGAGGGAGCCTTCGGCGCCGCACCGCACGAGCGCCCTGTTCCGCGGATCTCGATCGACGCATTCTGCGAATTTCCCGACACTACAGCGGCGCTCGAACGCGCGGCGACGGACCGGCGTCTTTCCAAGGCGCATGTTGGCGTCCAATCCGGGGGCATTCCGGCGGCGGTGAAATATTACTCCGAGCACCCGACGCCCAACCTGATGCTGGTCGAGACCAGCGGCCAGGGACAAACCGTAGTCGCCGAACTCGAGCAGCTTGCAAGTGTCTGTGACGAGACCACCAAGGTCATCGTCATCGGACGCGTCAACGACGTGCAGCTCTACCGGGAGCTGACGCGCCGTGGTGTTTCCGAGTATCTTGTCGCGCCGTTGAATCCGTTGCATGTCATCGAGACAATTTCGAACCTCTATGCAAGCGCGAAGGCGCCGCCGATCGGGCGCGTCGCGGTATTCGCAGGCTCACGCGGCGGCGCCGGTGCATCGACGATCGCGCACAATGTCGGCTGGTACATTGCCGAAGCGCTCAAGATCGATACCGCAATTATCGATTTTGATCTCGCTTTCGGGACCGCCGGACTGAATTTCAACGAGGACCCGGGCCAGGGCATCGCAGACGCATTGGCTTCTCCGGAGCGCTTGGACGACGTATTGCTCGAGCGTCTTTTGATCAAGTGCGGCGAGCGTCTTTCGCTTTTCGCCGCACCCGCGCTGCTTGATCGCGATTACGACGTCGAAGCGAATGCGTACGAATCGGTCGTCGATCAAGTACGCCGCTCCACGCCCTGCGTGATCGTGGACTTGCCGCATGCCTGGGCGCCGTGGTCCCGCCAAACCCTGCTTGCCGCAGATGAGATCGTCATCGTTTCGACGCCTGATCTGGCCTCGTTGCGCAACACCAAGAACATGTTGGACGTGATTCATGCCCGCCGCCCGAACGATGCGCCCCCAAGGCTGGTGTTGAACCAGACCGGCGTAGCAAAGCGGCCCGAAATTCCCGTCAAGGAATTCGCCGCGGCCGTCGGCATGGAGCCGAATTTGGTGCTGCCCTTCGACCCGGAGCTCTTCGGCACGGCAGCCAACAACGGCCAGATGCTGCCCGAGATTCGCCCGCATGCGGCAGCATCCGAAGGCATGCGCACGCTTGCTGAATTGGTCACCGGACGCACGGCCAATCAAGTGGCCAAGAAGAGCGCGCGGTCCTTTCTGCCATTCCGTTCCAACCGCAAAGCTGGCTAAGGCATGTTCGGCAAGCGCGGCGCCACCGAAGAGATCGTGCGCCCGCGGCCTGCTGCGGCCGCGCCTGCCGCAGCGCCTGAAAAATCCGCTGCGCCTAAGGCTCCAGCGCCACATGCCGCCGCGCCGGCCTCGTCCAAAGCGCAAGCTGCAGCCGCTCCGCTCGCAGCACCGGCCACGCCGCCCGCAAGCCCGCCCGCCCCGCGCGGTGCGGCGGGTCCGCCGGCGCCCGTAGCGCTGGCCGTCGACAATCGCTCGGACCATTATTACCAAGTCAAGACCATGATCTTTTCCGCGCTGATCGATACGATCGATCTGGCGCAGCTGGCCCAACTCGACGTCGATTCCGCGCGCGAAGAAATTCGCGACATCGTCAACGAGATCATCACCATTAAGTCCGTGGTGATGTCGATCGCGGAACAGGAACAGCTTCTCACCGACATCTGCAACGACGTTCTCGGCTATGGCCCGCTCGAGCCCTTGCTCGCGCGCGACGACATCGCAGACATCATGGTCAATGGCGCTTCGCGCGTCTTTATCGAAGTCGCCGGCAAGGTGCAGCTCACCAATGTGCGCTTCCGCGACAATGCGCAGTTGATGAACATTTGCCAGCGCATCGTCAGCCAGGTTGGACGCCGGGTGGACGAGAGCTCGCCGATCTGCGACGCGCGCCTTCCCGACGGCTCTCGCGTCAACGTCATCGCTCCGCCCCTGTCGCTGGACGGACCGACATTGACGATCCGAAAATTTCGCAAGGACAAGCTGAAGCTCGAAGATCTGGTGCGCTACAACTCCATAACGCCGGAAGGTTCGCGCATTCTTGCCGTTATCGGGCGTTCACGCTGCAACGTGATCATCTCCGGCGGTACGGGCTCGGGTAAGACCACGCTGTTGAATTGCCTTACCGCCTATATCGACACCGACGAACGCATCGTCACCTGCGAAGACGCCGCCGAGTTGCAGCTCCAGCAGCCCCACGTCGTGCGCTTGGAAACCCGGCCGCCGAACCTCGAAGGCCAGGGTCAGATCACGATGCGCGATCTGGTGCGAAACTGTCTGCGTATGCGTCCTGAACGCATCATCGTGGGCGAAGTCCGCGGTCCCGAAGCGTTCGACCTGTTGCAGGCCATGAACACCGGCCATGACGGCTCGATGGGGACGGTGCACGCCAATAGCCCACGCGAAGCCCTCTCGCGTTTGGAATCGCTTATCACGATGGGAGGGTACAATCTTCCCTCGCGAACCATCCGAGAGATGATCGTCGGTTCGGTGGACGTTATCGTCCAGGCCGAGCGTCTTCGCGATGGCTCGCGCCGCATCACCAACATCACCGAAGTGATCGGCACCGAAGGCGAAGTCATCATCACCCAGGACCTGCTCATCTTCCAGATCGATGGCGAGGACGAATCGGGCCGCATTCGCGGCAAGCATCTCGGCACCGGAATCGCCCGTCCGGGCTTCTGGGATCGCGCGCGCTATTTCGGACTGGAGCACGAACTTTCGGAAGCTCTCGACGCCGCTCAGCCCTGAGGCAAGTGTTATGACCGGTACAATGTTCTACATGGTTTTAGGCTTCCTCGTCTTCTTCGCCTTGGGAGGCGTCGCCTTTGCATTCGCCGGCGCCGGCGGGGACAAGACCAAGAAGCGCATGGCGGCGGTGGCCAGACCCATGGCCTCGGCACGCGTCATCAAGGGTGCCGGCGACTCCAACCAGCAGCGCCGCAAGAACGTTCAGGTGATGCTGAAGGAGCTGGAAAAGCAGACGGCTCAAAAAACCAAGCGGCCCAGCCTGCGCCGTCGCATCGAGCAGGCCGGCCTCACGATGACGCCGCGGACCTTTTGGATCATCAGTGCGCTTTGCGGAATCATGGCCGCGGGGGCCGCATTCTTCGCCGTCAAGATTCTTTACCTCATTCCTCTTGCCGGCTTCGCCTTCGCTATCGGCTTTCCGCGTTGGGTGTTGGCCTTCCTGAAATCGCGGCGCGAGAAGCAGTTCACTCGCGAGTTTGCTTCGGCCATCGATACCATCGTCAGAAGCGTGAAATCGGGCCTGCCGGTGGGCGAGGCGCTCAAGGTCGTCGCCTCAGAAATTTCCGAGCCGGTGTCGGGCGAATTCAAGCTCTTGAACGAAAGTTTGAAAGTCGGCGTCACCATGGAGGACGGGCTCAAGCGCATGTTTGAGCGCATGCCGACGGCCGAAGTGAATTTCTTCGCCATCGTCATGTCGATCCAGCAGAAATCGGGCGGCAATCTGTCGGAGGCTCTGACCAACCTCTCTGGCGTCTTGCGCGACCGCAAGCGGCTGCAGGGAAAAATCCGAGCCATGTCGTCGGAAGCGAAAGCCGGCGCCATGATCATCGGTTCGCTGCCGCCCGGCGTGACGGCAATGATTTACATCACCACGCCCGATTACATTGAGCCGATGTTCAAGGTACCGCTCGGCAATCTGATGCTTATCGGTTGCGTCGTGTGGATGGCGATCGGCATCATGGTGATGAAGAAGATGGTCAGCTTCAAGTACTGACGGAAGCGGGATAATTATGAATCTTGGTTATTGGCATCTGTTGCTCGAACGCGATTTCATGGTGACGGCGTTTTCCGCCATCGCCGCGTTCGCCACGATTCTCACGCTCGGACTTCCTTACATGAAGTCCGACGCGCTCGAGAGCCGTATGAAGGCTGTGGCGGAGCGGCGCGAGGAATTGCGTCAGAAGCAACGCGAAGCTTTCGCCCAGGCGGGTCGCCGCGGACAGCTTCGTTCCACGCCCGTCGGTTTCATGAAATCGACGTTGGCCAATTTGAAGCTGGAAAAAATTCTCGAATCGCCGGGTATGAAGGAAAAGCTGGCGCGAGCCGGCTATCGCGGTCAGGCACCGTTCGTCGCCTTCATGTTCTTCCGCTTCATAATGCCGCCGGTCGTTTTCATCGGCGCGTTGATCTATGTTTTCGGACTTGCCGGTCTTCAGTGGCCGTTCACGTTCAAAATTTTGGCGGCTGTCGGCGCCGCTGCTTTTGGTTTCTATCTTCCCGATATTTTTGTCACCAACCGTGCCCAGAAACGCCGCGGCTCGATCATGCGCGCGTTTCCCGATTCGCTCGATCTCCTTCTGATCTGCGTTGAATCCGGCATGTCGATCGAATCGGCGTTCAACCGCGTGTCTCAGGAAGTGGGAACGCAATCGGTCGAGTTGGCCGAGGAATTGGGTCTCACCACTGCCGAGCTGTCCTATCTTCCCGACCGCAGGCTGGCGTTCAAGAATTTGGCGGACCGCTGCGGTCATTCCGGCGTCAAGGCGGTGGCGGCGGCGCTCATTCAGTCGGAGAAATACGGCACGCCTGTCGGACAGGCGCTCAGAGTTACGGCCGCGGAAAATCGCGAGATGCGGATGTCGGAAGCAGAACGAAAGGCAGCCGCGCTGCCCGCCAAGTTGACCGTGCCGATGATCGTGTTCTTTCTGCCCTGTCTGTTCGTCGTGATCTTGGGCCCGGCTGCGCTCACGATCATGGGATTGAAGTAGACGTTCCCGGACAAACACCTCTTTCGCATTCGCGACTTCGGCGGCGTCCGACTCGCTATGTCTGCGACATTGCCTTTGGCGGCGCAGTTTCCCGTTCTTGGCGTTGCAGCTGGTTCGATCTCCGGACTTTGTTTCAACTTTCTATTATCCAAGAGATTCGCTTTTGTTTCCGAAAGTCGCGCATGCGATTCGATTCCACGATAGGGACTAGCGTTGGCGCAGAGGGTGCCACGGGTGTTAACAAATTCCTTACGTTGCCCGCTCATATTCACCGGTGAATAGTCGAGCGAGCAACATCATGGCCCTTGTCGCCGATTCCGTCCGCGCCTCAAGCGTGGGCTGGCTTCGCAACCGCAATTTCGACGTTGCGCTGATCTTTGGTCTGGCAGCGCTTGCGCTTGCCGCAGGCGGGCTGATTGCGATGGCGCCCGCGGCGCTTGGTTTGATCCTGCTCGCCGATTCCTGGCTGCTTGGTTATCCCCACGTGACGGCAACGTTCGTGCGCTTGGTTCCCGACAGAGCCAGCCTTCATGCACACCGTTTTCTGGTGTTTGGTCTGCCGTTGGTCGTGATCGCAGCCACTACGGCGCTCGTTGTCGGGTTTGGTATCGCGCTCGTTGCCACGATCTACTTCTATTGGCAGTGGTATCACACGCTACGCCAGAGTTGGGGCATCTCTCAGCTTTACCGGCGGCGCTCTGCCGTTCGCGTGCGCGAGCATCCGATGTTCGCGGAAGCGCTGTTTGCGCTGGTCGCCCTGTGGGGCCTGTTGCATCGCCTCACCACCGCGCAGGATTACTTCATCTATCCGAGTCTGCCGCTCTCGCTTCCGCATGTTCCCGTGATGCTTGCCGATTTTGTTGGCGTCTTGGCGATCGCAGGGCTGTGCTGGTGGGCGCTGGCGAGGCTGCGCGAGGCGCTTGCGGGCGAGCTGCCGGTCGCACATACGCTCTTCTCGGCGAGCCATTATCTCATCTTCATCGTCGGCTATGTCGTGATGGACAACGTCGCGGGCGGCTGGGTCGTCACCAATATTTGGCACACCTCCCAATATCTGATGTTGGTTTGGCTGTTCAATGAAAACGCCGTGGCCAAAGCCCGCGAGCCTGCAGGCTGGTTCTTTCAGCTGACGCGCCGCAATCGCGCGCCGTTGTATTTTCTCTTGTGCCTTTTGGTTGCGTTTCCCGTGTATTTTGCCGTCAACAGCGCCTTTCTATGGGGCGCCAACGGAATTTTGATCGCGGTGATCGCAAACCAGACGCTGAACTTCCACCATTTCATCGTCGATGCGGTGATCTGGCGGCAAAAGCGCAAGCCCGCCGGAGCTCCGGCCTAAAATCGGCTGATCGTCGTCGGAAAGGGCAGCTTTGGCTTGGTTCCACCCCGTCCCACGCAAGATCGCCGGCCACGTGCGTTGCCTCGGCCTTTGCCACGCCGGCATTGAGACCGAGCGAAGCGAGGGGGAACGGCACCCAACCAATAGAGGTTTAAGCGAACGGGCTGACACGCTAGTTTGGAGCGAAAATGCGACCATCAGTCCCAATTATGGCCGCATTGAACGTGGTATATGGTGGATCATGGGAGCGGAGAAACCATCATATTTTTGGGAGCTCACGACGGGGACAGTTCTTGTCCTTGTCCTCCTCCTGACGCTTGTCACAAGAGTTGTCGCGCAAGGGTTCGAACCTCCGCAGCGCATTGCCTTTCAGATTTCGACGGGCTCGACTACGGGTACATATTTCCCCGTTGGTCAGCTTCTCGCCCAGCTCCTCAGTCATCCTCCCGGTGTCGGCCGTTGCGAAACCGTGGCGGTCTGCGGGCCCACTGGACTTATCGTTTCAGCACGCGCCTCGGAAGGTTCTGTTGCCAATGTGAACGCGGTCGATTCCGGCAGCGTCAGTTCGGGATTGGCGCAGGCCGACGTCGTAGCCCTTGCTGTGACCGGCCAGGGGCCCTTCCGCAAGACCGGACCCGCAAAGCAGCTGCGCGTAATCGCCAATTTGTATGGCGAAGACGTTCACCTCATTGCGGCAAAGACTTCGAAGATAAAATCCGTCGCCGATCTCAAAGGCAAGCGTGTCTCGCTCTCGACCGAAGGTTCGGGCACCATCATCACAGCGCGCGCCATATTGACGGCTTACCGGCTTTCCGAAAAATCCATTGTCCCCAATTACGACTCCGCCGAAAAAGCGACTGACCTTCTGCAAAGCGGGAAGCTCGACGCGATCTTCTACGTTGGCGGCACCCCGGTAAACCTGATCCAGCAAATGCTCGACGAAAATGTTGCCGTGCTGATCCCCATCGATGGCGACGGCCGCAAGCGCCTTCTCTCGCGGCAGCCTTACCTCTCCGCGCATGTCATTCCGCAAGGAACCTATATGGGCGCGCCGGGGGTGGATACCGTTTCGGTGGACGCGCTTTGGATCACAGATTTGGGCGAGCCTGATAACTTGATCTACGGAATTGTGAAAGGTCTGTACAACCCGGCCAATCGCGCGGCTCTCATCTCGGAGCGTGCGGGAGCCCATTTCATCGAGTTGGAGGCGGCTGCAAACAACGCAACCGCGCCATTGCATCCCGGGTCTGCGCGCTACTTTACCGAAGCGGGCGTATTGAAACCGGCGCAGAATATACCGCCCGCCACATCGCTACCCGCGCGCAGACCCTGAGCATGACTTAAAGCGCAATCCGGCGAAGTGCCTACCGCGGTTCGCCGTAGATTGCGCGACAAACCAATAAAGCTAGAGCATGATCCGATCGAACTTGATCGGATCATGCTCTAGTTCCCGCGAGCCTCTATTTTCGCCGCGGACTCCCATTCGCGCATCGGCGCAAGCGCGAGGATACGCTGCCCATAGGCCTGAGCGATCGCCGGCAAATGAATTCCATAAGTCTCGAAGCGGGTCACGACCGGGGCGTAGAACGCATCGGCGATGGAAAAATGTCCGAACAGGAACCCGCCGCCCTGCTTGCCGAATTCTCCCAGCGCCGACGTCCAAATTGCGATGATCCGCGCGATGTCGCGCTGCACCGCATCATCCAGAGCGGGCGTCGGATGGCGTGCCGCAATCTCCATCGAGAGCACAGTGCGCAGATCGGGAAAGCCTGAATGCATTTCCGCGGCAACGCTGCGCGCCTGCGCGCGCGCCATTGCATCTTCGGGCCAAAGTTGCACTTCGGCGTGGCGCTCAGCCAAGGTTTCGCATATCGCCAAGCTGTCCCAGATCGTGGTGCTTTTGCCTTCGCCGTCGATTTTCAGGGCGGGCACTTTACCCGACGGCCAAAGCGACTGGATGCGGGCCTTCGTTTCCGGCGTGCGGAGCTTGATCAACACCTCGTCGAACGGAAGCTTTGCCATTTTCATGGCGAGCCAGGGTCTCAAGCTCCATGACGAAATGTTTTTGCTGCCGATATAGAGCGTGTAACGCGCGCTCATGCGCCGATCCTCGCCGATTGCGGAGACGTCTTACCATTCCTATAAGGTGGCCTTCCAGCCAAGGAGCCTGAGGTGTGCCGATGCTGAGTGTGTTCGCAACCGCCGATGATTTGGGTGCCGAAAAGCCCGTCATGCTGCACGCCGTTCTCGCCAAGAATTTGGAAGGATTTCTTGCCGCGCGAACCGCGCGCGAGGCACGCTGGCTGAGCGCGACCGGTTTCGCCGCGAAAGAGGGCGAGCTGCAGCTCGTTCCCGACGAAAGCGGGCGCCTTCTGGCGGCCGTCTTGGGTTTGGGACCAGGCCGCGATCCTCATGCTCTCGCCTTGTTTTCAGAACGCTTGCCGCCCGGGCTCTATGCACTGGGCAATGTCGATTCTGCATTCGGCGGCGCACGCGCGGCTTACGCTTGGGCGATCGGAACTTATGCATTCGACCGCTATCGCGTGCGCAAGAAAAGCGCGCGCAGGGAAACGCCGCGTCTCGTCATCCCGGAAGGCGTCGATGGCGAAGCCGTGTCACGAATCGCCGCCGGCATGTTTCTTGCGCGCGACCTCATCAACACGCCTGCAAACGACATGGGACCGGCGGAGTTGGAGCAAGCGGCGCGTTCGTTGGCGCAATCGTTCGGCGCCCGCATTGAGGCCATCGTCGGCGATGATCTGCTCAAAGCGAATTATCCCATGATCCATGCCGTCGGCCGCGCGAGTGCGCGCGAACCGCGGCTGATCGACATCGCATGGGGCGCCGAAAAACACCCTAAGGTCACGCTTGTCGGCAAGGGGGTTTGCTTCGACACCGGCGGCCTCGATCTCAAAAATTCCTCCGGCATGCTGACGATGAAGAAGGACATGGGCGGAGCCGCCTGCGTGCTCGGTCTCGCACGCATGATCATGGACGCGAAACTTCCCATTCGCCTGCGCGTGATGATTCCGGCCGTCGAGAACAGCATTTCGGGTTCCGCCTATCGTCCCGGTGACGTGCTCACAAGCCGCAAAGGGCTGTCCGTGGAAATCGGCAATACCGATGCCGAGGGCCGTGTGGTTCTGGCGGACGCGCTCGCCGAAGCGGACACGGACAATCCGCAGCTGCTCTTCTGCTTGGCGACGCTCACCGGCGCCGCGCGGGCGGCCACCGGCATGGAGCTGCCGCCATTCTTCACCGACGACGAGACCCTGGCTGCCGATTTGATGCGTCATGGCACTGAAGAGCACGATCCGCTGTGGCGGCTTCCGCTTTGGCGTTCCTACGAGCCGGCAGTGGATAGCGCCCTGGCCGACGTCAATAATGCGCCCGACTATGGTTTGGCCGGTAACGGCGGCCCTTTTCCTCAATCGCTTCATCACCAAGACTCAAACCTGGGCGCATTTCGATATTCCGGCCTGGACCGACCGGCCCAAACCGGGCCGCCGCAAGGGCGCCGAAGCGAATGCGATTCGGGCACTTTACGCCACCATTGCCGAGCGTTACGGCAAGTGAGTGCATCGTTCGACCCTCGCATCACGCCTGCACGACCCGATCTGGCGGCAGCCCATCTCAAAGGCCGAATTGCCGCGGAACGCTACACCGAAGGACACGCGGCTAACGTTGCGCGGGCCAGCGCTCAATTGCGCTCCGGCCCGTCAGAGGACGCGACTCTGGAAACTGAGCTTTTGTTCGGCGAAGGCTTCACGATCTATGACGAACGGAGTGGCTGGGTGTGG
>WNFL01415823.1_pt1 | contig 12608 bp, 10 predicted proteins | sample 5400361 | NCBI WGS metagenome assembly WNFL01 (sample SAMN13153351, study PRJNA577476) | soil metagenome | isolation source: 40 cm soil on Douglas fir-dominated hillslope | place: USA:California | collected 2013-09-17
GCCTCAACCAGACCAGAAACAACCTGTTGACGCTTCACAGCTAACGGCTATTATTTGAGCGTCAGTTTCGCGCTGGCCGTATCGAAATTCGCTCCGCTTCAAGCACCGACCGTGTCGCGAGGCTGGTTCAAAGATCGTGGACGGAAAACGATTGACTTCGGCGTCCGCTCGCGAGTAAGCGCATGTCCCGCACTCGAGTACTTCGTAACTCGCCGCCTAAACACTACAGCACCGAGGCAGTTTGGGCGGACCGCGTTTCTGACTGCAAATGCTGCAAGAACAAGGCCCCCGCGGTCGGTAGCGGACGAGGTCAACGTGTGCCGAGGCGGATCTGTGTCGCGGCACACGCAGCGTGTCTCCGGCAGCCGCTCTGGAGCCGAGGCATATGATTCGAGGCTCGCTTCCAGCATCGCGGTCCCCTCTCAGGAATGTTTACAAGGCGCCCATCGCCGCGTCGATCCTTGCGACAATGGCCGTCGCCTCCTGCGCCACTGCGGCTGCGCGTGAATCACACAAATGCTTCCGCGCGAGGTCCAATCGCCCGAGCCCCTTATAGAGCACGCCAAGATCGTAGTCGATCCGAGCCCGAATAGCCCCTCGATCGCTGAACTGACGGTTCCGTATTGCGACCTGCAATAGGGACTCCGCCTTTCTTGCCGCGAGGGGCTTTGCCTTCGCCAGGAACAGAAAGTTCTTCAGCACGGTTCGCAAGGACGTCTTTTTCGCTCCCTGCGCCAACGCGAGATAGAATTCGGCAAGAAATATGCGCGCCCAGTCGGCATAGGCCTGATAACCGTATTCGGACTCACACCGCTCGATCACCGCCTCCAGGAACCGCGCGCCCTTTTTCAAATCTCCTCTCAACAGCATCGCTACCCCAAGCGGAGCCTCTGTCCCTAGCGCAGCGAAGAGCCATCCCTGCGCCGTGGCCTGGCGCCGGTGCTGCTCGATTGTTTCGATTCCTTCCGCGAGGCGCCCAAGCAACATTTGCGAAATGCCGATCACATTCGCGCCTATTTGACGATCGAACGGTGCAAACGCAGTCTCCATGCATTGCTCACCACGGCGAAGAGCGGAGCCGTAGTCTTCGGCGAGGATATCGAGCCAACCGAGCAGCCATAACGCCATCCCGAGCGACCGCCGATCTTGACGTCCCCGCCCCAGCTCCATGAGGCGAAGTGCCCATTGCCGCCCTTCGATGATCAAGCCGCGATTCATATAGTTCATTGTTATCGCCATGATCATCCGCCCGATGATGTACGTATCGTCGCCTTCCTCGGCTTCGCGGAAGGCTCGCTGTGCGAAGCGGTCGAAATCTGCAAGCGGCATCGGATCGACGTAAATCGACAGCATGATCACCCCGGCCCTGGCGTGGGCTCTCGATCGCCCGTCTCCGAGCCGCTCGGCCATGGCGAGCGCCTTGTCCTCGATCTGCCGTCCCTCACGGAAGCGGCAGTGCGTAAATAACGCGATGCCGTAGAGGTCCAGAAGGATCGGCACTTGTTTGATGTCCCCGAGCGCATCGATTCGCGCGAGCTCTGGTTCGATCAACCCGATTGTGTCGCCGGATCTGAACTGCAGATAGAGAACGACGGCAAGGTCGACCATGATCCTCGCCACTTGCGCATCCGTTCTTTCGCGATCCTTGGAGCGCGCGAGATCGAGCGCGGCGCGAAGGAAATGCTCGGCCTCGTCGAGCGAGTAGATACCGAGACTTTTCTTGCCCACGAGCGCCAGGTATTCGACGGCCTTGTCCTTGTGATCGGCCCGCGAATAGTGATGCGCTAAGGCCTCAGCCACTTCGCTCAGCCGAGACTCGTTGCGGTGCTCGATCTCGCGCGCGATCGAGAGGTGCCATGTCTGGCGCGGCCCGCTCAGCAGTCCCGCGTAAAGCGCGTCCCGGACCAAGACGTGCTTGAAGAGATATTCGTCCGAGTCGTGGTCGCGACGAATGAGGTCCAGGGCCTCCATCGCCTGAAGCCGCGCTGCGACATTTCCTCTCGAGGTCACTGCGGCGAGCAGGTCTGCCGCGAAGCGGCGGCCGATCACCGAAGCGGCCTGCAAGAGGTCGCGATCGCGCGAAGACAATCGATCCACCCGTGTCGTCAGCAGCAACTGCACGCTCGCCGGCAGGGCTGCAGCCACCGCGGCGGCGTCGTACTCGAGGCCCATGGCGCGACGCTGCACCATTTTTCCCTCGATCAGAAAATTGGCGATCTCCTCGGCGAACAATGGATTCCCATCGGCCCGATCGAGGATCAAACGCGAAAGCTCTCCGGTCAACTCGGGCACACCCAGCCGCGCCTGGACGATTCGGGAGGTTTCGCTGGCCGCCAACGGCTCGAGCGACAAAGTGGTCGTGTTCGGGGATCCGATCCACGGTGGCTGGTAGTCCGGCCTGCGCGTATGAATTATCGTCAGCGCCCCGGCGGTGGAGGTATCGATGAGGCCTGCAAGCAGGTCTTGCGACGCACCGTCGATCCAATGCAGGTCTTCAAGCGCGATGACAATGGGTGCCAGGCGACCAGCCTCTCGCACAAGATGCACGAGGAGCTCACGCGTCCTCAAGCCCACCAACACGTCATCGAGTCCGCGAAGCGCGCCGGCGGGAGGCTTCATTCCCAGGAGGTTCAGGAGCAGCCCAAGATTGACCACCGTTGCGAGGCCGAGCAATTTCAAACCGGTGTCGAGCTTGCTTATGACATCGGCTTCAGAGTCGCCCGCAGCGAGTCGGAACGTATGACGCACGACCTGGATGAAGGGCCGGTAGGGCAGCTGGCCGTCATCGGGCCAGCAGCTCCCCGGACACCACCGTGCTGTCGATCCGGTCAGTCGGCTGCGGAACTCATGCAGCAGTCGCGACTTGCCGATGCCGGGCTCGCCGACGATATCGACGATTTTGACGCCCTTGCTGGATTCGGCCAGACACGCTGTCAAGACCTGCAATTCGCGCGTACGGCCAACGAAGGGCGTCAGCCCGCCGCCCTTCGCTTCCCCCGGAGGTCCGGGATCGAATCGGGTAGCCACGGAGCCGCGGCGAGCTTCGAACCGGCTGTCGACTTCGCTTGGTTTCAGCACGCGCCACGCTTGGATCGTTTCGGAGTAGCCCTCGAGCACGACGAAGCCCAGATCGCGATACTCGAACAATCCCCCAGCCAACCGACGCGTGGCCTGATCGATGACCACATTGCCCGGCTCAGCTGCCAATTGCAGACGTCTTGCAAGATGCGGGGTCTCGCCGACAGCTATGCGTTCCGCGGCCCCGCCAGCGGCGGTTTCTCCAGCGACGACGACGGTCCCGGTGGCGATCCCGATGCGGACCTGCAACGGTGCGTATCCCCCGCTATGAGGGCGAGCCATCGATCCCAGAAGGGCGAGCCCCGCGCGCACTGCGTGCTCGGTATCGTGCTCGCTGGCGTGCGGATATCCGAAATAGACCAGCAGCCCATCATCGAGGTAACGAGCCACGTGGCCATGGTGTCGCTCGACGATCTCGGCGCAGGATTTGTGACAAACCGCCGCTGCGACTCGCGAGTCCTCGGGATCGACCCGTGCCGAGAGCGCGGCCAACCCCACGAATTCGCAAGCCATGACCGTTAGCGGGCGGCGCTCGGCCGCTGCGGGTGCGCGGCTGGCCCGGTCCGGCGGGCCGTGACTGGCTGTCGCGCCTAGGTCCAACCCCGCTTCGGCCGGAAACTCCGATCCCGGTGGTGCGATAAGCGGCTGATCCGATACGGACGCGGCCAACATGTAGCCGCGACGCGGCACCGTCTTGACGATCTGTTGATCCTGGTCATGCAGGGCAAGACGAACGTCGCTGATGCATCGCGCTAGTGACTCGTCCGTCACGATTACGTTCGGCCAGACTGCTTTGATGAGCTCGTCTTTTGGCACCAGCCGGCCGGCGTTCTCGACGAGATAGCGCAGTACCTCGAAGCTCTTCGGCCGCAGGTCGATCTCGCCCCGTTCGCCCCACACGCAACCGCGCTTCAGGTCAAGAACAAAACCTTCGAACCAGAACCTCGTTTTCTCGACCGGCTTCATCGATTTCGCCCCGGCTGGCCGAACGCGCTGCCACCCCAAAATTTCAGCACTCTTTCACAACTCTTGCACCAAATCTTCAGGACCGGCGAGAGCGACGAGCCTACATTTTCGGCGCATAGCGCGAACGCGATGATGCGCTGGCGGTTACCCTCCGCGAGAAGGGAGCACCGCGTTGTCGGCGTCGATCCAGAAGGGAAGGCCGATCGCTCCGAGACGGGGCGATCGATTTCGTGAAAGGGGAATTCAGATGAACGCATATCCGCTAAAGGCAGCAGTGGCCGCGGCGCTGGCAACCCTGGTTGCAGCGGCGCTTGCGCAACGATTCCGCCCGTCGCGCAGCTTGCCCCAGATAGTACAAGAACGTGGCCGGGTCGGCGTCGCCGGGGTCCGCTTGATACCAGAGCGCGGGCCGCTTGCGTGCATCCACATAGGTCGCGGTCGGTGAGGCATTGGTGAGGTGATCTGCGCGGACGTGGCCTTGTGTCGGCGGCATGGAGAGCCACCGGAATTATCCCCGGCTCGCGGCGGCATCGGTAGCTATTAATAGCTCGAAGGAGACGTCATGAACAAGGCATTCGCGATCGCGGTCTGCGCAGCGGGCGCCGCGACTTGCGCACATGCGCAACCCTACCCCAAGCGCAACGCGGGACTGTGGGAAGCCACCTCCAGCATCGGCCAGCACGGCATGCCGGGCACCGAGGCGGAGTTGGGCAAACTCTCGCCCGAGGCGCGCGCGCATGCGTCGGCCGCGCTCAGCAAGCTTGGCATGGGCTTGCCCCCCCCCGCACGCTGACCGTGCGCTTCTGCCTCACCCCCCACTCCGGTTACTAAAGAAACACGCTGTTCATCCAGATCGGCAACAGAGAGAGGTAGATGATGTTGATTCGAGCATGTGACAACGCTGCCTTCAAGCTTGGTCGGCATGCCTCGGTGGCGAGCGTTGTCGTATGGGCGACGTTCGCTTTCATTTGCATCGGCTCGGCGCATGCGGCTCCCTTCGCCTATATCTCGAACGACGACGGTACCGTCTCGGTCATCGATATCGCGACCAATACCTTGGCTGCGACGATTCCGGTCGGGAGTACTCCCGTCGGGGTGGCCGTCAACGCGGCCGGGAGCCGAGTCTATGTCACGAACTCCGATGACAACACTGTATCCGTCATCAACACAAAAACCTGGACGGTGAGCAAGACGATCGACGTCGGAATCGGGCCCGAGGGCGTCGCCGTCAGTCCGTCGGGCAACAGGGTCTACGTGACGAACTACGGCAGCGACAGCGTCTCGGTGATCAAGGTCCGTAGAGGCAACCATGCCAAGAGCAACCTCGCTGCAACGATTCCGGTCGGAGCTCTTCCGCTGGGAGTCGTCGTCAGCCCCAACGGCAGCCTGGTGTACGTGGCAAATAACGGCGTCAGCAACAGCATCTCCGTCATCACCACGGCAAGCAACAAGGTCATCGCAACCATTCCGATTGGTGGCGTCTCCGGAGCAGGCCCGGCGGGTCTCGTGCTCAACCCCGCGGGCACGGTGCTCTACGCGACGAAGCTGGCGGGCAACATCGTCTCGGTCATCGACACCGCGACCAACGCGGTGACGGCCACGATCGGAGTGGGGAGCCTTCCCGCCGCGATCGCCATCAACCCGATCGGCACGCGGGTCTATGTGGCGAACCTCAACAGCAACGACGTATCGGTCATCGATACCGCGACCAACACGGTGATTGCCACCGTTCCCGTCGGGAGCAATCCGTTCGGGATCGACGTAACGCCGAACGGCGACCTGATCTACGTTGCAAACAACCTCAGCAACAACGTAACGGTCGTCGATGCGGCGACCAATACGGTAATCGCCACCATTCCCGCGGGAACCGGGCCGGAAGCGTTCGGCGTATTCATCCGTTAAGCCTTGGCAACGACATCGCCGCACTGGGGAGGGGAATGCCTATGACGTGGTCGAAGCTTCGCCTGTTGTTCGCCTTCGGCCTGGCTGCGGCTCTTGGGGCGATCCCGGCGCGAGCCGCCATCTTCAACGTCGATACGACCGCCGACGATCCGGCGCTCACGGCGTGTGACGACGCGACGCCGAACGACTGCAGCCTGCGCGGCGCGATCATCAAGGCGAACGGGCTGTCGGAGGCAGTCACGATCAACGTGCCTGCCGGGACGTACGTCCTATCGCAAGCCACCCCGTGCTTCTTCCTCGGCTACAGCCTCGGTGCCCTGTTTACGTCGCCGGCACTTTGCCCCGTGGGCACGCTCACGCTCGCCGGGCAGGGCGCCGACACGACGATCATCGACGCCAACCAGCCGACTGGCTTCACCTTTGCGTTTGCACCCGTCATGTTCGTCGCGACGACCGCAAACGTCGCGGTACGCGGCGTCACGATGCGCAGGGGCAACTTGACCGCCGGGAGCTTTGAGGGCCACGGCGGCGGGATCAACAACGCGGGCATCCTCACCCTCGAGGACTGCATCGTCAGCGACAACCAGACTCTCGTGGGAGGAGGCATCTACAACCAGAACGACCTCACGCTCCTGCGCACCGTCGTGACGCGCAATTCGGCCTCATACGCCGGGGGCATCTTCAACACCGCACGTTTCGGCCTTTGCAACGACATCTCATGCCCCGGCGGCATCGTGACCATCGCCGACAGCACGATCAGCGAGAACGTGGCGGCCGCGGGAAGCGGTGGCGGCATCGAGAATTTCGTCGGGACGATCGACATCGTCGGCAGCGCGATCGTCGGCAACGTGGCGACCGGGAACGCTGGCGGCATCTCCAACGACGGCCACGCCACGATGAACCTCACCAACGTTACGGTGAGCGGCAACCGCGCTTTCAATTTCGGCGGGATATCCAACAGCGGATCGTTGTCGACCATGCACTTGAACAACGTCACGATCGCCAACAATACCGCGCAGTCGCTCGAAGATCCGACTCGGGGCATCGGCGGCGGATTGTCGAACGGCCCCGGCGGCACGCTAACGCTCGCCAACACGATCATCGCCGGCAATTTCGCCGCCGGTTTCTGCGGGATCAACGGCTGCTCCCCGGCGGGCAACGACTGTCTCACCGACGCTGCCCACGGCGGCGCGCTTACCTCGCTGGGGTACAACCTCGTCCAGGACACTCAAGCCTGCGACATCCTCGGCGACACGACCGGCAACATCCTTGGCCAGGATCCGAAGCTCGGTGCTCTCCCGGCAGTCGATGCCGGCAATCCGGCCGCGCCGGGGAGCGGAGGCAGCGCCTGCGCGGTGACGGATCAGCGCGGATTCCTCCGTCCCATCGGACCCCGCTGCGACATCGGCGCCTTCGAGCGCGGCGGCGCGTTCTCGATCGCGAACATCGTGCCCGGTAGCGGCGGCAACACGGGGCAGGTGACCGCCCACATCGGCGGCGGCGGCTTCGTCGACGGTGCGGCGGTCAGGCTCCGACGCCCCGGGCAGTCGGATGTCGCTGGCGTTCGGACGCTGGTCGACGTCGGAGGCGACTCGATCGCCACGACGTTCGACCTGACAGGCGCGGCCCAGGGCGCCTGGGACGTCGTCGTGACGAACCCTGATTCGACGTCGACCACGCTGAGTGGCGGCTTCATGGTCAAAGCCGGCGCCGGGCCGAGCGTCTGGGTCGACGTCGTCGGGATGATCCGGCGCGAGGGGCCGTCGATGATCATGATCATGTACGGCAAGCGCTCGGCGTGCCGCTGTCGCTCTCGCTGCCCAGCGGTTACCAATGGGCCCGTTTCTTCGACATCACCCCGCCGCCGCCCCAGCCCGGCGAGCTCCGACCCGACTGGAGCCTGGTCTCCGAACTCGTAGGCCTGCCTGGTCAGCCGGCCTTTCTCAACGCGCCGCTGTTCCTGCCTCTCGTGCCGAGCGGGTTCAGCGGCGTCCTGCGCTTGAGCTTCACCCTGCCGGCCGATGCCACGGACACGGTGCTGTTCGCCGCGGCCGGCGATCCGATCGTCACGCCGCAGACCGAATCCGGGTTCATCGGTCAAGCGGTAGCTGGCGTGCAGACCTTCGCGATACAGGTATTCGGAGTGACCGTCCCCGCCTCCGTCGTGAGCGAGCTCCAACAATACGCGACGACGCAGCTCCACGCGATGATCGAAAACGGTCAGGCGGTATTCAGCGCGAGCCTGGGGACTGCGCCGCAGATCTACAGCCTGGACCAGCTCCAGATGGATCTGTTCTTTTTCATCGTGCCGCGTGTGCCGCCAGTCACGTCGCCAGCCCTCGCTGCGAGTTCCGAGGAGGGACGATGACGATCGGAATGCCGCGTCTCGTTGCGACCTCCGCCCTAGCGGTGCTCCTCGCCGCGCTCATGCCTATGGCACGCGGCTGCCCACCAGGCCAGGTGATGAACGAGGGGAACTGCGTGCCGGTAACGCAGTTTTGCGGCCCGGGCGTGATGGGCGAGGCAACGTCCTGCACACCGAAAACGAAGATCGGGCCGGCGGCGTGCCCCGACCCGCCGCCGTCGGGGTGCGGAGCCTTTTTTGGGAACGAGAACGCGGGGACTGTGGAGCTTCTTGTGGGCCTCCTTACCTGCGGCTTTGGCGGCCTCGGCAATCCGATCAGCGCCTGCCGTTGCGAATCGCTACCCGGAATGAAGGTCACGAGCGATGGAAAAGCCTGCATCCCCGAAAAACCCGACTGCAGCGGCAACGCCACGGTCAAGGCTCTTTCAGGTATCGACCCGCATTGCCGGACGTGGCCGATCATTCCGAAGAGGGCGGTCGACCCGAACGACAAAGTCGGCACTCTCGGCGTGTCCGACCAGGAATTCATCCCGGCGGGCGTGCCGCTGAATTACGCCGTCCACTTCGAGAACCTGTCCACGGCCACGGCGCCGGCGCAGGTGGTCCTCCTCACCGACCGGCTCGATCCGCAGCGCCTGGATCTTGCCACGTTCCAGCTCGGGCCCATCACCTTCGGCGCGGTGACACTGGTTCCGCAGCCCGGTGCCCAGAGTTTCACGGGTGGCGTCGATTTTTCGCCCGAGCAGGACCTGCAAGTCGTTGTGACCGCTTCGCTCGACAGGAACACCGGTCTCGTGACCTGGCGCTTCACATCCATCGATCCGGCAACCGGGCAACTCATCGACGATCCCGACGCCGGGCTCTTACCCCCCAACGTCAATCCGCCGGCCGGCGAAGGGAGCGTCGTCTTCAGCGTGATGCCGAAGAGCGGACTCGCCACCGGCACCGCGATCCAGAATCAGGCGGTCATCGTCTTCGACACCAATGCGCCGATTCCGACGCCGACCTGGCTCAATACGATCGACCGCGATGCGCCGGTCACGCACGTGCTGCCGCTGTCGACGACCCAGAGCGCGACGACGTTCCAAGTGCAGTGGACTGGAACCGACGCCGGCGCGGGCATCCAAGACTTCAGTATCTACGTGTCCGACAACGGCGGAGCATTCACGCTGTGGCAAGACCACACGAGCAGTCTGTCCGCCAACTTCACCGGGGCGATCGGACACAGCTACGGATTCTTCGCGCTTGGCACCGATCTGGTCGGCAACGCGGAGGCGACGAAGACTACCGCCGAAGCCACGACGCAGATCGTGTCCGCGCCAGCCTGCGCGGCCGATGTCAGCTCCCAAATTCAGGTCACGCGCTCCGGCTTCGGCTACAACTTCACGACCCAGCGCTTCGTGCAGACGGTGACGCTCAAGAACACGTCAGCAAATGCGATCGCCTCCCCGATCTCGCTCGTACTCGACAACTTGAGCAGCAACGCGACGCTCTACAGCCCGACCGGCACGACAGCCTGCGCGACGCCGGCCGGCAGTCCGTTCATCAACTGGTTGAGCAGTCTCGCACCGGGCGCGAGCGCATCGATCGTGCTGCAATTCACCAATCCGACGAAGGCGGGCATCACCTATGCGACGCGCGTGCTCGCGGGGAGCGGGGGACGTTAGGGAGGCGACATGAGACGAGTGTCATGGGCAATGTTCTTCGTGCTGTTACTGATGCTTGCGCTGGCGCAGCAGCGTCCGGCGCACGCGAACATCACCGGGTCGGTCAACCTCGATACATCCGGTCTGTCCGGGTCGTTCGAGCTCGCCTTCATTCTCACCGACGGCAGCGGCGCCGGCGATGCCAACAACACGGTCACGCTGAGCAATTTCCTGTTCGGTGCCGGAGGAAGCGGAGGTGCAGTCGACGCCTTACTGTCCACCGGCGGTTTCAGCGGCGACTTCACCTCCGGCGTATCGCTCGTCGATAGCGCCTTCCTGAACATCCTGGCGTCGTCCTTTACGGCGGGCACTTCGCTCTCCTTCGATTTCGTTTTGACGACGAACGTGGATGCAGGAGGGACGCCCGACCAGCTCTCGCTCGCGCTCCTGCAATTGGATGGCACCGTTATCAATACCGAGGACCAGAGCGGCGCGAATTCCCTGCTCACCGTGAATCTCGACTCCGCCCGTCCTGCGTTCAGCGTCTTCGCAAGCGAGTTGACACCGGGTGCGATCATCACGGAATCCTCTGCTGCGCCGGAGCCGCCGAGCCTCCTGCTGCTGGCGACGGGTTTGCTGGGCGCGCTATGGCCGGCTCGGACGGCGCACCAGCGGTGCGCACGATCCAGTCGCATCTGAGCGTCGCCGCCGCCAAAAAAACGGCCGCGCACGCGGCCGTTTGCATTCCAGAATCAGTGTCGTTGCTCAATACCGGTTGCTAAAGCGGTAATCCATGCCGTCAGGGCCTACATAGCCATGATAGTGATAGTAAGGAGCATCGACTGTCGTTGTCGTGGCGCAACCCGCCAGCACACCGAGCGCCAGCGCCGCCAGGAGAGATTTGATCAAATTCCGTTTCATGGGCAACCTCCTTTCGGACCGTCCCGATGAATGAGGCCGATGTTCGCGCGAGAGGTTCCCGGCATTGTCGTCGGACAGATGCCTACAATCGGCGAGACAATCAGGAACCCTTCGGGACCCGCGCGCTCCACACCGGGACCAGCCAGACCGCGTACCCAAGCGGATCCCGGATGCTGGCGATCATCTGTTCGAAGTACGCCCGCGCCGACTCGCGGCTGATCGGGGTCAGCTCGCCGATCGGGTCGACATAGCCGTCACGCCAGGCTTCGAGGATCTGGGCGAAGGTCTCCCGCGGAACGCGCAGCGGATCGACGATGATGTAGTCGACCGCGATCGCCTCGAGGTTCAACGCGGCCAGAATCCCGAAGGCGTTGCGGCCGATGAAAAGATCGGTCCCGGTGGCAGCCTCGAAGCTCGTTGGCGCCACATGCCAGAAATCACGCGGATCGAGCGCGCCGCGCTCGAAGTGCAGCATGCCGTAGTCCTCGGCAATCACGTGCAGGTAGCCGCCCCGTCGCGTGACGCGCCGGAGCTCGGCGAGCACGCGGTCGGGATGCGGAATCGACTGGATGACGTGGCGGCAGACGGTGAGGTCGAAGCTCCCATCCTCCACGTCGAGCTCGTACACGCTCTGGTGCTCGAAGGCGAGCCGCGGCGCAAGATTCGCGTAACGCGACCGCGCAAGATCGAGGTGCGAATCGATGATGTCGACACCAAGGACGCGGGCGCCCGGGAAGAGATCTGCGAGGCGCGATGTGGCCTCGCCCGTGCCGCAACCCGCGTCGAGGATCCGTGCCTCGACCGGCAACGTATAGCGGCGCAGGAGAGGGACCTCCTGCGGCCAGATGGCGCGCGCCTGCGCAGCGAGGTTGCGCACCATCGACTCGTCGGCCATCTGGCTGGCCTGCGGATTGAGGTCTGTCATCGGTTCTTCGCGGTCACTCGATACGGTTTCACGCGGTGAGCGCAATCTCTACGCGCCGGTTGCGGCGGCCCTCGCTCCGGATTTTCAGCACGCGGATACCGCCGATCTCGGCGATGTTCCGCACGTGCGTGCCCCCGCAGGGCTGCAGGTCGATGCCGGGAATCCTGAGCAGGCGCACCCGTCCGGCACCGCGCGGCGGCTGCACGCTCATCGTCTTCACCAGCTCTGGCCGCGTGTCGAGCTCCTCGTCGGTGATCCATACCGTCTCGGTGTCGACACCCCGAGCGATGAGCGCATTCGTCTCGCCCTCGATCTTCGCGGCATCGAGCAGGCTCATGTCGATGTCGAAATCGAGACGAGCCTTGTCGGCCGAGATGTTGCCGCCGGTGACGGGGGCCACCACCACGCAGGACATCACGTGCAGCGCCGTGTGCAGCCGCATCAATGCGTAACGGCGGGGCCAGTCGATCTCGAGTGTCAGCGTCTCTCCGACTTCCGGACGCGCCGTCGACGGCGCGGGGATGTGCAGCACGGTGTCGATCGCCTCGCCCTTGCGCGTATCGGCGATCACGATGCGCTCGCCGTTCGGCCGTACCAGCACACCCGTATCTCCCGGCTGACCGCCGCCCAGCGGGTAGAAGATCGTGCGGTCGAGCTCGACGCCGCGCTCGTGCACGGCGACGACCTGCGCGTGCGTAGTCTGCAGGTAGGCATCGTCGCGGAACAGAAGGTCGGTGGCCATTAGAAATCAGTCGACGTCGGCACGCGCGACGACGAGGTCCTTGTGCTCGGGATGCTTGGCGAG
>WNFL01116497.1_pt2 | contig 12607 bp, 13 predicted proteins | sample 5400361 | NCBI WGS metagenome assembly WNFL01 (sample SAMN13153351, study PRJNA577476) | soil metagenome | isolation source: 40 cm soil on Douglas fir-dominated hillslope | place: USA:California | collected 2013-09-17
CACTCTGTTTCTGGTATTGTATCCTGCTATCACGCCATTACCTGTTTGACCAAAACCCTGCATTTGTTTTCCATTTACCCATACTTCGCTGTAATCATCCACTACAATTTCAAACACCGCCGTAGTTCCATTTGTATTGAGTTTGCCAATGGTAGCCGGAATTGTTATATCAGCCTTATACCATACAAAAGAAAGCAAACCTGTCCCCTGTCTCTTTTCCAATTCTGTTGGCCCGATCTCCGTAAAATCATTATCAAAATCCACTCCGCCAATTTGAGGATGCAATTGATGTGTTTTGATTTCCATACCTGTCGGATATAACGGCAACGCATCACCACCGCCTTTTTTCGGCCCGGGCAGATTAAAATTCTTGTCGGCTATATGTGCATTCTGAAAAAACCATTTAGCATTCACTAATGCAGCACCTTCGTTTGTACGCAGATCTGCTATGGCCTGTGGTTTATCAACAGCCAATTGTCTTGTTTCCTGTGAAAATGCCACAACAGCAATAAGAATGGCCGCGAGTACTAATGCATAAACTTTTAAAATAGAATATATACGTATCATGATCTTAGTTCCTGATTTTTTTATCAACTTCTAAATTGGTTACTATCATCAGCAGCATGGCTGCACCGGCACCGATGAATAGACCTGCCGGAAAATTTTTAGAGGCAATACCTATAGCTGTACCAATAGCAATCCCTATCGCCGTCCAAAAACCTGCTTTGTTCATCATTTTATTATTGATTATAATCGCAGGTCTTTTTAAAAATTGGATGTATTGTCAATCTTTGCTTTACTTCCGGCGATTGCAATCTCTTCATCCTGCTGTGCACTTGCGGCACCACTTACTCCGATTGCACCGATCACTTGCCCATCAACAACAATGGGTATGCCTCCCTGTAAAAAGGTATGACCTACCGTTATCAACGCCTGTCTTCCGCCATTGATTGAATTTTCCAGTTTGACAGTAGGCGCTTTAAAGAGTGCTGCCGTATTTGCTTTTTTGATGGAAACTTCTGCAGAGGCCGCGAACGTTCCATCCAGTCTTTCGAGGTAAATAAGATTACCTCCATTATCAACCACAGCAATCGATCCGCCGGGTGCATTGTTTGCCTTTGCGTATTTCACTGCTTCTGCCACCACTTTTTTAGCACCATCCAATGAAATGTTTTTACTTGAAATAACCTGTGCCTTTGTACTCGTTGCCATCATTACCATTGCCGCGAATGATAAGAAAGCTGCTATTTTACCTGTTTGCATTTTGATTGTATTTATGATTAATAATTATCCTGCTGTCTTTTCAGTGTCTTCGCTCGCTGGTTTAGCGGGCTTATCGTATTTTATCTTTTTGCCCGCATGTTTCTTAATCTGTTCCGGCCAATTGGCATTAGCTTTCGTAATATTATTGGGGACATCTTTATGGAACTGCTCATAAGCATCCTGCGAATGCTGAAGGACCAACTTGCCATCAATAACATCAAATATTTCCGGGTTGATCGGGCGAAGTTTATTCAATGCCATTGCATAGCCGCAAAAAGCACCGTACTGGGGAGCAAACATTTCAGAGTGGTCCTTGAACATTGCTGCATTGGCTTCTGAAGAAAACCAATAAGTAGCCCCGTTATATCTCGCAGCATATTTCGGATCGCCTTTGATTGCTTTCATTTGTGTGAAATAGGCGACTGCATCGTAACCCTGGAGTGTTACGCCATCTTCATCGGTATTATTTAAAAAACTTTTCTCTTCATCCGTAGTAATTTGTTTACCATTCTTTTCCGAGACTTTCGGCCAATATTTATCAGCTTTGGAAATATTGCCGGATACATCTTTATTCCATCCATTTACTGCCCGTTGATTATGTTGAATGAATAATCTTCCATCTGCTATAGAAAATGTATTCACATCAATTGGCGCTATGCGACCAAGAGACACTGCATATGCACACCAGGCTCCGAATTGTGGTTCATATTTTCCCGGATTGCTTTTGAATAGCTCAAGATGTTCCTGTGAAACGAAATAATATATCGCATCATTGTATTTAAACTTGAATTGAGCGTCACCTTTTACAGGTTTATCGTCGGTAAAGAAAGCTACAGGGTCATAACCATCAAGAATAACACCATTAGCATCTACATTATTAAAGTGTCTGCCCTGGGCGTTCAAACCAATAGTTGTTAATGAGGTCAGCAGTAATAGCATTCCAACGTTTAATCGCATCATTTTTTTTATTGTTTGCATCGTTTTATTTTTTATAGCACAAAGAAAACAATGATGAAGAGCGAATGGTGTCCGTTACTTTACACATCGGGAGGATAGAGAAGAAAAAGGCCCAACAATAGTCGGGCTCTTTACAAAACTCAAATCCGATAGCTATCGGATAATCACTGAACTTTTATTTCGCAGAAGCAGTTGGCTGTGCAGGTTTATCGTATTGAACAGATTTGCCAACATGATTTTCGACAATGCCGGGCCAATTCTTATCCGCTTTTACCGTACTGCTTTTTAAATCTTTATTAAAAAGATCATATGCTTCCTGTGTATGCTGAAGAATAAGACGGCCGTCTTCAATCTGGTAAATAAGAGGATCGACAGGCCGAAGTTTACCAATACTTACGGCATAACCGCAAAATGCTCCATATTGAGGAGCGTATTTTTTGGGATCTTTTTTGAACAGTTCAGCATGTTCAGGTGAAGCAAACCAATAAGTAGCACCTTCATATTGAGCGGTGAATTGTTCATTGCCTTTTACAGGTTTATTATCGGCGAAATAAGCAACAGGATCATAACCCTCGATGATGATACCTTTTTTATCCAGGTTAACAAGATACCCGTTTGTCGCTTTGAACACTGGTTCTTTAAAGAAAAGAAAATAAGCAACAACAGCCAGGCCAGCTATTGCGACTGAAATGAAGAGAATCTTTTTCATGATTGTTTTTGATGGCAAAATAACAACCACATGAAATAACTATATGTCAGGGAAATTACACTATAGGCATATTTTTTATTTCCCGGATAAATCTCAAAATGAGATTTACTCCCGCCATCCATTTATGATAAACTATTTTTTCCTTATATAATTAAAATCATAAACTACCTGGAAAGTTTTTCCTCCATCATTAGAAACCTCATTGTACTGCCTTACTTTACCAGGACCAAGGTTATAGAAAATAAAGTTTCCCGGCTGCATTATGCCATTTGCATCAGGCTGTTGAAATTTAAAACGCATGGCTCCATCCTTGTACTCGCCATCAGTAAAGTATTGATGGCCACCTCCGGAACCTATCCAGAGTTGCGTCCATTTTTTTGTAGCGGTGTCATACCAATTCTGACTTTTGCCGGAAAATGGATTATTATAGGATTGCCAGTTTTCCAGGATAGTGCATTCACCGGATACATTTTGAATTATACTAGTACCGACCCGATTATGTGGAAATAGATTATTGTAAACATCCCACTTACCTATCCAGAAATCAAACAACCGGGCTCCGGTTATTGACTTGCAGGGAAAGGCATTGTTATATGCACTATTATTCAGCGCTTTGAACTTCTGATCACTTCTTACCAGTTCAAAATCCGCCAGGTTTTCTAGTTCATAAGTATTGAGATAGCCGTTGGCAACAGCACTGTCCAGGAACACAAGGGCCTGCTGCTTATTTCCTTTCATTGAATGGGTCATCGCCATCCGCGAGTAGAGCTGTGCCCGGAGTGGCCGGCTTATCTGTTTCTTTAAAACCTCTTCATATAAGCTGAGAGCTTGCTGATAATTTCCCAAAAAATGATTTGAAAATGCCATCCTTGCTGATGTAACAGGTAGTGGATTCGTATTCGTTTTGACATATTCCGTGTACTGAGCAAGGGCATCTTTGTAGTTATAATGAAAAAAAAGAGAATCAGCCTTCCTTAAAACTGGTGACTGATAAGCTTGCTGCGCATTAACGCCGGCAGTTAAAAATAGAAGTATCTGAATTACAATAAAATGATTTTTTGCTTTCATGCCTTGAGTTTGGAAGCAATTAAACACAAGTCCGTATCATGTGACTGGGCGAAAATTGACTTTTTTATTTTTCCTATCCGGTTGGTCATTTGGCGGTATGAATGGTGATAGCACCAAAAGTCTTTCATTTTTGAGGTTGAGCGGTAGTTGAAAATAGTCCACTGTCTTTAAATTTGAATGGTGAGAAATAACACCTGTATCGTTGAATTGGTGTCAGGTTTTCCTGATTTCAAGGTACCCGGCTTTAATATGGAAGTATATAACCAACAGTTCAAGGATAAGAACTGTGTTATATCTGCAAAGTCAAAAAGAATTGAATATGACAAACATTGGGGTTGTCTCTCACTTAAGTTTTCGATCAGAGGCAAAGAATTTTATCATGTTGGTAACACGACCTATGCAGTTAATGATTACAATTTTTTGATCCTAAACCAGGATACTGAATATTCCAGTTGCATTGACTCTGAAACAGAAGTTGAATCTTTTACTTTAAACTTCAGCGAAAAATACACCAATGCCTTTATTGCGACGATGACCGCAAAGACGGAAGATATTCTTGAAGATACTTTACAGAAAAAAGGCCAATCCCATCTTTTTGTTGAAAGATTATATCCGAAGGAAACAGTGATCTGGCCGGTAGTTGCAAAAATTTACAATCGGTTGGATAAATTTTATGAGACAAATGATGAAATTGGTGAACTGTTTGCAGAACTTTTTTGTGCAATGCTTCGGCACCACGAAGGTGTTAAACTAGAAATAGAGGATATCAATAAAATCAAGGTCTCTACAAAGCAGGAGCTTTATCGACGATTAAACTGCGCAAAAGATTTTATAGATTCCTGCTATAACAAAGCAATCGACCTAAACACTATTTCCCGGATAGCCTGCCTGAACAGAGAATATTTTATACGTCAATTCAAAAATTACTTTAAAATCACCCCTACTCAATATTTAGTGCGCAAAAGAATGGATGCAGCAAAGCATCTTCTTCAAACATCGGAAACCAGTATTACGGATGTTTGTCACCAGGTTGGATACTTTGATCTTTCTTCTTTTGGTAAATTGTTCCGACGCTATTATAACTTTAGTCCCACAGAAGCAAACGGTAAGTTCAAGCAAAACTGACGGAGTTAACCCGACTTAGCATCAATCCAAATGATTGGGCGCTCTCAAGTTAAATTTCCTGATCTTAACTATAATTCAATAGCGGATAATAATTTTAATTATACCGATTTTTATATCATTTGCAGCAAAGCTGGTTGAAACAACAAAAACATTTTTCATAGAAACTACTCCTCATTTCATATTGTATTTGATTGAACACTTTGCGAGATTTGTATTCAATCAATCCGAGAGGTATGCTGCAGTTTGTAAACTCTGGTTATGTGTTTGAAATAGACAGGTGATCTTGTTGGGTAACCGTTCGAGGAATCGAACTTTTAACCAATGATTACTGACAATCATACCATTCAAAATAAAAAACAAAAAAGCGTAAACGAAACCGTAAACGAAAGACCTGAAAAACGACCATATTGACCTATATAAATGAAAAAAGAGGCTCGCAAGTCGCTTAACGTCAATTCTATTTTTCAGGTAGTAGCCTCGACAGGAATCGAACCTGTATCTGGAGCTTCGGAAACTCTTATACTATCCATTGTACGACGAGGCCTTTTGTGAGTCTGGAGTTGGTAGTCGATAGTCGGGAGACAGGGACCCCCGACTATCTTACCAGGAAATATTCGTTTGTTGCAAAGATCTTCATTGAAATAGCCTGCAATATTACACCAAAAAATCAATCTAATGTAAACCGGCAGCGAATTAAGAAACGATCAACGGAAAATGAACCTCTCTTTAAATAATTCAAATTCTTCGTTCAGTAGCAGTAAACACTTCCGGCAAAGACAATCAGTATAACGCTGTTCCAGGTAAGCCTGCTGTTCGGCTGACAAATTTATCCCGAAACACTGGCACTGGGTGACCGAACCTGCCTTGCATTCAAATACTGCATTACAACGCCCGCAGCTCTTGATTTCGTGTTGACACATAGAATGATTATAAATTAAGACTAATACCCGTCATGAAGTTGAATTTTCGGGAGGTATAGCCAAGAATGTCAAAATACTGTTGGTTGGTGATATTCTTAAGATCAAGAAAGAGCTTCCATTTTTTTCCAAAGCTGTAATCACTATAAACATCAATCGTGTAATAGCTATTCAGTATTTTGGGAGCCGACGCGTACACGGGTTCAAGTCTTTTTCCCATGGTTTTTGCCGCCAGTTTGATGAAAAGATTCTTCAAATGCACAGCAGCTGAAAGGTTGATCACATTTTTTGGAATGCGATACAAATTATTATAACTGGTGTCCTTCGTTAATGCTGTTCCGGTACCGTCATAGCCGGAAATTGTTTTGCCCGAAGTATAGGTGTAGTTACTATTGAATTCCCACCGACCCGTTTTATAACTTGCTTCCCATTCAATCCCATGATTTTTCTGACGATTGATATTCCGGTATTGGTAAGTATAAAAACCGGGATCAATAAGCAGGAATTGTATGGCGTCTTTTGTGTCGCGATAAAAATAAACCAATCTTGTTCTGAAATCAGGCTGGAAAAAATACTCGGCGCCACCTTCAATCATTGTCGATCGCTCGGCTTTGAGGTTTTTATTTCCGGCAAAGGGGTCAAACAACTGGTAAAGGGTCGGCGTCTTATAAGAAGAGTATAGATTGCCAAATATTTTCAGTTTGTTGTTAACGAAATAACATGGGTTGAAGGTGTACGTAAAATTATTCCCATATTCTGAATGATAGTTCCATCGAACACCACCTTCAATGGATAATCCCTCATCATTTTTAAGGATGACGGATGCATAGGGGCTGAGTTGCCACATTTTTGCCAATGTATCTTTTAATGCAGTACTATACGGTCCGTAAAGGCCAAAAGAAAAATAATCCTGGTTGGTGCTGTTGCTTCTGAAATCGATACCCGAAAGCAATTCAACGTTGTCCCACTTATAGTTACCATATAATTCAGCAAAGTGTGTTGCACCCTCATATTTGCTGTTTGAAAAATAAGCAAATGGATTACTTCTGTCGGTGGAATCATCCGTGTAGGTCCTGGTCACTTTATTATAGAGATAATTCAGGTTGATGCCGCCGTTGATTAAATTATAACTAAGTCCTGCCCCCGCCTGCCAGTTCCTGCTTGTTGAAGTGAAATCATCGTCGTCAGTAAAAGCTGCTTCATCAACATCAGTTTTGTAGTGGCTGTATCTCCCGTTTACTTTTCCCACTAACTGTTTCCCGATTTTCCATTGCAGGTTACCATAAAATACATGCTGCCTGAACCCATCCTTATCGAAACCCTTTTTCCCCGTGCTATCATAAGCCGCCGAAAAGCCGTTTGAAAAAACATTACTGTATTGCAGATTATAGATGATGGTTTTGCCGGTGCCGGTTATACCAATATTATTCCGAAATGTGCCATAGCTGCCGGCGCTTACCAGGGCATTCGCTGCGACATTTTTTTGCGCTGCTTTTTTGGTGATAATATTAATAACTCCGGCTACAGCATCTGAACCGTATAAAGTAGACTGACCTCCCTTTAGTATTTCTATCCGGTCTACCTGGTCAATTGGCAAAAGGTTCAGATCATAGTAATTGGTAATTACGGACGGATCATTCACCGGAATGCCATCAATCAGAATCAGGGCATTGCCGGCAGATGCGCCGCGGATATTTACCGTTTGATTTGTACCCAGGTTGTTATTAGCGCCATTGATGCTGATGCCGGATACCGTATTCAACACTTCCGACACCGTTCGCCCTTTGCTTTGTTCAATTTGAGAGGGCGTTATCACATTCATCACTTTACCCGTGGAAGTTTGCCGCTGATTTGTTTTATGAGCGGTTACTACGATCCTGCTTAGTTCCGTAGGGAATTCATCGGCAGATACAACGACCGAATCCTGAGATTTTTGGCAATAAAGCCGGCTGCTTATTAAAATAGCAGCCACCATAAAAATTGTCTTTTTCATTGCTGAAAAGTTTTTTAAGTGACTGCTTCCGTGTAAAGAGTTGCTGATTGGATATCAACAACGGCGTAATAGAAATATAAACGTCCGATGACCTTTACATTTCAAGCCTTTCACCCGAAAGCGTTGAATAATGTTTGCTTGACCTGGCAGGTCTTCTGGCTTGGCCTCTTGTTGAACGCCTTCCCGTTGATTGAACAACAGTGGCACGTAGATTCAACTTGTGAGCGGTAAATTATGAGTGAGATACTCACAATGGACCCTGACAACTCACCGGCCTTACAGCTACGGGGATAGCACCGGATTTACACCGGTTTCCCTTTTCATCCCGATGTTTAATTCGGGAACCAAATCGATGCAAATGTAGGCAGGGAATTTTTTCTTACAAGAAGAGTTTTCAACAAACCCTCAACCCCTACCTCAACCTCAACCTCATCCTTAACCTTAATCTTGTCCTCAACCTCTCATTCATCTACACATTCACCCCTGCTGCCGATAAAAGACAACCATTTACCTTTATATTTCTTTCTTTGTAAGTAATGAGGCAAAACAAATTCACACCGATTATCGCGCATGCTGCCGGTTGGATATTCTTTTTTAGTCTTGTGCTCGGGTTTTTGTATAACTCAACGGAAATAGAAAGCCCCTTTACAATTGTTTTTTCCTTTGCCTTTTTTGTCTTTGGAGCTGCTTACCTCTTCTTATTTTACCTTAATACCTATGTGCTCATTCCAAATCTCTACCTGCAAAAAAAGTTTTGGCTATATGGTCTCGTAATTACAATCTTATTTCTGGTTTTTTATTATGTAAAACCATTTGATGGGTTAATGACCCAATTCGTAACGCGCGGTGGCCCAAAAATGAGACCACCCCCTGAAATTGAATTTCGCCCTGCCGGGCCATTTAATACAGATAATGGGCCAGCCGAACCTCCGAAAGGCGGGAGTGGACCGGGACATACCGATATTGTCAGTATCATTTTATTTATTACTGGTTGGTCATTGAGCACAGCACTTTGTATCATACGGCAATGGCGGGTTACAGAGAAAAGGGCTATCCAGGCCGAGGCAGACAAGGCTAATGCTGAATTGTCTTTTTTGAAAGCGCAGATTAATCCTCATTTTTTGTTTAATACACTGAACAATATTTACTCGCTGGCAGTTTCAAAAAATGAAAATACTGCAGAGAGTATCATGAAGCTTTCCAATATCATGCGCTATGTGACAGATGATGTGCGGCAGGATTTTGTTTCGCTTGAAAACGAGGTCGCGTGTATGAAAGATTATATCGACTTGCAGCGAATGCGCTTAGGCAAAAATATGAATGTCTATTTTACCGTCGCGGGCACTACCGGGAACAAAAAGATTGCCCCGCTGATACTGATGACATTTATTGAAAATGTCTTTAAGTACGGGGTCAGCAGCCATGAGCCATGCGATATCATTATTAAGATAGCGGCAGACGATCATAATATTCATTTCTTCTGTCAGAATAAATTATTGGATGTAAAGCTCAATACAGAACGCACAGGTATTGGCATTGCTAATGCCCGCCAACGTTTAGAATATCTTTATCCCGGCATGTATATCCTTGACATAAAAAAAGAAAATGCCCTCTATACAGTACAGGTGACGTTACATACGCAAGATTAAATTAAATGACAAAGAACCATGCCCTTAAAATGTATTGCCATAGATGATGAGCCGCCCGCGCTTGACCTGGTAAAAGAGTACGTGGCAAAGTCGCCGGGTTTGCAGCTGATTCAAACCTTCAATGATGCGATCTCCGGCGGAGAATTTTTGCGCACCAACCCTGTCGATCTGTTATTTATCGATATTAACATGCCCGATATCACGGGCCTTGACCTGGTACGGTCCTTACAGGAAAAGCCAATGATCATTTTTACGACGGCACATAAGAAATTTGCGCATGAAGGCTTTGAGCTGGATGCAATCGATTATTTGCTGAAACCGATAAGCTTTGAGCGGTTTTCAAAGGCTGTCGCCAAAGCAATTGAATATAGTCAATACAAACAACAGGTAAAGAACGAGGCGGGTGAAAACCTCTTCGTATATGCGGAATACAGGATGGTGAAGATTAACCTGCGCGATATTGAATACATCGAAAGTCTCGAAGACTATATTAAAATACATCTTGTAAATTCCAAACCGGTACTGACGCTGATGACACTGAAAGGCGTTCTGGAAAAGTTACCGGTAGCGAAATTCAAACGAATTCACCGCAGTTATATCGTGGCGATAGATAAAGTGGGCTCGATTCAAAACCGCAAGGCCAAACTTCTTTCTTCTGTCGAGTTACCCATCAGCGATACATATGCCGGTTTTATTGATGAATGGAAAAAGCAATAGCCATTCATCGGCACAACAATCCATTTCAACGATTCTTTTTGGAAGTCGATTTTGGTAAAATGTCATATCAATGTCTTGATTCGTATTGCAGCATTTCTTTAACATCTTACCTGAAAATGAATAACTGTTTTTTGCGTTAGCATTACAGTTCGATGTTTAACCATTACTCCTTATTCATTCTTACCTCAACGCTGCTGCCGTAAAATATTGTAAAACACAAAACCAAAAATTGATGAAATCAGTTTTGAAGAAGAACCTTTGCCTGTTGACGATCCTTGCCGGCATGCATGCTATTTTATCTGCTCAAACCAACATCCAGAAATTTCAATTTGGTATAAATGCCGGAACATTCATTTACCAGGGTGACCTGGCTCCATCGGCATTAGGCTCCTATCAGACACTAAGACCGTTAATCAGTTTGTTTGCGTCTAAATTCTTAAGCTCTTCGCTCGCTTTACGCGGCAACCTTGCTTTAGGCGGATTGAGAGGAAACGATGCGGCGTATGATCATCCGGAATACAGGCAACAACGTGCTTTCAATTTTCATTCGCCGGTAATAGAACTTTCAGGTCTTGCAGAATGGAATGTGCTTGGAAGAAATTATGCGAGCCGTGGATTTGCTCCTTACCTGTTTGCCGGTGGAGGGATCAGTTTCCTGCGGATAAGAAGAGATTACAGCAATTTCAATGCAGAGTATTTTCCGTCTACGTCTGAAATATTCGCCGGTTTAAGTGCCGATGCGCAGCATTCGACACCGCGTGTGTTATTGGTATTACCCGTCGGCGTTGGACTAAGATATTATTTTTCTGACCGGATAGGGATTAGTGCGGAAACCTCTTACCGGGTTATGTCCAACGATTATCTCGACGGGTTTAGTCAATCAGCAAATCCGGCAAAAGGGGACCATTATTACAGTCACACAATCGGAGCAGTCTACCGGATTGGAAAAAAGAATACACTTGATTGCCCGGTGATCAGGTATTAGGTTTTTACAATTAATGTTCAGTTTATGAAAAAGGTCATTGTTTGTTTGGCAAGCGCGGGTGTTATCATGATGGCATGCAGTAAAGGTAATAATACGGCAGCTAAAGTTGATTGCAGCGGTGAAGCGAAATCATTTGTAACAGATGTAAACCCGGTCATTCAGGCCAATTGTACTGCTGCGATTTGTCATAGTGCCGGCAGCAGCAATGGTCCGGGTGCATTGACCAGCTATCAACAGATCTTTAATGCAAGAGCTTCGATCCGCGCCGCCGTCGCGAGTGGCAGCATGCCGCAGGGCGGGAGTTTGTCCGCCGCGCAAAAAAATGCAATTATATGCTGGATCGATAATGGAGGAACAAATAACTAGGGTTGATAGGGTGACTTGTAAAAAAAATCAATTAAATGTTTCATTTTTTAAAAATATAACCCAGCTAAAACGAATGATGATGACATCTATCGGACAGCAGGAAAAAATATTTTCTATTAGCGTATTGCCTCATTAAAAATGTTACCGGTCTATTTTGCCTGATGCCGGTACACCAAACGAGTGGCAGTTTTTTGTCTATGTTTTATGCGTCTGGCCTCTTGCAGGTGCTTTTGGCCAACAATATATTTAAGCGGCCAGACGGATTTCCTCGCGGCCTGACGGATTTTTCATCGGTACAAAAAGCAGATCCATCTATGATACTTGATGAGCAATGAAAATAAAACCAGTTTTACTTCATTAATCAACAAATAAATCAGCTATGGAGCAGACAAGAAAAAAATTCCTGAAACATTTTTTGATAGGGGCAACTTCCGTTCCTCTAATATTAGATGCCTGCAAAAAATCAGATGCAACCGGCAGTGACAGTAGCTCCGGATCCGGATCGGGTTCTGGTAGCGGCTCTGGAAGTTGTACGGTTTCTGCTACTGAAACAGAAGGACCTTTTCCGACCCATACACCTTCCTCGTATGTAAGATCTGATATAAGAGACGACAGGACGGGAGTCGCACTTACCATTAAGATCAGTTTGAAAAACACGAATAATAGTTGCGTAGCTCTTGGCAACGCGATCGTCGATATGTGGCATTGCGATAAAGATGGCTACTATTCAGAATATGGCGGATCAGGCATGCAAACAGTAAACTATACAGCCGTTCACTTTTTAAGAGGACGCCAGACGACTGATGCAAATGGATTGGTAACCTTTCCTTCAATATTCCCCGGCTGGTACTCCGGGAG
>WNFL01025795.1_pt1 | contig 12605 bp, 12 predicted proteins | sample 5400361 | NCBI WGS metagenome assembly WNFL01 (sample SAMN13153351, study PRJNA577476) | soil metagenome | isolation source: 40 cm soil on Douglas fir-dominated hillslope | place: USA:California | collected 2013-09-17
ATTCGCGTCCGGCAGCGCGGGTGCCGGCAGGAGCGCGATGCAATCGACGGGGCACGGCGCGATGCAAAGCTCGCACCCCGTGCACCACGAGGCGATCACGGTGTGCATGAGCTTCGAGGCTCCCACGATCGCGTCGACGGGGCATGCCTGGATGCACTTGGTGCAGCCGATGCAGACCTCCTCGTCGATCACCGCCACCTGGGGCGCGCGGTATTCGCCGTTCGCGGGATTGAGCGGCAAGGCCCTGCGGCCGAGCAGGGCGGCGAGCCGCGCCACGCCATCGTCGCCGCCCGGCGGGCATTGGTTGATGTCGGCCTCGCCCGCGGCGATCGCCTGCGCATAAGGGCGGCAGCCGTCGTAGCCGCACTTCGTGCATTGCGTCTGCGGCAGGAGGGCGTCGATGCGCTGGGCGAGTTCGTGGTTCACGTGAGATCCCGATCGGAAATGGGAGTGTAGGGCACGCCCGCCTCTTCCGCGATCCCGCGATGGTTGGCACGCCCTTTCCAGACCAGGACGGCGCCGCGCAGCGCCGGGTTCTCGCGCACGGCGCGCGCGATTCCCTTCCTCGCCAGCTCACGCACATAGGGAAGCAGCGCCTGGGACAGAGCCTCGGCCGCTTCGCGTGGGCGTGCCGCGGGCATGTTGGAGACGCAATAGTGGACCACGCCTTCCTCCACGTACGTCGGCGATGCGTGCGTGGTCTCGTGCGAAGTCTCGGCGACACCTCCGGCGTCGATCGACACGTCTACGATGACCGCACCGCGTTTCATCCGCGCGACCAGGGATCGTGGAAGCAGCTTCGGCGTGGGTTCGCCCAGGACCAGCACCGCGCCCACGACGATGTCGGCGGCAAGGGCGGCTCTCTCGACGGCCTCGGGAGTGGCGAGGCCGACATCGAGGCCGGGCCCGAGCCGCTCGCGCGCCAGGTCGCGTGATGCCGCGGAGCGCGTGAGGAGCGTCACGCGCGCGCCCGAGCGCATGAGCGCGCTCGCCGCACTCGTTCCCGCATTTCCCGCGCCGAGCACGAGTGCGTTTCCGGGCGCCCGTCCGAGCGCGCGCAGCGCGACCTCCGCGGCCATGTCGCCCGCAATTCGCGACATCGGGGCGAGAAGGGGAAAGCCTCCCCCCGGCTCACGCAGCGCTTCGAAGGCGATCGCCGTCATTTCATGCGCGATCAACTGCCGCGCGCGTTCCGGCTCGGTGGGAAGCTGTTGGAAGCCGAAGACCGTGACGCCGCGGGGCGCGTGCGCGAGATCCTGGGCGAGCACTTCCTTCACCTTGACGACGAGCTCGGAATTCCATGCGTCGCCCGCGGCCGATACAGCGGCGCCGGAAGCACGGTAGGCGGCGTCATCGTGACCTACCCCGGCGCCCGCCTGCGACTCGATGACGACCTGGTGCCCGTCGGCAACGAGGGTGGCGACTTCGCCCGGGCCGAGCGCCACGCGCCGCTCGCCCTCCTTCACCTCCCGCGGGACGCCGATCTTCACAGGAATAGCCCCCCGGTTTCCGCTGTTCCCCTGCCACCGGACACGCGTCCGCGGGTCCTTATCGGGAGAATGCGATGACTGCGATGCACAAACCGGGCCTGGCGAGGCTCCTGGCGGCCGCGCTGGCGGCCGTGGTATTGGGGGCCTGCGGAGACAGCGGCACCTCCGCCAACAATACGATCTTCAAGACCATCACCCTCAGCGGCGCGCAGGAAAACCCCGCGGTCACGACAGCGGCCACCGGAACCGGGTTCATCACGGTCGATACGGGCACGGGCGCGGTAACGGGCCGGGTCACCACCTTCGGAATCACCGGCAACGTGGCGCACATCCACCAGGGCGGCGTCGGCGTGAATACCCCGGTCATCGTCCCCTTCACGCAGAGCGCTCCCGGCGTCTGGACCGTCCCGGACGGCTCCGTCATGACGCAAGACCAGATCCAGGCACTGCGCGACGGACAGCTCTATTTCAACGTGCATACCACGGCTTTCCCCGGCGGCGAGATCCGCGGCCAGATCGGCCGTACGGTCTATTACGCGAGTCTCACGGGCGCGCAGGAAGTGCCGCCGACCACATCCACCGCCACGGGAACCGGGACGTTCATACTCGATCCGGACACGCGCACCATGTCCGGCACCGTGACGACTACGGGAGTCGTCGGGACTGCATCGCACATCCACATCGGCGCCATCGGCGCGACGGCCGGAGTCGCTATTCCGTTCACCGGCGGCCCGAGCAACTGGACGATGCCCCCCACGGTGCTCAGCGAAGCGCAACTCGCTTCGCTCGGCGCCGGGAATTTCTACGCGAATGTCCACAGCGCCGCGGTTCCCGGCGGTGAGATCCGCGGCCAACTCTACCTGCCGGCGAAGATGGCGAACCTTTCCGGCCAGCAGGAGACCCCGGCCAATACGTCCGCGGGCACGGGAACCGGCTGGCTCACGGTCAATCCCTTCACCCGGGCCTTCGCCGGCCGGATGGAGTGGAACGGCGTGACTGCCACGGACGCCCACATCCACAACGGCGTCATCGGTGTGGCAGGCGGCATCGTGATTCGCGGCACGGTGGTCACCGGAGATCACGGTTCGTTGACGATCAGCTCGAGCACGCCGCTTGCGGACAATCTCTTCGCCGCATTCATGCTCGGGAACCTGTACTACAACGTGCATTCCGCCACGTTCCCGGGCGGGGAGATTCGCGGACAGCTGGTCACCGGCCAATAGCGCGCCGGGCCTCGCCGATCAAGGCGGGGCCGCGGTAGATGAAGCCGGTGTAGAGCTGCACGAGGCTGGCACCAGCGGCGATTTTCGCGAGCGCATCCGGGCCGGAGAGGATTCCGCCGACGCCAATGAGCGGCACGCGCCCACCCAGCGCGGCGGCGAGCTTCGCCAGGACTTCGGTGGAGCGCGACAGAAGGGGGCGGCCGCTCAGGCCGCCCATTTCGCCCGCGTGCCGGTGGCCCGCGATCTCCTCGCGGTCCACGGTCGTGTTGGTGGCGATGAGGCCGTCGACGGCGTGCTTCACCGCGAGCTCGGCGATCGTTTCCAGCTGGCTTTGGTCCAGGTCGGGCGCGATCTTCACGACGAGCGGCTTGCGCGCGCCGTGCCTCGCCGCGAGCGAGGCCCTCGCGCTCATGAGCGCTCCCAGCAGCTCGTCGAGCCTCTCGCTCGACTGCAAATCACGCAGGTCTTTCGTGTTCGGCGACGAGATGTTCACCGTGACATAGGTCGCGCGGCTGTACACGGCTTCGAGGCACGCGACGTAGTCCTCGGCGGCGCGCTCGAGCGGCGTGTCGAAATTCTTGCCGATGTTGATCCCGAGCACGCCGCGAAAGCTCGCCCGGCCGACGTTCGCCAGCAGCTTCTCGACGCCGACGTTGTTGAAGCCGAGGCGGTTGATGATCGCCTCGTGCTCGGGGAGCCGAAACATGCGCGGCTTCGGGTTTCCCGGCTGCGGGCGCGGCGTGACGGTGCCGATCTCGACGAAGCCGAAGCCGAGCGCTGCGAGCGCGTCGATGTACTCGCCGTTCTTGTCGAGTCCCGCGGCGAGGCCTACGGGATTGGGAAAGTCGATGCCCATGACGCGCCGCGACTCGCCGGTGTCGGCTCCCGCGCCGAGGAGCGCGGCGCCCGGCCCGAGCGCCGCAAGCGATTTCAGCGCCAGGTCGTGGGCGACTTCGGGGTCGAGCTGGAAAAGCGCTGCGCGGGCTAGGGAGTAAAGCAAATTCAGGCGAGGCGTTTCCACTCGCCCCGCGACAATCCCTCGATCGGCTTGAACTGGTTCTTGTAGCTCATCTTGCGGCTCTGCGAGATCCAGTAGCCGAGGTACACGTAGGCCAGGCCGCGGCGCCGCGCCTCCTCGATCTGCCAGAGGATGTTGTAGGTGCCGTAGCTCGCCTTGGCGACCAGCGGATCGAAGAACGTGTACACCGAAGACAATCCGTCGGCGAGTTCGTCGACGATCGACACCATGCGCAGCTCTCCGCCTTCGCGAAACTCGATCAAGCGCGTGGCGACGTTGCTCTGCAGGAGGAAGTGCGCGTATTGCTCGCGGCTGTCGTGATCCATGCCGCCGCCGCGGTGGCGCTCGCTCTGGTAGAGGCGGTAGAGCGCATAGTGCTCGGCGTTGAACTTGAGCTCGCCGTAGCGCGGCTCGAGCTTGCCGTGACGGGCGATGGCGCGTTGCTGCGCGCGGTTCGCTTCGAATTCGGCCGCCACCACGCGCACCGGCACGCACGCGTGGCAGTGGTCGCAGTACGGCCGATAGGTGAAGGCGCCGCTGCGGCGAAAGCCGGCGGAGACGAGCGCGCTGTAGGTATCCGTGTCGATCAGGTAGCTGGGGGTGGCGACCTGCGAGCGCGCGAGCTTCCCCGGCAGGTAGCTGCAGGGGTAAGGCGCGGTCGCGTAAAACTGCAGGTTCGCGATCGGAAGGTCGTTGAGCTTTGCCATTCGTCCCGAATCAAGACCAGCGTTCGCCGGATGGTGGATATTGTATCGACTCTTGCACCAGCTGCGCGAACGCCTTGCGGGGGATCTCCCGGGCGCCGAGCGAGGCCAGGTGGGGCGTGGCCTGCTGGCAGTCGATGATGGGACAGTCGCGCGCCTTCAATCGTTCGACCAAAGCGACGAGCGCAACCTTGGAAGCGTCGGGCGCGCGCGCGAACATCGACTCGCCGAAGAACACCGGGCCGAGCGATACGCCATAGAGCCCGCCGGCCAGCCGATCGTCCTGCCACGACTCGACCGAGTGCGCGAACCCCAGCTCGTGAAGGCGCGTATAGGCCTCGACCATCTCGGGGACGATCCAGGTGCCGCCCTGGCCGTCGCGCGGCGCCGCGCACGCCTCGATCACGTCGCGAAACGCGGTGTCGACGCGGATCTCGTAGAGCCCGTGCTCCACGCTCTTGCGCAGCGATCGCGAAACCTTGAGCTCATCGGGAAAGAGAACCATGCGCGGATCGGGCGACCACCAGAGGATCGGATCTCCTTCGGAGAACCAGGGAAAGATGCCGCGCGAGTAAGCCTCGACGAGGCGCTCCGGTGTGAGGCTGCCGCCCGCGCAAAGCAATCCGTTGGGCGACTTGAGCGCCTTGGAAACCGGAGGAAAGGGCGCGTCGCCTCGAAGCCAGGGGATCACCCGGCCATTCTAGACCCGCTCCCAAGGCAGTCCGGCGTTGCGCCAGCCGTTCCCGGCGCCGCTTTCGCCCTCGAAGCCTTCGAGCACGTTGTACACGCTGCCAAAACCCGCATGCGCCGCGAGCCGCGCCGCGTAATGCGAGCGCACGCCGCTGCGGCACAGCAGAAGGAGCGTCTGCGAGGGATCGAACTGCGCGCGGAGCGCATCGAGGAACGCGGCGAGCGCGAAGCGATCGCCCTCGCGCGGCCATTCGATCAAAGGCGTGCCCGCGACGTGCCCCACGAGGTGATACTCGGGCTGCGTGCGAACGTCCACGATCGTCGCCACGCCCGCCTCGCGCAGCCGGTAGGCCTCGGCCGGCGTGATCGCGCCGGCATACGAGAGTCCCATCTTCAACGCGCGGCCGCTCGCGCGGGCGAGGATCGCCTCGGGAGCCTCGACCGCGCTGTCCTTCAGGTCGCGCCCGCTCACCAGTAGTTCTCCACCGCGAGATGCCCGGGATCGCCGCGGCGCGAGATGCGGAAGCCGCGCTCGGTGAGGAGCTTGCGCGAATCCTCGACCATCTCGGGATTGCCGCAGAGCATGATGCGCGAGCGATCGTGGTCGAGCTTCAAGCCGACGTTCTCCTCGAGCACGCCGTTGCCCAACAGCTTGGTCACGCGATCGCGCAGGGTTCCGGGAACGGGCTCGCGCGTCACGATGCGCACGTAGCGCAGCTTGTGCGCGAACTCCGCGTAGTACTCGCTCTTGTCAAAGCCCTGAATGATCTCCTCGTAGGCGAGCTCGCTTTGCGTGCGCACGCTCTGCACGAGAATCAAATTATCGTAGCTTTCCCAGGTCGCGAAGTCGTGGAGGATCGAAAGGAAGGGCGCCAGGCCCGTTCCCGTCGCGAGCATCCACAGGTCCTTGCCCGCTTCGAAGCGGTCGGTGGTGAGGAAGCCGAAGCTCTTGCGGTCGACGAGGATCGGGTCGCCTTCCTTCAGCTTCGAAAGCCGGCTCGTGAAGGCGCCGCCCGGAACGACTACGGAAAAGAATTCGAGATGCTCGTCATGGGCGGCCGAGGCGATCGAATAGGCGCGCCACACGGTGGAACCCTCCGCGTTGCCGCAGACCCCGAGGCGCGCGAACTGGCCGGGAACGAAGCGGTAGCCGCGGTCGCGCGTGGTGCGAAACGAAAAGAGATTGTCGGTCCAGGGACGAACGTCGGTGATGGTCTCGATGGTGTATTTGTCGGTTGTGCTCATGCGATGGCGGTGAGGTTGGAAATGAAATGCCGGCCCTGCAGGTATTGGAATCTCGCGGCGACCGCGGCCTTCGCTCCCGCCTCGTCCTCGACGTGGCGCGCGATCGCGTGAATGCCGCGGCGCGAGAGCGCCTCGACGTTGCGGCGCGCTTCGTCGACGTGGATCGCGGCGGGCGCGTCGAGCGAGACGAAGTGCGGCTCGGCGATGAAAACATGCTCGAGGTCGGCCTCGATGTCCGGACGCATCAACGCGACGATTTGATAGCCGCGCATGCGATACGAGATCGCGGCGCGCACGAAGGTCACCGGGTCGTCGAGGATCGCCGCGGGAAGGACGATGGCGATGCGCCGCGGATCGATCTCGAGGATGCCCAGGATCAGCTCGAAATAGGCGCCGTGGCCGTCGGCGACGATCTTCAGCAGGCGCGGCTCGACGTTGAGGAAGAGCGTGCCTTCCGGGCGCCGCGGAAAGTAGTTGAGCGCATGCACCGTGCGGGTCAACCGGTCGAGTTGCACCAGCATCGCATCGCGCGAGGCCTGGGCGAATACGCCCCACGGGGCGACGGGCTCGCCCCCCTCATCGAATACCCGGAGCAGCGCGTAGTGGCCGATCGTGCCGCGGTCGGAAGCACGCACGACGGGTTCAAAGACGCTCGTGAGGCGGCTCTGGAAAAACTGCGCGGTGACCTGGCCCGGCTTCGGCTCGCTGAAACGCGATGCCGGAAAATGCACACGCTCGAGGTTATCGAAGAGGGGTTGAAGAAAAGATTTCTGCGTCCGGCCGGCGACGGGGGCAATCATGGCTCTCCTTAGTTGCTTTGCTTCAATACTGAGCCATGTGTCGCGCAGTAGTTCCAATGATGTCGAGCGATTCCACGGCTGCGCGGTCGCGGAATACTTCGCCGACGCACATCACGACCGGACCGTCGCCGCGCGGCGACGGTTTCGCGCGCAACGCTTCGAGGGTCGTGAAGACGCGCTTCTCTTCGGCGAGGGTCGCGCTTTCGACGAGCGCAACCGGAGTTGATGCCGGTTTTCCCGCCTCGACGAGCGCCGTAGCGATCGCCTGCGAAGCGCCCGCCGCCATGTAGAGCACGACGGAATCGGCGCCGAGCGCGGCGGGAAGCCATTCGGACGCGGTTTCGCCCTTTCCCACGCGCGGCGTGAGGAACGCGACCGTGCGCGCGATGCCGCGGCGCGTGAGAGAAACGCGCAGCGCGGCCGCCGCGGCAAGTGCGGCGGTCACGCCCGGCACCACCTCGACCTCGATCCCGGCCGCGGCGAGCGCTTCGATCTCTTCCTGCGCGCGGCCGAAGAGCATCGGGTCGCCGCCCTTCAGGCGCACGACGCTGCCGTGCTTGCTCGCGGCCTCGATCAACGCGCGGTTGATGAAGCGCTGCTCGGTCGAGACCTTGCCGTAGCGCTTGCCCACACTTACCTTGCGCGCGTTCTTCGCGAGTGCGAGCGTCCGTGGATGGACGAGCGCGTCGTAGAACACGATGTCCGCGGCCTCGAGCAAGCGCGCGGCGCGCAGCGTGAGGAGGTCGGGGGCGCCGGGGCCGGCTCCGACGAGGAAGACCTTACCCATTCGCGAGTTCCGAAATCATTCCGGCCGCGACCGTGTGATGCGTCGCTTCGTCGATGAGGATGAAGCTTCCGGTCGCGCGGTTGGCGACGTAGGTATCGGCCACCAGCGCGCGAGCGACCCCGATGCGCACCGTGCCGATGTCGTTGAATGCGAGCGTCTCGGCCGCGGCATCGGGCAGGAGTGTCGCGAGGTCGAGGCGCGAATCGAGAGACTCGATCGACGCCCGCACCGTCTGCGTGCCGTGCTTGAGCCAATAGCGTCGTCCCTTGGCGAGCGGATCGCGATCCAGCCACGTCAGGCGCGCGCCGAAGCGGCGTATCACCGACGGCGCATCGTGCGCGTGCGACAGAACGTCTCCGCGCGCGATATCCACCTGGCGATCTAGGACCACGGTGACGGAGCGGCCCGCCGAGGCGGTGTGCGCCGATCCGCCGAGCGCGATGATATCGGTGACGCGCGCTTCCAGGCCCTGCGGCCACGTGACGACCGTGTCGCCCACCTTGATCGTGCCGGACTCGACGCGGCCCATGTAGCCGCGTAGCTCCTGGCGCGCGCCGAAGCGCGAACGCGAAACGAGCTGCACCGGAAATCGCAGCTCATCCGAGGGCACTCCCGCGCGCGCCGATTCCAGAACCTCGAGGAGCGTGGGACCCGTGTACCAGTCGAGGCGATCGCCGCGGGAGACGACCATGTCGCCCTCGAGCGCCGACAGCGGGATGAGCGTGATGTTGCCGAGGCCGAGGGACTGGGCCACACCGGCGAAGTCGGCGGCGATCTCCTCGAAGACCGCGCGGTCCCAGCCGACCTGGTCCATCTTGTTCACCGCCACGACGATGCGCGGAATGGCGAGAAGCGAGGCGACCGCGGCGTGCCGGCGCGTCTGCTGCGAGATGCCGCGCGTGGCGTCGACGAGGATCACCGAAAGGTCGGCGGTGCTCGAGCCCGTCACCATGTTACGCGTGTACTGCTCGTGGCCCGGCGTGTCTGCGATGATGAAACGGCGCTTGGGTGTCGCGAAGTAGCGGTAGGCGACGTCGATCGTGATGCCCTGCTCGCGCTCCGAGGTGAGCCCATCGGTGAAGAGCGAGAGATCCATCCCCGCGTCGCCACGCCGCGCGGTCGTTTTCGCGACCGACGCAAGCTGGTCCTCGAGCAGCCCTTTGGCGTCGAGCAGCAGGCGGCCGATGAGCGTGCTCTTGCCGTCGTCCACCGAACCCGCGGTGGTGAAGCGCAACGTGCCGGCCGGGGCGAGCAGCGGGAGGTGCGTGTCCACTAGAAGTATCCCTCGCGCTTGCGCAGCTCCATCGAAGCGTCGGAAGTCTGGTCGTCCATGCGCGTGGCGCCGCGCTCGGTCACCGTCGCGGTGGCCGTCTCGGCGATGATCCTGTCGACGGTGTCGGCGCCGGATGCAACCGGGCAGGTGCAGGTGATGTCGCCCACGGTGCGGAAACGCACGCGGCGGACCACAATCTTTTCGCCCGCGCGCGGCGGCGTCAATTCGGTGACCGGAGCCAGCAGCCCATTGCGCTCGACCACTTCGCGCTCGTGCGCAAAATAGATGCGCGGCACCGCGAGCTCTTCGCGGGCGATGTACTGCCAGATGTCGAGCTCGGTCCAGTTGGAGAGCGGAAAGACGCGCAGGTGCTCGCCGGGGGCGAGGCGCGCGTTGTACAGGCTCCAGAGCTCGGGGCGCTGGTTGCGCGGATCCCATTGCCCGAACTCGTCGCGGTGCGAGAGGATGCGCTCCTTGGCGCGCGCCTTCTCCTCGTCGCGCCGCGCGCCGCCGAAGAGCGCGTCGAGCTCGAGCTCCCTCACCGCATCGAGCAGCGTCACCGTCTGGTGCACGTTGCGGCTCTCGTCGGGTCGGCGCAGCTTCACGCGCCCGGCGCGGATCGACTCTCCGACCGAGCGCACGATGAGCCGCTCGCCCAGCTCGGCGGCGCGCGCGTCGCGAAAGGCGATCACCTCGGGAAAATTGTGCTCGGTGTCGATGTGCAGCAGCGGAAACGCGAAGCGGTCGGGACGGAACGCCTTCTCCGCGATGCGCAGCATCACGATCGAATCCTTGCCGCCGGAAAAGAGCAGCGCCGGATTGCGCACCTCGGCCACCACCTCGCGCATGATGTGGATGGCCTCACTCTCGAGCCAATCCAGGTGCGAAAAACTGGTGTCAGGGACGAGTTTCGAACTGGCGCCGCCATCGGGCTCGAAACTCGTCCCCGACACCAGTTTTTTCAGCACTGCGCTCATGCCACCTTCTCCAGGACGCGGATGGGGATTTCGTGCAGGCCGCATTCCTTGCGGGCGGCGTCCTGCTCCCACCACCAGCGGCCGGCGCGGGGATGCTCGCCGGGCTTGATCGCGCGCGTGCAAGGCTCGCAGCCGATCGAGGGATAGCCGCGGTCGTGCAGCGCGTTGTAGGGAACCTTGTTGGCGCGCAGGTACGCCCAGACGTCCTCGGCGGACCAGTCGGCGAGCGGGCTGAACTTCCACTTGCCGTGGGCCTCGTCCCTGCTCGACCTCGACGATGCTGGCGCGGCTATCGGCCTGCTCGCGGCGCAATCCCGTGATCCAGCCGCGCTTGCCCGCGAGCGCGCGGCGCAGCGGCTCGACCTTGCGAACGGCGCAGCAGCTCTTGCGCTGTTCGACTCCCTCGTAGAAGCCGTCGATGCCGTACTGCTCGACGAAGGCACCGACGGAATCGGGCCAGGGGGTGAAGACCTCTATGGCCAATCCGTACCTGTGCCGCACCTCGGCGATGAGCGCGTGGGTCTCGCGCGGCAGGCGCCCGGTGTCGAGCGTGAAGATGCCGATGGCGAGCCCGTCGCGCGCGATCAGGTCGAGCACCACCATGTCCTCGGCGCCGAAGCTCGAGGCGAGCACGGTGGGCGAATGGTTCTTCTCGATCGAGGCGAGCAGGCGGCGCGCGCGTTCGACGCGTTCTTCGAGGCTCATCGCGGGATACCTCCGGCGGTCAGGCGCTTGCGGAAGAGGGGGACGGGATCGTCGACGCTGCCCTGGTAGCGCACCGTGAAATCGTCGAACGAGGCCAGCGCCGCATCGGGATCGCGGTGGTCGGCGAGGCGGAAGGAATCGAAGCCGCAGCGCGAGAGGTAAAAAAGCTGGTCGCGCCCGACGTCTCCGAAGGCTCTCAGCTCGCCGCGGTACGCATAGCGCGTGCGCAGCAGGGCGGCGGTCGAATAGCCGCGGCCGTCGGTGAATTTGGGAAAGTGCACGGCGACCAACGAGAGCCGGTGCAGGTCCGGCGCGATCTCGGCCGGGTCGTCGTCGGGCTTGAGCCAGACGCCGATGGGGGTGGTTCGCGCGAGAAGCGCTTCGCGATGTTCCTTCCAGATCGCGAGCGGGACGACGACGGGACCCTCTTCCTCGGGAAGGGTGTCGACGAAGCGCCAGGCATCGGTCACCACGCTTCGGTTCCGGATCACGCGCTCAGGCTGCATGCGCGAGCTCCTTGCGATCCGCGTACACGCGCGTCTTGAACGGCGCGATGCCGAGGCGATGCACGGTGTCGACGAAAAGCTCGTCGTCGTGGCGTTCGGCGATGTAGGTGTCGATCAGCTTCGAGATCACGTCGGGCATCTCGGCCGCGGCGAACGAGGGGCCGATCACATCTCCCAGCGCGGCGTTGTTGCCCTGCCGCCCGCCGATCGAGACCTGGTAGAACTCCGCGCCCTGCTTGTCCACACCGAGGATTCCGATGTGGCCGATGTGGTGGTGGCCGCACGAGTTCATGCAGCCCGAGATGTTCAAGTCCAGCTCGCCGATGTCATGGAGATAGTCGAGGTCATCGAACCGCCGCTGGATGGCTTCCGCGATCGGGATCGACTTGGCGTTGGCGAGCGAGCAGAAGTCGCCGCCCGGGCAGCACACGATGTTGGTGAGCAGCCCGATGTTGGGCGTGGCGAGCCCCTGGGTCTTGGCCGCCTGCCAGAGCGCGAAGAGGTCGCGCTTGCGCACGTCGGCGAGGATCAGGTTCTGCTCGTGCGAGACGCGCAGCTCGCCGAAGCTGTAGCGCTCGGCGAGACCGGCGACGAAGTCCATCTGCTCGGCAGTGGCATCTCCCGGCGCCACGCCGGTTTTCTTGAGCGAGAGCGTGACCGCGGCATAACCGGGGCGGCGGTGCGGGTGCACGTTTCGCTGCGCCCAGCGGGCGAACGAGCGGCTGTCGGCGAGCGCCAGGACATATTGCGCGTCGACCTCGGCGAGGTTCTCGTACGGGTGGGGATCGAAATGCGCCGCCACGCGCGCGAATTCCGCGTCGGTGATGACCGAAGGCGCGAGCGATTCCGCCGCGGCTTCCCATTCCGCCTCGACCTGGCGCGTGAACTCCTCCATGCCCAGCGCCTTCACCAGGATCTTGATGCGCGCCTTGTAGATGTTGTCGCGGCGCCCGTAGCGGTTGTAGACGCGCAGGATCGCTTCGACGTAGGTGAGCATGTGCCGCCACGGCAGGAACTCGCGGATCACGTGCCCGATGATCGGGGTGCGCCCCATGCCGCCGCCCACGATCACGCGGATGCCGACTTCGCCGGCTTCGTTGCGGATCACGTGCAGGCCGATGTCGTGCAGGAGTACCGCCGCGCGGTCCTCCACGGCGCCGTTCAACGCGATCTTGAACTTGCGCGGC
>WNFL01451858.1_pt1 | contig 12604 bp, 11 predicted proteins | sample 5400361 | NCBI WGS metagenome assembly WNFL01 (sample SAMN13153351, study PRJNA577476) | soil metagenome | isolation source: 40 cm soil on Douglas fir-dominated hillslope | place: USA:California | collected 2013-09-17
ACCCATGCCGTATCGCGCCGAACGGGCTTCGGCACGTACGATTTCGGCAAAGCGCGATGCAGCCCGCCCCAGCGATCGTCGAAGACGTAATCGCGGCCTGCCACGTCAGCATTCTGGAACATGCCGTCGACGCGCATTGATAGAGTCGGCGTGATGACCTGGTTGGCATCGATGGCAATGCGTCGCGTTGCGTCGGTTCCCAGCGTGCTTTCGGCGTCGTAGAAATTGCGATCGGTCGCCTGCTTGGTCACGATATTGATCGCTCCGCCGGTGGTGCCGCGTCCGGCAAAGGACGAGGCGGGCCCTTTGAGGATCTCGACCTGCTCGGTGAAGAAGTTCTCACGAATGCTGACGCCGGGATCGCGCACACCGTCGATGAACACATCGTTGCGCGCGTCGAAGCCGCGAATGAAAAAGCGATCCCCGAAGGCGTTACCGCCTTCGCCCGTTCCTAACGTCACGCCCGCGGTGCTGCGCCCAACCTCCTTGAGGGTCGTGGCGTTCTTGTCCTCAAGAATTTCCTTGGTCAGAACCGTGACGGTTCTTGGCGTGTTGACCAGCGGCTCAGTAAACTTTGGCGACGCAACGCGGTCAGCCTTGTAGGGTGCGGCCGGATCCGCTTAGGGATTGCGATCAGGCGGCTGGTTTCCGGCTGTGTTCGCGGCCGGCTTGGGGGCGGCCTGTTCCTGCTTCTGCCGTTCGCGAGCAAGCCGCCGCAGCTCGTTGCGAACCCGGATCTGCTCCGGCGTCGGCTTCGCCGCGGGAGGGCGCGGGCGTGTGACCGGCGCGTCGATCGTCACCGGCGGGAGCGGAGACTCCTGAGCCTCGGCGCCGGTAATCGAGCCCGCTGCTACAAGGCAGGCCACCGTGACTTTTAGTGTAGTGTCGATCTGGATATTGTCGTTTGGTGCAACAAAGGCGATCGGCGAACGCAACGATCGCGGCACCCGTACGGCATTTACAGCATTCATCTTACCCCCCAAGCCGATCCCGCGCTGACCGAGTCGCGTCATCGGGCTATTTTTTATTTCGACGGACGAAGTAAAATCAAATATATTTGTAGATATAATACGTTTGAGTGATTTTAATATTTCCAAAATTGACTACTTCTAAACAAGCGCGATTGGTTATTCCAAAATTGGAATAATTAAATTCAGGAATCACTCTAAAATAGCTGATTGTCCGCATCGCTGCGCCGCGTGCTGCAACGGCTGGATGACCACGGCGCGACGTCGCAACCGCACGAAAGACGCGGGGCGATTTTGTTGAACTTATCGCTTCGTTCTGATCGGAAATAATCAATCAGTGCTCGGCGGCTTCATCAGGGAAAACAGCTCGTCGACGGTCTTCTGCGCCGTCTCGCGCACCCGTTGGGGGTCTGAGATACCGGAAATTCTCACCTGACCGACCACCGCTTTGATCTCGTCACGAAAATCGGTGAGGAACGACAACGGGTCCTTTGAATTATCGGCGACCCTCGCGATAAGCCCCGTTATCAGGATTTGGCAGGCGATCATGCGGCCGTTGAGTTCGTCCATACTTGCCCCGATGCTGATGCGTGTCCGAGCCAGCGGAGAAGATTGTACCAATGGCAGTTATGTCCGGACGGCCATTCGTGGCAACCATAAATTAGCGAACGGCGAAACATCGAATTATAATGATTTTAAGCAGGTAACGTGCAGGCGTGGCGGACTGCTCGCAAATCTCTATATCGATGCACTCCCAAGTTGCCGACGAACCGGGGCACGGAGCCATGACAGGTGGAACGGCGGGAGTTGTGGCCGATCGATAACGATATACTCGCGATTTCGCACGATGCCGTCGGCAGGTTGGGAGTCGGCTTGGGCGAACGGCAAAACGATGATCAGTTTGCGCTTTCCGTGAGCTCGCCCCCACTCAAGTCATTCACCTAGGGAGATACCCGGAGTTCCTCCTCTTCGACGTTTTTGTATGACTGGCGGTAGCCTAACTCATTTCGGGACCCTCCCCATGAGTTCGGTCAGGTCCGCCGTGGTCCCACACAGCCACGGCGGACCGCAATAGGCGGGGCCAACCTTCAGAAGTCTGGCTTCAAGGCCTGAGGCACGAGGCTCACCCATGATGAGCCGGATCCCCGCGTGTTCTCGGCGCATACTGCTTCTGGCCATGTGCCTTGCACGCGACGGTAGGTCACGAGCGCTGACCACGGCGTGGCGAAAGTCGCGGGATCGTCAACGGTGATCTCGACCTGCAATCCCGGCTTCGTCGGGTCGGGGTCAACATCGCCCCTCCCGTAAGGATTGTTAGGGGGGCTCGATCTTCCGGCACCGAAATAAGCGCTTTCGTGCTTTTGCTGCAGGTCACGAGCCATTGTTCCGTCGATCAGCCGGTAGCGCTCGATCACGTGCAACGCCGCGCTGAAGGGCGTGCCGTACCTATCGACCATCGAGAGCGGCCCCACCTTTTGGCCAATCGTATCGATCACCAGTGTGCCGCCTTCATAGTGGCCTACCGACTCGCCCTGCCATGACGGCACCTGGTGCACAGAATGGGGCACGTTCAGGCGCACATGGCGCACCTGATGATCACTGAGGTAGAGCAGAACGACTTCGTCTTTCTGCTGTATCAGTTGCATGCCGAGTTGAATGCTCAATATGAACGGGCTCGGCTCCGGCCAGCACTGGTTATGGGGATTGGGGAGGACAGTCCCGCCCAATTCCATTTCGCCGATCCTCTTGATGGTCGCGGCCGCCTCCGGCCTCAAGATCGGATTGGTGTAATCGCCAACCACGCTCTGGATAATGGTGGCGTCGGGCCTCCGGAGCTTGCTGACAATCGGACCTGGTCCCGACGATGGCGGTTCCAAATTGAACCAGCGCCCCCATATGCCGGATAAATCCGGAATGGATACCCCGCTTTTCGCGTCGCTATTGGGCGACTCGGTTAGGGGTGTCAACGTTTGCGTATTCTGGATTTGTTTGAAATATCGCAAGTCCGGCGGAGCTTGGTCCTTCTTGGTGGGCATCAGGTGGCCGTCCCCGCTAAGGAAATACCCCTCCTTGCCGATTTCGACATCACCATTGCCTTCGGCGCAAACTTCCTCGACCCACTCCGGCTGCTTGATCGGCAGACGAGCATACGTCTTTGTAACTGTCCACGGCCGTGTCAACGCGTTGTCGATCGTCGTGATTTCGTCGTAGAGGATGTTCGGATCGGCCTTATCGGAGTAAACACGCTCCTTGAAAATACTTTGATTGTCGGAGTGAAACGGAAGGCCGGCCGGATCATACGATCGGGGACCTTTCAACCCGCGAGTCTCGATCTCGAGCACGTCGTAGCGGCCGTCCCCGTCCGTATCGATCCACCGGCCGATTGAATATCCGACGAACGTGGGCACGATTTTCTTCGGCCACTCGCGCCCATCGGTAAAAATCCGGCGAGAATCGTGGATGTGCTGGATCAGGAAATTGGTCATCTGCGGTGTCACGACGATCTCGAAGGGGGCGAATGTGGTCATGACCCTTGGCATGCCGGGCGAGAGGCACGTATAGGTCGGGTCGGTGCCCTGTCCGCCGGCGGCCTGGTCCTTGAGGTTGGCCTCGAAGATGGCCTGATATTCCGGAGTCAATGGCGCCTCCTGAGCCCGCCCGCCGCGCTTTGTCGGGTCGTATGATGGCTGGCCGACAACGCCGGGCACGGCAACGCGACGCCACGCGCCCTTCCAATCCGGATATTTCGATTCATCGAACGCAAGCGCGCCGCCAAGTGTCGCGCCAAGTGTTGTCACGCCCAGTGACGCTGCCAGCGCTACGGCGCCGATCGAGCTTCGATACAGCATTTAGTGCCCTTCCTTGTTTCTGATCAAAGGTCGGTAAAGCCGGCCGGATGTCACTTCTTCGGTTGCTTGAAATACCGCAGGTCTGGCGGTGGCTGCTGGTTTCTGGTCGGCATCAGGTAGCCGTCCTGATCCACTTTGTAGGTCTCGTTGCCGATATGAATGAATGGGATTTGCTCGTTGCAAATGTACTCCGGCCACTCCGCCAGCGGGTCGAGGGTGCGGCGATAGCTCTTCATCACCCTCCACGGACGGGTCAATGCGTGGTCGGTCACGGTGATTTCGTCATGAAGGAGGTTGCGGTCCGCCTTGTCGAGATAGATGCGCTCCCTGATGACGCTCTCGTCATCTTCGTGCAACGGAATGCCGCTGCCGTCGAAGAAACGTGGCCCTTTGAAATAGCGGGTTTCGGCTTCGAGGACATCGTAACGTCCATCCCTGTCCTCATCGATCCATTTGCCAATGCTATAGCCGGTGAAGGTCGGCTGAACGATCTTGGGCCATTCGCGTCCGTCGGTGAAAATTCTTCGATGACTCTCGTGAATATGATCAATCAAGATGTAGGTGGTCTCCGGCAGCACGGTGATTTGCATCGGTTCATAGGCCTGCATCATCATCGGCATGCCGGGAGCGAGGCAGGTCGTCGACACCACATCGCCCAGTCCGCTGGCGGCGCGGTCGGCGAGGGTGCTCTCGAATTTAGCTTGGTATTCGGGCGTGAGGGGCGCCTCTTGTCCTCGGCCCGGCGGTTTGGCTGGATCGAATGGGGGGTGGCCGACGGCTCCCGGGACTATGGCCCTGGTCCACTGGCCCGTCAGCGCAGGATATATAGCGTCGTCGAATGCTTGCGTTGCAGTCGGCATGCACAACGCCGCCGCCGTAAACACCATCGTTCCGATCGCGGCTCGGTACAGCATGACGCTCCTCCAATCACGTCGATTGTCGTTCCCCGGGTGAAGGCTCTTTTGGGGCAGGATGCCTGCTTCGCGTGCTGCTGCCAAGCCCGCCGCGGTGGTCCAATAGCGACGCACAATGCAGCGGTGTGCCTCCAGGAGAGTAGCGCGTCGGTCGCCCGAGCGGCCACGGGGCTGCTTACACGAGAAGCGTGGCCGGCAGCAGGGCCGCAATCCTAGGGGGCGCGCAAGGCGAATGGGGAAAAAGGACGGCCGCAGCGGCCGAAGTCGCGAGGCTAAGAAAATAATGCTACAATGCAATTCTTGTTGCGGCCGATGAACTTCTAAGCTGAAGGTCGCGGGTTCGATTCCGGCCGGTTGCCATGGCCGCGCGGATCGGACTGGCCGCCTGGCCCGACGGAATCACTGAGGAAACGCGTCATGTCGAAATATCTTACGCTGATGGCTGCGGCAGGCGTGTTGCTTGCGGTGGCGCCCGCCGCGGGCCAACCGGCGGAGTATCCCAACCGGCCGATCAAGATCATCGTCTGCCTGCCACCCGGGGGGGGCGTCGATACGGTCACTCGCCTCGTCGCCGACCGGCTGCAGCGCCGTCTCGGCCAGCCGATCATAATCGAGAATAAGGGCGGGCAGTCCGGCAATCTCGGCGCCGAAGCAGTCTTCGCTGCAGAGCCCGACGGCTACACATTGCTCGCATCGCAGCCTGCGCCGATCACTACCAACCCACTGCTCTATAAGACGATATCGTTCGATCCGTCGCGGTTCATGCCGGTCGCGGTGATGACCACGATCCCCAATACAGTCACGGTGCGGGCGGATTTCCCAGCCAAAAACGTGCAGGAGTTCATAGCCTATGCCAAGTCCAATCCCGGAAAGGTGAGCTACGCCTCGCAGGGCAATGGCACGACCTCGCACTTGACCGCCGTGATGTTCGAGCAGGCGACCGGCACCACTCTCCTCCATGTGCCCTATCGGGGCACCGCGCCCGCGATCAACGATTTGATGGGCGGTCATGTGGACGCGTTCTTCAACGAACTCGCGACATCGACGGAATTGCACAAAGCCGGCAAAGCCAGAATTCTCGCGGTGACGACGTCGATGCGTATTCCGGAACTGCCCGATGTCCCAACCTTGCAGGAAGCCGGGCTCACCGGTTTCGTGTCAGATACCTGGAACGCCATTTCGGCGCCGCCAAAGACGCCGGCGCCGATCGTCGCAAAGCTTAATGCCGCCCTCAATGAGGTGCTGAAGGCGCCTGAGATGCAAGGCCGTCTGAGCTTGATGCACCTGCAAGCGGTGGGCGGCACTTCGCAGCGGATGGCCGAAATTATCAGGGCAGACACGCAGCGCTGGGGCGACGTGATCCGCGCCGCCAATGTGACGCTCGAATAACGCGACGGAGCGCGAAAGTCTTAAGCTTTCTGCTGCTTGGCCTTCGGGACTTGTGCCGTCAATCCCGGGGCAAATGTAGGCCAAAGAGAGAGGTTCCAGATCGTCGGAACGGAAAGCTCACGCACCCCATCGATACGGGGCTCGTCGCCGCCGATTGGTGATAGCAGGGCGGCGTCTCGGCCCGCCTCGCATGCGCCATTTTGATGACGATGATCCGGCTGCGATGATGAGGGGGGAGTAAGTCATGGCAGAATCTGCGCTTATGGAGACCGGCGAGCGGCTCACCCGTTTCGGGCACGCTCTCAACCGCATTCGCCGTCAACTACAAGCTGAAAGCATACGGGTCGCTGCCCGCGAATGTTGGCGCGCCGGCCGGCTGATCGAGCGCAAGCCCGCAGCGGCGGAGATGTTCAGGGAATATCTCAGCAGGCACCCGAAGGACGGCGATGACCCGGACGACGATGACCTGGATGCTGAACTCGATCGCCTGTTCTCGGCAGATTAGGTTTGACGCCTATTGCGCCATCATGCGGCAGCGCCTGGCTCAATCGCGTACAGGCTATCGTGGGTGAGGATATAGTCCACCCTGCCGTCAACCAAAGCCCGAAGGGCCTGATCAGGCGTATCGATGATCGGCTCTTCGTGCACATTGAAGCTGGTGTTCACCAGCACCGGCAGGCCGGTTCGTTCATGGAACCGGCTTAGCACACGAAAATACAGCGGATTGTCGCGTTCCCGGACAATCTGCGGACGTGCCGACCCGTCGACATGCACAACGGCGGCGATGCGTTCGCGCCAGGATGGGTGCACCGCGCAGGTGATTGTCATGAACCGCGCCGCGTAGGAGTTTCCTTCGTGGAGGTCAAATACCTTCGCGGCATACTGGTCCAGCACGGCAGGCGCGAATGGCATGAATTCGGAACGGTCGAGGCGCTTGTTGATGGAATCATTGATCTCCCGCGCCACCGGAGACGCCAGAATGGATCGGTTGCCGAGCGCTCGCGGCCCGTATTCCATGCGGCTGGTGTAGATGGCGACGACCTTGCCGGCGACAAGAGCATCCACGGCCTTGCCGATGTTGTCGCCGCCGTCGCGCACGACTTTCGGGTAAATAGCGGAAGAAGCCGCGAAGTTATCGTCATAGCTTCGGCCCAGGTACACGTCGTCAAGGAGATGGCGCCGGCGCTGCCATTCTGACGCGCCGTCACGCTGGTGCAGGTAGATGAGGCAGGCGCCAACCGGCAGCCCTTCGTCGCCCATGGCCGGGAAAATGAAAATTCGTTCGGCCCTGGTCGTTTCGATCAGCGCCCGATTGAGGCGGACATTTGCAAATATGCCGCCGGCAGCCGCCACGGAGCGCGTCCCGGTAATGCGCAGGAGTTTTTCGACGGCCTCGCATATGAGTTCTTCAAGGACGCGTTGAACGGAAGCAGCAGCATCCTCGCGCGACAGCCGGCGGGCCACATCAAACGCGAAATCCCGCATGGCGTCGTGGCTCGGAAAATCGGCGCTGATTTCGCCATTTTCTTCGACACGAAAGTGCTGTTTGATGTCCTTGGCTACCTTTGCCTCGCCGAACGCCGAGAGTCCCGTCAGTTTCCCTTCGTGACGATCCATAATGAAACCGAGTGCCTGGGTGAAAAAGCCGTAAAGATTCCCCAGGCTATGGGCCGGAAACGGGGCGTGAAGACTTTCATCGCCGCCGAACAGCCCCTCAAACACGCTCTGCCTGGCGGCCCGGGCGCTATAGGCGACGTTGTCGCCGCAAGCGTCGGCCGTATAGACGAGGCTGTCATCAAACGGCGAATAGAAGTAAGCGGCGATGCCGTGGGCGAAATGATGATTGGCGAAATAGATATCGGCCTTGTCGAAGCCGTAACGAGCCCGAAACGAGTCGGCATCGAAGATGTCGCGCGCGTCGCTGACGCCCAATTTTTGCATCATATAGGTCATGCGCGGCAAACGTTTCTGGCCCAACAGCCGAAATGCCTGCTGCTTCAGCCGCAGCCGTCCCTGCAGGGCATAGGACTGAAATTCGAAGTGGTCGCGCGTGGAGCAGACCACGTCGACATCAGCGCGCCTGATGCCGGCAACGGCCAGGCATTCGTCGATGGCGGGGATCGGCAGTTCCTGTTCGGCGCAAACGCCCGCGCCCTTCTTGCGTGTCAGCCTTTCGAGCGAAACGGCCGCCAGCAATTGATAATCGCGAAACACGCAAGCCGCCGCGTCGTGCGCAGAGTTGTGGATGCCGAGCAGGTACACTGCGGATGCCGTATAGGTGGATGGAATAAAAAACTGACTGCAGCTTCGACGGCGCCCCCGCGGTGCTTATGCTTGCGGTTACACGAAGATTCAAGTACCCGCCGGTCGAAGTCGATAACGGCGATTTCTAGGTTCGAATCATATTACGCGGACTGTGGGGGCAAAGGCGCGCTCTTGCGCGCCGTGCCCCCCCTCCCTACCCTCCCCCGCATGTGGGGGAGGGTAGGGAGGGGGTGGTGGGCACGCGGAGCCTGTCATCGGGCCGGCCCAACGGGTCCGGCCTCTGGCCGGCCCGATGGCAGGCTCCGGCCGGACCCGTTGGCTTTGCCCACCCTACTGACTGCGAGCGAGCGGCGCGCCATGCCTATTGGAGCCACGGGTCCGAAAGCGGCGCGCGTGATGGCCGTGCAACAGGCCTCGCTGCGGCGCTCGGCGGGGGCAGGGCACTTTCGGTCGCCAGGGCTGGTTTCGGCTTAGCGGCTGGCGCCGCAGTGGCTGGCGCGCGCACGATCGGCTTTGCCGGCGTCGCGGCAAGCGGCTCCCTCGCAACAGCCGCCGCGGGTTTCGGTCCGCCGGTCGGTGCTGCGTTTGTCGGCGTGACCGACCTCGCGGCCGGCGCCGCGAGAGGGGGCGCAGCATTCACCGACGTGACCACCGGTTTCGGTACGGCGGCCGGCGCCGCGATTGCCGATGGGGGAGCCACCAGCCACCGCGCCGCCGCCGGAAGTGGAGCGTTCCCCGACGTCGTCGCCGGTTTCTGTCTTATTGCCGGAGCGAAGGTCATTGGTTCCGGCGCACCTCTGTAAGAATTTCCGGTAGGCGATGGGCTTGCCGTCCGAACTGGCGTTGCCCCCATGACAGGCCTTATGCGGGGTAGCGGAGACGGCCGGGGAAGCGGCACCGTCTCCGGCAACCTTACAATGACTTGCGGCGCGGGTTCTTCCACCATGATCGAACCTGTAGCTTCCTGAGGCCGCGCGAGCCGTTGCGGTTCTGGAGAGCGGCCGATCGATGGTCCGAGCGCTTCAAGGGATGGCTCCAACGGCGCCGCAACGCCGACACCGAGGCGCGTCGGCGCCGCAAGGGCGGCGGAGCGCTCGACCACTTGACCGAAGAAGCGGCCATGCTCCGTGGTGGCGCGGATCCTCGTTCCATCAGGCTGCGTCAGGCGCACGACAAAGCGATCGTCGCTGGACTCGAACGCAAACGAATTTCGACCCGCCAACTTTCCGGTGCGGATCGATGGACCGACTTCGGTGACAGACCCGACTTTCCGGCCCCCGCGGAAAATCTCGTGCGTTGCGGGCTCGGTCGCGCGGATGCGATGGAGGACGAGATAGTCGTCGACGACTTCGCCGGTCAGCCAGGTACCACCGAATCCAGACGCGAAGCCAGGCGGCAAGGCCGCGACGCCGCCCGACAGAGCGTTTGCGCTGCCGGGAAGCGTCCGTGCGATGGCCCCGGTCGTGCCGGCCGTTGCTCCTGCATCCGGCGCCGGTACGGCGATTTCGGTGACGATGGCCTGGCCGTCGAAGAGCAACGTCTCGATGACCGAACCCTGACCGGTGGTTCGGCGCGCCAGCAGATACGAATTGCCAAGCTCCTCCGTCGCCTCGGCTCCCTCCTGCGCGACCGCAACCCCGTCCGCAACGGCCCAGCAGATGACAGCACCTGCCAGGACGGCACGAAGGTCGCAACCATAGGCGCGAGCCATATCACATCCTCCCAGTTATTGCGTATCATCGCCGCCCGTATTCGGGCCGGCCATCACGTCCGGCGCGCGTATCTCGGGACTTGCAGTCTCGACCGTCCGCCGGCTGCAGTCACGCCGCCCGCAACCAGGATGCACCTTTTCGGGGCCGCCATCAATGATGCGCGGTCATTCTTTGCGGGTCGCGGTGACCGCCGGCACGAGCGTTCTCACGGTCCGCAGCCGAGCGACCGGTCGATAAGCCGACAATGACTAAGCACCTTGCCATCCACGTCGAACAGTGTTCCGAGCCAAAGATTGCCGGTGCGGTCCCACACCATGTAGGCAAAGCCCGAATAAGCCACCGAGTTGATGACCTTGCGGCCATTGATGTCGGCCCCGGCAACGCTGAGCGGCGGTACCATGACAAGATTGTCGCCGCCGGTACCGACGACGAGCTGAGGCGGGCGCGAGCCGCCGAAATCTACCGCCTGGAAGAAATGGATATGACCCGCGACGGTCATCCGCACGCCGGGCGGCATGACGCTTCCGAACGCCAACTCCTGCACCGCATTGTCGACTTCGTTCGCCGGCCGATCAGGCGCGCTGCGCATGGAATTGAGCGGCCGGTGGCTTACGAACCAAGCCTCCGCCGGCACATTTGCTGCCACCTCGGCGAGCTGGCCGCGCAACAAGCCGGCAAGCGCACCCATGTCGCCCTTGGGGTCTTCTGCGCGAGCGCCGTCCACGACCACGAATCCGAAATCGCCTAGGCGCGCCACGAAGATTCCGGTCAGGTCGCGGCAAATCGCGCTTGCCGGCAACCGATCGAGGAACCGGATCCAGCCCTCTCCGGCGCGCGCGCAATCCTCATGATTGCCGCGCACCATAATCCAGGGCGCTGCGGCCAACAGGGGCGCTGCCGGGTCAAAGAAGTCCGCGTACCAGGCGTCAAATCCGTAACCCCATGGACTGCGGGCGCAACCGCTGCGCTCCGCCGGACACGGCAATTCGCGATAATGGTAATCGCCTACGTGGATCACCAGGTCCGGCCTCGCTTTCGCGGCCGCCGCGGCGATTTTCGGAAAGGGCCACGCCGCCGGATCGTTGCAATCCTGCTGCGTATTCCGGTCAAGCCGGCAGCCGGTGTCGCCGAAGACCAGAATGCGCTGAGGGTTGGGCCGTGCGAGCGGGAGCACCCGACCGTCGAGCGTCGCCGCGACCGCGCCCTGCGGCACCGCGACCTCGCAGCTGCGCACCGGAAATGCGGCCGGCTTGACGTTCTCGATGCTCTGCCCCGGTTCGGCGCGAACGATCATCAACGTCGGGATGCCGTCGAAGATCACCTGCGGGCAGGCATCTTCGGTGATCGCCCGCACGCTCGAGGCGCCATCCGGCCCGAGTTCGACCCACTGGGCAAAAACGCGCGCCTGCGCCGCCGGAGGCCATAGCAAGATCGCAACGGCGAAATTGGCCGCCATGGCAAGGCTCATGCGAACGGCACGGCAACGGTAGAAATGAAGCATACCGGAGAAGCCCCTCGGATTGAAGTTATGTCGATCCGCCACGCCTAAGGCTGGGCTTGCTCCGCGCTGCCATTTCCGGCAATCCCGGATTCCAGCAACTCGCCGATGATTTTGGTGGCCTCGAGGCCCTCGAACGTGCCGGTGTACATGGCGGCGCGATACATGGCGCTTTCAAGCACCACGCGGGCTTCCTCGCGGTCAATGACCCCCTTAGCAACGAACAGATCAATCAGCGCCGTTACGATTGCGCCGCCGGCGATTCCCATTCCTACAGCCTTTGCGGCGGTCGTAGCGTCGGTCATGGCAGTCCTTCTGTCATCTGATCTCTGATACCTGTCATCTGGAGGGGACATCAGTCCGCTTGATCGAGCTTGAGCAGGAATGAGCTCAAACCGTCAAACAGTTCGTCGCTGCTGCTGTAGCGCTCCAGCGCTACGGTGCCTTTGGCGGCGATGACCCCGTTGAGGAGCGCATTGGCGACCGCCATCGGGGCCACCATGGAATTTTGCATGCCGGTTCCGGTCGGCGACGCCACCAATACGGTATCTGCGATCTGGCCGACTGACGAAATCGGCGTATCGGTGATCGCGATGATCGTCGCCCTTTGTTTGCGCGCCCACATGGCAGCCCGCTGCGTGAATTGGGCATAGCGCGGAAACGTAAACGCCACGAGGCAGTCCGGTGCGCCGGTTTCGGCGAGCCGGACCTTGGATACACCTTCGTCGGCCCCGAGAATGTGAACATCGGGGCGAAGGCGGCTGAGCACCAGGCCGAAATAGTGCGACAGCGAGAACGCCGAAAAACCAGCGATCACTAAGACACGGCGCGCCGCGATGAGCTGATCGACAGCGCGGTTGAGATCGTCCGCCGTCAGGCTCATGATCGTGCGCTGCAGATTGCGCAAATCATGGGCAAGAGAATCCCCGAAGGTGGTGCCTTGCAGATGGGCGCCGCTGGCGCCGGTCTCGACCTGCTCGTCGGCGCGCGACAATTGGCCGCGAACGAC
>WNFL01056253.1_pt4 | contig 12603 bp, 12 predicted proteins | sample 5400361 | NCBI WGS metagenome assembly WNFL01 (sample SAMN13153351, study PRJNA577476) | soil metagenome | isolation source: 40 cm soil on Douglas fir-dominated hillslope | place: USA:California | collected 2013-09-17
AGATTCTTCCCGCCGATGAAACCGTAGCGAATCACGCGCGGCCCGACGTCCGCCGTGACGACCAATTCCACTTCGCCGTTCGAAATGCGATAACAGTTCGGCCAACCACCGTAGGCGGCCTTACAGATTTGGGTCATCTTGTCTTGGGTAGAAAATGATTGTACCCGTCGGGGGCCAGCACTTGTCCCTGGAAGCGGACCGTTCCCTGCTTGCCTCGGACGATGGTACCGATGCCGGTGGTTCCCCGCGGCGCTGTGGTTCCGTGCGGGAGGGTGAACAGCAGTTCGTAGTCTTCGCCGCCGTGCAGCGCACGCTCGACGGTCGATCCGACGGCGATGGGAACACGATCGATCTCCGCCGCCACGCCCGATTCCACGCACAGGCGATGCAGATCGAGCGACAAGCCGTCGCTCAAATCCATGCAAGCGGTGGCGAGGCCGCGCAGGCTGATCCCCAGTTCAAGCCGCGGCTGGATGCGCCGATCCCATGGCTTGCCGAGTTTCCCCGATACATAGAGATCGTCGCCGGGCCGTGCGCCGTTGCGACGAAGTGCCTTGCTGGATGTCCCAGGGCCGCGCGGAACCGCGCCGCAGACCATCACGTCGCAGTAGATCGACGAGGCATGCGCGAGATCGCCGCCCGCGAGTGCGGTCTTCGTCCGTCGCGCGAGCGAGAGCAGGCCGCGATAGAAGCCGTTGATCCACGTTGAAGTGCTTGCACTTCGCGCAAGCGGGACCGCCAGCGAGACCAGGCAAAAGCGCGGCTCGCCACCCATGGCCGCGATGTCACTGAGACTCCGCGCGAGCGCGCGATGCCCGACTTCCACAGCAGGCGCATCAGCGCGAAAATGAACATCCTCGATCATCTGGTCGGTGGTGAACAACAGGTCTTCGCCGGGGCGTGGACGGAAAATCGCGCAATCGTCGCCGATACCGAGAACGAGCTGTTTTGATTTGCCTGCTTTGCGGCGAATCATGCGGACCAGCTCGAGTTCGTCCACTTGGATCAGTCCTCGAACACCAGACCAGATGGAAGCTCTTCGCCGAAGATGCGTCCCATCGCGGCCAGGCTATCTTCGGGGCCGGCTTCCAGATTCACTTCGGGGAACGCCCGGCGCACCAGATCGCGCGTGGCGGGCGGAAGATCGCGCACGGAGTCGCCGGTGATCCGTGCCAGCGATGCCGCTGCGTCCGCCGCCTGCGGGATCTTCAGCAGCGCTTCCACCCAGCGAGTGACCGTGGAGGGCGGCAGCACCTGGTTGATGGGTCCGTAGAACAGCTTGCGCGCGCCGAGCCGCGCGAGGCACCACAGTCCAGTGTCGACGAAATCGTTTTTGGCGACGCGCGCCATCAACTCCTCGCCCAGTTGTGTTTTGACGGCGACCGGAAGCAGTTCGAGACTCGCTGCGGCGCGCCACATCTCACGCAGCAAGCTGGGATTCACGCGCGGGCGCTTCGATCCACGCGGTAGCAGAGTCGCGGCGAGCCGTTGGAAAATGTCGTTCTGCTGATTCTTGTTGAGGCCACCGGCGACGCGGCCCCAGAATATCCACCACTCGATCTCGTTCTGGACTTGATTCGAGAACTGCAAGCCGGTGGCGTAGACGCGGCGCGCCTGCTCGATTCGAAAATCATCGCCGGGATAGCCGAAGCCGGGCCGCAAGCAGAAGCCACACAGGTTGAGCCAGCGCAATTCGTGCGCGGCGCTGCGTTTACGTTGTTCGGAGAGCGCGATCATTCCATCTGCGAGTTTGCGAATCGCACCCAGCGGCCAGGAATTTCGGCCCAGGCCGAGCGTTTGTTCGAGGCGCGCGGGGAGCTGCTCCGGCGCAACTTCGTCCGTTTCAAATGCTGCGGGAAGCAGCGTCTCGGCCGCCGAGAGCGCAGGCTCGCTGATAACCGCCGCCGGGCGCGACGGACCTGGCGCGGCTGCCGATTTGCGCAGCTCGAATTGCAATCGCCAGCGATGATCGGTTTCTTTCGAATCCGCCCAGATTTCGAGCGTTCCGACTTCGGTGAGTTTCGCGCCGAGTTTCACCGGCACCAGCCGCTCGCCCGGCTTGCCGAAACGCAGCACGGCATTGAGTGGAGCGTGGAGATGCAACTCGGGGTCGGGTTGCACGAACTCGACGACGTCGCCGCCGGAATCCTCGGTACGCGACCGCGAGCTATATAGGCGGAATGAAACCGGCTTGTTCGCGAGCAACTGCAGATTGCCCGGATCGAGCTCGATGATCGAGCCTTCCTCGGTTCCGCGCGGCACCAGCGTCAGTGTCCGCAACCTGTCTGAAACATCGCCTCCACCCAATCCAATGAAGTACGCGCGGGGCAATCCGCCGCGAACCAGCAGGCCCGCGCCGGTCGCGCGAACGTACGAATAATATGCAGCGCCCACCGCCACGGCGAGGTCGAGATCGCGATTCTCAAAGATTACCGGTCGCCGGCCGTACCAATGTTCCATCACGTCGGCAACGCGCTGGCGCAAAATCTCCGGGATGAAGAATCCGCCATTGAAGAGAATCGCGTCGGGCTTTACGTCGCCCGCGTCGTGCAGAAACGCGGCCAGGTGACGCGTCACCGCGGGATCCGAAACGTAGGGCAGGCCGAGTTCGCGAAAGAGGCTTTTGTCTTCCTCCTTGGGTTTGTCGCCGAGCTCGCAGCCGGGCAGGAAGCCGTCGAGTGCCAGTTCGAGAACCTCGTCGCGGGTGATTTCGGTCTTGAGCGTGCCACCGACCAGTGCCGATCCCGCGCCGAGAACAGTGACTTCGACGCTCTGAAGATTCGGCTCCGAAAGCAGCCGCTCTTTCGCCGCGGCGCATTGACGACGCAACCCGCTGCGCTGCCGGATCGATAGCGTCTTGCCCAGCTTGGCCTCCACCAGCCACGCCAGCGTGAGATCCAGATTGTCGCCGCCCAGCAGCAGGTGTTTGCCGACCGCGGTGCGGGTGAAATCGATGCGATCGCTTTCGCGCGAAACGCGGATCAGCGTGAAATCGCTGGTGCCGCCGCCCACGTCGCAGACTAGCACGGTCTGCCCGTCGAACAGGCTCTTCTGCGATCGCGTCAGATCATTCGCGATCCAGGAATAGAAGGCCGCCGCCGGTTCTTCCAGCAGCGTCAGCTTCTCGATTCCCGCCGCGCGGGCCGCCGCCACGGTCAGTTCGCGCGCTTCTTCGTCGAAGCTCGCGGGCACGGTGAGGACCACGTCTTGTTCACTGATGGGCGTTCCCTCCCGTTCCTTCCAGGCTTTCGCCAGATGTTCAATGATGCGCGTCGAAACTTCCACCGGCGAAAGCACGCGCCCGCCTTCTTGCGCGTCCCAGGGAAGAATTTTCGCGGTGCGATCGACTTCCGGATTCGAGAGCCAGCTTTTCGCTGAATGGACGTTTTTCGTGGGCACCAGCGCGCCCTGCTCGCGCGCATACACGCCGACGTATTCCTGATCGCTAAGGTGCAGAAAGGACGGCAGCGTGCGGCGCGGCTCAATACGCCCCTGCGCGACATACTGCGGGACGTCGAGCACCTGGATGGTGGGATAATCCGCTTCCGCGGCTTCCTTGGGATCGATGAAAGCAAGGGCGGAGTTGGTGGTGCCGAGGTCGATTCCGACGTTCATTTCTGTGTGTGTGCGGTTCCGCGAGCGGCTATTCGATCTCGATTTCAGCGGGCGCGAGAACGGTGCTGGGAGCCACGGCCGGAAGCTCCACTTTTTCCGCCTTCCAGCCTTTGTGACGCAACATCCCGCCCGGCGCCTTGCCGGATGGGGGCACGTTGCCGACCAGCTTGAACGCAGTCGCGTCCAGCCCCTCGACTTTGGTGAACGTCCCCTCGACTCCATCGATCACGGGCGCGAGCTTCAGGTAACGCTCCAGCGCCTGTCGGGATTTCTCCTGCACGTCACGGACAGCCGCGCCTACCTGCTCGTCGGAGTACGCCGAGATGTCTTCCATCACGAAGTCGACCAGCCGGGCGTCGCGCTGCAAGACCCCCAGGATTTGCACCGCGCCATCTGACGGACCCGCTTGGGGTTTGGTCGGAATTGGGTTCGGTTTGATAGAAACGATTTTCGTGTATCCGAAGGCTTGCGCGATGTCCGATGGAAGCTTGCCTCCAAAGAGGATGGCGAAGAAACTGCGAAATGCAAATGCGATTCTGCTCAACTTGTTTGTCCCTATTGTTATTTTACCCGCGTGGGCTTACCCGCGTGCTCCGGGAACCACGGCGGCTTCGCGGAGTTTGGCCAGCTCGCGGCGGGCGATTCCCGCCCAGTGACTGGACGGGTCGAGCTTCAAATAGGCGGTCCAATGACGCACCGCTTTCATGGGTTGATTCGCCCCCTGGTAGAGCAGCGCGATGTTGTAATGCGCGTCGGCGTAGTTAGGCGAGATGCGCAGGGCGGTCTGGTAATGCTCCAGCGCCTGCGCGCGATCGCCGCGCTCGTCGTACAGATTCGCCAGATCGAAATGCGCCAGGGCATACTCCGGGTCAGCCTCCAGCGACCGGCGATAGAATTCTTCGGCGTGTTTCCAATCGCGTGCGTTGAAATAAAGCGTGCCCAGATTAACCAGTGCGCCGGCGGACGTGGGATCCAGCTCGATGGCGTGCCGATACGCCTCGATTATTTCCTCGATGGGCGCGCCGGTCTGCTCCAGTTCGAGGCCGCGCTGGAACCATCGTTCCGCGGCGGTTCTGCGATCGCGCTCCTCCGCGCGTTTGTCCTTTGGCGGAAATTCGAGCAGCCGCTTCAGCTCCACCGCGTCGAAATTCAGGAGCAACTGTCCGGACTCCGCGTCCATCGCACGGCCCTGCACCTCCACACGGACTTTCTTTCCGTCGGCGTAGAGTTTCAGATCGGTGAGCGGATCGGTGACATGCCGTAGCGTGATGCGCAGTGCGGCCAGCGCGCGCCGGATCTGCAACGGCGGCACGCGGTCCTGCCGCAGCCGCACCAAGGTGCGCAACGCGATCAGCTCGCGAAATCCGTAAACGGTTGCGGCGGTCACCAGCTTCTGCCGCTCCCAACTTTTGAGCTGGCGTTCGGAGATGGCGAGCATCCGCCGCAGGTCCACGCGCGAGAACGATTCTCCGGAACCGGCCACGGATCAAATTCTAGCAACTGGGTCCAAGGCGGTGCAGAAAGACCCGCTGCAAAGTAGCGGTAAGGACAAGTGATCTCAACGAACTGAGGCGTCTATCCGTCCTACCCTCCAAGGGGGCGTCACAATGATGCTTCGGGCGATGGGCTGGGCGAGTTTGATCGTCATGATGGCTGCCAGGGTATTCGGCCAGTCTGCATCAGCGCCCCTAGGTTTCGAAGTTGCATCGGTTCGACCGCATCGCGAACCGCCACGGAACATAAACTTTTCTACCTCACAAATGGTCCGGGGGCTGATTATGTATGCCTACAACCTGAAGAACTACCAGGTCGCCGATACGCCGGCGTTGGAGGCGGTCGGCGAGACCTACTACGACATCGCGGCAAAGGCCGAGGGCGACGGTACTCCCAAGCAGGGAGAATTCAGGCAAATGCTCCAAGCGCTGCTGGCGGACCGATTCAAACTCAAAGTTCACCGCGAAATGCGCGAGATGCCGGTGTACGCGTTGGTGGTGGGGAAGAACGGTCCGAAGTTCAAGGAAAGCTCCGCGGATGCCAACCCTTCTGGGAATTACGGCGTGAATGGCCGCAATCAAACCATGAGCTTATCGAAGGCCACCATGGAGGACGTCGCTCGAGATCTCCGGGTCTATGTGGATCGACCAGTTGTCGACAAGACAGGGCTCAAGGGAAACTACGACATCAAGATGGAAGCGACGCCCGCGTTCAGGATCTCCCGCAATCCGGATAATCCAAGCGATCCAGGCGACATTAGCGCCTTCACCGCGGTTCAAGAACAACTCGGACTGAAGTTGGAGGCGCAGAAGGCGTTGATCGAAGTCCTAGTGGTGGACCACGTGGAGAGGCCGTCCGAGAATTAGCGCGGCGACTGATATAACGAGATCCCTGCGATCCCGGCGACACCCGCGGCCAGGCATTCCCCGGCGTTTTCGTGGGTGATGCCACCCAGCGCAAGCACAGGGATTTTCACGGCGCCCGAGGCCTGGGCCAATCCTTCCAGTCTGCGCGGCGGAAGATCCGTGGATTTTGAGAGCGGCGAGAACACCGGCCCGAAGAGCACGTAGTCGGCGCCTTCGTCTTCAGCGGCCCGCACTTCGGCGAGGTCGTGGCAGGAAACGCCGATCAGGAAGCCAGGCGGCGCGAGCGTCCGCAATCGTCGTGGAGCGACGGAGTTCGCGGGAAGATGCACGCCCGCGGCGCCTGCTGCGAGAGCGACGTCCATTCGCCCGTTCACGATCAGCTTCACGCCGCGCGGATTGGGAAGCGCGAGCGCGCGGCGCAGCAGATCGAAAAGATCGCGCGCGAAAAGATCCTTCTCGCGAAGCTGAATCCAATCCGGTCCGGCCGCCAGGTTGTCAGCAACGCACGCGAGCAGATCGACTCCCGGAGGCAGCGACCGACGATCCGTGATGTAACACTGAAGCACGCCTTATTCTCGTTCAAAATATTTCGCGAGCGGCGCAAATCCAGGACCAATCAACCCGCGTACAATACATCAAGTGCTTACGGCCAGCCTGAATTTCCCGTTACAACTAGCCATGCTGGCGACTCTGACTATCGGATTCGTCCTGGCGCGGCTGGGCCACTACCGCGCGCACGGCGCGGTACAAAGCACCGTGGTGCTGCTCAATCTGGTCTTGATCTGGAAGGTCATGCTGCCGTCGTTACGACGCGGCACGCCGGACCTGCTGACGTCGGTACATGCTTTACTAGGAGGGATTATGGAACTGCTTGGAATCTACATTCTGCTGGTGGCCGGCACGAGTCTTCTGCCTCAGAAGCTGCGCTTCCAGAATTACAAGCCTTGGATGCGAACCGTGTTCGCGGGCTGGTGGGTGGTGGTGGGACTGGGCGTCGCGATCTACGCGCCGTGGGGCACCAGCACGCCGCTCTCAGCTCAGGACAAGGCCGCAGACGGAGTGACCATCAAGTTCTCGAACTTCAAGTTCGAGCCGAAGGAAGTCACGGTGAAGCCCGGGACCACGGTCACCTGGATCAACGATGGCGGCAAGCACACCATAGAGGCCGACAACGGCGCGTTCAAGTCACCCGATCTGACGGCGGGCGGCAAGTTCACTTTCAAGTTCGACAAGCCCGGCGATTATCCGTACTCTTGCGGCTACCACGGCTCCAAGGGCGGGACCGGCATGTCGGGCGTAGTGCATGTGAAGTGAGTCTCGCCACGCAGCCAGAGATACAACGGCGCTTTCGGACTCGGCGACGGCCATGGCATCGAAATGCGTAGCATTTGTTTTGCGCCTTCGCCCGCCAGCGGACGCGGCAGCTCGGCGGTCGCGACGCCGGTCTGCACGTCCCAGCCCGTTTTTTCGATACTCTCCAGATCGAAGCCCTTGACCCACCCGTAGTATCCGTCGGCCGATTTTTCATCGGTCATCGTGAAGCTCTCGACGCGCGGCAGGCGCACCACTGTCCCGAGCGCGAACACGTCGGACTTGCCCAGCGCCTCGGTCTCAACCGACGCCGTCAGGGCGCATCCGGATTGACCCACCGTGCCCGGATCGAGCGACAGGAAAAACGCTCCGGCTCCAGCCGGCGCGAGCTGCGCGCCCGGAAGCTTTTCGCCTGGACGAATCTTCGCGGCCAGAATGGTGTGCGCCGGATTGACGCATTGCACCGTAACCAGTGGCTGCACATCCGCTGGTTCGACCTTGATCGCGAAACTCACCCACGAGCCGGCGGGCACCTCGCCCGCCTGCGTCGCGACTACCAGATCGCGCGGCAGAGACGCGCGCGCTTCCCGGATCTTTGGCCGCGCCGCCGCCACTTGAAGCGCACCGAGGAAACGCAGCGTGCCGGTCATGCCTTCGACCTTCGCAGTGAGTGGCAGCCGTTCGCCCTGCCGAGCGGCTGGACTCAATCGAATGGTCGCGTTCCGCTTGGTTGGATCGTCACCCGGCGCCGCCAGCGTAATCTCGGCGCGATCGCACTCCAGTTTTTCCAGGCGATCGAGACCCGCGCCGGAGAACGTCACCACCGCTTGCACATCGCCCAGGTTGACCCGCGGCGGCGCAGAATCCAGCTTCGGATTCGGCGGCAGCAATCGGAACGGAACGTCCGTAACACCACCATCGATGCGCGAAAGGGCCAGCAAATACGGCCCGGGCCGCAACCCGTCGGTCTCCACTTCGATCCCCAGCTTCTCGAACGGTCCGCTGCGCTCGGGCGCAAGATCGATGGGGATCTGCCGCGCGCTCCCAGGACGATGCAGCGTCACCCGATCGACGAACAGAAAATCCGCGTCCGCCAGCTCGATCGCCACCGGACCCGCGCCCGAGACCAGCTTGTCGCGCGATTCGGCTGTGACCTGCGCGGTCTTCAAATCGTCAAAGCGGTGCAGCCGCACGGTGCCGTTCACGCGAAACACACCCCAGTCCCACTTGCCCTCGATGCGGTACGAGCCGGGGCCTCCGGCGAACTTCCGGAGGTCGAGCTGTAGCGCGCGATCGTCAAACACGGGCCGCAACACCACGGGAATCGGCGTTGAACCGCCTTCCGGAACCAGGTTCCAATCGAAGGCCTTGTCGAGTAACCGCCAGTCCGACGCCTTCTCCAACTTCACCGGTACGCTGGCGCGCATGGTCAGCGGCGCATGCGCGTCCTTCAGGATGCTGGCGGGCGGCGGCCCGGAACCGGTCAAGCGATAGGCCCACAGGTACGCTATCTTGTTTCTCGATTTCGGCTGAAGCTGGGCGCACAACGTCATTCCATCCGCTTCCGCGGAGAGTCCGTACACGCTGCGAAACTCGGTATCCGGCAGCAGCCACGATTTCACCATCGGCAGCGCGCCGCCGCCGGGAACAATCCCGCCCGCGTTTTCAAAGAACGTCCCGACGCCCTTGCCCAGCGCGGTGGCCGAGCCGACGCGGCGTCCCGCACCCAGCGGATCGTAGGACGACACGGCGGGGTTGAGCGAGCGCACCAGCGCGAAGATGGCCTGCTCAGCCGGCGTGGTACGAACCGGCTTGGAGAGATCTTCGTCCGTCAGTTGATCGACCAGATTCGCGGCTTCGATCCCGGCCTCCAGTTCAGCCGTCTGATCCGCATAATCGGCCAGGGACGCCACCAGGTTGTCGTCCTTTGTTACCAGGTTGGTCAGCCGTTTTTCGTCGAGCCCCTGGGGTGCGAAGACCAGCAGCACCAGCCGCGCGGCGAACGGCGCGGACCATTCGGTGGGATTCGCGGCGAGCCGTGGCTCCAGCACGGTTACCTGTCCCTCGGACGCTTTGGGAACCACGACCAGGGTGAGCTTCGCGTCCTTCTTCAGGTCTGCCGGAAGGTCGACGGGCTGGTAGGCGATCCGGTAGCCCGACGCGATGTTGTTCACGCGCCGGATGGGGATGAAGGACGGCCCCGCACCGGACGGTTGTACGGAGAGGCGAAAGGTGGTGACGGCCAGGCTGCCCACGCAACCATGCGGTGTGGCGGCCCCCGCCAGCCCGCTCGCGAAAGCAAGACACAGCAGGCGACGCAACATAATGCTCTTAGTGTACTTTTGTTTAAGGGAGTTTCCCATGACGAAGCAAGAGGTCATTCTGGCCAACCAGCAGTACCTGTTTCCGAGCGTGTTTCATTACTTCAAAGAGCCGCTCGTAGTGACGAAAGCGAAAGATCAATTCGTGTGGGACGCCGACGGAAATAAGTACCTGGATTTCTTCGGCGGCATCGTCACGATCAGCGTCGGCCACTGCAACGATACGGTGAATCGTAAGGTGCACGAGCAGATCGACAAGCTGTGGCACGTCTCCACCGTGTTCGCGAACGAGCCGCAGGCCGCGCTCGCAAAGCGTGTCGCGGAGATCACGCCGGGCGGGAAACTCACCAAGAGTTTTTTCACTAACAGCGGAACCGAGGCCAATGAAACCGCCGTGTTGACGGCGCGCTGCTACACCGGGAATCACGAAATCGTGGCGCTGCGGCACAGCTATCACGGCCGCTCCGCCGTGGCGATGGCAGCCACCGGCCAGTCCAGCTGGCGATTGGGCGGCGCCGCGCCCTCAGGCTTCGTGCATGCGATCAATGCGTATTGCTACCGCTGCCCGCTGGGCCTGAAGTACCCGAGCTGCAACGTGCAATGCGCGCGCGATATGGACGATATGATCCGCACGTCCACGTCAGGGCGCATCGCGGGTTTCATCGCGGAGCCGATTCAGGGCGTCGGCGGATTCATCACGCCTCCCAAGGAATATTTCGAGATCGTCGCGGGGATCGTCAAGAAGGCCGGCGGCGTTTTCATCAGCGATGAAGTGCAGACCGGCTGGGGACGCACCGGCGGAAAATGGTTCGGCATTGAGCACTGGGGCGTCACGCCGGACATAATCACTAGCGCGAAGGGGCTGGGGAATGGATCGCCGGTGGGGCTGACGGTGGCCCGTCCGGAGATCGCCGACGCGTTGAAGGGCACCACGATTTCGACTTTCGGCGGGAATCCGGTGACGGCTACTGCAGCGAAGGCGGTGATCGATTTCATCGACGAGAACAAGTTGATGATCAATGCCGCCGAGACGGGTGCGTACCTGCGCGGGAAACTCGAAGAGCTGAAGGCGAAGTATCCGGTGATCGGAGATATTCGCGGCATGGGGCTGATGCAGGCGCTGGAACTGGTCGAGGATCCGGAATCGAAGAAACCCGCGGTGGCGGCGACGCTGGCCGTGATGGAGGCGGCGCGCGACAATCACCTGCTGATCGGTAAGGGCGGCACTTTCGGCAACGTGATTCGCGTCACGCCGCCGCTGAATATTTCCAAATCCGACGTCGACGATTTCGTGCTGCGCCTGGACGCCAGCTTCAAGCACGTGACTGCCGCTCGTCTGGCCGGCGCCGCCCGCTGACAGGAGGCGCCATGGAAGAAAAAGCTTTCTACCGCGAGTCGCCGACCACCAAGCCGGCCATGCTGAATTGCCCGTTCTGCCGCACGCAGGATACTTATGATCTGCGCTGGATGGTGCGCAAGAAACTGGACCAGGTGCCGCGCGGGGCCGATGAACGGGATCGCGCGCGCTTCGCGAAGTTCTTGAGCTACATGGTCCTGATGGACGACAAGGCGATGTGCAAGAACATGCGCTGCCGGAAGCGGTTCGACATTTCCGGGATTAAGACCATGGCATTTATTTAGCGGGCGCTAGGAACCAGGCGCGGATGCGCTCCATCACGGCGCTCCAGCCTAGGCCGGGATTCTCTTCCGTGCTGAAGTTGTGGTCGCCCTTCACGAAGTCGGTGGTGACGTCCTTTCCGAGCGCCAGCAACCCTGCATATAAAACCTCGGCCGAAGCGGGCGTCACGGCGCGATCGTCAGATCCTTGCGCGATGTAGATGTGCGCGTTGGTCCGGCTCAATTCCTGAAGCGGAGACGACCGCGCAAAGCTCGACCACCGGCGGTAGGGATGGCCCAGGAATTGCTTGGTCGAACTGTCCGGGTCCTTGAGGACGTCTGCCCAATCCGACAACAGGCGTTTAACGCGTATGTCGGGTTCGTCGGAAATGTGGCGATAGAATTCGCCCGCGCGAGTGAGGTCGATTAGATCGAACAACTGCGTGGGACCTCCGCCGGCCAGCGTCGCCACGTGCGTCACGAACGGATTGTCGGCCGCGACCTTGGAGGCGACCAGTCCGCCTTCGGAGTGCCCCAGCAGGAGGGTCCTTCGTGGATCGATGAAAGGCAGCGAGCGGGCAGCGTTCAGTGCGGCGGAGACTGCCTCGGACCAGCGCTCCAGCGTATGCTCGCGCCAGAAATCGGAGGATCCGCTGTCGGCGGGACCGCTCTGAGCGGGTTGCCGCAAGTACGCGACGCCGGGCTTTTCGACAATGACCAGGCGCGCATGAGCACGGAACACATCGGCGATGGTGCTGTGACCGTTGTCGCCGCGAATCCGCCAGCCAGCCAGAACGAAATTTGGCTGCGCGCCGGAGCCGTGAACGTAAACCACCAGCGGCAGCGGCGCCGCAGGGCCGTCGGATACGTAGAAAACAATTCGGCGATCAAACCGATCCGTGGTGAAGTAGCGCGTGTACGGGTGCCCGCGGACCGGCTGATCCTCAATTGCGCGATAACGTTCCTGCGCGGAAGTCACCAGCGCGACTGCGGCGATCAGCCAGATCCTCACGTCCAGCTTGGACGTGCGTCGGGCATACAAGGTTAGAACCACCTCGTCATGACGACCTTTTGCTCGGTGTAGAACGCGATCGCGTCCTTACCATGCGCGTGCAGATCGCCAAAGAAAGATTGCTTCCAGCCGGAGAACGGGAAGAATGCCATGGGCGCTGCGACACCGATGTTGACGCCCACCATGCCGCACTCGATGCGCGACGCATAATCCCGGGCGGCCTTTCCGTCACCTGTAAAAATCGAGGTGGTGTTGCCGAAGGGTGAGCTGTTGACCAGGTCGATCGCGTCGTCGAGCGTCTTCACGCGCATCACTGAAAGCACGGGTCCAAAAATCTCTTCCTTGGCGATGGTCATCTGGGGCGTTA
>WNFL01232512.1_pt1 | contig 12602 bp, 16 predicted proteins | sample 5400361 | NCBI WGS metagenome assembly WNFL01 (sample SAMN13153351, study PRJNA577476) | soil metagenome | isolation source: 40 cm soil on Douglas fir-dominated hillslope | place: USA:California | collected 2013-09-17
ACCTATGACTTGCTGGCCTCCAAGAATCAAGGGAATACATTTTTGCTGGATTTCAGTGGGCGCAGAAAATCCCGCCTCTTCGATTGCTTCAAAAAGTTGTTTGTTCAATTTAAAATTCGACCACTGATTCATAAAAAAGTTTTCCTAAACATTCAATTTATCTCAACCTCAACTCCATGATTAGCCTGATCTTCATGATTTATTAAGAATTTCTCCAAGAATATTCATTGGAATCATGCACAATCAGTAATCAAGGCAACGCAGCGATAGTATTTTCCGACATGAAATTTGTGAAAATACAATCGTGGTTATCTTTGCAAGGTAATGAACTCAACTCTTATTCTTAATGCGAAAGTTGTTAACGAAGGCAAAGTCTTCGAAAGTGATGTTTTGATCAAAGCCCAACGTATTGAAAAAATCGGAACGGATTTACAGTCGATCAGAGCAGATGGTGTTGTTGATGCTAAAGGAAAATATCTTTTACCTGGAGCGATTGACGATCAAGTTCACTTTCGAGAACCCGGCTTAACTCATAAAGGCAATATTTTCTCTGAATCGCGCGCAGCAGTGGCCGGGGGCGTGACAAGCTTTATGGAAATGCCCAACACGGTTCCTCCAACGTTTACACAGACGTTACTCGAAGAGAAATATCAAATCGCAGCAAAAAATTCATTGGCGAATTATTCTTTTTTTATTGGTGCATCAAATGACAACCTGGAGGAAGTTTTAAAAACCGACACAAAGAAAGTCTGTGGATTAAAAATTTTCATGGGCTCATCCACCGGCAATCTTTTAGTGGACAATGAAAAAACATTGGAAGGTTTCTTTTCGAAATTCTCTTCGTTAATAGCAACGCATTGTGAACATGAGCCTACGATAAGAGCGAATACTGAAGCGTGGAGGAATAAATTCGGTGAAGAAGTTCCCATTCACGAGCACATGAATATCCGAAGTGAAGAAGCTTGTTATCGTTCTTCATCATTTGCTGTTGGTTTAGCGAAAAAGCACGGAACCAAACTTCATATTCTCCATATCTCTACCGCCCGGGAAATTTCTTTGTTCGATAATTCTATTCCGTTAGAAAAAAAGAAAATCACGGCAGAGGCCTGTGTTCATCATTTGTGGTTCAATAATTCGGATTACGAAAAGCTGGGCACAAAAATCAAGTGGAACCCGGCCATAAAAACAGCAACGGATCAACAAGAGATTCTAAAAGCCGTTCTCGACAACCATATCGATGTGATTGCTACCGATCATGCGCCCCATACCCTTGAAGAAAAAAGTAATTCGTATTTCAAAGCACCTTCGGGTGGCCCGTTGGTGCAGCACAGCTTAGTGGCCATGTTGGAATTTTATCACCGGGATAAAATCTCACTTGAGAAAATTGTAGAGAAGATGAGCCATAACCCAGCGATCTTATTTCAAATTCAAAACCGGGGGTACATTCGCGAAGGATATTATGCTGATCTGGTTTTGGTTGATTTGCTCAAACCTTGGACAGTGAATAGAGAAAACATTCTGGCGCACTGCGGATGGTCACCATTTGAAGGACAAAAATTTAATTCAACCATTGAGAAGACCTGGGTTTCGGGTAACCTTGCCTATAGTGACGGGCAAATCAGAGAAGGGAATCAAGGCATGCGATTGCTCTTTTCGAGATAGGTTTTTGCATTTTCACCTGACCATGTTACCTTTGCGATCCGCTCTCCTAAAAAAGAGCGCAAACCAAACGGTGAATGTAGTTCATCCCGAAGTTTCGGGAGGTTAGAACGCCAGGAACCAAACTTATACGGTGAATGTAGTTCAGTTGGTTAGAACGCCAGATTGTGATTCTGGAGGTCGCGGGTTCGAGCCCCGTCTTTCACCCTAAAAACTTCAAAGAGGCTGTCTCAAAAGTCGCGTATATGTCAGGTTGAGCCTGTCGAAACCTGATTTGCGAAGCGGAGTCGCCTTCGACAAGCTCAGGCTGACATCGACTATTGCGAAGCGGAGTCGCCTTCGACAAGCTCAGGCTGACATCGACTAATACCTTTTGAGACGGCCTCTTTTTTGTTTTTCGTACCTTCGACTAATGAATTCCTGGGCTGAATTGCGGAAACAGTCATTAGACAAAAAAGTGCAAGAACTTTATAAGCATGCCACTTTCGTTACGGCCATCCGTTACTACCGACATAAAGTGAATTTGTATTTGTTGGGAGACGATTACGTTGAAGTCTTTGTCAACCACAAAAAAGCGATGATCGATAAAATCGATTTGCTCGATCGCTCGCATTCGCGGATGAAATTCTATTCTGATCAGATTAAGCTTGGCCTGTGAGACTATTTCATCGGCTTGCTACTTTGCCGTAAAGACAAAAAAAAGAAGCTGCCTTTATCGGACAGCTGTCTTCACACAAAACATACAAACACACTATCTTTTATATCTGCTGATTTTCACTATCCCAAAATTCACTCCGAAATTGAAAGAAACTGCGTTCATCACTTTGGTCTGAGAAAAAGCGCTGTTGGATCCTGACGAACTAAGTGGCGATCCGTAAGTGACTTCTGCAAACACATGGATGAACTTCTGATTATCGCTCTCCAATTGCATTTCAACACCAGCTCCTACATTAAGCCTCATAGAATTTACTTTGCCCAAAAAAGGTTGGTCGGCTGAGCTTGTGGAATTGTTTGGATCACTTGACAAATAGTTTCCGTAGAATTTTGATGTTTGGTGGCTAACACCCAAAACTGCATAGGGTTCAAAGAGATGAGCTTCTTTTATTTTATTCAATCTTAATAGATATATATTTCCAGTTACACCTCCACGGATCATATCAACCTCGTAAGGTGATGACGAACCGGAATAATACATGCCCATGTTTACTTTTAGCTTACCAATTGTGTTAGCAATCATTCCACCCACATTGCAACCCACAAAAGTTATCTTCAAACCGTTGATCTGGGGAATATTGCTGCTGATTTCCTGCTGAGGTACGCTCAGCGATAATCCGTATCCATAATAAGTACGGCTGTTTGCTGATTGAGCTTTCACGATACATGATTTAGCTCCTACCAGGATGATCAAGAGACCTAACATGATACCTCTGATCGATTTTCTTTTGATTGACTGTTTCATTTGGTGTGTGTTTTGTTTGTGTTTGATGATACAAAGGTGCATCTCAAACCAAGGCTGCGAATCAGCCAAAATCTGAATTTCAAAAAATCAGGAAATGAGGTGCAAATACGCCCTTAATTGCTCAGAATGAGCATTTATGAACTTCTTCAAGTAAGGATTTTTTAAGGATGGACTAAGGCTCTAAGGAATTTCCCTAGGCAAAAGTCTGCCAAAATGGGAAATCTGCACCCCTTTCGGGACAGTTTTGTCCAAAGGATAGTACCAGCACCCGGCCAGCGGAACTCCTAAAAACAAAAAAGTCCTGACTGTAACGTCAGGACTTCTATTTTTTGAATTCGCAATTGAATTACTTCTGAGGTGGTTGACCGCCTCCTTTACCTGAACCTGAAATCGACTGACGCATATCAGTATCAGCTTGTACATTTTGCATTTTGTAGTAATCCATCACACCCAAATTCCCATTTACGAATGCAGTTGCAATCGCTTTCGGGATTTCAGCTTCGGCCTGAATTACATTTGCCCGTGCTTCTTGCGCTTTCGCAATCATTTCTTGTTCTAATGCCACAGCCATTGCTCTGCGCTCTTCGGCACGAGCTTCTGCTACTTTTAAGTCTGCAGCGGCCTGGTCGGTCTGAAGTTTAGCGCCAATGTTTGCACCTACATCAACATCGGCAATATCTATGGAGAGGATTTCAAAAGCAGTACCCGCATCCAAGCCTCTTGATAAAACCAGTTTTGAAATTTTGTCAGGATTGGCAAGCACTTCGCGGTGCGAGCTCGCCTGACCAATAGAAGTAACAATACCTTCACCCACACGCGCCAAAATTGTTTCTTCACCGGCACCACCCACTAACTGTTGAATGCTTGCTCGTACGGTAATCCTGGCGATTGCAATCAACTGGATACCATCAGCAGCCACCGCAGCCACTTTGGGTGTGTTAATGACTTTGGGATTTACTGAAATTTGGACGGCCTCAAACACATCGCGACCCGCCAAATTGATAGCAGTAGCTTGCTTGAACGAAAGGTTGATGTTTGCTTTTTCGGCTGAGATCAATGCACGGATTACATTTGGCACATCGCCTCCAGCGAGATAATGCGTTTCAAGTTCGCGAGTGGTTACTTGTAGTCCGGCTTTTGTTGCGGTGATCAGGGAGTTCACAATTACACCGGGTGGTACTTTACGGATGCGCATCCCTATTAGTTCGCCTATCGTAATTTTTACTCCCGCAAAGATCGCTGTGATCCACAAGCCCACGGGCACAAAATACATGAACATGAAGAACGCAATGATCGAAATGAATACAATGAAAATGAAGAATATACCTTCCATAGTTTTAGTTTATAGGTGCTACAAAAATTTGATTGGATAAAATTTTAATAATGCGAATACGCTTACCTGTTTCGACATATTCGCCAGATGTTTTTACTTCATATGTTTTGTTGTTGATCTCAGCCTTGCCAACGGGACGAAGCGTTGAGGTGGTCTGTCCCTCTGTGCCCACACTAAGCTGATCGAGTTCTCCCTCATTCACTTTGCCTTTATTAGAAGTCTTTAGAGAAAATTTTCCCCACACATTGGCAGAAAAAGAATAATATAAAATGACAGCAGAAGAAACAGCTGTTACGCCCACGGTTATCCATCCGACAGAGCTTCCGAAATAGCGGAAACTCAAACCAGCGCCCATAATAAGGAAAGCAAAGCCCAAAACACCTACCAGCGTAGTGCCGGGTACAAAAATAATTTCAGCTACAACCAGGGTAAGGCCAAAGAAAATCAACGATAAGACGATAACCCACTCGATCATTCGGTAAAAGTAGTCAATTCGTTGCTTAGTTAATTTTTTGATTCATTAATTCATGATGAAAAACATTGATGCATTAATGAGTTCACTAACGGGGATGAAAATGGCCTGACGACTGATGCGTGTATTGATTTTCTTTTAGTAGAAAAAGTGCCAACTTGGAATTTGATAACCAAAACTAAAAAACCATGAAAAAAATACTCATCGTAGTTTTTGTTTTGATGGCTGGATTGGCGATCAAAACCAAAGCGCAAACCGTTTATGCGGCTGCAAAAGGTGAAAAATATCACACCGCTGATTGCAAACTTTCAGGCGATGCAGATGGAATGACATTGGCAGAGGCAAAGAAGGCAGGAAAGGGCCCTTGCGGAGTTTGCAAACCAGATGAACATTTAAAAGATAAAATGACGCAGTGCACGGGCAAAACAAAAGATGGTACCCGTTGCAAGCGAATGACGTCTACCAAAAACGGAAAATGTTTTCAACACAAAGACAGTTAATGGAACACAGAAAAATTCACGCCCAAGGACCAACGTTTTCACGGATCATAGCAGGCGCCTGGCGGTGGCATACCGCTTCGCTTGAAACAGTAGAACGGTTGGCTCTTGTTTCGCTAGAGCAAGGCATCACCAGTTTTGATCATGCTGATATTTATGGTGACCACAGCAATGAGGAAAGTTTCGGGCGTGTACTCGCCAAAAATCCGTCCTTGCGAAACAAAATGGAGCTGATTACCAAGTGCGGAATTAAATTTCCATCTACAAAAAGGCCAGCTTCAAGAATACAACATTACGACACCTCAAAAGAGCACATCATTTGGTCAGCAGAAAATTCGCTAAAAATGTTGTGCACCGATCGGATCGATTTGCTACTCATCCATAGACCAGACCCTTTGCTTAATCCCCAGGAAGTGGCTGAGGCATTCAGTCAACTAAAACAGCAAGGCAAGGTTTTGCATTTTGGCGTTTCCAATTTTACTCCGAGTCAATTCAGGATGCTGCAAAAACATTTGCCGTTTCCACTGGTTACTAATCAAATTGAAATTTCGCTTTCACGAATTGACCCCTTTTTCAATGGCGATTTGGATCTTATGCTTGAACTTGGGGTTTCTCCCATGGCATGGTCCCCGCTGGCGGGTGGAAAATTGATGGCAGGCGAGCGCGAGGTTTTCAGCATTGCAACAAAATACAATGCTTCGTACAGTCAGCTGGCGTTAGCGTGGCTGCTCAAACATCCTGCTACTATTTTTCACATTGTAGGCACAACACAACCTGATCGGATCATCGAAGCTGCGAAATCAATAAACTTCAATCTCGACCGGCAAGATTGGTTTGAGATGCTCAAGTGGGTGAGGGGAGCAGACGTTCCTTAAGTAAAATTTTTGATTTTGGATGATCGAAAATTCTAATCGGCATTCCGCATTCGTAATGTCAAGCTATTCTTGCACCGCGATAAAAACTCCCTCTGGGTTTTCGCGAATCGGGAAGCATTCCAGGTTAGCGCTTCGCTGATCAACTTCACGGCCTGTCTTTAAATTGTATTGATGTTGATGCAACGGGCAAACCAAATTGCCTAATAAATTTACCTTGCCCAGGTGCAATGAACCTTCGCTGTGTGTGCAATTATTTTGTACAGCGAAAATTTTTCCATTTTGTTTTACCAAACAGATGCTTCTTCCATGCACCTTCAAAAGCTTTGGCTGGTTTTCGGTCAAAACTTTTTCAGCATCAGAGGCGCTTTCAAAAATTTTAATCCAATCCATGGTTCGTTAATCGTTATTTGTTGATCGCTAATCGCAAGTGAATTTACTTTTTAAACCTCTCAACAACAATCAAATCCCGACTAACCATTAACGAATAGCGATCAACGATTAACTATTCTTTTGGTACTTCCAGTTTCTGCCTTTTCCTTCACTGATCCATTCGAGGGCCTGGGCAATTCTCTTCAGGCGCGTATCATCTGTCTTGGCTTCTTCAAACCACTCAATATAATCCTTGCGATTCGTGTAGCTAAAGTTTTTGAAGACTTCGTTGGCGAGCTTGTTCTTGTTTAGTTCTTTTTGAAAGTATGATGGGGTGGCAATTGTCTTTGAACCTTTAGGGGTAACTGTCACTTTGCGCTTCACCCCTTTGTCGTTGAGCTCAACCGCTTGTTTAATAAAGCCTACCAGGTCTCTGTCTGACGGAAGATCTTTCAATGAAGTAATGCGATCAAAGTTCCCCATGCTTCCCTCGTCATTGGATTTCAACAAACCTTTCGGATCATCCATGAGAGATGCTTTCCAAAAACCGAAAGAGCAATGTTGGTTGAACCCGGCCATGCTGCAAAACACGCCTTTGTAATCGAAGTTGGGAAAGCCCCACTTAATTGTCTCAACAACCTCGGGGCAAGCTTTGTGTACGAGTGCTCGCAAATGTGAAAGAATTGGTTTTGCAAACTCAGCCGACTTGCCGATGTAAGCGTCTACGCGTTTGTCTTTTTTCCCCATAAAATGTAAAAGTGGTTCAAAGGCAAATTTGAAATAATTAAAGCCTGATCATTTCTTTAAAATTGCTATTCTTCAAAAGTATCTCTTGTAATCACTTCTATCAATAAAACGCATCTTCAATATGCACAATCTCCCTCTCACCTCGCTGCTCTCGAATTGAAACGATATCATACCTCACATTGCCTTGCCAGTTTTGCTGATAGGTGTATTCTTCCGCTCCGTCAATAATGTTTTTTGCTTTTTTATAATCCACAAAATCTTCGGGGTAGCCATAAGCATCCGAGCTGCGCATTTTCACCTCTACAAAAATCAACCAGTTGTTTTTCTTCACAATTAAATCGATTTCGGAGCGCCTATGTCTGTAGTTTCGCTCAACAATTTCAAATCCTTTGCCAACTAAAAAATCGGCAGCGAGCATTTCGCCTTCCTTGCCTTTTTTTATTTTATCGCTCACTCGTTTATTTTACCTTTGACTCTCAATTTAAAACAAAGAATGAAGAAACTCATTGAAGGTTTTACTCAACAATTGGCACACGCCCTGAAACTTGGTCAGGGTATGGACTTGGTTCGCCCCGGTAGTGACATTCGCAACATCCTGATCACAGGAATGGGAGGTTCGGGAATCGGTGCAAATTTGGTTGAGTCGCTTACGTTTGGCAGGGTACCAATTCCAATTGTAGTTTCAAAAGGGTATAACATTCCTCAGTTTGTGAGCCCTCACACACTGTTCATTGCGTGTTCTTATAGCGGCAACACCGAAGAAACATTGGCGGCAGTGCAAAAAGGCTTGCTCAAACGCGCACACATCATTTGCGTGACATCAGGCGGGAAAATGTTAGAGCTCGCCAAAGAATACAATTTGTTTTATATCCAGGTGCCTGGAGGTTCGCCTAGCCCTCGTGCGCAGCTCGGATATATGATGACTTCATTACTGTATGCGCTTTACCACACGAATTTGATTGGTGCGGCATTTATAAAAGAAACAGAGAATGCAATTGAATATTTGGATCGCGGAGAGAAGGCGGTTCAATCAGAAGCAGAATTGATTGCAAAAAAACTGCGCGGCAAACTGCCCTTGATTTATTGCGATGAGCGCCTGAAGGCCATGGCTATTCGTTTCCAAAACCAGCTGAATGAAAATTCAAAGCAGATGGCGCACGTAAACACTTTCCCGGAGATGAACCACAATGAAATCGTAGGCTGGCGCTTCCCTGAAAATATTTTGCAGCAGTCGCAAGTGATCTATCTATACTCGGATCACGATCACGAACGTGTGGAGAAGCGGATGGAAATTTGCAGAGATATTTTTGAAAAGCGTTCCAACCCCATCATTGATATCGTGGCTGAAGGAGCATCATTGCTCGAACAGTATTATTATTTGATTCATCTCACCGATTGGATATCCTATTTCCTTGCAAAAGAAAATGGTGTTGATGCCGACTCGATCGACAATATTAATTTTTTGAAAGACGAGCTGGCGAAGTTAAAGTGAGATGAGAAAAACCTTAGTTGTTATACTGTTCCTTCTTCCTTTTGTACTGATTGCTCAAAATCTAGAAAGGATCAATGAACAGATCGAAAAAAAATGGATAGGAACAATTATTTTGGTCGATGGTCAGGAAGTAAACTGTGCATTTACATACAACCCCTTCTTGCGTGGAGGGATGTTGATTGTGAAAACCGACAGCATCACGAATGTTTATCCTCCTGAAAAAATTCAGAGTTTTTCTTTTTTCGATTATGAAGCGAATACACTGAGGCGTTTCTACTCGTTACCTTCAAATGCAGGCCAGAAGAACCTCCATTTTTTTGAGCTTGTGTACCAATCGAGTAAAATTTCAATTTTGGGTAGCCTTAACGTAAAAAACAAAAGTGGCTCTGTGAATTCCAATCTTTATCCAATGCTCCTGGGATTCCCCGGGTTTATTCTTTATCAGAGCAAATTAAAAGCTGGCGATCCTAGTCCCGCTTCAGGAACCAGAGTCAAAAGTGATCCTAAATTACATCTATATGATCATCGCGATGGCAGTATTAGTGATCTTTCCAAAAACCAGCTACTCCGCTTGACGCAAGACAAAAAGGAAGAGGTGTTGACCTTTATCAAACAAAATCGGCTCTCATTAAGCAGCAAAGATCTGGATGAATACATTTACTTGATCGGATACTACGCGAAGTTGACAGATTCAAATAACTAGAGTTCCCGAACATTTATTTAGTCTTTTTTGTATTATAGATCAAGCCTGATCAATAGGACTTATACCAGCACTTCAAAATGAATTCTTTCCTCAATAAAGAAATACAATACATCGACCTCGGCCTGATCGATTATCAGCAGGCGTGGGATTATCAAACTGATCTCTTCAATAAAATTCTAGCCGTCAAATCTGAAAATCGAAATCGCCCGAACAACGAGCAGCTAACAACAAACAACTATTTACTCTTCTGCGAGCACCCACACGTCTACACGCTTGGCAAAAGTGGTGATGAAAAGAATTTAATCATTCCCGGATCGGATTTGTCTTCAATTGGTGCCAGTTTTTACAACATCAATCGTGGAGGCGATATTACCTATCACGGCCCAGGTCAAATTGTAGTTTATCCGATAATTGATCTGGAAAATTTCTTCACCGACATTCATGTGTACATGCGTACGTTGGAGGAAGCGGTGATTCAAACGTTGAGTGAATTCAGCCTCGAGGCTGGAAGGATAAAAGGATTGACCGGTGTGTGGCTGGACGTTAACAATCCTGTAAAATCAAGAAAAATTTGTGCGATGGGCGTGAAAACAAGTCGCTGGGTAACCATGCACGGGCTTGCATTAAATGTGAATACCGATTTGAGTTATTTCAACCATATCGTGCCTTGCGGCATCAGCGACAAGGCTGTTACTTCGATGGAAAAAGAATTAAATTCAACGCTTGATTTGAAACAGGTGAAAGAAATCCTGAGAAATAAATTGGTTTCTCTTTTTGAAATGCAACTGACGGAATGAAAAAAGATATCGACATACCCGAAGTAAAAAATGTGACTCTGGCGGTGGTACGCGAAAAGAATCCGGTCAATCAAGAGGAGTGGAAAATTTATCTAATCAACAACAACGATTTCCCGATCGAGAATACGTTGGTAGCTAGCCGCGGTTATGGGGAGAAAGATGGCGAAGAACAACGCACTTCCACACTTCGACATTTTTTAGAAACGGTGAAAGGAAAAAGCTCAGCCATTGTTGAGTCTATTGATCCTAAAGTTTTTCATCTTAATAATGAATACTGGGTAAGTTATTACATCGGGCGAGAGATCTATGACAAGCGTTTTGTATTTGTGCCTGATACTATTTGCGAAGAGAATTTAGTTTTTATTAAGGAGATAGAAAAAGAGGGGGTTCTTCATTCCTGATTATTTCCCCTTTCATTATAAAAGACTGAGTCATGAATTTATTTTTCACAATTGTTTCCATTCGCTTAAAACGGTAATGCCTTGAACGAATCTTTACCAAATGGTTTTTCGCGCTACTTTATCGCTGCTGTTTTGCCATCGCCACTTTATGAGGAGGTCTTTTCGCTGAAAAATTATTTTAGAGAAAAATATGATTCAAAAGCTTCCCTTAATTCGCCTCCGCACATCACGTTGCACATGCCCTTTTTGTGGAAGGAGAAAAAAGAAAGTGATCTCGTCAATTCCCTGGATTCGTTCGCAAAGGGAAAAGATCAGTTCAACATTGAGCTTTCAGGATTTGGCGATTTTCCTCCGCGTGTGATTTTTATTTCAGTAAAAGAAAACGGACAATTAAATCAACTTCAATATCACCTTCAGAAATTCTGCAAGACGGAATTGAACCTATTCAATGCGCAATACAAAGACAACCCGTTTCACGCGCACGTCACCCTGGCTTTTCGCGATTTAAAAAAACCGATGTTCGTTTCGGCCTGGGATGAATTCAAGGAGAAATCCTTCTCATCGTCTTTCCCTCTGGATAAAATAACGCTGCTGAAACATAATGGAAAACACTGGCATTCGTTTCATGATTCTCATTTTTAAATCGCACGCATATTCGCTATTTTGGATGACCTTTTGTCTATGAAAAAACTGTTGGCGTGTTTAATTCTCCCTTTTGCGTTTGATGCATTCGGTCAAGCCGGATCCGAAATTTTTCTTTTTGATCTGCACATCAGAAAGGACAATGTATCGATTGATAACCCCAAGAACATTACGAACCACAAAGGCTACGACAATCAGCCTTTTTTTCACACAGATAAACCGCTAATCTATTATGCCTCTTTTAATGATGAAGGCCGATCGGATATTAAATTCTACAATTACAAAACCGAAGAGACTAAATCACTCACGCAAACTACAGAGAAGGAATACTCACCCACACTCACGCTCGACAAACAATATATTTCATGCATCATACAGCGTGATAATAATGCTCAGGATCTGGGAAAATATCCCGTTGAAGGCGGAGAGCCAATCATCATTATCGATAATTTGATTGTTGGATATCATGTGTGGGCTGATAATAGTCACCTTGGTTTATTTGTACTTGGCGTGGGAGGAGAACCGAACGAACTTCACTACCTGAGATTGCCGACTAAATCGGATACTGTTCTCGCTCAAAACATCGGGAGATCCCTTCACAAAATTCCTGATGAAACCGCGATTAGTTTTGTGCACAAGATGTCAGAAAAGGAATGGACCATAAAAAAATTTAACACTTCGAGCCGCGAGATTTCCACTATCGCTACAACCCTTCCAGGCAATGAAGACATGTGCTGGACTGTCGATGGAAAAATATTGATGAGTGGCAACTCAAAAATTTACTGGATGGATCCTAAGACTGATGTAGTTTGGAAAGAAGTGAAAATAGAATCACCTACGCCCATAAAAGGGATAACAAGACTTGCAGTGAACACCTCAGGAAATAAACTTGCGCTAGTACTCGCTGAATAATTATTCCGATCCGCTTCGGGACTATTGAGATTCGCCAAATGCTCCTTTGGCTACAAACCATTTTTTAATATCGAAGATCAGAAGACCATCGCGCACGGCAGGGTCTGACTCAATCACTTTTTTATCCAGGTCTCCTTTAATAACGAGAATGCCTCCATCGGTGTCATTGAAAATTCCTTCGGCCACCACGTTGCCCGATTTTTTTAATTCGGTGAGATAATCATCATGTTGTTTTAAAAGTTGT
>WNFL01133149.1_pt1 | contig 12599 bp, 17 predicted proteins | sample 5400361 | NCBI WGS metagenome assembly WNFL01 (sample SAMN13153351, study PRJNA577476) | soil metagenome | isolation source: 40 cm soil on Douglas fir-dominated hillslope | place: USA:California | collected 2013-09-17
ATCGATTGCAACAAGACGCACTCTCTTAAACTGAGGCCGCGAGTGAACATTTTCCACCCAACCAGTAATTTTGCCCGCCACGTCCTGAGAGCTTGACCAACGAGGCGAAGCAAGTACCTCCATTGGGTAGAGCATCATAAAGTCGGCCGAGGTTGGATGTGGTCCCCCAGCGAACCAAGGCGAGGGAGACTTCTCGAGGACGGTGTTGATCTGTAAGAATTGATATTCTCAGTCTTCACCCAACACAACACAACATCTGGTGGTGGGTCGAGAGTACTGACATATTCAACGCTCGCCTGCACATTAGGTTTCACGAGTAAGTCATTCAACGTAGAGAAGATCTTGTTGGCGATCGGGCGAATGAAGAATGGGACGCGGCTAGGACATGCGTTATGTATGGCATAACCGTCCCCTCTGCTGCGTGCGAGACTGAGAAACTCTCTCTTAGTTATGGGCTGCGTTCCAAGTAGCAAACCATCACCACTCACAATAGAGATTAGTGATGTAGCCATCACCTGAAGAAGGTGGCTTGAATTTATCATCGCCGTACTTGTTGATAAGATACTCTGTGAAATGGACAAAATTAAGATCGGGTGTTCCCCGAGTCGCCAGGCAAACGGAAATAGCACCTTCTTACCTATAATAGCACCACTTTCAGCGAGCGTGACGTCTCCGTCTTGCAGCACTGGCGACTTTCCAAGGGGGAAAACCTCCTTTAACTCAGGTGGGGCGAGTTGATTGGGCAACCTCTCATATTGCTAATAGGTTGGAGAAATTCATATCGCATTCATTTTCCCAGTACCCACCAAACCCACCTTGATTGAATAAGGAACCTCGAGCTCCTCCTGCACACACGGGGGCGAGAACGGAGAAAAACAAGGTCAAAAAAAGGAGGACTAAAGTAGGATAGAGAGAAGTTCCTTACGAGGAGCCAGAGAAGCCGTTGACTGCGCGAATTATTCAAGTGGTGGACAATGATCCCGCCGGTCGATGGAGCCGTGGTGGAAGTGGCGTCCTGCGGCTTACTGGCAGAAGCAGGAGTTTCAGACATAATAATCGCTGTCCGGAGAGGGGGGTTACTGCGCCGTTGAGGTGTCGGGAGTGGGTCGTCGAGCTTAAGAAGCCGCGCGGGTGACTAAAGAGTGCGCCGAGCGCGGAAGTGTCACTTCACAGCACTATGTAATGACGTAATGTATGACTTGATCTAGTCCTCGGTTTCGGTGTCTCCCCGGACCGGTCGGTGTGGTGACTGAAAGCCTGACTCTGGAGTTGACCACGTGGGCCCGTAGTGATGCCCATCTGTGGATACCCATCTTCATCTCGGCGTTCTCAGGATGTCAATACCCCAACAAAGCTTCTGTTACCAATATATGGCCTCTAATTGTCTCAGTTTACCAGGTATCCCACCACGTTGTTCGAGCTTGGATTGTTCCTGGTACTGTACATAGAGGAGCACTACATATTAACCAATACTGTAAAGCAGAGAAAAGGGCCCATTTCACTGTGCCGGCTAGCTATTCTCGGATCGGCCCATATTCCAAGTCTATCACTGGAGGATTTTCACGCCGCTACACAAAAACATTGGCTCAAAACCGCTCGTTTAATATTGGATAGTGAAGCACGATTAAGCGTGACACGGTGCCCTCAGCCTCAGAAGGCATGCTCGCTCGCCACAACGGGTTTCTGCGTTTGAGCCCAAAGACGTCGCCATTAACCTAGAGGACAAACAGGAGGCAGAAAGGGAATCGGAGGGAGTTGACGTTGCTTATGCGTGATTGACGATATGTGGTTGAACACACATGGACCATGGGAGAATACCTGGTCGCGGATAACATCGGAGGTAGTGTATCAGGTCGCGCGTGAGACGTGTGATGATGGAGATCGTCTGCCGCAGCTTACGCACAAGTCGTGCGGCTTGCTTGCCCTGCACAAGAGAGCTGCGGTGTGCCCATGTCAGTTGAATGTCCTCAAGGTGCTATATAGGGCATCAAGCATAGAATGCACATCGCATTGCTGCAACTCCCCAAGAAGCTGGATGGAAATTTCAAATGAATACAGTGTCACCGCTGGGAAAGGAAAATACAAACCATCTGTACAATGAAATTGACACAAAATAGCGGATATACAGTCAATATTGAGCTTTCAGGATGCGCACCATACAAAACGAGGTCATGCATCAAGACGGGTCGCTGGGGGTTACACCTGCACGTCCTGCTATCCCTTGTTCATCCACCTTCCCTTTCAAATCAAGAAGCTCGTCGTTGAGCTCTCGATTCACCCTTCGGAGCTTCTCCGCCTCGGCTTCCAACGACCGTACTCGATCTTGAAGGGTCCGTTCTGACTCGATTTTCATACGGAGCATTTCTTCCGCCTGTACCGATACGGTCGAGAGTTCTTTGCGACCTTCGAGTGCAGATTGTAATTGCAGCACTTGCTGCTGCAGGCTCCTGTCAACAAGCATGAGCAGTGATGATCTAGGTAGTGTTAAGATGTCCTCACTGATTCTCAAGTGCTAGCTTCTTGCTCCCTTCCCTTTGGCTATCAATGATGGCTTGCATATTGAACGCTCGACTCTTCACACTTTCTATGAGGTCAGCCTGAGCCTTGAGTCGCTTGTGATCTGCCTCCCTAGTTGGTGGTCAGCATAAATCCCGAGAAGGCCTGGCGGGATAGGTAAATACCAAATGCTTTGAGCAAGACGCATCGTCTCTATTTGTTGCTTGAAGTCATCCAGCAGCTTGATCTGTGGCTCGTTATGCTTCAGTTGGTTGGTGAGTTGAAATACACTATCAGTTGCGTTAGCACACGGCAACATGAGCCGTGAAGAGGCGTGCGTACGCCGATTGAGATTCGGAAAGCAGCTGAGCTTGAGACTGAAGTTGTGACTTTTCTCGGAGAAGGATCAGATATACGAAATGAAGAACAATGGGTTTCATACTTCGTGTTCCTTGTCCCGTGATCGCAACGTCTCGGCTTCCTTGACCCAGTTTCTTCTCTCCCTCTTGAGTTCCATACTAGTCCTCCCCAATTGGTCCCACCACCCTTGTTGACTAGTTTGGTACTTGGCTAGTTGCTCACGTAGCTGGTCCATTTCCTTCTTGAGCTCTGCGATATGATTTTGTTCTTCCTTTAGAGCATCTCTCTGAGGAACGAAAAACACCTCTTCAATACACATAAAGCAATGGGCTATACTTACGCACCATTCCCTGCCTCTCCATCTCAGACTTTCGCGAGTTTATATTTTCCGTGTGAAGAGCTGCAACTTGCGCAAGGTGCTGCCTTCGGAGGAATAGCTCGAAGTTTAGTTCATTCATTAGGAGAAGGTTGTCCCGCTGAAGGAGTGTTATCGCGTCGTCTTTCGACTTCCCCGCATGCTGGAGACTCGATGACGGAACCTTGGACATGGGCGTACTGCTTCCCTCTGCACGCCACTCAGAGAGCTGTGAAGATAGTGTATCGGCTGCAGTCTCGAATGCAGGGAGGGATAGTGAAGACGAGCCAGCCCTTGGGGTGGCATTGGCACCTTGTCCTGAGCTGGACATGATCTCGAGGGGCAAACCGGATTTCAGAGTGAGATGCATATCCACGAGTTGCTGAACTGAAATGGTGGCGCGTGTTTTCTGTCGCAACAACTCCGATGGCCAGGCTTTCACGTTCGCACCTTCTTCTAAGATTTCCCCTCCTTCATCCCAGATATCCCCCGCAGTCCGTACATTCTCCAAGAAGCTTTCCCTTCTCCGACTAGAACCTTGCGACCATACGGCGGTAGCGTTGCGAATATCGAGGAGCATGAAAGTGGCCACCATGGATGGGACGTCTGACGGCCAATCAGGAGAGGTATTTGCGAGCTCTTCCTCGGAGTTCTGGGATATAATCCACGGATGAACCGTGTGCGCTCGTAGGAGGACTCGGGATCGGGACTTGAGTTCGTCTTCGTCGATGAACTCGTCCCAAGGAAGTTCATAGGGACTTTCGCATGGGTGTACGGCAAGATACCGGTCTGGGTGGCGGATGAAAGCGATTACGTTGCATGGAAAGACACCATAGAGGAAGGTAAAATAGCGCCTTGGGTCAGGAGGGAGAGATGGAATCGAATCGACTTCTATAGGTGTGGTTGTCAGATAGCGTCCATAAACAGGAGCAACTTTCCAAACTACCCAGTTGTTCCCAGTCAAGGTCCTCTCGAAGAGAAGGTAATCGCCTTTCAGCATCCCCCAGCGCTGCTCCCTGCTCTACCACAGGCACACGTGTCCTCCAACAGACCACCCTCGCCAGGATCGTCAAGCAGTCTGGTAGTAGGGCGCGGAGTTTGCTTTGATCTTTGATGGCCAGATGAGGCACGAGTTTGGTGAGTATAGAGAGCTCTACGGTAAAGGTTACCGCCGAGTTGTCTATGTGAAGTGAACGTATGATAGTCTGCAAGAGCTGGCTATTGGCAAATGCCTCAGCTGGGAAGTTTGTCTGTCCCGCAAACGTGGAAAGAAAAAGTGAGAGAGGCAAGCGTTGCTGTGGGTTTAAGAACTTGGCGTTAATAGCGGAGAACAGGTACTGATAGGGCCTTTCAGTGAAACGCAAATGCAGAAGCGCAAGACATCGCGCACCTCAGGATGCTCAACACCATCCTCCAGCAGGAGACCCGTCAGGCTATCCTTCCACCGCGTTTTCGCCTCTTTATCCTCCTCTTCGAGTCCGACAGTCTCAACGGCGTCCTCACTCGAGATCGGGTTTGGCAAATCTCCAAGGTAAATCTGCAGCAATCGCTCGCGAAACGCCCCACTACCTGGTTCTTCTCCTAACCCCCTAACGACCAGCTCCCTCGCGCGCCTCGTATGTGTGGCTGACATCCGCTCCTTTCGTAACGCGGGCCGTAGAACCAAATCCCACCAAATTTGGGAAATCGCCGTTGGCTGGAGATGATCTTTGATCGCAGAAAGACAGTGGATGAACAGTTCCAGCGTTGGTTTGTCGACTACGACCTTCTTGTCGTGGTAGCACTCCTGCAGGACCGAATTGAGCGCCGCAGACTGGCCAGGGCAGGCGTTGAGGAAGGAGGCAAGGACGATGTTCGCTTCGTGGATGCTTTCTGGGGATTTGAGGCGAAATGCTCTGCGCAGCACGCTCTCAAGTTCGACGAGGCTGCCCATGAATGTGTGGACGTGCAACTGTCAACAAATCTAATTTCCACCGTTCACCATCTACCACGATGTCCATCGGCGACGATGTGGTAGTTGTCGGTAATGCGAAGAAAAGCAAGAAGAGAAAGGACAAGAATGCAAAGCTCGACGCCGAACAAGAGCAACAGGCGACGCTGTTGCCCAAGGCGATGAAAAAGCGAAAGCGAGAGGAGAATGGGGAGGGTGAGGGTGAGCAGAGGAAGAAGAAGAAGAAACGAAAAGATGTAGCCGATGTGCCCAGCGTAGAGGAGCCCACCGCGGTTGAGGAGGAGGTTGCCAACGAACAACCTGCACCGGGAATCGACAAAAAGGCCGAACGGCGCAAGAGGAAGGAACTGCGAAAGGAGTTGAAGAAGCAGCAAAAGGCCCTGGCGAAAGGTAGCCCCGCGTCGTCGAAACCCACCCCTCCAATTAAGAACAATCCCATCGTTACAGAGGAGATAGAGAAGTACCTATCGGAAAACGCTATAACGATCCATGGAAATCTTGTGCCAGTATTAGACTTTGATCAGCTGGATATCCAACCACCCTTGCGGGAGGTTTTGAACAAGTTTTCTACGCCGACGCCAATCCAGGCGTGTGCGTGGCCTGCACTATTAGAGGGTAAGGATGTGGTTGGGATCGCCGAAACTGGGAGGTGAGTCCCCAACGCCTAATTTTCATCCTTTCATACTGAACATCTCCAAGCGGCAAAACTCTCGCGTTCGGCCTTCCGATCCTCTCCCGCGTTAAAAAGGAAGAACGAAAATACAAAAAGAACAGCATACGTGTCCTCATCGTCTCCCCTACCCGTGAACTTGCAATCCAAACCCACGATACGCTCATAGAGGCCGGGACCCCGATCGGGATACATAGTATTTGCCTCTATGGGGGCGTGCCCAAGAACGAGCAGAAGAAGGCGCTCAAGGGGGATAAGAACCTCAGGATCGTCGTCGGCACTCCGGGGCGGTTGCTCGATTTAGTCAACGATGGGGCTGTGGATTTCAGCAAGTGCGTCGCCTTCGCATTGGTACCGTGACAATTATTAACTTGAGCAACCATTCCAGTGTCTCATATATGGTACTCGACGAGGCCGACCGGATGCTCGAGAAGGGTTTCGCGAATGATATTCAAAAGCTCATTGGGATGACTCGCCCAGGAGAGAATAGACAGACGCTGATGTGTAAGTGACTCAGTTTCTAATTAGAGGGCTCTCGTTGACGCTAATCCCAGTCAGCGCGACATGGCCCGAGAGCGTCCGACAACTGGCCAACAGCTACATGCGGGATCCCATCCGTATAGTGGTGGGAAGCGATGATTTATCTGCCAACCAACGAGTTGAGCAAGTAGTTGACGTCTTTGATGATCCAAATGAGAAAGAGTAGGTTAAATCCATCAGGAAACCGATATTGTTTCCTAATATCACTTGTTACAGCTCACGATTACTCAAAGTTCTCGAGGGTCACCAGAAAAAATCCATCAAACCGGGTTCTGATGAATCTCGAACGCTCCTCTTTGTCCTTTACAAGGCAGAGGCACCAAGGGTAGAGGTCCTATTGCGAAAGCAAGGGTATAGAGTGTGTAGTATACACGGGAATTTAGGTCAGCAAGCGAGACTCCAAGCGCTCGAAGACTTCAAGACCGGAAAGGTAAGTCAACCTGTTAGGTTGTAGCCAAGTTTACTCACTCCCTTTATTAGGTCAGCATTATGATCGCCACAGATGTTGCTGCCCGTGGCCTCGACATCCCAAATGTGGGCCTAGTTGTCAACTATACATTCCCCTTAACGGTTGAGGATTACGTCCACAGGTTAGTTCCTCACCCAACAAATGCACAAGTCTAATAATACATGTTATAGGATCGGCCGGACAGGGCGTGGTGGGCGATCAGGCAAGGCGATTACGTTCTTCACTGGGGAGAACCATGAGAAGGCGTTGGCGGGGGAGTTGATGAAAGTCGTACGGGAAGCAGGCTACGAAGACCAAGAAAACGGCCTGCGGGAGCGGTTTTCTATGACGATCAAGAAGAAGCAGCACTCTGCGTACGGTGACCACTTCCGCGAAGTGGACATGACGCTGGCTCCGAAGAAGATAGTGTTCTGATCTTGTTGTGTTGAAACATGAGGCCCCCAGTCGAGAGACTGCACCCGAGACTTCTTTGGGAACAGGAGGCTTATGTACATATGGAGAATATCTATGAAAAGCAAGGGAAAGCCACATACCATCATGTGTATATGACCATAGGTAATTTTTGAAGTTTTGGTTTTTAGAAGCCAAGTTAGAGAGGATGGTATGTAGAGAAAGGTTTAGGCGACATCGGGGAAGATTTAGTAGCAGGCAAAAGCTCATATGGAGACCTTTGGGCTCCAGTTTTAAGCTATGTGAACCTAAGTTGCTATTCAGCTTTGATTATCCGGTGCGAATAAAATGGTAAACCCAATTCCCTTGCCTTGCATATAAGGGCGTCACGATTTTTCAGGGCCAGATTAGCGTAATTTCAGGGCTCAAGTGGGGCTCTTTGTGCTCAAACAAGGTTGAACCCAATCGCCCCGCAGTCGCGTCGCAAGCGATTAGGGCGCAGACAGCAGCACTGAACCGGCATCCCCATTCTCCACATAGCATAGCAAGGCCCAACACGGCGTCCCAAAAAGGACCATCACAAGGATACGCATTGACGCAATATGCTGGGTGGTCTCCTCTCCTCTTGGCAGGCCTCAGTAGCCCCTTCGACCTCCGCACCTCACAATGAGTCGGTTTCTGCAAAGGACAACGCAGACGACAATACTTCTGTTCTGTACGCACTCCGCTTGCTTTGCTAGGCCGTGAAGCTCAACGACACGTCATCACAGCGATGAAGAACAGGGATCAATCATCTTATCCGTGGTCTCTCAGTTCAGGTATCTTCCCACTCACTCTCCCAATGTTACTCCCAAAGAACAGGCGCATGAATGACGTACCGCTACGCGTTGTCTCACCACATAACTTTCCTCTTAGAGTAGCATTACCTTAGATCGATTTGAATCCTGATTGTTGCCTCTAGAATCGGGATGGATCCCAGCAAGGTTACCCTCCCAACATTTGTCCTTGAGCCCCGGAGTATGCTCGAACGTATAACAGACTTCATGAGCCACCCCGATCTAGTCTTTGGGTACGTCCCTCCCCCCGAACCCACCTCACCACTTAAACCCTTTCTAGCGCGGATGCAGTAGACGACCCAGAGGAGAGATTCATCCGAGTGTTGATGTACTACCTATCCGGATGGCACATTAAGCCAAAAGGAGTGAAGAAACCGTATGTCCGCCTGTATTTTCGCTTCGGCGGCGCCACCTAACACTTCGGTAGGTACAACCCAGTGTTGGGCGAGTTCTTCCGGTGTAGGTACGACTATGCCAATGGCACGCACGGGTACTACATCGCGGAGCAGGGTGAGTCTCCCATCGCACCCAAGCCTCGTTTGAGCCAATTGGAGCTGAAATATGGTATAGTCTCGCATCACCCTCCCATCTCAGCGTACTTTTACTACTCACCCGCTAACCACTTAAGAATATCGGGCGAGTTAAAGCCCAAGGTCCGGTTCCTGGGCAACTCAGTGATGACCGTTATGGAAGGGCAGAATCGTGTTTTCCTCACCAAGCGGCCGGAAGACGGAGGTGCGAGCACTTCCATGGCGAGATAAACATGGGGATGGTTAACATCTCACCCAGAGTACGTGATCACGATGCCGAACATGTACGCGCGCGGTATTCTTTTCGGACAGATGACTATTGAGCTCGGCGAGACGAGCACGGTAACGAGTGAAAACACCGGAATGTCATGCGCAGTCGAGTTCAAGACTAAAGTATGTCCTATGTCATTCTCTTTCGCACTGTGCATGACTACGGACTTTGGTAGGGCTATTTCTCGGGCACGTACAACGTAATTTCAGGCAGAGTAACTAATGACGCCATGGACGTTGGAGAAATTTCTGGCCGGTGGAGTCACCAAATGGAATTCACTGATTCTCGAGTACGTCTTTTCGTCCTTGTCCCTTCCTCTATTGCAAAAATTGACGTTGACGCTTTTACACATCGCAGACCGGTGAAAGGCGCACCTTGTTTGATGCAGAAACGGCCGGGATCGTTCCAAAAGTTGTCCAGCCAGAATCGGAGCAAGAACCAAACGAATCACGGCGGTCATTCTGTTACCTCCCCGTTATTTTCCGCGACCTTACTGACGTGGAGATAAACAGGCTATGGTCCAAGCTCACGGAAGCGATCAAGGACAAGGACATGGAGGCGGCGACATATGCCAAGTCGACAGTAGAAGACGCACAGCGGGAGAGTGTACGTCGGCGCGAGCAGTTTGGCGTCAAGCATGAACCGAGGTTCTTCAAGGTGGATGAGTTCGGACGATGGCTGCCAAAGATTCAGTGAGCCCACACTATTTGTCACTCTCTCGTCCAACAACGGCTCACCATAATTCTAAGCTTCTCGGATGATCCCATAGAGGCAGAGAGAGTGGTCAAGGAGTGGATTTGGTCCCACCCGCCCCCACCACACTCTTAAGTAATATTCAATTACACCCTGTATTACCTCACGCAAACTCCCTTGTACTGTTACAATGGCCTAGACATCGCCTTCCCCACTCTAATTTTCATTTACAGTCGGTTTGCGAGAGAAACTAGTTACTATATTGTACCATGTCGAGCACATTGCGAGTGAAAAAAAAATGATTCCAAGAGAAAAGCAGACAGAACGATACTCCTAGATGAGAAAGGGGAGATCCATAGATGCCATAATGATCATAATTGCGACGGGACTGACAAGACCCAAACGCGACGTAAGCAAACAACCGTGAGACTGGATAATGACGTGCAGAGCATGCTCATAAAATGGTGGTGGAAGTACGTATGTGCGTAAAAATGACCATCCTATCCAAGAACAAAGATTAAGGAATGAGATTAATGAGTGAATGCCATTGTGGACTTGAAATAGCCGATTACTCCCACCAACCGTCCTCGCGCAAAGTGGGCGCTTGGGAGACAACGCTCTGAGCCGGGGATGGTCGTCGGCGATACCCGACGCGATTAGTTCGCGGCTTAGTGCTATACGAAGTGCGCGAGACGGAAACGGAGGAAGGGGCTGTTGGAAGACCAGCAGGTCGACCGACCTTTGGTGCGTGCATGGAGTCCCAAACTCCACCATGGCTTGGAGTACTCGCACGCGACGGGTCTCCAGAAGAGTCGTGCTTCCCATTGGTCAGAGCCGCAGGCCGTATACGAGGTGTTGCCTGGGTGTGGCTCGATGCCTTGGCCTGATCGCGTTGCCACCTCGCTGTGGCTTGGTCCTTGAGTTCAGCTCGGAGATTGTCCATTTCGTCCTCGAGCGACTCGTTACGAAGGGTGAGATCATGCTGGAGGAAGAAGTCAGTCAGGAAAAAACGACTTTTAAGACGAGACTCACCTCAATTGCACTGTAGCTATCGACCTTCGCTCGGAGTTGGACGAGTTCGGCATCTCGAGCCTTATCCGCTTCATCGAGGCGAGCCAAGTCATCCGCTAATCGTCGTGCAGTCTCCTCGGCTTCCTGTCCCTGTTGCTGAGCATACTCGAGCGACTTCTTAGAAGTAGCTTCTGCACGTTCAAGGGCATTGACCTTGCTCTCGAGCTCGGCGATTCGCTTCTTCGCAGTGGTCGCCTCATGCTCAATAGTGACAGCTCTATCCCTCTCGCGCCTGAGTGTCTTAAGCTCGTCGTTGTCTCGGGTAGTAATGAGGCTCATGAGCGCTTCCAATTTCTGGGACATAAGCTGGATTTCAGCGCCACCTTGCTGTTGTTGATCAAGTGCTGCATCGCGTTCCTTCTCGAGTCGAGCCTGGGCTTCAGAAGAAGATTCGACATCCCGCTTGGCGAACTGAAGTTGCAACTCCAGGGAATTGATCTGTGTAACGATGTTAGTACAAAATTTTGTCGCTTTAAGGAGACACATACCTTCGCTGATCTCTCGTTGCCGATCTTCTGCAGCTCACGTTGATTGCTCTCCAGACTAGTGATTTGTTGACGGAGGGTTTGGTTGACAGCTTCTGCCGTGCTGACACGAGCAAGGGCATCCTGCAAATTACTCTCCAAAGCACTAATCCTGGTCGTAGAAGCGGAATGCTCCGTTTCGCGTTCACTAGCGGTAGACTCGAGCAGTTGTACTTCGGCACGGAGCCGCTCGCGATCGGCCTCAACGAGGGTGATCTTGTCCAGCAGGTGATCCTTCTCGCTCCGAACCTGGCCATGGCTATGGCGAGCTTTGAGCAGTTGCTGCTGAAGATCAGAGCGAGCGTGCTGCAACTCGCTGATATCGGGGAGGGACCTGATCTTGTTGAGGAAGTCGGCTTGTTGAGCCTCAAATGCCTTGGTCGAAGGTGTGAGGGCATCAGGAAGCGCCTTAATCTGCTTGACGATATCGTCACGGTGACCAAGAAGCACCTGCACTTGTGCCGTGAGGCTATCATGTGCGTGGAAGAAGTCATTGAACGAATGGTCAACAATGTTCTGCGTCTGCTGAACAACCTCGACAAGGGTGTCTTGACTAGCCTTCAAAGCGTCTGCCTTGGTTGAGAAAATAACAGGCAAATTCTGGAGTTCGGATGTAAAATGATGTTGCCCATCAGCAAGAGCGACGTTTTGTGATTTTAATTCGCTCTGGGCAGTCGTGAGCATCTGAATCTCAGCGAACAACGCACTCAAAGCGTCCGAGTCGACCTGGGGCGACACTCCTGATTGAGTTACACTGAATCGTGGCTGCGCGTCGCGAATGAGTCTTGGCAAGCGCTCAACTGCTTCGGACAAGGCATACTGGCTGCTGAGGAGACCGTCAAGTTGCTGTGCAGAGGCGGCTTTCGACTGCTCGATAGTGATGCGATTAAGAACTTCATGCACTGGTCCCAGCGAGGACAACATCGGGTTGATCTCAGCAACGACGTGCCCAGCCAGCACATCGGGACGCAGCATCTTGTCGCGGTTCTCAAGTCTGGCATTGAGACGCTCAACGACCAAGTCGGCAACTTGCTCGGTGAGAGCATGTGAATCGACAGGAGGCACTAAGCGGCTGACATCTGCGGCAAGTTGAGACGCAACGGCCTGTGTATCGAGCTGCGAGACAGGGCTAGTTTTCTTGAGGGCTGCCAGCTGAGGAGCGAGTTGCTCAACGATGAGGGCAGCAGTCTCCTTCTTGTCCGAAGCAAAATCAATAAGTTGTGCCAAGCTAGGACGAACGGCCTCAGACAACCTGGCAGTGATGGCATCGACATCCAATTGTGGCATGCGGACGTTGAGAAGGTGAGGCTCAAGGTCAAGCATAAACTCGCGCAGGATATCCTCGACGTTGCCAGTAATCGGCTCTCGGACGAGATGGTCGATTGCATCGATACGCGCGCACATATTCATCGTCGACCCGTGGAGAGCGTTGATCATCCTCGA
>WNFL01359123.1_pt1 | contig 12598 bp, 9 predicted proteins | sample 5400361 | NCBI WGS metagenome assembly WNFL01 (sample SAMN13153351, study PRJNA577476) | soil metagenome | isolation source: 40 cm soil on Douglas fir-dominated hillslope | place: USA:California | collected 2013-09-17
GAGCCACTCGCGATAGGGATGGCTCTTGGCCAGCGACGCCTTGATCTCGTCGTCGGGAATGAGCCGGCCCTGTTCGAGATCGACCAGCAGCATCTTGCCGGGCTGCAGCCGCCACTTGGTGACGATGTGTTCCTCGGGGATTTTCAGCACGCCCATTTCGGACGCCATCACGATACGGTCGTCGCTGGTGACGAGATAGCGCGCCGGGCGCAAGCCGTTGCGATCGAGCGTGGCGCCGATCTGGCGGCCGTCGGTGAACGCGATCGCGGCGGGGCCGTCCCACGGCTCCATGATCGCGGCGTGATATTCGTAGAACGCGCGGCGCGTTTCATCCATCAGGGGATTGCCGGCCCAGGCTTCCGGAATCATCATCATCACCGCGTGCGGCAGCGAGTAGCCGCCCTGCACCAGGAATTCGAGGCCGTTGTCGAAGCAGGCGGTGTCGGACTGGCCCTCATAGGAGATCGGCCACAGCCGGCTGATGTCTTTTCCGTATAGTTCCGAATGCACCGAGGCCTGGCGAGCTGCCATCCAGTTGACGTTGCCGCGCAGGGTATTGATCTCGCCATTATGCGCGATCATGCGGTACGGATGCGCCAGCGACCAGGCCGGGAAGGTGTTGGTCGAAAACCGCTGATGCACCAGCGCCAGCGCGCTCTCGAAATCGGGCTCGCTCAGATCGGGATAGTATTTGCTGAGCTGATCGGCAAGGAACATGCCCTTGTAGACGACGGTGCGGCACGACATCGACGCCGGATAATAGCCGGCGAGGCCGCGGTCACGGCGCAGATAGATCGCCTGCGAAATCGACTTGCGCAGGATGTAGAGCCGGCGCTCGAATTCGTCCTCGGTCTTGATGTGATCGCCGCGACCGATGAACACCTGCATGTTGGCGGGCTCGGTCGGCTTGACGGTCTCGCCGAGCGAGGAATTGTCGGTCGGCACATCGCGCCAGCCGAGCAGCATCAATTGCTCGGCCTTGATCTGGTCGGCGATGATGCTCTTGATGACTTTGCGCCACGCCGTCTCTTTCGGCATGAACAGCGCGCCGACCGCGTAGTCGCCGGGCTTCGGCAATCGGAAGCCGATCTCGGCGGCCTTGCGCTCGAAGAAAGCGTGCGGAATCTGCACCAGAATGCCGGCGCCGTCGCCGGCGCGCGGATCGGCGCCAACTGCGCCACGATGCTCGAGGTTGCACAGAATGCTGATCGCGTCGGAAACGATCTGGTGCGACTTCTTGCCCTTGATATTGGCGATGAAGCCGACGCCGCAGGAATCCTTTTCCAGCGATGGATCGTAGAGACCCTCGGCGGGCGGGCGCCAGGTGTGCTCGCGCGTGGGTTCAGCCTGTTTGGACGCCGCGTCCACCGGCAGCGCATCCGTCACGATGTTTTCGCGCTCGATCTCCGACCCGCTCATCTCAAGTCCTCTCGATAAGGCTAAGCGCCTTAACCGCCGTCGTCGGCGCACCTTGGGCGTTTGCGGCACCCACCGGGCCACCGCTCGTCCGCCGCGAGCCGCAATTTCATAAATTCAGGTTTCGGCGTTCAGCGTCCCCGACGAACCGCCTTGCCTGCACCTTTCGGACGCCCGGGCACCCGACTTTCGTTGCAATCCCTGTGCCGGGTTGGTCATCGCAATTGAGACAGTGGTACTGTCCTAACTGCCGACCATGCCAAATTTTTTTCTATCACACAAGCGCACGAAAGTCGCCGGTTGCGTGGCGCATCGGTGGCGGCAGCCGAGTCCATTTGAGGCAACCGCGCCGCGATCCGGCCAAAGGACCGCCGGATTTGGCGGGGAGGTTGCGGCCGGGGATTATGGAGCAAAAAAAGCTCAGGGCCTCGGGGTGCGTTACAGGAGCGACGGCGATGAAGCTGTTCACAGGATGGATCATGTCGGCTGGGCTGGCTCTCACCACCGCAGCTGCGAATGCGCAAGTTTTGGCGCCACACGGCGTAGGGAGTTCGCGCTACACCGTCGTGTCCGACTTCGGCGGTCCCTATGCGGCAATGCCTCAGGACGCACCGGTGCCCGGCTACGGTCCAACGCTGCTGCCGCCTGCGGAGGTCTACACGATTTTGCGCGAAAGCGGGTTTTCGCCGCTCGGAATTCCGCAGCAGCGCGGGCTGGTTTACACGATTGCCGTGATCGATCGCGGCGGCGATGACGGGCGGCTGGTGATCGATGCCCGCACCGGGCGGATCATCCGCTTCATGCCGGCATACCGGATGGGCAACAACTTGAATGACGATTTGACGATCACCTACGGCCCGGTGGGGCCGGGCCGGGGTCCGTTGCCGCCGGTCGATCACGTCAGAGCAGTACCGCGACCGCCCCTCTCAATTCCAAGGGTCGTGAGCCGCACGCCTTCGGCGACGATGCCGATGCCGAAAGCATCCGCGCCGCGCGCCGGTGAGCCATTGGCGGCCAAGCCTGCTGCCGAGCCGGCGCAGCAGTCGGCGGCGGCGCCGGCCAAACCGCCGGCCGATGCCCAAGCCGCCGTACCCGCGGTCGTCGACGCCAAACCCGCGCCGCAGATTCGACCGACGCAGCCGATGCCGAACGCGCAGGGGCTGGATTGAGTTAGTTGTCGTTGAGAGCCAACGGGTCGCGCGAACGCACGCCCGATGACAAGCTCCGCGAAGCAATCCAGAGCCGCCGAACAAGAACTGGATTGCTTGGTCGCGACGCTCCTCGCAATGACGGGATTAGCGTTCGAGATCGCTCGCCTGGAAGACAGCTAGTTTTTACGGCTGGCGGCGGCCAGGATCAGATCGGCAATCTCCTTAGGATGTGACACCAGCGACAGATGACCTGCCTCCAGCTCCACGGTGGTCGCATTCGTGCGATTTGCCAGGAACCGCTCGAGGTCAGGATTGATGGTCTGATCGAGTTTTGACACCGCATACCATGAGGGTTTTGAGCGCCAGGCGGCCGTCGTGGGCGCCAGGCGGCCGTCGTGGTCCGTCCGCCGAACAAGGCGGCGGCCGTCGGTTCCTGCACGGCATAAAGCACTTCTGCCGTCTTGGGCTCGACGCCATTGGCGAAATATTTAAGGAACGACTCTTCGGACAATCTTGTGAAACCATCGTGTTCCTGAATGCCCGCCCGCACCGCTCCGGTCGGGAATTTCGCCGAGAGGGCGACGAAATCCTCTGCGGCGTCGGGGGCCCGCGCGGCAACACTAAGAAAGAACTGGATTGCGTCGTCGCTACGCTCCTCGCAATGGCGGGATTAGCGACATTGTAACTGAGCACATAAAAACGCCCCGGTTTCCCGAGGCGTTTTGTCTTCAAAGCTTGGCGCGAAAACAAACTGTTACGCGGCTGCCTTCTCCTTCGAGCCGTCGACGACCTGCGGAGCAACCGCGGCCGTGGTCGAGATCGGAATGCTGCGGGGCTTCTTGGCCTCCGGAATCTCGCGAACGAGATCGACGTGGAGCAAACCGTTCTCAAGCGAGGCGTTTTTTACTTGCACGAAATCGGCAAGCTGGAATGCCCGCTCGAAGGCGCGCGCCGCGATGCCGCGATACAGCACCTCGGATTTGTCCTTGTCGTTTTCATTGGCAGTTTTCTCGCCCTTGATCGTCAGCGTGTTTTCCTTGGCGACGATGGAGAGCTCTCCCTGCGAAAAGCCGGAGACCGCGACGCTGATGCGGTAGGCGTTCTCGCCGGTGCGCTCGATGTTATAGGGCGGATAGCCGGGGCTGCCATCCGAGGCGGCCTGGTCGAGCAGGGAAAAGAACCGGTCGAAGCCGACGGTGGAACGATAAAACGGGGTGAGATCATAGGTACGCATAGGGTAGTCCTCCATTGAGCGACTGTTGAATTTAACCCGCCCGCCATCGGGCCGGGCTTTCGCATCTGTGCAGCCTTGTGTTTCAGTTCCGAAACACTGGTAGCGGCCTGCACGAAGGTGATATGGGAGGGGCAGAAGCGTGTTCAAGAGGGCGGCACCATGCCCCTTTTTGACGCTTCTCACCGTTGCCCGCCCTTGATTTTCAGCACGTTCCACCTAACCGGTTCCGGCCATGACGCTTGTGTCGATTCCTGCCAATCCCGTTCCGGAGGACGTCGTCACCGGCACCATCAAGACTCCGGATGGCGCCGAACTGCGGTTCGCGCGCTGGGCGCCGCCGGCGGGCCGCAAGGGCACGGTCTGCGTCTTCACCGGGCGCGGCGAGCAGATCGAAAAATATTTCGAGACGGTGCGCGACCTGCGCGACCGCGGTTTCGCGGTGGCGATGATCGACTGGCGCGGGCAGGGCCATTCGTCGCGGCGCCTGCGCGATCCGCGCAAGGGCTATGTCCGCGATTTCTCCGATTTCGAAGTCGACGTCGAAACCTTCGTGCAGCAGGTGGTGCTGCCGGATTGCCCGCCGCTGCTGCGGGTCGCGCATGCGGGAAAACGCTGGTTCGACCGCATGGTGCTGTCGGCGCCGATGATCGATCTACCCGGCCACCGCACCGGGTTTGCCGCGCGCGCGCTGCTGCGGGTGTTGCGGCTCGCCGGCCAGGGCGGCCGCTACATTCCCGGCGGCGGCGACGACCTGGTGGGCGTTTCCTCGTTCGTCAACAATCCCCTGACCAGCGATCCCGTGCGCTACGCGCGCAATGCCGCGATATTGGAGGAAGACCCGACGCTCGGCATTGCCTCGCCGACGGTGGCCTGGGCCGATACCGCGTTCAAGGCGATGCGCGGCTTTCGTGCCTCGGACTACCCTTCCCAAATCCGCCAGCCGATCCTGATGCTGGCCGCCAGCAACGACACCATTGTGTCCACACCCGCGATCGAGGAGTTCGCCTATCACCTGCGCGCCGGTTCGCATCTCGTGATCGCCGGCTCGAAGCACGAAATCCTGCAGGAGCAGGACCGTTACCGCGCCCAATTCTGGGCCGCGTTCGATGCCTTCGTGCCGGGCACGCCGTTGTTCAAGTGATGAGGGCGATCACTCGGAAGCCGACGGTTGAATCGGCGAAAGCGACGCGGAGTTGGCTTCGTGCGTGGCGGCGCGCTGCTGATCGAGCTTCGAGATCGCGGTGGCGCTGGTGTCAAAACGAACACGATAGACCTGCAAATTCTCCATGACGCGCTGGACGTAGTTGCGCGTTTCGGCCAATGGAATGCGTTCCACCCAATCGATCGCGTCGACGTTGGGATCGCGCGGATCGCCGTACTGTTTCACCCATTGCCGGACACGGCCCCGGCCGGCATTATAGCCGGCGAAGGTCATGATGTGGCAGCCACGATACTCGCTTAGCAGGGCGCTGAGTTCAGCCGCGCCCATCTGGGTGTTGTAGACGGGATCAGACACCATCCGGTCCCAATCATAGGTGACGCCGAATCTTTTGGCGGTGTCGCGCCCGGCCTCCGGCGTGACCTGCATCAGCCCGACCGCTTTTGCCGGTGACACGTCACGCTGGTCGAACGCACTTTCGGTGCGTGCGACCGAATAGATAATGCTGCGCTCGATTTGAGGACCGATGGGGCTGTGCTGTGGCACGCCGATGGCGGGGAAGGCGTAATGATCCAACGCCAGCCCGCGGGCGAGCGCCGTCTTGCCGATCTGCAGCATGGCACGCGCATCGTTCCGCCGCGCGGTCAACTCGCCCAGCGCGCCCAGCGTTGCGACATCGGCACTCTGCTCGGCCAGATCGGTCACGAAGCCCAGAACGACGTCGCGCTCGCCAACCGCATAGAGCATGTCAGCGGCGCGCACGACTTCATCCGAAACTTCGGGACCGTGACCCGGATTGGGCTGCAGCGGGGGCCGCAGCTCAATTCTTTCAAGGCCGAGCTTGGCGCGCGCAAGCTGCCCGTAATAGGCGGTGCTATGGCGGGCGGCAGCTTCATAGTGCGCGCGCGTCTTCTCGTTGTCGCCGGCTGCCTCGGCGGCGCGACCTCGCCAGTAGCTCGCCCTTGCGAGCACGATCGGATTAGCTGATCCGTCGTCGATATGGGCGAAATGGTTGCTCGCGGTCGCCGGATCGTTGAGGTAGCGCAATGCGATCCAGCCGGACATGAAGTGGAATTCGGCCCGGTAGTATTCATTGGCCGGGAGCGCGGCGTTGCGTACGACCTGATAAGCGGTCTGGAACTCACCCAGATCGAGCAGCTTGCGGGCGAGAACCCGCCGCTCGCGCCACCATTCATCGGTATCCTGCAGCAGCATGGTTTCGGGGGAGGCCGCCAGCATCAGACGGGTTGCGTCGGCAAACCGATCGTGACGCATCATCCAATGAATGCGGCACAGCTTGTAGCCCAGGTCCTGGCGGGCCTCGGTTGAAACGGCGTCGAGCAGGTCGAGAGCCTTGGTTTCGCTCGCCGTGACCGCGGCACAAGCCTTCACGATCGAGAGGTCGTCGTCTCCGAGGCGGCGCGCGGCGCGCATCGCTCCCGAAAAATCCTTGGCACCGATACGCTTGTCCATGCGTGCCCGATAATCGTCGCGGTTGAGCAGATCGCGGAACGCGTCGAACGCCTCGGCTTCAGCTCGTTCCGTTAGCTCCTCCGATCGCCAGGCATCGCGTACCTGGCGCGCCGCCCCGTCATGGTCGTTCTCGGCAAGAAGGGCCCGCGCGAGCGCAAACCGGCCCTTGGCGCTTGACGGTTGATCGCCAATGAAGCGGCGAACCGTCGCGGCATCGCTCCGCTCTTGCCACAGGTGCGCTTCCGCCCGCCGGCGCAGCTGGCTCATGCTCGGCCAGCCTGGGTTGTCGGCGATGAAAGCCGCGTAGCGGCCGAAACTCGCTTCACCGTCCGGGTGTCGCAGGATGAACCATTCGACGAGCTTCTGGGCCGCCGGATCGGTGAGGGTTTTTTCGATTGTCGTCGCTTCGCCGGTTTTGACCTTGCGTACCAGATCGATCGCCTGCTTGACCGCAGCAAGGTCGCCGGACAGTGGAGCGGCCGCTGCAGTCTGAGGGGGGTTATCGACAGACGGTGCCGGCTTGTGCCGCGCCGTCGCGGCATGCTTGCCCTTCTTATTAAGTGCGGAGTTGCGCCGATGGCCTGCGCCACTCGCCGTATCCGCCTTCTTGGCATGCTGAACTTGCTTGTGGCGGGCGAGCGCAAACGCGTCGTTCGAGAGCGCAACGAGCATGGCGAGGCTGAAACAGGTCAGCGGCCGGAAGCGTCGGTTCATTCCGTGATCCCCCGCGAGCCCAGTGGTAAAAAACCATCAGGTCGCACGATCCGTGCGGTTAGAACTGTACCGAGGCTAGCACACCGGCTCATCTCAACTGTCACGTTTCGGCAACAGCTAAGAGAAAACGTATCGAGTGATGGAACCGAAAACGTCTCCTGCGATTCTGCCGCGCTTCGGCGGCTCGGGACCCACAAACAAATCCGCGGAAACATGCATGGCGGCAGCGCGCTGCAATGTCGGCCCACGCCGAGGCAGTCCAATCAGGCCAGACTTATGTCGCTGTCGGGTTGGAGAGCAACGCTGGCCTAATTGGCGTGCAGTTGAGGCAACGGGCGGAGGCTGGAACCGTCGGCCGCCGTTTCTTTGCGGGACTGATAAACTTTCAAGACCTGTTTTGATGTTTCGACATTCAAGCGGACAAATTCGCGCTTCATGCGGTCGAGGTCTCCCGCGGTAATTCGATAATTGGCCGCGCCCAGAAACAGCAGCGACATCGTCGTGGTCCATGAGAGATCCAGCGCCTTGGCCAAAATCAGGATGACTTCCCTGTTTTTGTCGACCAAGGCGCGTTCGACGACGTCGATCGGCAGCACGCATAACAAGGACAACGCGACCGCGGTCTCGTTGAATTTAAGGGAATGCGCGAACTCAAAGATCTTGTCTTCATTCAGACTGCCGTATTCGTGCAGTTTGCCCACGATCCGCTTTGCAGCAAAATAGTTTTTGGATGCTGGTCCAAATTTTGCGTGAATCGTGCCGGTGACATCGGTGACCACGTTTTGTATCTGGCTGCCCATCTCGGGGCGCTCCCGCTCGAGCTTTCTCTTGACCTCGTCGGATGCCTTGGAAATCAATTGCTGGAACAGGTGCCGGGGAATGTCTTTGCGCAGACCAAGATGCTCGGCAAGGATGCCGTCATCCTCCGAGCGCTTTACAAGATGTAGAAGGCCGGAACCTGAAAGGCGCGCGCCATCGTTCGCCGCGACCGAAGTGGCAACCTCCGCGGTGCCACGCACCACCAGAACGTCGGTTACCTCAGGGGAAATGGATTTTCGTTTTGAAATGGCAAGAAGGTGCTGCTGGCTTTTGGATCTTGCATTTGCAACCAGCGTATTGGCGTCGAGCCGCCCGGATTGCCGAAGGACGGGGCCGGCGACGTCGATCGAATCGTCAAAAGCAAGCTGCTTGATGACGCTGACCGGCGCGTTGTCGCTGGGCGCGAGCTTGTTTGCAAGCCGTACGCGCGCGGCGATTTCGATGTCTTCGGCAAGCCGTCCGATGATTTCGCCGAAAGTCCAAATTTGTTCTTCGGAATACCGGCCGGCAATCAGAATATCGGTCGCGTGCCACAAAGCCTGCAAACAGCTTTCGGCGGTTCCTCTGGATACCGCATCTTCCAGTTCAGCCAGAAACGACTTTGGTTCGGTCATCCGAATAATTCGATTTTGCGTTGACAGGCGACGTGCCGAGTTTCGACAGCAGATAATGCTGCATTAAAGGACTCGGGCGTCCAAGAAGGTTTAAAACCGGCCTGTGGATCGCGTTATAATGTTAACAAACTGCTAACAGGTGACGAACGCCCGTAAAACGGGCCGGGCCGTCAATGCCGGCTCAGTGCACGCTTGGCGATGAAGGTGATGATCGCACCTGCCAGAACCGGAGCAAACGGCGCGCGTTTTCGGTCGTTATTCTGGCAAATTGGCCGCTCGCCTTGGCCAATTCATGCGGCGCCATGGAGCCGGTCGCAAACCGGCTCTCCAGCACGGCGCTTACGGTCTCCCAGTTCAATTCCGCCGCCCTGCAGGGAATGAGAACGCCGTCGTCGCGAACGCTTTGCATCAACGGGCGAATGATCTCGATGGTGGATCGCGATAGCTCGGCGAGGGCAGCGACGGTCTCTTCATATTTTCGCTGTTTGGCGAAGGCGAACAAGGTCGCTTCGTTGAGCTCGCCGTTGTTCTTGAGCCGCGCCACCAGGCGCTTGGCCGCGGTAAAGTCGCGAACGTTGGACATTTCCCGATTGGCTCCCGCAGCGACGGCGGCGATGGCATTTCGGATTTCCTCGAACAAATGAGGCGGCGCGCGTGACAACAGCCGCGATCGGACCGCTTCGGTTGCATTGCGCAACAGTTGATTCCGCAGTCCCGACGGCAAATCGACCCGGATCCCGGTCTCAATCGCCAATTCAGGGTCGGATTCAGCCTGGCCTACGACGATTGCGAATCCGGCCGCGGAAACCCGCGCGCCGGGATTGCTGACGATCCGGCGGCTAACGGTTGGGTAGCGGCGGGCCAATAGCGCGTCGGTGATAACTTCCTTCAACCACCAGCGCCCCGAAATGGCCAACAGGTGCTGCTCACCTTTCGTTTCCGCGATTTCGACCAGGTCTTCCGTTCTCAGCCGGGCAGATTCCGTCAAAACCGGTCCGGCGACAGCGATCTCGTCATGCCTTGCAAGGTGGCGGACGACAGCAGGCGGCGCCTGGGCGATGGGAGCCAGTTGCACGCTCATTTCGGCAAGCGCGATGCGGGCGCTCACATCTGCGACCGCCCGAAGCTCTATCGTTTTGATGAGCCGTTCGAGCAAACCGTCGAACAGCTCGATTTGCTCATCATTGAAACTGCCGGCGGACGATACAAAAAGATCGGTGACGCTCTTGATCGTCGCCAAGCGCTTTTCCGCCGACCCGATATTGATGATCGTTTCGATTTCGTCGACGATTGATAATTGTGCATCTGTCATCGCTCATCCTGAGCGTTCTGGATTGCTGTTCTAAGCTGGTTAACTTCTGTATCGGGAATAGCTAAAGGTTCCGTAAAATTAGAACTTTTGGCCTCACCGGTAACGAAGTGTGGCGCAATGGTCGTCCGGTGCCGATTGGGCCCGACGATCAGCTTAGGATGTTGTAAACCGCGCTGCCGGCGAGATAGAGCCCGAGAAGAATCATCGCGATCAGAAACCAGCGGCGGAAGGTTTCAGGCTGCAAGCGCGAGCGCACGGCCTGGCCGATGAACATGCCGATGAAGGCGGCCGCCATGGCGACGGCGCCCGGCAGCGCGGTCGCCGCGGTCAGCAACCCGGCGGTGGTGAGATTGAAGGCCAGCGCCACCGTCGCGACGGTGAAGAACACCCCGAGCGCCTGCACCAACTCGTCCTTCTCCATGCCGATCGCCTGTATGAAGGGCATCGAGGGGATCACCTGCACGCCGGTCGCGGCGGAGACCACGCCGGTCATGAGGCCGACGATCCCGCCGATCCATTTTTCGTTTCTGCGCGCGACACTGAAGCTGAATTTGCTCAGGCCGATGAGGGCATAGATCACCAGCAAGACGCCGAGAACGATGGGGACGTAGCGCGCATAGGGGCCGGTCAGCATGCCGGCGTTCAGCCAGATGCCGATCACCGTGCCCACCATCAACGGCCACAGCCGTTGGATGATGTCGCGCAAGTAAGGTCCGACAAATGTCTGCCAGATGTTGGTGACGACAGCCGGCACGATGACGATGGCGAGCGCGTGTGAAGGCTGCATCGTGACCGCGAGCAGGCCCATCGACACCGTCGGCAGGCCAAGTCCGATCACGCCCTTGATGAAACCCGCCAGCAGGAATGCCGCGGCGATGAGAAAGAGGAGAGGATCGACCATCCGGATACATTGACCGATCGGTGTGATCCGCACAATCTGCAGCTTACGGAGCAAGCCTTCGGCCATGACGAAGGCAGATAGCTACGGGGGAACCGCATGCGCTTCGATCCGGTCGACCTTCAGCTGTTCATCGCCGTCACGGAGGCGCGCAGCATCACCGGCGGCGCGTTGCGCATCCATCTGGCGCTGGCGTCCGCGAGCGCGCGGATCAAGGGGCTGGAAGCAGCGCTTGGCACAGCACTTCTCAAGCGCGGCCGTCGCGGCATTGAGTTGACTGCCGCTGGCGAAAGCCTGCTCGATCATGCCCGAATCATCCTGCACAATGTCGAAGCGATGCGCGGCGATCTCGCCGCTTACTCGAGCGGCGCCAGAGCCAGCGTGCTTTTGCTCGCCAACACCTCTGGCCTGTCCGAGCATTTGCCGAAAACGCTGGCGGCATTCCTGCGCGAACATCCCGATATCAACGTCGATATCGAGGAACGTGAGAGCACCGATATTGCCGCGGCGATTGCCTCCGGTGCCGCGGATCTCGGTTTTGCGGCCGAGCATGCGCTACCGGACAATGTTGAACGATTTCTGTTCAGCGAGGACCGGTTGATGCTGGTGACGGCGCGGCGTGGCGAGTTTGCCGGCCGTCGTCAAATCGATTTTCAGGAGGTGACGGGCAGCGATTTCATCGGGCTGACGAATGCGACCGCGCTGCAGATCCATATCGCCAGACAGGCCGCACGGCTCGGCGCGCGCTTGAGATTTCGAGCGCGCCTGCGAGACTTCGACGCGATCTGCCAGATGGTGGCGGCGGATGTCGGCATCGCGGTGGTGCCGGAAGCGGCCGCGCGGCGTTGTGCGCGATCGATGCCGATCGCGATGATCAGGATTCGCGACCCCTGGGCCAACCGCAAACTGACGATCTGCGCCCGCAGCTTCAAGTCGCTGCCGCGCCCGGCCAAGCAACTGGTGGAATATCTGCGCAAGGCGGCGCAGTAGCTTCACTTCGTCGTCTCGACTCCTGCCTCCTTGATCACTTTTGCCCACTTCTTTGTCTCGGCGTCTATAAATCCACGGAAATGCTCCGGCGTGTCGCCGGCCACGGTGAGGCCCTGATCGGCGAGCTTTTCCTTCACCGATGGATCGGCCATCGCCTCATTTGCAATGCGGTTGAGCGCGGCGACGATGTGCTTCGGCGTTTTCGCCGGCGCGATCATGCCGTACCAGTTCTCGATCAAGAGATCTGGCATGCCGACTTCCGCGGTGGTCGGCACGTCGGGGGCGGTCGGCTCGCGCTGGGGAGCGCCGAGCGCGATCGGGCGCAGCGTGCCGGCCTTGATATGCGGCAGCAATACCGGCAAATCGAGGAATGCCATCTCCACCTGCTGGCCAAGCAGATCGTTTATGGCTGGCGCCGCGCCGCGATAGGGCACGTGAACGACGTCGATTTTCGCCGTCAACTTGAACAGTTCGCCGGCGAGATGCGGCAGGCCGCCAACGCCTGCGGAGGCAAAATTGAATTTGCCGGGCTGCGCTTTCGCGAGCGCGATGAGTTCAGCCATGTTTTTGGCGGGAACGTTGCTCGCAACGACGAGCATCTCCGGCACGGTCACGACCAGCGCGACGGGCGCGAAATCGTTGGCAACGTCGTAAGAGACCTGTTCCATCGTGGGGCTGATGGCGAGCGCGCTGGCACTCACGATCCCGATGGTGTAGCCGTCGGGATTTGCTTTCGCGACCGCATCAGTCCCCAGCACGCCGGCCTGCCCGCCGCGATTGTCGATCACCACCGGCTGTTTTGTCAGCTCCGACATGCG
>WNFL01116719.1_pt3 | contig 12596 bp, 16 predicted proteins | sample 5400361 | NCBI WGS metagenome assembly WNFL01 (sample SAMN13153351, study PRJNA577476) | soil metagenome | isolation source: 40 cm soil on Douglas fir-dominated hillslope | place: USA:California | collected 2013-09-17
AGTCTACGGGCGTTGAGTGGACCCAGATGCAAGGGTAGATTATGATCGGATGGCCATAAAGTGGGCCGTTTGTTGAGATACTGTTCGTGACGCGAGAAACGGATTGACGTAGGGCCCTACCATTCTTTGGGGCTCCTTACTTGTTCGTCATACGATCGTCGTATAAGTTTCCTCGCAATGCAGAGCCTTCTTGATCACCGCGCGTCCCTTGTGGCAAGTGGTGAAGTGTTTGTTGTGGAAACTAGCCACCTCCGCGCTCACGCTCAGTACTCGCTCTCGCTCTGAAAGTTGATAGAAGCCACCCGAGGCCTTTTCTTTGAGGACGCGAAAATAGCGCGTCTTGTGAATGGCCGCACCGCGAGAGAACGCGCCATCCCTTCTCGACGATATCCTCAGTAAACTATCCACCCTCCCCGGTCGACGGAGACTCACAGCCACTGTCCTTATATCCCAGCCGCGGAAAAAGGCAGCAGCCACCGTCTTTCCTTATGCACCCAAAATTGAAGAAGTCCCAGCGGTCGAACAGGATGTCCTTCTGTTGATCGCTGAAAACAAGGACACTCAGCAGACCGAAGATCAGTCACAATCAGATGCCACATGTCTTAGTCCGGGAGCTTATGTCGCAGCCATCGAGGCGAACCTCTACATCTTTCCAACGACCCACTCTGTCGTTGTCTACATCTCAAAAGTCGACACAACGGGTCAAGGTCAACGGCCTTCGCCCACCCGTGCTGCGACTGTGGCCTTACTAGAGCACATCGTGCGACGGTGGTTTGCAGGCGGTCCCTCGGAGGGATCTCCTGGATGGAACGTATGGGTCCACTTATTTGCAAGGGCACAAAATCAGTACCTCTTCCCCGCGTCAATCGAGCACCCTGGTAAAAAAGTACTGAGCGACGCCGGCCTCGTCAAGTGGTGGAAAGCGGTGATGGACAACTTTGTGAGCGGTTGCGCTAAGGACGAGAAGACCTCTGGTCGGGGTCGGTTGAGGGCTGAACCTTATGTTGCCTTACCTGGCGCCACCGACGATGAAGCCATACATTTACTGAAGACACTATTGCGGAAGCCAGAAGCGACTACGGGGTATGATTGGAGATACGGCCACCCATACTCTACTCTACCGTCCTCTACCTCCTCTTCACTTGCAAGGTTCCCACTTCTCAGCCGATGTTCACCACCGTCTATTTTGGAACTCATCCCTTACTTTCCAGACGACCCGAAATCACGATTCATTGCCGAGCTGATGGACTCACACACCACCGTTTCTGGAACAGTCATTCCACCGCCTGCCAAACGACGCCGCATAGATGAACAGGGCACCAGTCAACCCACCGGAAATGGTGAATCTACCAATTTAATAAGCCAGAATGAAGCTATGTGGGTAGACCCATTAGAATCAGTTTCGATTGAAGAATTCTGGGAGCGGATGACGTTTCGACAGGAATGCAGCTTGGGAGCAGTAGTTGCATTCTTCGTTGTATACGTGCATACGTCTCCAATCCCGCAACTTCCCCCTGACGGTGCCGCCAGCTTACCAGGGTCTGCCACAGAACCGCTGCCAAAGCGGCTAGAACTTCCACCGGGACAAGTGGTAAGCCTCCTTGCCAAGCTGAACAGTCTCGACTTTGGGACCACAGAAAAGTCGGTCCAGTCGACGGCACTGTTGCAACAGGGCATTCGGGCAGCGGCGAAGGGATATGTAGTCCTTGCCGATGGTCTGCCTGGAGAAGGGAATGAGGGCGCGGTCTTATTGAGCGGCGAAACGGGTACAAGTCAGAATGAGGAGGAGCTGTTTGCACGGTACATCTCGCGAAGCGTGGAGTTGAACAACCCAGATCTTCCGCCGAAGGACCCTGGTCTCGGAGCTGCTCCGGTAGTGACTGTGCTGACTGCCCGAAGGAAAAAGAAGGTAGCCTAGATGTACAACCCTCCTACCAATAATTGTATTTTATGTTCAGTGGTTAAGCACCTGAGGTGACTTGATCCAGGCTTGAAAATTTAAATCCCTTTGGCCATTGTCGGAACGGGTATCCAACTCGAACGGGTTAAACTAGACGGATATAGGGCAATGCACTAATACAGGGGGACCCAAATCCTCACAGCCAGACTCACGGTTTTATCGCCAAGGTTATACCCGATATCCCCGGGCCATTGGACGGCATTCGCTCTCGCAACTTCAACCGCCCTCCCTTCTCTATATCCCCGCGACATGATCCAGAACTGCACTCTGGTTACTGGGACGCAAGTCTTGGCGTCGGGCGCATTCATTTTCGCCACCTGGAGTGCTTGGAAGCTGTTCATCAAGTCCTGGTTCTCCCCGCTGCGCAGGGTTCCAGCTCCCGGGTCTAAGAGTTTCATCTGGGGAAACATAGTCGAAGTGGACAAAGCCGGGGATATTGGCAAGGTTTGGGAGGGCTGGTTTGCAGAATTCGGACATGTCTTCGTCGCCAAAGGGTTTTTTAATGTGCGTTCAACCTATGCGCCGCAAAAACAGACGCACACAACAGTGATATCTTGATTTACAGACGGATAGGGTCGTTACAACCGACAGGAAGGCTATTCACCATGTCCTACACCACAACATGCTTTATTATAAGCCGTCGTTCTTGAGGAATATGCTTGGCTCTCTCATTGGAGAAGGTAAGCATAATGACCCTTCAACTTTTGTCCGGGTCTTGACAGCCGTCCTCCACAGGTTTAGTCTTTTCTGAAGGCTTGTCCCCGATCATGTTCCCTTACCTTCCTTGAGTACTGACAGAGAACCCTATGTAGGCTATGAACACAAGTTACAGGTGCCTGAAATTGTCTCTCGTTCCTATGACGAACATTGACACGTTGTCGTTTATCCGCAGCGCCGCATCATGGTCAGCTCAATGATACCTTGCTGCTGCAACGATGACCCATTCTTCTTTCAGACCCCGGCATTTACCACTGGCCATATCCGTGAGCTTACAGGCTTGATAATTGCCAAGTCTATCGAGGCGAGTTGTCCTCAAAGAGATATGGGGGTTTTCCTGACACCACGCCATTCCTAGCTTCGCGACACTCTCCTGGAGAGAGTCACAACGTCCGATACACCGGGTGAGGCTGAGATCGAAGTGCTTTCCTGGTTGTCCAGGACGACGCTCGACATCATCGGGCTGTGTGGCTTCAACTATTCGTTTAACGCCGTGAGGCAGGGCGAAGAAGCCAGTGAACTATCCGCTTCATTCTCTCAGATGTTCAAAGGAACCCAACAGAATCGCCTCTCGCAAGTTTTCCGGATACTCAGAGCATTTATTCCATTCCTCAGTTGCTTGGTACGTTTCTCTAGGCCATCAAGGGTTCGTTTCGTTCGCTCATCATAACCGTTCCGCAGAACTTCATGGATCCCATGGCTCGCACTACGGCTAAGGCGCAACGTTCCATGCGTACGATCAGCAAGGGTCTTGTGCAAGGAAAGCAGTGTGCTATTATGGAAGAAAGGGCCTCTGGTGGAGAAACCTCATCAGACAAAGGGAAGGAGCGAGATCTGCTCAGCCTTATGATCAAAGCGAATATGGATACCGATGTACCAGAAGGGCAACGCCTAACCGTTGACCAGGTTATGCAACAAATTCCAACCTTCATTATCGCAGGTTCGTATTCCGTGCTAAATCATTCCAATACTAACACAAGTCCCAAGGTCACGAAACGACCTCGACATCAACGACTTGGGCTTTGTATGCGCTTTCACTGAATCCACAGTGTCAAATGAAGCTCCGCGGCGAGCTGCGCCGTTTCCCGGACGACTCTCCCTCCATGGACGAGCTGAATAGCTTCCCGTATCTGGACGCAGTTGTTCGCGAAACGATGCGGCTTTATCCAGCTGTTGAGGTTACAACCCGGGTTGCAACGCAGGACGACATTATCCCACTGGATGAACCATTTACCGACAAGGACGGTCAAATTCAGCACGAAATACGGTCAGTCTTCTATGCCCATGGCTACGACTTCTTCTAACTGTGTTCGATTTAGCATTCGTAAAGGGGAGGCTATAATGGTGCCGATTGTTGTTCTCAACCGACTTCCCGAAATATGGGGGGAGGACTCTCATACTTTCAAGTACGTTAACTGCCTGGTGGAATTTTTGTGATTTGTCTAATATACTGGCAGCCCTGAACGCTGGTTAAAGACGGAGAACCCAACTAGTGACATGCTACCGGGCGTTTGGGCGAACTTAATGACTTTTCTTGGTGGTCCTAGGTCCTGTATAGGATACAAGTTTGCGCTTATCGAGTATGTAATTTACTCTCATGGTTCACTTTCCTGGCTTATCGTCTGGGTTCTAGGGTGAAGGCGTTGCTTTTTCATCTGATCCGGTCCTTTGAAGTAGCATTGGCCGTCCCCGTTGAGGATATAGGGAGGAAGACGATGTGAGTAACAGCTGAGCAACGGCCGGTCATACGCATCACCCATTTTACTTTATCATGACTTATCAATTCCAAAGGATTGTGACTCGTCCTTATGTCAAATCTCAACGCGAAAAGGGGAACCAACTCCCATTAATCATCAAAGTGGCGAGCACTGCTTGAAAGGGTGGTGATTCAAGCTGCGGACACTGGTCGGTCTTATTGCAAAGAGTGCTTAGCGCATACCTGCGTGTACATTACTTGCTATAAAACAACTTCTGTATTAGGAAACGGGGCGTGGTGCTCGGATTGAAGGTGTTGCCCCTCATCGAGGTAATGCACCTTCAAGGTCGTATGAGAGCCGAATTATAAACAGGATAACCGATACCGCCGATACCATAGCCACTACAATAGACAGTCTTATGGTAGCGATCATGCATATTGGGCCTTTTCACCAACCTTTATCTACGCAGCGCCCTTCTTCTGCTCCTTCAGTTGCGCAATCCTCTGTGTAGGAACCATCAGTGCTGATCTAGCGATATTCAATCCCACAACTAACCTGTTTCCGTTCCTCTCTTCTACGTGCCATCTCAACCGCTTTATTTTCCTTACTCATTGCGGACAGGCCCTTTGCAGCCGTCTTGGTACCAGGACCACTCTCGTCTCCTCCAGCACCGGACCATCCACCGTCGTCGGTGTCCCAGTCATTTGAGGTCGATGTTCTGATTTGTGGGGTTCCGATCCTGGATGGTGGGGCAGACGAGGACGGTATGGACGGAGCCTTATAGGATGGCTTGGTAATAGTGAGGTCTTGGAGGGGACCCGCTAGAGATACCGGCGCAGGAGACGATTTCCGGGTGCTCAAGTTAGGGGTGCGAGCCGGGGCAGGCGCGGGAGAAGGCGTAGCGGCAGGCGCATCGTCCAGAGTGTCACCCCATGCCACGTCGATCGTCGGCTCTGGGGAAAAAATGCTATGAGGACCGTGTTTCAGGAGTGCAAAGGATAAACGTACGAGAAGGAGCACTTTCAAAGGCAGCTGAAATGTAACAAGGCTGGCTTAATTCCTGGTCACAAGCACTTCAAGAGATTACTCACTCCAATCATCGTGATCGGCATTGATATCCATCAAGTCGCCTTGAGCACTCCAGCCGCCCGCCTTTTTTGACTCAACGTTTGGATGCCCAGAACTAGTGGCCTGTGCTGCGGAGACCTCTCCCCAGGCATCCCCAATTTCATCAGCCATCTCTGCCGCAAGTACATCTGCCAGAGTCGTTTTCTTCGCCCTAAGTGCCAGACCTTTGCCTTTCGATGCTACAGCAGGTTTGGACGTGATGCCCAAACCCGGAGCAGTCGGCTCCGGTGGAGTGCGGGTCTGTACCGCCGAAATGGAATCGAACGAGGTGCGGGTGGTGGTCGAGGAATTTGGTGGGGCCAATGTGCTGGGTCCAGGTGAGGCTGTACCGATTGCCGGTGTCGAACCGATCATGGAGGAGAGGTCTGTTGTAATGAGCTGCATCCAGGCACCACATCAAAAATGTGGGGAACGTGGGTGGAACCGCACCCACCTTTCGACTGATGGAGGACATCGCCCAGCCTGCTAGAGCACCGGCTGCACCTGTTGCACTAGACATGAGATCTCCAGGGACCGGGGTGGCATACCCGTTTGCTCCAGGCGCAGAGGCGCCGTTCTCGGTCGGTGGGAGCATTGTTTCGGGCTGCATCACGGCCTACAATTAGTCCAGTATAGACCAAAGACGGTTGGTTGCGCACCAAAGACCTCGCATATTCCTGCAATTTGGCTAAGTAGACTTCGAAGCACTTGAAGGCGTGGTCTCGTACGAGCCTGCCGGGTGCAAGTCAATTTTGCATGTAATTGTATTCTAGCTACTTACTTCTCCTTATCAACGGTGCTTGCCGCAAACGCCGGCACGCACTTGCTCGCTAAATCCTCCCCATCGAGGTAATCCACGCACGCAAGAAACGCGCTGAGTCCTGCAACCCTTGCATGCACAAATTGATCTTTCAGGGCACGGGTGAATGCAGGGACGAGCACCTTCTTCTTTGTCGTCATGTTAAGGGAAGGCGCCAGCTTTGCGATAAGGATACATGTATTCGTCCGTATCGATGGTTCCGGATCCATCTGAGATTTGGCGAGGTGCCGAAGAAGTTCATTGTTGAGGATTCGGTCACTCAGCTATGACAGTTGGTGACAGTCAGTAGGCAAGTTCGGAGGCTAGGCGCGTGGAAATACATTACACCTTCGCATGGATGTGATCTATTGATCGGACCGTCGATTCCCTGATCACCGCGACAGTGTCTGTAAAGCCGGTTTGCTGCAAGAATGATCAACACTAAACTCCCCAATGTATCGCACGAATTCTTACCAAATGCGGCCAGATCTTATCGGTCACCGTCTTCGCGTCTAGCTTTTCTGCGTACTCTGGCAGCATGTCCAAAAGGGCCATTCTTGTGCCTCTATCCGGGCTAACATACAATTTGACCACGGGCTGAAGGACTTTGGAGTTGTAATCTGAACCTGATACAGTCTTTCCAAGCTCAAATACGAGAGGCAGAATCGATGCAGCTGAAGCACCGCCAAAGTCGAGGGCAGAGACTAGTGCGGGAAGGACACGATTGGATGCAAATTCTGGTGGAAAGGAGGCAGCCGAGTCCTTCAATGACCTGGTGTGCGGTTATACGAGGTAAGTTAGGAGAGAGGATAAGAATTAGGACCTGCCTCAGCAGCGCTGCCTTCTCTGCATCACTTCCGATCGCAAACTGATCTAACCCCGCACAAACTTGTACGAGATGATTATCCGCGAAGAAACGCGCCCCATCGCCAGCCTTCTCACCCATACCCAGCTGTAAAAATGCCTTGGGTGTCATCCGAGCCTTGGCACTTGGATTGAGCAGCCGTTTGAAGGGTGGCCATAGACTCGTTGGAATTGATCCTCGGCTGTTGGCTGCCGGTGGTGGGTGGGGAGGTTGGCTCGTTGGTGGTAGAGGTGCATTACGGTTGAAGACCGAATGGAGCAAAAGCCCAAGTGCATACCCATCCGGTGCCTCGATCGGAACACTAAAGATATGATGTAAGGTTGTAGTACCAGCAATACGATAAAACACTTACTCTCGCAGGGCGCTCCAAACTTGGGACTTCTTGACTTCCGGAGGTGCGTAATCCAGAGCTAATGGTGAAAGCGATCCACTACTCTAATGTATGGTCAGGACGCTCGAGACAATGATGAATATTACACACATAGAGCACGGCATTCTCCTCTTTTGGAGTGCTTAGGACCTCAAAGCCACCTAGCCTCCACTCGCCAGAGGGGGAAATGAAGATGGAGTTGACATTAATATTTCCATGCGTTGATGTGCAGGAATCATTGATGAATGCTAGGGCTACCTGGATGCCACCCTCAGTTGTAATCCTCGGTGAAGGGGGGGGAGAACGTACGGAGATACGATGAAGACCCCAGATAATCCACTCTTCCTGTGCCTTTGCGGGTTTCGATGTCCATTCCTGTAATGCCGGTCCTAACGGCCGTACCCGTTCAGTCATGATGGAGAGACCAGTGTCGGTCTCGACAATATCGATGAACTTGAGAATATCTGGGTGACGGATTGTCCTAAGTTTTCTCAAGGCATTCTTTGCGAGGGGAAGCAATGCCTTATTTGATTGGGTTGATTCAAATATGAAGACCGAGACTTGCGAGTTGTCGTCCTACAGGGAGAGACTTAAGATAACAGGACATAATACTAGCTAATATTTTACCTTTTTAATAGCATCATGTAAAGTCCATATCGATTTACCGTTATACGAGGTGACTCGCTCGCCGAGGGAGAATGGAAGTGAAATGCCAGATTTCTGTAGCAGGGAGGACGCTGCGGCAGACCCAAGGTTCCGCAAGAGCTCCATCGTGATTACACCAAGGTCAAACAGCCCCTAACACTAGATCCCGTCTCAATTACACGTTGCCCTTTGCAAGGCACACGATCGCCTGTCGGACTATCCGGAGAACGTTTCGTGGTGAAAGAGAGCCTCAAATAACCCCTTCAGGTTTCTCCAAAGGATTGAACCTCCCGAAAGTCGCAAACAGGTCCAAGGCGAGTTTTTGTTTGTTCGCAACTTGGCAGCTTCCATATGGAATGGCCTCCACAATGGACACATGGCCCCCTTATCCAGACGACTATCTCAAGCAAGATGATGGTACAGACGACATGGTAACAGACGAGCTCGAGAATGAGCTTCCTAAAGTCGTCACGGATCAATTCTCGCTCGCAACTGTGATACAACGCTTGGCCGGAGATCTCTATGGACACCTTCTCCTCAACGCTGAGACGTAAGACTTTTTTTTCCACAATTTATGTGACTGCTTCCGCGACGCTGAGACTGAAGCGCGTTCAGCCTCGGCTCATTGCCAGATTCAAACAAGAAGGCGAAGCTGATGAAGTGGATCCAAGACTCGCAAAAGCAGGTTGCAAAAGCGGCTGTACTCTGCAAGTGGGCTAGAAATGCAGATGATATCCAGAAAGCCATGGTAGGCTGAAGTCCAAATGGTCAATGGTCAAATCGATGAAGAAATGTACACCAGAATGTCTCAGCCTTTCTAAGGACTCAAGCTCAGCAGTTTGAATGGGCCCACAATGCGATTACTTCAATGAAAGACAGGGTCCACCAATATCGGTTCGTGAACCAGGCAGTCCACGGGGACCAGTACGGTTGACCTATTTTACCAGAGTTCGAAATCCGGATCTACTCACCTCATTGGACGTCCTTTCGACAGGACAGTACACTCGCTTCCCTACTGTGCACCAGGTGAGGGCCGACCTCGCATGTCACCTCAGTGGACTGGCAGGAATACATGATCGGGCCGGGGTCAGCCGCTCCCACCAATCGTTTAGATGGTATTGGAGTTCTTACGCGTCGTGAGCTACTCTGGTAGTATTCGACGTCGGTGGTTAGGATCACAAAATGGCCCGTGCCTGGGGTGTGTAGGGGCCTTAGGCCACGAACCTTGACATCTCCACAGTATCGGGGTCACACTAGGGCTCCGAAAAGTGGTTGAGACAGTCGACTGGACCAATATTTAAAGATTTTGACAGCCTGGGAGCGAACTTACATGGTGGATTAACGTCGTGGCTTCTCGACTTTAGGACGAGTTTGTGCCGAAGAAACCATTTACGAAGCCCGAAATTGCAAAAGCGTTTTCACAGGTGGAGGATATAATGCGTGTCAGCCTGAAGACAAAAGACCTGGTACCCGTTGAGATGTCCGATTACCGCATAGGTGTGTCCTATGGATCATGTGCCTCCTCCCACTGAATGGCAGAAGGTCACTTGAACTCATCACCGCTTTCCTTTTCTTTATCAGAAAAAGGCCGTGCCTTCTTTCGTGTCCCAGGACGTTTTGAAACCTCATTGATCATGACCGGTGCGCACGAGGACGATATTTGGGCGTTTGTCTCTGTCGAGTTCCTCTTCAACATCCCCAATGGCGAGAACAAGGGTATCAAAGGTCGGTTCCAGCGACATCTGGGTCTACTCTGGACTTCATAGTAAATCCGTTCTGATGGGCCCTTTACTCCAGAATTTCCTCGATTTCCTCCGAAAGCCTACCGCGACCAGCTCGCTTTCCAAGTCGTAGATATAATTTCCCCTCCCGCTATACCCGAGCAACCGCTTGCAAGTGCTGTAGTGGATGCTCCTCTAATCCGGGTTTACAACTTTTTGCGTGCGTGCTCGAGAAGCCGCGGTCGGCGTTATCGGAGGCTGATAAATACCACAGAACTTCTTTCAATGCATTATCTTCTAGAGGTTCTGCTATACCAGGTACAAGTAGTATTATAATATGGGACCTCTTTTCTTACATTGAGTAGGCCGGTCAACTTGCGCACTACGGATGGAATAAACGAATCCAGGTCAGAACGGCACGTGACAGAAAGATCATAAGTGTTGCCTATTGGATGTGTGTATCTTGCTTTTACAATGCTGTATCATTATTTCTAACATGTTCCTCAAGCCGCCCTAGTCAAACACGGACGGACCCTGGCGGAGTCGGCGGAGAACTCGTAATCTCTATTGTCTCTGCTTCCTCTATTCCTGGGACAAAGCCTTATCGAACCGCTACCGATCGAGTTCGTATGCAACTCCAGGGGATGGCAAAGCTCAAGGGTCGAGTTCCAAGTGACGAAGTTGAAGAACTTGCGTTCCGTGTGCAATGGATACCCATACAGGCAACTGGTGGCGCTGCACTCTCCACAAAGGATACGAGCAGTGAGGGGTTGGCCGTGGTACGCATCGTCTTCTGCGCGCTTTTTCGGCGTCGATTTCGTTATTTATGTCCTGCATTGTTAGGATCCCGATAACCTTGACTTGGAAGCTCTGCTGATGACTGTCATACGTCGACACGCTGCGGCTGTTATGCGGAAGCATTGGGAAAATGCGCGGTCACATCAGTATCGCGAGCTGTTCCCCCATTCGGAGGATCTAACGACTGTGGTACACGGTATGTGGTCCCTACTTTATGTTTCTGTTCCTCTGATCTCTCCTATCAGGTGATGAACCCGGTTTACGGCTGCGCTTATCGTCTCATCACAGTGTAACGGTGACTCTCGACGTACGATCCGGGGAGTTTATCCTTATCAATGATGCGACTGGCCTCGACAGTGTTGCCCGGGGTACCAAGTACCGGGACATTGCCGACCGAATTAATCAAAACCCTCAGAGGCTCCTCGAGGAACTGGCTCAGTTACGCAACAATGTAAGTCCAACGGGCAAGGCTGTGCGCGATAGTTCAATTGAATGAATTCTCATTCATAGATGATTATCGAGAACATCGCTGTCAAAGCACGATACCTAGGATTGACGGCTCATACTCACCGTATCTTAACCGGAGCGGCACAGTTCAAATTCGGCAAACACCACGGCTTGGTGTATATTCAGCTCGCCAAGTTCCCTCAAAACTACCTCGTCATCTTGATCAATGCTCAGGAGCAGAATTTCAAATACGCGCTGATCACGTTGAAGGAGAATGACCCTGGGATGGGGGTCTTCACTGTGATGGACTTTGCTTGGGTTGATGCGGAGAAGTTGAAGGGAGTGCAGAATCATAGCCCTCAAGTTCCCGGTTTTGAAAACACTCCCTGCGGGGTAGGCCACGCCCCCGGCTTACTGAACTCCGGTCATACGCCCGACCCGTTCGATATTGATATCGGCTTTCTTCGAGATGTTCATTCGTATTGCAGGTCGGTCAGCCTCACTCAGGATAGGTTTAATATGTTCTGACGTTTTCATTGCAGAGCGCGGGTGGCTCACATGCTCATCGAGTTACAGCTCAAGGCGAGAAGCATTCCATATACGCACGTTCTACCCAGGGCACCGGAACTTCCCCCTCGGCGGAATTCGAACTCGGGCGACGCGGTGGCAGAGGCGGAGATTCAATTCAATGTGCGAAGTCCGCTCGCGCAATTCGTCCCCAACCTGTGCGTCCAAGCGAGTGACATGCTTGCAGGGCCGGCTGCGGCCGCTGCCGAGGCTGCCATGCCAAATATCCGCATTGAACCGATCAATTGGTGGACCGTGGACAAGCCTTGTCAGGTACATACAAGCGTGATGCTCAAGTATGTTCAGCCACCCTTGAGAAGGTCGGAAGAAGGTGGGACGGGGTCTGGGGAGGGTAAGACTATCATGCGACCATCGGAGAAGATTGTCTACGACACCACGACGGGCGTCATTTCGTTCTGGAGTGGGGAAGTCACCGAATGCGTCGGAGAATTTCTGGCAGAATGGGAGAGGGTTTCCAAAGTCGTGGTTATTGCCCGACAAGGTCAGCCTCTCCTCCCGTCTCGATACCGGACCGCGACTAACGCGGCTCTCTAGTTTCTACTATGCCCAAGTTACGGGGGTGGAATGATGTGCGACTGTTATCGTTCGATCTACAGACCGTCGAATTTGCCTACTCTGGAGTACGTCAGTGCGCGGTTCATGTGAGCGGCTGATTCATCCCTCCAATCAGGATTACGCGCTCTCTATCACTTGCTCGGAAGGGAGCTATTTGTTCTCGTTTTGGAGATGCGACGCACCATCGTCATCAGATAGCGGTCCAGCCGGAAAGGACAATGGCCAGATGAGCCCAGAGCAGGGGGCCAGGAATGTCATGGACGTCGATAGAAGCCCACTAGCAGCGCCACCGGCACGCAGGAACGCACACGAAGATAGTGAACAGTT
>WNFL01168340.1_pt2 | contig 12596 bp, 10 predicted proteins | sample 5400361 | NCBI WGS metagenome assembly WNFL01 (sample SAMN13153351, study PRJNA577476) | soil metagenome | isolation source: 40 cm soil on Douglas fir-dominated hillslope | place: USA:California | collected 2013-09-17
AGGCTAACAAAGGCAATGTGCAACTCAACGCCGCAGCTTCGGGTAGTTCCTCTTTTTTATCTGAGTTTTGGCGCCAATTTTAAGGATGCAAAGTTCAGCGCCGCGCGACTCGTGGCATGTGTCACCCTGCCGTCCCGTCTTTTCTTTGATGCAGGCAAATGCGATTGCCGTCCGGGTCGGCGATGAATGCCATCCAGCAAACACTTGTTTCAATCGGTTCGATCAATATTTTCACTTTGCGCCGGCGACATTGGCCGATCGCCGCGTGAACGTCTTCGACGGCGAAGGCGACGGCAACCGGCCCCTGCCAGTTCCAATCTGGTCGGCGCTTGCTCACGCCGTTCAGGCAAACAGTCACCGGTGACGTGGAAAATTCGGACCAGAAATCATTCCACTCCTCACTACCGCGCTTCAAACCAAACAATCGTTGGTAAAACGTGCGTGTCCTGCGAATGTCTTTCGCGCAATACATGACGAAATCAATTGCGCGGACGGGGATCGGGACATTGGACCTGCTTCTTTTCGACACTAATAATTTCTTGCTCATGTGTTTATTGATCAATTCCGATATAATATATGAACAGTATAAACGTGATAGAAGGCACAAAGAGCAGTTTCAGATTGCCCAGGCACAAGTCAAAAAATAACTCCGCCGCCAGGCGGCGCCACGGTATTCAAGTTTAATTGGTTTGGATCGGTTTCTCATCCCGGTCCAGTTTACCCTTATCGATAGTCGTCAACTTGGCGCTTGCGGCACTGAGCATATTCCGTTTGTTTATGCGCTGCAGATGAAAAACTTTTCTCGGCTTTGGCGGTGCTTTGGACTCTACTCGCTCAGTTTTTTCTCCTTTTTGTCAATTGACGCGAGTCGAGCAGAGTTGCTGCCTCCAGGATTCCGGCCCCAGCCGCTCGGCGTGCATGCGTTGGTCGGTGGCAAGGTGGTGGTAAAGCCGGGCGAATCGATCGATCCCTGCAACATCGTTATTCGCGACGGCCGCATCATCGCGGTTGGCCAAGATGTCGCCACACCGGCGGACGCGCGTGTGTGGGACATGAAGAGCAATACCATTTACGCAGGGTTCATCGATTGTTACCTGGCGCTCGACACTACCAATGCCCCAGTATCCACAACCGGCAGCGAGCCTATTTCGACCGGCGCAACGTTTACTTCGCCCGGGGTCAAATTTTTCGGCACGCCCGGCGCCCAGCCCGATATGGGAAATCCCGGACCAGGTTACGAAATATCACGCGTCACTCCGGAATATAAGGCTGTGCGGGATTACTCGCCAAAAGAGAAAGCGCTCGAACCGCTACGGGAAATTGGCTTTACCGCTGGAGTGATTGCGCCCGGCAAAGGGATAATTCGCGGCACCAGCGCGCTGGTCACCTTGAATGAAGAAAGTCCCAACGAAATCGTGCTCAAGCCTGAAGTTTTCCAGCACATCGCCTTTGAAAGTGGCAGCCGTGAAGAAGGAGGAGCATATCCGAGCTCGCTTATGGGCTCGATAGCAGTTATCCGGCAGTCGTTTTTCGACACGCGTCATTATGTCGATGATCAGGCCGATTACGTTAAAAATAACCAAAATCGTAAGAGGCCTGAATACAACCAGGCACTGCAGGCGTTGCAACCGGCGCTCGAGAAAAAAATGCGCGTCGCAATCGAACCCGGCAGCGCCCTGATGTCCAGTCGCGCCGGCCAGCTTGGCCGCGAGTTGGAATTGGATTATTGCATTATCTCGAGCGGACAGGAATGGCGCCGGCCCGACCTGGCCAAAGCGGTAGCCGCAAGCTTTATCGTGCCCTTAAATTTTCCCACATTGCCCAAGCTGCCTTCCGACGACGATTGGGACCAAATCACGTTGGATCAATTACGAGCGTGGGATTGGGCGCCGGAAAATGCCGCTGTTTTGCGAAAGCAAGGACTCGAGATTGCGTTAACCAGTTATGGACTAAGCGATAAAAAGAAGTTTCGCCAGAATCTGCGCCTCGCCCTGGACCGCGGGCTTTCTGAAAGCGATGCGCTGGCCGGATTGACGACAATACCAGCGAAGCTATGCGGCGTTGAAAGCCAGGTCGGCACAATTGAGGTCGGAAAGCTGGCCAACCTGACAGTGGTGGATAGCAAAGGATATTTTGATCCGGACGGCAAAGTGCGCGAGGTCTGGATCGACGGCCGAATTTACCGCGCCCCGGCCGATGAGCCGGGACCCGGTAAAGGCGAAGCGACCGAACCGGCAAAGGCAGTTTCGCCGGAAGAAGGGGCGCCAAATCGGCCAAAGCCTGGTGTGGAACAGAAGGGCGAGAAAAAAGCTCCGGCATCTTCGGAAAAGAAGGCCGCCGAGACAACGCCGCCATCCAAACCGGAAGAAAAAAAACCTTCCAAAAAAGAGCAGTTGCGCGAGTTGCAGAAGGTGCGCACCGCCAGCTCACCGATGGATGGTCGTGGACCCGAGGCGAAACCACCCGCCCTGTTGATCCGCAACGCAACACTTTGGACGTGTACGGATAAAGGAATTCAGACCAACAGCGACTTGCTGATCGCCGGTGGAAAAATTCAGCAAATTGGGAGCGTTAAATCCGACCTGGATCCCGCCACACTGATTGTCGATGGCAAAGGCATGAATGTGACACCGGGAATCATCGACTGCCACAGCCACAGCATGATCCTCGGCGCAGTAAATGAAGGCACGCTGCCTTCAAGTGCCATGGTGCGAATTCATGATGTGGTGAATTCCGAAACCGAGCATATCCTCGAACAACTCGCCGGTGGCGTCACTGCGGCCAACCTGCTTCATGGTTCTGCCAATCCCATCGGGGGCCAGAACTGCGTGATTAAACTGAAGGACGGCGCAAGTCCCGAGGAACTGGTTTTTGATGCGGCTCCACAGGGAATCAAATTCGCACTTGGCGAGAACGTTAAACAATCGAATTGGGGCGATAGGTTTGTGACGCGTTTCCCGCAGACGCGAATGGGTGTGAGGACGTTTATCGCGAACCGCTTCACGGCTGCGCAGCAATATCTGGCCGATTTGGACAAGTACCGGAAATCGGGTGGGGTCGCGCCGCGTCGCGATCTGGAGCTGGAAGCCATTGGTGAAATCATTCAGGGCAAGCGTCTCATTCACTGTCACTCATACCGCCAGGACGAAATTCTCATGCTGATCCGATTAATGGAATCGTTCGGCGTCAAAATCGGCACGTTTCAGCATGTGCTGGAAGGGTATAAAGTAGCGGACGAAATAGCGAAGCATGGCGCCGGAGGTTCCACGTTCTCGGATTGGTGGGCTTACAAGTTCGAAGTGTATGACGCCATCGCGTACAATGGCTCGCTCATGAACGACCGCGGCGTGGTGGTGTCGTTTAACTCAGATTCGTCAGAATTGGCGCGGCGGCTGTACGCCGAGGCCGCCAAAGCTGTGAAGTACGGAAACACATCAGAAGCCGAAGCGCTGAAGTTTGTAACACTCAACCCGGCGCGCCAATTGCGCATCGATCAACGCGTTGGTTCGCTCGAACCGGGCAAGGACGGCGACATTGCCCTCTGGTCCAAATCACCGCTCGATTCGGAAACGGTGTGCCTGCAGACCTGGATCGAAGGCAAAAAGTACTTTGACCGCGGGCTGGAGCGCGAACGCGCCAACCGGCTGGAAAAGGAGCGCGACGAACTGATCTCCAAAGCGAAAAAGATCGCGAAACTATCAGGCGGAGGCGGACGAGAAGGCGGCGCGGATGAATCCGAACAGGCCTTCTTCAAACGCTCGCTCGAACATGAGTTCGACGGGCTGGACCGGGGATGTCTCGATGAATAAAGGATTTTTGATGAACGCCTTTTCAATCCGTTCCGCGACGCAAAAAATGGTCGCATTGGCCTTGCTTTCCATTGCCAGCAATGTCGTCGCGGCAGATTCCTTGCTGCTCTCCAACGCAATCGTTCACACCATATCCGGCGAAACTTTTTCTCCCGGCCAGGTTCTTATTCGCGATGGCAAAATCGAAGCGGTTGGAAAAACTGCCTCCGGCGATAGAGCAAAAATTGTCGATCTTTCCGGAATGCATTTGTATCCGGGTTTAATCGCACTAAACACCGTCCTCGGCCTGACCGAAATTCAGGCCATCCGCGCCACGCAAGATAATACCGAATCGGGCGACTTCACGCCGGACGTGGAGTCATGGATCGCCGCCAACCCGGATTCCGAGCTTATCCCGGTCGCCCGAGCGAACGGGATCGCATACTTCCAACCCGTGCCGCAGGGGACAGTCGTGTCCGGCCAATCGGGCCTGGTAGCAGTGGATGGCTGGACCACCGAGCAACGGACGATTCGCAGCCCAGTCGCGCTGCACGTGTTCTGGCCGACGATGACTTTGAATGTATCTACTCGTGGTGCGCGCCGCGAAAAGGGCAAAAGCAAATCGCTGGATGACCAGGCCAAGGATCGCCGCGCAAAAATTCGCGCCATCACCGACTTTTTTGAAGATGCGCAAGCCTACGCCAAAGCGAAGGATGCCGCCGAAAAATCGCGGACGCCGCAACCGGAGAAAATTCCGGCGTGGGAAGCAATGCTGCCCTACGTTCGCAGCCAATTGCCGATTATGATTCATGCGGACGAGTTTCGCGAAATAAAGGCCGTACTCGATTGGGCAGGAACCAATAAATACAAAATCATTATCGCCGGTGCCCGGGACGCATGGCGTTTGGCTGAACCGCTCGCGGCCAAAAAAATTCCGGTGATCTTTTCGGATGTATTCGGGCTCCCGCCGCGCGATACGGATTCGTATGACGTGAACTTCCGCGCCGCCGGGGTGCTGCACAAAGCCGGCGTGCAGGTGGCCCTGGCATTCGGTTCGGGATCTTTCGATGCCGCATTAGTTCGAAACCTCCCATATGTCGCGGCGCAATCGGTGGCTTTTGGACTGCCTGAGGACGAGGCGCTCAAAAGCATTACGCTCTATCCCGCTCAATTAATGGGGGTGTCCGATCGTCTCGGCTCAATCGAATCGGGCAAGGAAGCCACGTTGGTTGCGGCGAGTGGGGATATTCTGGATATTCGTTCGCAGATAAAACATCTCTGGCTGGCGGGCCGTGAGGTGAGCCTGGAAAGCCGGCAAACTCGCCTTTACGACAAATATAAAAATCGGCCGAAACAGAATCAGTGAGGAAACCAGGATGACGGGCACGCACCCCTTGGCTTGAGTTAATCTGTGCCGGTATCGCTCCCTACGCCGCGCTTGTGTCAATTTCGTCCGGCCGCCATAGCCAGCGCCCCTCCATACCGCCGGCAATTACAATCGTCTGACCGGTAATGTGGCGCGCAAGCCGATCTGAGCTCAGGAATACGGCTGCGTTCGCCATGTCTTCCGCGCGGCCGAGTTGGGGCAAAGCCATTGTGGCCGTCACCTTTCGCACCATCCGCTCGTTGGTGATTTTCTTCGTCAATCGCGGCACGACCGTCCATCCCGGGCAAATGCAATTGATTCGGCCACCGCAATACTCGCGCGTGTGAGGCGCAATCCGGCCCAGCTCGTTTTTCAGCGACCGGGTCATTCCGTAAGCGATTGCCGATTTGCCGGCCGCATAATCGCAATGGCCGGCTTCGCCGAAAATACCAGCCGTGGAGGCGATCATCACGGCGTTGCCGCGCCTTTGAACCGCGACGAGCCTGAAGAACTCCCGCACAGTTAGAAAGGTGCTGGTCAAAATCCCATCGAGCGTGCCACGCCATTGCCGCAACGACATCTCATGAAGCGGAACATCGCGAGTTTCCCACGCGCCGGCATTGGCCACCAGCGTATCTACGCGGCCGAAGCGTTTTCGGGCCTGCGCGAATAACCGCCGCGCATCGATTTCGCGAGTCAAATCACCCTGCACAATGATCGACTCGACCGGATTTAACTCCTGCTGAAGTTCGCTCGCACTTTTACGAGCGCTGTGGTAATGCAGCACCAGCCTCGCGCCTTCCGATGCGAACTGCCGCGCAATTGCCGAGCCAATGCCACCTGAGGCACCGGTGATCACCACGACTTTCCCACTCAGCCCGGTTTCCATCGCGCTCAGGACGCCGGCGGACCGCCGAAATGCGCCTTCCAGGATTCGTAGCCGGCTTCATCGCTCATCAAAGCGTCAATCGCCGAGGCCAGCGGTTCCGTGCGCGCGATTCCGGAAAAGACGACGCGGTCGCCAATCGAATTTTCGATCAGGAAGGTTGGCCGTTGATTGACTTGCAACGCATTGAACTCATCGGTGGATGCTTGAGCTCGAGCCGCAATCTCCCGCGACTTCGCCCGGGCAACCAGCTTTTCCTCATCGATACCCGCGGCTTGTGCTGCGATATTACCCGCTACGTCCCAACGGCCGACTTTTTTGCCCTCGCGAACGCCCGCCGTAGCGATTGCCAATCGCACCCCGTCATCAGAAATCCCAAAATCGCGCGCGGCTTCGGCCAAATAATTTGGCACGAGGTATTGTTTGATTTCCGGCTCGAACCATCCGGAGTTCAGCATGAATGGAGATTTCATCAGCGAGCCGCTGCGCCGATAAAACCAGTCACACTGGTCTTTCGAAGTCGGATACGCTTGCGGCGGCATCAAAGCGATTTTCCAGCCGAACTGCACTTTCCCATCGTAGCGGCGCTTGAGTTCGGCCCAGGCAGGCTCGGCCCAATAGCACCACGATGAGATGACTTCCAAATAATAAGTGACCTTAACCATATCGCTATTTGAATTTGAAGTTTTCCGTTCAGCAGAAAATTTGCACGCGCTTTCAGCGCCGGCCGGCTTTGCCAATTTTTTGTTTTCGCCGTGACTCGAGGAACAACCGCAATGTATCCGGGTTCGCTTCGAAAAACGTGGCAAGGTCAGCGATGATATCGACCGTGTCCGGACTGAGATGATGCTCGATACCTTCGATGTCCTGGTGCTGCGATTCGGCGGCCAGCCCGAATAACGAAAAAAAGCGTGAGAGGATTTGATGGCGGTCGCGAATCTTCCGGGCGACATCCTTGCCTTTGGCGGTCAAAATGAGACCGCGATACTTCTCATAGTTCAGATAACCTGCCTCGCCCAGTTTTTGGACCATGCTGGTGACAGAGGCTTGTTTCACCTTGAGCGATGAAGCGATATCCACCACCCGCGCGTAACCCTTCTGTTCGATCAGTTCGTCGATGCGCTCCAGGTAATCCTCGGCGCTTTGGCTCGGTGTGGAAATAGTCGGCATGCGCATTTCGATTAAACACGATTGGTTCGCATTCGCAAGCCCTGTAGCGAGCTGGTCGGGCTGCGAGAATTCGCCTGGGCATGCCCTTGCCAAGCCGCGTTACCGTGGGCAACTTGATGGCGATATGTCGCGATGGTTGCATTTGTTGGTTATTGTTCCGGCGCTTTTTTTGTGTTCCTGCCAGCCGCAGGAGCGGCCGCCGGTTACGCCGCTGTCGGCGCAAAAGACTTATCAGGTGAAGGGCGTCGTTATCGATGTGGTTCCGGAGAACAAGGAGGTGAAGATTCGGCACGATGAAGTGCCCGGATTTATGCCGGCGATGACCATGCCTTTCGATGTGAAGGACGTTCGCCTTCTTGATGGCCTGAAGGCGGGCGATACGGTGAGCTTTCGTTTGAACGTAACGGAAAGCGACGGTTGGATTGACCAAATCCAAAAGCTGAATGATCCGACACCGCAGGGGCCTGTTTCAAACAGCGCGCCAGCCAGCGGGCCATTTCGCCTTGTCCGTGACGTCGAGCCGCTCAATATCGGCGATCCGCTGCCGGCTTACCCTTTCACCAACCAATTCGGGCGGCCGGTCAAGACCTCGGATTTTCAAGGCAGCGCACTGGCTATCACGTTTTTGTTTACGCGATGTCCGTTTCCTACTTTTTGTCCAGCTATGGCCAACGACTTTGAAGAAACACAACAAAGGCTGCTTGCGTTGTCCTCCGGGCCTACCAATTGGCATTTGCTCACTATCTCTTTCGATCCGGAATTCGACAAGCCAGCGATTCTAAAAGGCTACGCCGAGCGCTATCACTACGACCCGCAGTGGTGGACGTTCGCGACCGGCGACCTGGTTGAAATCACTGCGATTGCCGAGCAATTAGGCTTGAATTTCTGGCACGACGAAACTGGAAGCATCAGCCATAATCTTCGAACCGCCGTTTTCGATACCTCGGGCCGGCTTCAAAAAGTGTTTACCGGAAATAAATGGTCTAGCGATGAATTGGTGTTGGAAATGACCCAGGCCGCAGCCAAACCCACGAAACCCTCGCCCCGTTAGCGCGGCGGGGTCGGATTCGGCGTTGTTTTCAGGTTCCGCGCCTTGGTGGCGGCCGATTTAGGGTTTGGGGTATCACTCTGCGTCTCGCGATAAGAAGGTAATTTCAGAAACTCGGCCGCCTGGAGAATTGCCGCTCGTTCGGCAGCGTCGTCCGTTTGCAAGGCCGCGTCGGTAAGTTTTGGAATGGCATCTCGGCTGCCGAATTGCATGGTCGCATCGACAGCCGCCTGCCTGATTTCCGGGTCTCGATTGGTCAATTCTGAAAGGATGATTTGGAGGGACTTCGGATCATCATCCATCGCAAGGTCCTGCAATTCAGCAACCCGCTTTTCGACATACGTCTCGTGTTCAGCGATTGTGCCGCGAACCGGGACGGCCGCCACCTCGCTCGGCGTTGCGAGCGCCGCTGGTTGACTCGCGATTGTTTCGGGGGCGGCGTTGTCCGGTGCCTCAGTTGCCTGCTGTTCCGAAATATGGTTCGCAGCGACTTTGTTTTCGGCCACTGCTGAACGGCTTCGCAATTGCAAATAGCAGAAACTTATCCCCGATAACATCACCAGGAAGAGCAAAGGGATAATGACTTTTGATCTCATCGCCATTATGGAGACATAAGAGCTAGTTCACACGATAATCGGCAAACAAAAGCGCTCCGGAAACGGGAGCAACCCATTCCCGGAGTGAGAGAGGCTCTATGACCTTAGTCACGGAGTTACCGCTTCGGCTTTCGGCCCGGTCGTATTAAGCGTTCCTTTGAGAACGGCGGTGCTGCCGCCAACATCGCCAATGCCGGATGCGGCTATATTATCCATCGATGACGGTCCGCCATTGCGCACGGAGAGGTGTTTGCTTTGCGTAAAGCCTTGCACGTCAAAATCGAGCGAGCTCGAGTGGAATGCCACTGACTGAATACTGTACTCCGTCGTGTTATTGCCGGTGCCCTTCGTAACGGAATCGCCGATTTGTGATTGTTGGAAGAAGCTGCTGACATCGGCATCTGCGGTGCCGGCCGTTCTAAGCAGGACTGTGAAACCTGACCCGCCGACAGGAGTGCTGAGAATCAGCTTGGTTTTCGTGGATACCGTGTTGGTTTGATCGATATTTATGGCTGCAATTACGTCCTTTGTGGAAATTCGTTTGATAGTGACGACTCCATCGCTCGCCTGCACATATGCCGTCAGAGCGATGTTCAAACCCCGTACAATATTGGTGGTTTGCGCGTGACTCTGAATTGCGCCAGCCCCCAACAAGACCCCAATCACCGTCAGTTTTGCCATGTTTTTCATTTTTTACCCCTATTGTGTCAGTTGTTAGAGTGGTTCTTGAGCAACAATGCCCATGACCATCCCTTCATTGTTTTTCGTTCGTCGTTTTCCTTGTACCGGCGTTTCAGGTTCGCGATTATTTTAGATCACGCCTCGCCGAATGTCAAAAATTATGTAGGACGTTTCCGTATGGCGATGCCCTGCATCGTCAAGCACGACGCCGATAGCAATCGCGTCCTCTGGTCGCGTACAAAACGGATCAAGAAAGATCGACTGGATCGATATCCACGGCCAGCGTCACATCCTCAGGCAAGACCAATGCCGCCAACAGCCGGGTCAACTGCTCGCTTAACTGACTCATTCGTTGTGTTTGCAGGGTGATTTGGAATCGATAATAGGTTTCCGCTCGTTCGAGAGGAGCAGGCACCGGCCCTTTCACAATTACATGCTTAAGGTCCTTAAGCATTTTCTCCAGTTCGCGCTTCACGTGCTCGGCGGAAAACGCGACCTTTTCCTCGTTCCGCCCTTTGATGGTCAACAGCGCGATACGGCTGAAAGGCGGATATTTCAACTGCTTGCGAAAATCTATTTCCTGTTCGTAAAAACCCGTGAAGTCATGACGCCGCGCATATTGGATAGCCGGATGGAACGGGGTAAACGCCTGAACCACCACTTCGCCTTCCACATCTCCTCTCCCCGCTCGGCCCGCCACTTGCGTCAGCAATTGAAAAGTGCGCTCTCCGGCCCGGAAATCCGGTTGATGCAAAGCCAGGTCGGCGTAAATGATCCCAACCAGCGTTACATTGGGGAAATGCAAACCTTTGGCAATCATCTGGGTTCCCAACAAAATGTCGATTTTTCCGATCCGGAAATCGCTCAGTATTCGCCGAAAATCGTCTTTGCGCTTTAATGCGTCGGAATCCATCCGCTTGACGCGCGCATGCGGGAAAAGCTTGATCAACGTCTCTTCCACTCGTTGTGTGCCCAAACCGGAATACCTGATTTCCGGATTGCGGCATTTTTCGTTCGGGCAAGCTGTCGGAGCAGGTTCGGTATGGCCGCAAATGTGACACGCCAGCTTTTTCTCCTGGCGATGATAGGTAAGCGAAACGCTGCAATTCGGACAGCCAGCCACATAGCCGCACAATGGGCACTGTAGCGCGGTCGAGAACCCGCGCCGATTCAAAAACAGGATGGTTTGCTGTCCTTCATCCAGGCGGCTGGCGATGGCGTCTTTAAGCTGCGGCGAGAAAATGGGAATACTTCCTTTTCGAACGGCATGCCGCATATCCACGATCCGCACGATCGGCATTTTTTTGTCGTCCGCGCGTTCGAGCATTTCGAGCAGCCGGTATTTCCCGCGACTGCAATTGTAAAAACTTTCGAGCGATGGCGTGGCCGACCCTAATACCACCGTGGCGCCCTCCATTTGCCCGCGGACGGTCGCCACATCGCGAGCGTGGTAGCGTGGAGCTTCCTCCTGTTTGTAGGAATATTCGTGCTCTTCATCCACGATGATTAACCCCAGCCGTTCGACTGGCGCGAACACGGCGGATCTTGCGCCGATGACGATGCGCGCCCGGCCTTGCCGCGCCTTTTGCCATTCATCATGGCGCTCGCCGGTGGACAAATGGCTGTGGAGGACGGCGACCAGCGTTTGCTGAGGCCCCGAGCTGAAGCGGGCTTTGAATCGCTCGACAGTTTGCGGCGTCAACGAAATTTCCGGCACGAGCACGATGGCGCCTTCGCCGCGCGCCAAAGCGTGGGCGATGGCTTGCAGGTAAACCTCGGTCTTGCCGCTGCCGGTGACGCCGTGCAAAAGAAATGTTTGGGCCTTTCCCTGGGCCGCGGAAGGTCGTTCGCCCGCAAGTGAAGGCTTTTCCGTGGCATCCATTGCCGCCTTAATGGCAGCGAGCGCTTTGGCTTGAGCGGGATTCAACGGCAGCGGCGTGGTGGCCAAAATATGTTCGCCTGCGTACGGGTCGCGCTCGGAAATTTGCGAAGTGATCATTACCAGCGCTCGATCTTCTAGCCGGCGAATGGTGCCGGCCGTGGTCTGGGCCAACTCAAGAAGCTCGGTCAAAGGCATTTCGCGCCGCTCTTCGATGATATTCCAGATTTCTGCCTGCCTTTTGCCGAGTTTGGGCATTTCACCCATGGGCGGCAGGCAACGGACATGAAGGCGCTCGCGCCAGCCGGGTTCCTCGCGGCGAACAGCTTCAGGCAGGACGCTCTTGAGCGCCACTTCCGGCGCGCAACAGTAATAAGCGCTGATCCATCGCGCCAGCGCCAGTACCCGAGGGGTGACGAGCGATTGGCCGCCAAGGATTTTTAGAATTGGCTTGAGCCGCGTGTGCGCCGATTCCTCGGCCAGCGCCGTGACACATCCCAGAACCTTGCGCGCGCCGAACGGCACTTGCACTCGGCAGCCAACCTCGACTTGTTCGACGAGCGATTCCGGTATCACGTAATCGAACTCCTTGCGGAGCGCGATTTCGAGTGTAACGCGGGCAATCATCGTTCGGTCGCGCAATGTCCAGATTCGCGAGTTGCCTGTCGAGCGAATTGAGGCCGCAGGTAATCGATGTCAGATCAGCCGGCGGTCCATTTGGGTTTCGCTCGTGAGCGGAGAGCTGTAATGTTCCACTGTCGGGAACGGATCATAAAAGTGATGCAGCAACTCCCGCCAAAGTTGATACTCGCTGGATTGTCTGAAGCCGATGGTATGCGCCTCAAGAGTTTTCCAATGCACAAGCAAGATATAGCGTTTTGGCGACTCAAGGCACCGCCGCAGCTCATGGGAAATGTAACCGGGCATCGATGAAATAATCGGTTCCGCTTTTCGAAAAGCGGCTTCGAAGTCTTCGCAAGAGCCTCTGCCTAAGGTCAAATTTGCAACTTCAAGAATCATATATCCTGCTGTTGGCGGAAGACTGACGGCGCAACGTACTCACAATCCTCGGAATGACAAGCCGTCTCCATTGGTCGGCAGGCTGCCCGCTTGCCGGGCGGGAATCCGATGAAAGCGGGTCCTCGGAGGCAGCAATGTCAGCTCGACGGGTCACGTCGTATC
>WNFL01011480.1_pt1 | contig 12595 bp, 14 predicted proteins | sample 5400361 | NCBI WGS metagenome assembly WNFL01 (sample SAMN13153351, study PRJNA577476) | soil metagenome | isolation source: 40 cm soil on Douglas fir-dominated hillslope | place: USA:California | collected 2013-09-17
CGAGCGCCAATGCCTTGGCCGCCGCGACCGCCTGCCCTTCGCGGATGCCCGCCTTCTTCGCCGCGGCATTGGCGCAGGCCACAGTCGGGCGTTGTGTCGAGCCTTCGGAGATCACGAGCGGGTCGCGCGAGATTCCGGCGCGTTCCGCGATCTGCAAAGGCAAAGCGGGCAGCTCGAGCGCGACCCAGAGCATCTCGAACCTCAGCAGAAGGTCAGGACGGTGGACTTCGAAGGCGCGGCGATGTGCAGCGGCACGCGCGCGGGAGCGACCTTGTGATTACGACTCGGATGCAAAAAACCATCGATGCCAATGGGCGCAGCGAGCGGCGGGCCGCGGCGCTTGGGAATGCGGAGTTGGAAGATGGCGTTCGAGCGCGCGACGACGACGCGCAAATGAGCGGGCGTCGAAAGGCATTCGGCGGCGGTGGAGCGAAAGAAGATGGCCATCGATCGCCCTGCTTCGGCAGCCATCTGCAGGCGGCGAAGCCATGCATAGTCCAGTTGCCGCTCAGCCCAAAACAACACCGCACCGCACGCGCCGGACTTGAGCGCCTGCTCCGCGGCCCACATCGCGTCTTCTCGATTGGCGGGACGCACGACGAGGCAGCGATCGACCGGAACGCCCGCTTGCGAAAGCGCGGGTGCGTATGGCACATGCGGCGCATTGATCCAGGCGATGAGGCGATCGCCTTCGGTGGCGCGTGCAAGGGCGCCGGCGAGAAAACCCACTTCGCCGATCCCCACGCCGTCGTGAAGGACTTCCGAGAGCGTTCCCATGGGCCAGCCGCCGCCCGGAAGCTCGCGATCGAGCGCGTCGTGCCCTGTCGGTACCGTGGGATGGACGACATGCTCGAGCTCTCCGCCGCGCCAGACGCCCGGCAGCTGCGTGAGCGCGGCTACGCTCACCTTCACGTAACGCCTCGCGAAAGATTGCGGATCACGCCAACCGCGATGCCTTCGATCGCGAGCGTTTCGCGTGCGAGGTCGAGATGCAGGGTCTTGAAATCGGCATTGGCCGGAATGAGCTCGGCCTTGCTGCCGCGCATCTTCAGGCGCTTCACCGTCACCTCGTCGCCAACGCGCGCGACGACGAGCTGCCCGCTCTTCGCCTCGCCTGTGCGATGCACGACCAGCCAGTCGCCATCGAGGATGCCCTCGTCCTTCATGCTGAGGCCGCGCACCTGCAGGAGGTAATCGGCACGCGGCTTGAACATGGAGGGATCGACGGGATAGCGGCCGAGCATGTTCTCGATCGCGAGCATCGGGCTGCCCGCGGCGACGCGCCCGACAAGCGGCAGGCCAAGCTCCTCACGAATGCGGATGCCGCGCGCGGACCCGGGCGTGAGCTCGATCGCGCCCTTCCTCGCGAGCGCGGCGAGATGCTTGAAGACGCCGTTCGTCGATGCGATCCCGAGCTGCTTCGCGAGCTCCGGGCGCGAAGGCGGCCTGCGGTGCTCGGCGATGTGGCTGCGAATGGTTTCGAGGATCTCGGCCTGGCGCGCGGTGAGGGATTCTTCCATAGGTGACAATATTATCACCTTCGGCCTTTCTGTCAATTCCCCAATGTCCGAAGGCCAATTAAGTGACTCATCACACAAAACCGAAACCAATCCGCGCGCCCTGCTGTCACGAGTGAAACGGCCATCGGAAGGAAGTGCAATGAGAACCGCAGCAACGAGCGCGGCAATCCTGGCGATGCTCTTCACCGCGACAGGCAACGCCGCCGACTGCACGAACATGAACGCGATCGTCGTGCCCACTGCCGAGAAGCAGCTCAACTCCTGCCTCGACGATCTCTCGACGCCCTACCTCATCCTCACCAACCACACGGACGCGAGCGACTGGGGCACGCTGCATTCGCAAACGACGCGCAATCCTTCCGGCGCAGTTCCCGGCATCCAGATCGACGGCTACTTCCACGACACTTCGACCTTCAACGAGACCAACGGCTGGTTCCATGATGCGCAGTTCGTGCTGCGGCTTCCAGACAACTGGAACGGCAAGCTCGTCATTACCGGAGCGCCGGGTATCCGCAAGCAGTTCGCGAACGATTACCTGCTGAGCGACTGGTTCGTCGCTCGCGGCTACGCGTACGCATCGACCGACAAGGGCAACGACGGCATTCTCTTCTACCGTGACGGCGTCGTTCCCGGCGATGCGATCGTCGAATGGAACGACCGCGTGACCGAGCTCACGCTGGCGGCGAAGGAAACGGTGCGGCAGCGCTACGGCCGCGCGCCCAGCTACACGTACATCACCGGCATCTCCAACGGCGGCTATCTCACGCGCTTCGCGCTCGAGAACCATCCCGAGCTCTACGACGGCGGCGTGGATTGGGAAGGCACGCATTGGCGCCCCGATGGTCCCAACCTCTTCACGTTCCTGCCCGCCGCGTTGAAGTACTACCCGAGTTACCGGTTGACCGGAGATCCGATCGCGCACCAGAAGATGATCGACGCGGGATTCGCGCCGGGCTCCGAGATGCTGTGGGAGCACCACTACGCGGTGTACTGGGACCTCACGCAGCGCACCTATCGCGAAGAGATGGACCCCACCTACGACACGAGCATCGAAGCCGGCATTCCCTTCTGCCAGTCGGGGACGCTTTATTGCGACGCCGATTACAACTACGCATCGCGGCCGCAAGCGGTGAAGGACGCTGTGAACAAAGTGTCACTGACCGGCCGGATCGGGAAGCCGATGCTCACATTGCACGGAACGCTGGACGCGCTCCTGCCGATTCGGGTGCAGAGCGACCCGTACGTGCAGCTGATCAAGGACGCGGGACGGTCGCGCCTTCACCGCTACTACGTGATCGAAGGCGGCAACCACGTCGACCAGCTCTACGACGAGTTTCCCGACAAGCTGCGCCCGATCGTCGGCTGCTACCGCGCTGCGTTCCTCGCGCTGGAGAACTGGGTCGAGAACAACGGCAACGTGAAGCCGCCGGCGAGCAAGCTCATTCCGCGGCCGACGTCGGGAGACATCACGAACGAGTGCAGCCTGTAGGCCGGGAACGTTACGAAACCTAAAATATGGTGCTAGGTAATTCTCAGCTTAGGAGATCGCGTATTTGATGGTTCGCAGCGCACGCGTGGTCATTGTCACCTTCGTGCGCGCCACCATTTCACGGCTCCAAGTGAAACAAGAATCTGCCAACCAGCTCCAACCGATGCGCAAATAAAAGCGGCAATTGCGAGCCAGTGGGTGACGGTAAACGGCAAGCTCTCAGGCGGTAACGACAGCACGATTGGAAGTCCGCCCGCGACAATGCCCGTCAAAGCTGAAGCGATCGCTATCTTCAGACCAAGTAGGTCACGATAAGGCGTCCGCCCAAGCCAAAGCTCGCCCTTGAGTGACTCATTTCTTCTACGGCTATTTTCCATTGGCATTGCAACCGCATTTAGTGGAATCGCTACAGCAGGTGACCTGCCCCCCAGCTTAGTACGGGATTCAAAGCTTTCTTGCATTCGATTAGGTCGTCCGCCTTGCGTTTGCACGTCTGATATCGATCAACTGCCACGGCTGCGCCGATGGCCGTCCCGATCACTGCCGCCGCATGACCAAACGCTTGGCCCGTGGGATCGATGAAACTGAGCGGATTCCCGCCGACGTACCCGTAGGTATTGAGTCCGCCCGTCAAGCCGATCGGATCGCTTTGGACGTAACGTCCAAGCCCGGAGTCATAGTCACGGAAATAGTTTTGCAGAAGCCCGGTCTCTACGTCGTAGTACTGCCCCGGGAACCTCAGGTTGTAGGCTTACTTCGATTGCAGCGCGCCCACAACGGCGATGCCCACGCCGATCAAAAGCAGAGCCAGCGGAAGGTGATATATCGCTTTGATGGCTCCATTGAATCGTTTTGACGCGACCATCGCGTCCTTGAACTCCTCTCGTGTCGCCACCTGCGTGACTTTGCGACGCATGAGGTACTGAACCGTTACAAAGTAAACAAACGCTCCAAAGATGACCAAATTCAGACCCACACCCGCAATGGTCGGCTGGGCTGCTTCACGCAGTTCAGCAAGAATGAGTGCGATGGCAAGTAGGGCCAATATTCCGACATATGCGGAGCGGGATGCTAGCCACGCCGAAAACGCCATTAGCGTGATGGCGGCGACAATCGATCCGAAGAATAAGTAGTTCACTATCATGTTGGGCAGTCACATTTTTTTCCAGTTTTCTGCTGTCCGAGGCTCCATTTCTTCTCTCCGAGGTTAAACGTCCCTGACGCTCCACCGCCAGGAGAAACGCCAGCCTCCAAGGTGCCTCTGCTTACTCGGACGCTTACAGGCCCAAATTGAAAATCCAGGCCATGGAAGAAGTTTGTTTCGTCGCCTGCGAGGCACGTCGGCATTTTGCCGATCCTCCCCACTCCGAAAGTACCCCTACCGCTGCTGCTCAGTTGGCCGGAGGCCCCGACCGAGACACCAAATCGGCCCGAGGCGAATGCCTCGTTGTACATATCTCCGTCCTTGCAACACTGCCGGAATGTAACGCCAGCGCCTGCGCCAAATCCCAAACCACGGCCAATAATCGGCACGGCGAACCCTATGCCAAAATCCGTCCGGCCGAAGTCAATCAGCAATCCGGTCGGATCTACATACAGCGTCGGATTGTCTAGCGCATAAGCGTAGGTATTGGTGCCGCCTTCCAGGCCGACGAGATCGCTCTGGATATATCTGCCGACTCGTGAATCGTAGTCGCGGAAATAGTTTTGCAGAAGCCCGGTCTCTACGTCGTAGTACTGCCCCGGGAACCTCAGGTTGTAGGCGAACGCTCCCAGCCCGCTCGGATTCTCATCCGGCGCCGAGTTTCCGAAGGCTTCTGTGTTGTCCCACTTCCACACGAACTGATTGTCGCTTGGGCGCGTGAAGGCAAGCAATCCATCCGCATCGGTCGTCGCCTGGATGTCCTTCGAGCACAGAAGCGTGGTCGAAGCGCCGGAGGGCGCGCACGAGACGCCGGTGTCTCCGTGATAGTGGAAGGTGGTGACCTTGAGGGGCTCCGCGATGCGCTTGGGAAGCCGCCACGTCGAATGCCACTCGGTGGTAATGGTTCTCGTCGCTGAGGTCGTCACGCGTGATGCGCACGTGCCGCTTCCGCTCAGTCCCTCGGTCCTCGCAGTCTCGAGATCCACCACGCCGTTCACGGAAGCTGGGAATCGAACCTTGCCGAATACTTACGAGCCATGTCCTCATCCCTAGGAAGCCCTAGATCCCCTTGAGCATGGGCTGTGCTCAATCGGTGGCTTGCAAAAAAATTCCCAAGTTCAGCTGCGCGCTCATACCACAACACAGCTTCCCGCTCGTTCTTGATGACGCCATCACCCTGTTCGAACCATGTTGCGATCGCGCATGGCGCCATCGAGTCCTTCAGTTCGTATGCTCGTTTGGCGAGATCAATCGCCTTTGGTATATCGCGGGAACCAAACCGACCGGAGTGATACATCGTAGCCAAATGGTATGCAGCAAACCCGAAGCCACCCTTATTCGCCAACTCATAGTAGCGGCGCGCCTGATCCAAGTTCTTGGCTACACCGATACCTTCTTCATAGCATCGTCCAATCTCGAAATAGCCTGGCGCAAAACCAGCGTCGGCGGCTCTCTGCGCCCATCGAAATGCTTCTTCGTTCGACTGCGAGCAACCCCAACCGGTTTGGCAAAAGCGAGTGCAAAAACACATTGCAAATGCTGACCCGCCTTCCGCAGCGGTTTGGAACAACTCATACGAATGTCGCGCTGTATCGGCGTCTGTTTCTCGTTTATCCCGCAAACAGATTTCGACGAGTTGCGGGTCAACGGTCCCCTGTTTGGACGCGTAGACCAGAGTCGGGTCAGTCAACATCAGGCCAGGGGTCATTTTCTGTAGACGTCGTCAAACGAAGGTGGATCGTTGTATGGCCCACATTGTTTTTCGTAAACCATCACTTCCAGTCTAAATGTGCCCCATGCTCCAGCGGCCATAAGCGGGTTCGAGCCGGGCAAGTTGCTGTAGGTCTCAAGGGCCCGGTACATGCGATCAAGCGCCATACGCCACTTCTTGCAATCGGGTGGACAGTCGCCTCCGCCGTATGACGAATCGTTCGCCGCCGCTCCATCGCCGGCAGGCTTCTTCATAGCCTGTCCAGCCCCGATAGCGAGAATCGCTGCGGCGCCGCCCCAACAAGCGGGGCTCGCAGCGCAAGCTGCAACANNCCGCCTCGCCCGTGAGATCGGCAAAGCGAATCGGATTTCCATTCACGTACGCGAATGTATTCAATCCTCCTTTGAGGCCGATCGGATCGGACTCGATGTAGCGTCCGATTCGGGGATCATAGTCACGTTTGTAGTTGTAATGGGTTCCCGTCTCGACGTCGAAGTACTGGCCGGGAAACCGCAGGTTGTAGGCGAACGTCCCCAGCCCGCTCGGATTCTCATCGCGCGCTGAGTTTCCGAAGGATTCGGTGTTGTCCCACTTCCACACGAATTGGTTGTCGCTCGGGCGCGTGATCGCCCGCGGCGTGCCGAGGTGGTCAGCGTGGACGTAGAAGATATCGGTGCTCGAGCCATTCGGCCGGAGCGTCGCAACCGGCAGATCGTCGAGCCACACGGTTTCCTGAATGAGCACACCCGTGCCGTCGTATTCGCCCCAAAGCCTTCCTGCCTCGTCATAAACGAACCGCGTAGCCGAGGTCCCGTTGTCCTTCTTCACTCGCTGGCCGAGCGCATTGATGAGGAAAGTCGCAGTCCCCGCGCTTGTCGGCCGGTTGTTGCCTCCGTAGACCCAGGTTGTCGTGCCATCGGAGGTCATGTTCCCAGCGGCATCGAACGTGTAGCTCTTCGACTGGGCGCCGCTGAGCGTCTGCAATCGATGCGTCCCTGAGAAATACGCGTAGTTCGTCGTGGCGGCGTTGGCCGTGCTTGTCAACCGATCGCCGATGCCGTTGAAGGTGTAGCCCCAGGTGGAGCTACCCTGCGCGGTCGAGGTGAGGCGATCGAGCGCATCAAAGCCGTAGGTCGCCGAGAGTGTGTTATTGGCGAGGTCGGTGATCGACGCGACGCGGCTCTGGTTGTCCCATCCCACCTGGCGATCGAAGTAAGGTTGCGTGCCGCTCGTCGGCAGGTCGCTCGTCACGCGCGTGAGCCGGAAGTCCTTGTCGAACACGCGTGTGTGGGTGTTCGGCACCGACTGCGTGCTGTTCCCCCACTTCCATCCGCCATTGGGTCCGAAGGGCTCGTAGAAGACCGAGTTCAGTACATTCACCCCATCGACCGTGATCGAGACCGGCCGATTGTTCGAGTAGCTGTAAACGACCTGCCGCCCGCTTGCCGTCGTCACCGTCGCGAGCTGGCCCGAGGCGTTGTAGGTATAGCCCATCGACTGAGTGAGCGTTCCGACCGTCTGCGATTTGGAGGCAACGCGCCCCCACAGGTCGTAGGTGAAATTTGTCGTGCCAGCCCGATCTGTGATCGAGCAGAGGCGCCCCACGCCGTTGGTGCAGGTGTCGTAGGCGTAGGTCTGCGTCTCGTCGGGATAGACGATCTGCGTGACGCGATTCAGCTCATCGTAGCTGTACGTCCCCGTGATGCTCCTCGCGTCCGTCTTGGTCGCGACGTTGGATGCTGGATCGAAAGTAAAGGTCGTGGCTCCGATGTCCGGGCTCACCTGGGTCAGCGTCTCGCCGTGGCCGTTCAATGTGTAGGTGGTCGCCAAGCCCGTGGGATCGGTCACCGTCGTGAGGCTTCCCTGCCGGTTGTACTGGTAGCTCGTCGGGTTCGCCGTTCCGTTGAACGGGTCCTTCACCGCCGTGAGACGGTTCAGCGCGTCGAACTCCTGCGTGGTCGTGCGGCCCAGCGGATCGAGGATCGAAGTGAGGTTCTTGTTCGCGTCGAACCCGTTCTGCGTCACCTGTGTTGCCGGCGTCGTACCGCCGACGTCCTGGTAGACGAGGTTCAAGCCGTTGATCACGCGCGAATGCGCGCGCACGAGCGTGTTGCCGGTGTCGTAGGCGGCTTCCGAAACGCGATTGCCCATGTAGTCGAGAACGTACTCGATGCGATTTCCGAGCCCGTCATTGATCTTCCACAGGCGGTGCGCCGCATCATAGGTGTACTGGACGTAGCTCGCGTCGGGCATCGTGACCTTGGTGAGCTGGCCCACGGAGTCGTAATCGTAGCTCGTGACTTCGTAGCCTGCCGCCGCCGTTCCCACCTTGCGAGTCTTCACCCAGCCGCGCGGCCAGTAATCGAGGAGCATCTCCTGCCCGTTCGCATCGACGCTCTTCTTCAAGCGCCCTGCGCCGTCGTACTGCGTGAACTGTGTCGCTTGCCCCTTCGCGTTCGTGATCGAGGAGAGGTCGCCGGCGAGATAGTTTCCGGAGGGATCGTTCGAAGCGTAGTAAGCGAATGTCGTCACGTCGGTGACATCGGTGCGAGGACCGTCGACGTGAGGATCTTACCGAGGTTGTTGTAGGTGTAGCCCGACGTTCGCGCCGCGCCATCCGCGGTGGCCGCAAAGGCCAGCGATCCATCCGCATCGGTCGTCGCCTGGATGTCCTTCGAGCAAAGGAGCGTCGTCGAAGCGCCGGAGGGGGCGCACGAAACGCCCGTGTCTCCGTGATAGTGGAAGGTGGTGATCTTGAGGGGCTCCGCGATGCGCTTGGGAAGGCGCCAAGTCGCATGCCATTCCGTGGTGATGGTCCTCGTGGCGGAGGTCGTCACGCGCGAGGCGCAGGTGCCGGTTCCACTCAGGCCCTCGGTGCGCGCCGTTTCGAGGTTTCGCCCGATCCCGTAGCTGAAGCAGCTGAGGTTCCCCTTGAAGTCCTTGTAGCTCGTCTGGTTGCGGTTGACATCGAAGGTATGCGTCTCGGTCGTCGTGCCTCCGCAGCCGGTGCAGACGCGAGTCGTCCCCGTCACCTGGTTCATGCCCTGGATCGTCGAATAGGTCGAGGTATAGGTTGTCCCCAGCGGATCCACGTACGTGGTCGAGCCGGAGTTATACGTGAAAAGATACTTCTCGTTCCCGCCGGCGTGCTCGGATGAAATGGGCTTCCCGGTGGTCGCGTACTTGTACGTGGCGAAGCGATCGCCGTTCTCGTCGGTGATCCCGGTGAGGGCGTAAGGCAGATTCGCGCCCGACGTATTGGCGCTTTCGTTGTAGATATAGGTTCGCGTCGCGCTGTTCGGGTATTGGACGCTGGTGAGCTTGCCGCCCACGACCGACGTGTCATAGGAGTACAGATACGAGCCGCCCGTTGGATGAATTGAAGCGTTCGGCCCGCGTGATCCTGGGCGCGAATGAGAAAGCCGACGGGTAGCGGGGTCGTGGTTCCTTCGTACACTCCTCCCCCGGGGCTCGATGCCGTGCCATCGCTATAGGAGAAGGTGGTGACTCGCCCCAAGCGATCCGTGACCGAAGTTAGCCGACCCGTGGTCGACGCATAGACTTCGATCTCATCGTTCGCCGCCGTGAGCTGCCAGCCGCCGGCTCCGAGGGAGACCAGCTGCTCGGGCATGTCGCTATCGTTTAGCCACAGCGATCCCGACAGGTGGAAAGTGAGAACCCTGCCGTCGGCGCGATACGCCCAGATCTTGCTGTTCGTGAAGAACAGGAAGCGACTGTACGTGTGCGTCCAGGCGTTCCCCATTTTTGCGGAAGGGCCCGGCAGCACCGAGTTGTACGCGCGCGCGAAGGCGAGGCTTCCGTCCGCCGTGCCGGCGAAATCGACTTCGCTCTGGAACTTGTTTCCGATCGTGATGTTGACGGGATTTGCCGGCCCTTTCCCCTTGCCTTCGTTGCACTTCGGGCAGGTCGGATCCCCCTTGTTCTTCGGGTCATCGTTGGGGTACGTCACGCAATAATTCTTGTTGTCGTAGTACCCGAGGTAAATGGATGGGGGCGAGCCGTACCCATAGACACTCGCGTTGTAGGGTGTGGATCCGCAAATCTGTGGATTGGTGGTCGGTGCGGTGCAGTCATAGACCGTCGGCCCGTTTACATTCGCGACGCACGATGGCCCACTGACACAGGCAGGGGGATTGTGAAGGGCCATCCGCGCCCGGGCTGCATCGGCTGGGGCCGAGTACACCGTGTCCCAAATGGGACACTCGACGGGCTGCACCGCGTGGGCCGAGTGCGGCGTCAGGGCCAAGAACACGATCGCAACCGCAAGTGCGGAGGACGCACCGACGCAACGCCACACGATGCGAGAATTCATCGCGGCAGCTCCTAACGAAACGATGTTTTTGTTTAGACGACGGCTCTCGACGTGAAAAGCCGTTGGTGCGCGGTTTGATTATAACGTTCATTAAATTGTGCGCAAGCGATTTTTCGAGTTAGCTGAGTGTTCGGCTTTGCGTCGGAAAAAAGTTCTCGATGTCTCCACGTGGAGACACGGAACGCTCGATGCGCTCACGAACGAATGCAGCTTATAGTTGAGCTTTGAGGAGACGCCATGCGCTGGCTGCGACAGAACTTCGCCTTCGGCCTTTTCATGCTGGGTCTGCTCATCGCGCGATCGTCGTTCGCGGATCACTACCTGGTTCCCAGCGGTTCGATGGAGAACACGCTTTTCCCCGGCGATCGCGTCGTCGTCGACAAGCGCGCCTACGGCTTGCGCGTGCCTTTCACGCTGATGAGGATCATGCCGGGCGGTGCGCCTGCTCGCGGCGACGTCGTCGTGTTCGACGCGCCCGACGACGGCACACGCCTCATCAAGCGCATCGTCGCGGTGGGCGGAGACCTGCTCGAGGTCCAACACGGTCGTGCCCTGATCAACGGCATACCCGCCGACAGAAACGCCGCGATTGACCTGCGTATGGGTGGCGGCCCGGACGTTGCGTCGGTTCGTGTGCCAGAAGGTCACGTCTTCGTCATGGGAGATTTTCGCGGCAACAGCCGCGACAGCCGCTTCTTCGGCTTCGTGCGCGAGGACCGGATTTACGCGAAGGCTGCGCGTGTCTATTACCGAACCGGCCAGGGGTTTGTCTGGTTGCCGCTGTGACGTCCACCATGAGCAATCCGGTCTCATCGAAGGAAGCCGTCGACAGTTACTCCAACGATCCCAACCTGGCCGACTTGCATCCGCATCGGATCAACGGCACCAGCGAATATGTCTGGCACCTGTTCGACCGACTCGACGACCTTCGTCCATTGTTGAAGTGACCAGAACGGAAGGAACCACCGATGCCGCTGCTTCACATCTCACTGCGAGCCGGAAAGCCGGAAGCCTACCGGCAGGCGATCTTCGACAGCCTTTACCGCGCGATGCGCGAAACGCTGAACGTGCCCGAAGACGACCAGTTCATGACGATCAGCGAGCATGACGCAGCGAACTTCCGCTACGGCGCTGCCTTTGGCGTCGCCCGGAGCGACGATCTCGTGTACATCCAGATCACCCTGTTCGACACCCGCACCGTGGAACAGAAGAAAGCGTTGTTCCGGCGGATCGCCGAACTGCTCCACGAAAGCCCCGGCATACGGCCGGAGGACGTGTTCGTGAACGTTCTCGCCGCCGCGAAGGAGAATTGGTCCGTCGGCAACGGCCTCGCGCAATTTGCGTGAGGCCATCAGAGCAGGAACGGGATCAATGCCGCTACCTCGGTGCGATAGCGAGCGTAGTCCTCGCCGAACGTTTCGCCCAGCCAGCGCTCCTCGATCCGAAGCTTCCTCCATAGCGCCGCGAATACGATCAGGACTGCGAGAAGACCGCGCCACTCCCCACGGGCGATGGCGGTCCCGGTGACCGCGATCAGCGCTCCGGTGTAGATCGGGTGGCGAACGATGCGATAAGGCCCGCGGCGGACCAGCTCGTGGTCGCGCTTGATCGTCACTGTGGCGCTCCAGTTGCGGCCGAGGAAGATTCTCGCCCACACCATGAAGACCAACCCCGCCAGGAGCACGACAGCGCCAATCCAGAACGTCGCAGGGCCTGCCGGGAGCATTCGGGCCGTCAGGAATTCTCCCGGCAGTGTCGGCGGCATCAGCAACAGGACCGCGACGATCAATGGGATCGCATGGCTCGCGCGAGTCGGCAAGGTCTCGTTGCGCACCGAGTCCTTGGCCTTGGCAGCCGATAGCGCCCAATAGAGCGCCCACGCGATCCAAAGCGCGGGAATCAGAAACGAGTAGGAAGTGGTCATGGAGCGCTCGAGCCTCAATGTACCATTGCCCCCTTCGGCGAAATCGGGAGCATTTCATTCAATGATCGATGCCGTTCGCATGGACCGCCTTTCACTGCGCTTTGCGGATGCGCGCGTGGAGGCATCGTTCGCCGAGGAGCAAGCGCGAAAGTCGCTGCGGCCGGTGCGCGTTGCATTGGTCACGATAATCGTCGGTTCGATGCTCATTGCATTGGCATTCCGCTTCCTCCTCCAATTGCTCCCGGCGGGACCGCGCATGCCATGGATCGTGCTGTCCGGCGCTGGAATCGGCGCTGCCTTCTATGCCTTGAGCCGTTCGGGGTTCTTCTTGCGCCGGCAACAGTGGATGATGGTTGCCCTGGCGTGTCTTCTGTCAGCGGGCTTGACACTCGGCAGCACGCAGGCCTCGCTGGACCTGGTGGTCTCTCGCGGTTACCTGTTCATGGTGATCCACACCTTCACGGTCTACAGCGT
>WNFL01396470.1_pt1 | contig 12591 bp, 11 predicted proteins | sample 5400361 | NCBI WGS metagenome assembly WNFL01 (sample SAMN13153351, study PRJNA577476) | soil metagenome | isolation source: 40 cm soil on Douglas fir-dominated hillslope | place: USA:California | collected 2013-09-17
TGGCGTCGGTATTGCCAATGCATTTGTTGGTGAGTGGAAGACTCTGGGCGGTACTGTTCTCGGACATAGTAGCGAACCTGGCAAGACCACCACATATGTCTCATTGCTTACGCAGATTGCCACGCAACATCCTGATGTTATCTACTTCGGTGGCCTCGATTCCACCGGTGGAATCCTGATTCGTAAGCAGATGAATCAGGTTCCTGGACTGCAAAATATCCCGCTTGGTGGCGGTGATGGTCTTGTTACTCCCACATTTGCTTCTACCATTGGAACAGGCGGTGCTACCACTTATGGTACAGTAGCAGTTGTAGATACGTCCAAGAATCCCGCGGCTGTAACCTTTAACTCGCAGTTCAAGGCCGCGTTCACTGACCCGGAGAACGTTTACAGCGCGGCTGCGTATGACTGTGCCAATATCCTGATCCAGGGTATCAAGACGGCGCTTGCAGGTGGTGCGCATACGCCAAAAGACGCTAGCGACCTGACTGGTGCCAAGACCTTCCGCCAGGCTGTGATCAATGCCATCCAGAACATTAACTACACTGGAGTCACAGGTCACCAGAGCTTTGACACCAATGGAGATACAACCAATAAAGTCATCACCATCTACAAGCTTGGTTTGAACACCACATCGAACAAGCCTGACTGGCTTTTCGAATCATCGGTGACGGTGCAGTAATCGTAACTGTTAGCTCTAACAGTGCTTTATATTGCGCAAGTGATTTGAAGTCTTGTCTGGCTTAGGATAGAGCCGGGGAGTAGTCGGCAGATTGGAATCTGATAGGCTACTCCCTACTTGCTATCTGAAAATTTGATGTTGTATAAAGCTTGTATATTTCACAGGAAGGTGGGAATCCAGGCATGACACTGTTTTTGCAGGAACTGGTCATAGGAATTACCACTGGGGCAATCTATGCGCTGATTGCGCTGGGTTACACAATGGTCTATGGTATCATAGAACTGATTAACTTTGCCCATGGCGATATCTTCATGATTGGCACCTTCATATGTATCACTGTTTTTGATCTGCTTGGGGTTACTGGTGCTTCGCACCCTGGTGGTTTTACCCTGGTTGGAATGCTGCTCTTAGCTCTGGTTGCTGCCATGCTGGTATGTGCTGTGTTGGGAGTGGTGATTGAAAGGGTTGCATATCGTCCACTACGCAATGCTCCGCGTCTTGCCCCACTGATCTCGGCTATTGGTGTTTCCTTGATCCTGGAGGATGTTGGAAAACTCTGGAAAGGTATAACCATCGTCTCGTTTCCACAAATTTTTTTCCCCCAGGTTACCTATTACATTGGGCCAGTTAGTTTTGGCGCCGTCGATATCCTGGTGCTTGCCGTTGCTATTATCTTGATGGTAGGTCTTCAGTGGATGGTTAACAGCACCGGCACTGGACGTGCGATGCGCGCAGTGGCACAGGACAGAGAGGCTGCCGCGCTGATGGGCGTAAATGTTGACCGAATCATTGCCACAACCTTCTTTATTGGGGCAGCGCTGGCAGGAGCAGCAGGATTGATCTGGGGATTGAAATACGGTAATACGAACTTCACGATCGGTTTTGGACTCGGCCTGATAGCATTTACGGCTGCAGTGCTCGGGGGTATAGGTAACCTGGCAGGCGCTATGCTTGGTGGTATAGTGATCGGTGTCGTCGAGGCGCTGTCAACACTCATTCCGGATTCTAATGTAACAGGCGGTTTTGGTTTGCCACATGGTGGGGCACCATGGCATGAGGCCATTATATTCCTTATTCTCATTCTGATTCTGGTATTCCGACCCTCTGGTATCCTCGGTCAGCAAGTACCTGAGAAAGTTTGATGGAGACCAAAATGCTCGGGTTCTGGAATTATTTTCTGCCGGAAGCGAGGTGATGCGAACGTGTCTACACCAGTAAGCGTTAGTACGCTTTTTCCAGCACGCGATACACGTGTGCTGTTGCTCAAATGGGTTGTAGGATTGCTCGTACCAGTACTTGTATTTACATTTGTCTGGAGCGGCGAGCAAATCGTCAATAACGCGTTGTTAGGTCTATTCAATCTAGCGAATACACCCTATGATATTTCAACACTGATTCAGATAGCGGTTTTTATCGTTATCTTCTATGCAACCGTAATGGCGTTGGTCGGCTATCTCTCTGCGGCTGATAGCGGCCATCGCAGCGTGGTTGATGTTTGGAGCGACATAGTAGTATTTGCCGTAGTCCCACTGGTGTTAGTGATACTTTTAAGCCTGGTTATTGGCCTGGCTGTCTGCGCCGTTGTCTGGCCCATCTATTTCTATATACGCGGTCGCGTGCGCAAACGACGCAACTATGCCCCGCCTGCTCCAATAGAGATTCTCAAGCCTCTCGACGTGAGCGAGCGTATCATCCTGATGGGGCGTGCAACGGCAGCTGGTTTTTGGTTCGGGGCAGCGTTCGGGGTTATCTGGTTAATCGTGGATGTCATCTTTTTCTTTGCAGGCTCGTTGCCGACCTCGCTCTTGATCCTGGCAGTTGTTCGCGTATTCGTCTTTGCAGTTGCTGGCTATTTCCTGGGTCGTCTCGGAGGTATATTAGCCTTGCGCAGATCTCTTGCTACAAAAGGCAATGGTAGTCCGATTGGTAATGGTAACTCGAGTACAAATGGCTCTGCCAGGCAAGTCTCCAAAAGACGCCAGCTCGAGGCGCTTTCCACCACCCGTGCCCGCGAGGAAGCGAAAGACCTGGTGCCTAATGATTTACCCCTACGTAGTACCGGAGCGCAACGTTTTTATATACTCCTTCTGCTTGCTTTTTTGCTATTCTATCCTGTGCTTGATCCATTCTTATTTGGCTCTGGTACAGCTGGTAGGTTATCCGGCTACGGAGACGCAGGTCGCTATATTATTCTGGCACTTGGCCTCAACATAGTCGTCGGTTTTGCCGGTCTCCTTGATCTGGGTTATGTCGCTTTCTTTGCTATTGGGGCTTATTCCTGGGGTATAATCGGTTCAACACAACTCACCCAAATAATACCTGGCTACACGGCAAATCTCCAGTTTATATCCTGGCTGTTCTGGCCGATGCTGCTAGGAGCCGCATTAATAGCTGCACTTTTTGGCGTGCTGCTTGGTGCGCCTACTCTACGCTTGCGAGGTGATTACCTGGCGATTGTGACGCTAGGTTTTGGAGAGATTGTACCGATTGTCTTTCTGGAAATGGATAAATATACGAATGGAACCAACGGCATCGTTGGTGTTCAATCGCCATCATTTCCTGGAACGAGCTGGTCTGTCATCACACCTATACCCTACTTTTACCTGATTCTGGCGCTGATTGCGCTAACGATCTTTGCCAACATTCGCCTGCGCGATTCCCGCTTAGGTCGTGCCTGGGTGGCCATTCGCGAGGATGAAGTGGCTGCTGCTTCATCGGGGATAAATCTTGTTAGCACCAAACTCTTCGCTTTTGGCATGGGTGCCTTTTTCTCCGGTATCGCAGGTGCCTATCAAGCAGCTAAGCTCGGCGGCGTCTCCCCAGACAACTTTAGCTTCGGCGATTCGGTGGTCTTCCTTTCCATGGTGGTTATTGGGGGCATAGGCAGCATTCCTGGTGTTATCGTGGGAGCGCTTGCTGTCTACGCCATTAACCAGCTTATTCTTGCACAGCTTGATACCCTTGCCTCTGATCCGACCACCCCACTCTTTGCTATTCACAATGCCATTGCCCAGGTTATTCCGGGGTTCACCTTCGGCAATATTCGCAACCTGATTTTTGGTATCATCCTGGTTTGTATTATGATCTTCCGACCTGCGGGTCTCATTCCAAGTGCGCGCAGACGACGCGAACTAAGCAGGGTTACTGATGAACCAGTAGAAATAGGTTCACTGGATGCGCCGCCGGGAGCGCCAGGCTTTGAGTCTGAGGTGCGTGTTGAATAGCAGCGAGCAGGAGTTGTACTATGGCCACTGAAGAACAGTTCGAAAAGCATAGTGGTACACCTATGCTGGAATTGAGTAAAGTCAGCAAGCGCTTTGGAGGGCTTGCTGCGGTCCAGGATGTCGATTTACAGGTCTGGCAAAGAGAGATCGTTAGTGTTATTGGCCCCAATGGTGCTGGAAAGACTACCGTTTTTAATCTGATTACCGCTATCTACCGTCCAACTTCTGGGGATATTCGCCTTGCTGGTCAATCATTGGTGGGGCTAAGCCCTGATAGAGTGGTCAGGCATGGCATTACTCGTACGTTTCAGAATATTCGTCTCTTCAATAATATGACAGTACTGGAAAATGTACTTGTTGGTGAGCATACTCAACTGAAATCGGGTATTTTGGGTTCGCTCTTTCGTCCTCCAAGTGTCTTGCGTGAGGAGGACGAGGCACGCAAAAAAGCTGTTGAGTTACTGAGCTTCTTTGGGACTGAACTGGTGGAACGACAAGAAGAGTACGTGATTAACCTCTCCTATGCGCAGCGCAGGCGCGTCGAAATAGCACGTGCCCTGGCTGCCAGACCCAAATTGCTCTTACTGGATGAACCGACTGCTGGTATGAATGAGGTGGAGACGCTGGATGCAGTAAAATACATACGCCGTTTACGTGATGAGTTAAATCTGACTATTCTGTTAATCGAACATAAACTGGCGGTGACGATGGGCATTTCGGACCGTATTTCCGTGCTTGACTACGGTCGTAAAATTGCAGAGGGTTTACCCGAAGATGTGCGCAAAGATGAAAAGGTCATTGCCGCCTATCTGGGTAGACCCACGAAGACCCAACAAAAAGAGGCGACGGATGATGCTCCTTATGTTTAGGTTCATAGCGTTCTTGGTGCTCTTTGTTGCCTCTTTAGAAAGAGTATAGAGGCTGACAGCACAGGAGGGTAATCACTCGATGTCAAGTGCAGATATTTCTCCCACTACTTCTGACAAGAACGTAACAGGGCCGACAGGTTCTGCAATGTTACGACTGAATGATGTAGATACATTTTATGGTCCCAGCCAGGTGCTACGTAACGTTTCGCTCGAGGTGAACAAGGGTGAGATTGTGTGCTTGCTAGGAGCAAATGCAGCTGGCAAAACGACGACCATGAAAACGATTTTTGGTCTGGTACACCCGCGCCGTGGCACAATAGAGTTCGAGGAGCAGCGCATTGACCGCAAACTTCCAGGCGATATCGTGCGTGCTGGTATGGCACTGGTACCTGAGGCTCGCCGCATCTTCCCGCGTATGACTGTACTGGAAAACCTGGAAATGGGTGCCTTTATCCGTAATAACCGGGTCGAGGTGAAGGCAGATATAGACTATGTTTGCCAGATTTTCCCACGAATCAAGGAACGCCTGAAGCAAATTGCGGGTACTATGTCAGGTGGTGAGCAGCAGATGCTGGCAATGGGCCGTGCCTTGATGTCTCGCCCACATATGATTTGTATGGATGAGCCATCGATGGGTCTCTCCCCCATTCTGGTTGAGACTGTATTTAACACCATTGTGCGTATTCGTGACGAAGGCAAGACCATCTTTCTCGTAGAGCAGAATGCTTCAATGGCACTCAGTCTGGCTGATAGAGGCTATGTCTTGCAAACCGGTCAAATTGTCCTCAGCGATACGGCAGCCAACTTGTTGACGAATGATCTTGTACGGCAGGCTTATCTGGGTGGGGCCTAGAAAACGAAAACAGTAAGAAGGATCCAACAAAAGGGGTTCTACCGGATGAAATTTATGTTGTGGCATGGTCACATAATGGTAAATGGATTACCGCTGTGACCCAGGAATACTGTGGGGACGAGTGTGGAGTTGTACTGGTGTGGGATGCAGCCACAGGACAGCACATCCGGTTTTACCCTACACCTCCTATGTTTACTCTGGCATGGTCCCCTGACGACAGGTACTTTGCCACATGTACTGGTTACTCATCGGTACAGATAGAGCAGGCCCTGTAATACCTATGCTGCCTATTTTGCATCTAAGCGCCGATGTAGCCCTTCAATACGCTGAATAACCTCCGCGAGCGTGGTCACACCCAACTCTTCCATATCTTCACGCAGAGTCTCCAACCGCTCCAGCAATTCCATCTCATCATATTCATCCAGTTCATCATTGGCATCGTCCGAAAAATCCTTATCTTTTGGATTTTGGCTCATTTCTGCATTACCTCCATCTCCTTGTGGTTCTCAGCTGTGATACCATTCATATTGTATACGTATTTATGGTGTTCGAAATGCCTGATTCATATGCTAAAACAAAAAGGATGTGTCTGGATCTTCGTAGCTCCAACCTGCCTGCGAATCATTTCCAGTATCAACAATGGTTGGTGCGCCCTGGAGCTTCCCTTGATTATCAATAGAGACCGTGTAGAGGCCATTCCCGGAACTTAAACGCTTTCCCTGCCATGTCAATCGATTGCGAGTGAGGAAGAGAAAATGACGGCCATCTGCTGCCCAGGGACTATTCGAAGCGGGCTGTAATAAGGCATTAATACCGGGAGATGCAGTTGATGAAGCTCCTGGCTCCGAAGTTACACTGGAATCGCTCAGCAATAATTGCTGACTCGTATGGTCCATCTTTGCAAGCTCCAATGTATGTAAACCATCGAGCAGCAAAAACTGACTGTCCAGAGACCAATAAGGCAGACTTCCCACTTCGCCTGAGATCGTAAATGAAGAGTTGTTGTTAATATTAAGAACGGTATAGGTAGATCCTGAGCTGTACAGGATTGAGTTTCCATCCGGTGACCAGGCAAATTGAGTACAACTACATGTCGCCAGTGTGGAAATATGGCCATCACTTCCACGCAGCGTCAGTTGCACGGGTAATGCCCTTGAACTGAATGATTCAGATTGCGAAACGGGTGCTGCAACAGCATACAACATAGCGGGATTGTGGTGAGCCGGCTGTTGCAGCACCCTTTCCAGGCTGGCCGGAAATGGGTGACCGGATAATCCGCCTGGAATGACATACTGTAAATTGGTTCCCGCTAATGTAGTTGTAAAAACCCCCTGCCCAGCGTTTCCTATAGCCATATTGCTAGATGATAATGAAGGAATTGAGAACGTGGAGGGGAGGGATTTGCGTGCGATACCTGCCGGTTGATCATTTTGAGAAACCCACCACGATACTTCAAGCGGGTTTTGTACATTCGTCAGGGGTTCTTCGCGATAGAGCAGACGGTTGCCTCCTGGATTCCACCAGGCATTACTGTGTGAAGTATCGGAACTTGCGAAAATGATGGGGACAGGGCTGCCTCCATCGATGCCAACTGTATTAAGTGAGGACGGCAGATCTCCAGACACTCCTGTAATTGGATTGGTAGGGATGTTTTTGCCCGCGGCGCTCTTAGAGAAGTTACTATCGAGAGTGCGAAATACAAAGATATGATGGTCGGGTGACCATGCATACCCAATAACCGGATCCGAGCCAGAAACTGCCTCGAATGCATTCGCTCCATCCGGGTCAATTGTCCACAGGTGCCCGTCGCGTACAAATGCTATTTCATTAGCACCTACGTGTCCCGGGCTGCACGAGGCAAAACCGGGCAGCAAGAGCAGTAAAAGTAGTAGAATATGTCGCCGTCTCATGGGGGCAGTATAGTCCTGTGTGGGGGATGAGTCAAGGTTAGCGCTTTTTTACCTTCATTGCTATTGACTATGCATCTACTATCCAATATGCTGCAGTGTAAGCCCATACAAGTTATGTACCAGGAACAGGCTATGAGCCAGAATGAGCGATTTCACCTGCCGCAATTAGAGATGAGAGCAGAACTGCGATGGAGCCGATATTTCATTGATAGTGTGCTAGCAATTGCCGGAGCGCTGGTAGTAACCAGTATCATCTACTTTTTTCATCTCTACCCGCGCATCCCCAATATTTCCCTTCTCTATATACTGGTTGTGCTGGCCCTTGCCAGTACCCGCGATCTCTATGCTGCTATTCTTACATCTATCATAGCCTTCCTTACCTTCGATTTTTTCCTGGTCCCACCATACTATACCTTCAGCATCTCCAAGGTTGATGAGTGGCTGGCATTATTTATCTTCCTGGTGACTGCGATCATTACGGGACAACTGGCATCCGCGCTGCGTCAACGCGCGGAACAAGCAAGGCGCCGCGAGAACGAAACAAGAATTCTTTATGAGCTTGTGCGCGATACTAACCGGGAAGAGAATCTGGATAAGCAGCTAAACATCATAGCGCGTGCGATAGTCAATGTTTTTTCTTCCTGGGGAGTACGTGACTGTGCTATTTTCCTTCCCGACTCTGGAGGGAAACTGGTTCTGCAAGGCAGCGCACGGCAACCAATGGATCAGGTGAAGCTATTGCCCGATGAGGAAGCTACAGCAGCATGGGTAATGGCGCAATCGCAAACTGTCGAACTGCATGATGTCGCACTTGCCCCTCCCCAGTCTAGCGGTTATGCGCCGCGCGCGATCGTACGAAGTACTGGAAAGGAGCAATCGGCCCGGCGCTATATTCGAATGATACCTCTAAAGGTGGGACAGAAAGTGGTTGGGGTTCTTCGGCTATCGATAGAAGACGATCCACGCTTATTTGCTGTAGAAAGAAGCCTGGGGGTAGAACAGGAGAATTTAAACCCGGGTACCACATTTTTCTGGACGTTTGTCGATCAGGCCGCCTCTATGATTGAGCGTGCCCGTCTGAGACGTGAAAACCTGCGAGTCGAGGTATTACAGCGCACTGATGAGCTACGTGCCGCATTGCTCTCTTCTGTCTCCCATGACCTGCGTACCCCTCTGGCATCAATTAAGGCGGCTGCGAGCAGTCTATTGCAAAAGGATGTACAATGGGACGAGGAAGCACGCTCGGGCTTTGCCTTAGCTATCGAACGCGAAGCTGACCGGCTTAATCGGCTGGTTGAGAATTTACTAGATATGTCGCGCATCGAAGGCGGTGCGCTCAAGCCTGAAAAAGAGTGGTATCCTATAGATGAATTGATTCATGATGTGCTGGGGCGTTTGCAACCAGAGTTGCAAGGACGAGAGGTAACTTTGGATTTGCCAGATGATTTGCCTCCGGTAGAACTGGACTACATGGAAATTGACCAGGTTTTAACTAATCTGATAGAGAATGCTGCGCACTATACACCACCTGAATCGCCAATCGAGATAAGCGCGCGCGTCGAAGGTGATGAAATAGTGGTTAGTGTGGCGGACCGTGGTCCGGGGATTCCTCCAGATGACCTGACGCGTATCTTTGATAAGTTCTACCGCGTAAAGAATATACAAACGAAATTGCCCTCCGCACCGGGGTCTGGATTGGGTCTGGCTGTGAGCCGGGGAATGGTGGAGGCTCATGGCGGACGCATCTGGGCAGAAAATCGCCCAGGCGGTGGAGCCATCTTTCGTTTTACGTTGCCAGTAGAAGAAACTGAGGGGGTAATGTTACATGAGTAAAACAGGGGCACGTATCCTGGTTGTTGATGATGAGATAGAGATTATGCGCGCGTTGCAGCGCAGCCTGACAGCTCATGGATTTTAGATATTCACCGCTGGAAGTGGAGAGGAGGCTCTGGATGCCATATTACAGCATCGTCCTGATCTCATGGTACTTGACCTGGGGCTGCCGGGTATGAGTGGCCTGGAAGTCTGCAGGCGAGTGCGTGCACAGTCCAATTTACCCATCATTGTGCTTTCGGTAAAAGATACCGAACGTGATAAAGTGCTGGCACTCGATCTAGGTGCCGATGATTACGTAGCCAAGCCCTTTAGCATGAATGAAGTGCTTGCGCGCATTCGTGTGGCCTTACGCCATGCCGCTCAAGTTGAGTCTGGGACGGAGCCAATCTTTACGGCAGGACCACTGAGAGTGGATTTTGCACAACGGCTCGTGCAGGTCAACGGGCAGGAGGTCAGGCTAACCCCGACCGAATATGATTTGCTCAAAGCTCTCATCAAAAATAGCGGCAAAATTATGACGCGCCAGATGTTGCTTTCCCAGGTATGGGGCACTGGCTACGGTGCCGAATCCCATTATCTTCATGTCTACATTGGACAGTTGCGTCGTAAAATTGAGCCTGATCCCACCCATCCTCGATTTATCCTCACCATATCTGGCGTTGGTTATCGCTTCAATGCCGACGAAGAAATTGAGTCTGCTAAATATTGAGCAAATTTTTAGCTCTCTCAAAATTCTTCTTAGCGTATATTGACCTGCTTTTGACTAGACTATAGACGTGTGTAAAGAGTTTATTCTTTGCCTCCACGAGAAATTGTCCCGGTTATCTGGAGGTCATAGTGATGGCAACACGTTTACTACTTCCTTTTACGCATGGTGTAAATATCCTTGCAATTGAGCAGGCTATACTGCTGGCGAAAAGCCTGGATGCGACTCTCATTCCTCTGGCGGTTATTCATGTGCCCCAGGAACGACGTGCAAAGGGAGCTCGCCTCGAACATATCCAGCAATCAAAAGATTTCCTGGAGGCCGTAAAGTATAAGGCTGCGAGATATGATGTACCTGTTGAACGCTTCGAGGTTTTTACCTCTGATAATGTACACAGTATCAACATTGTTGCCAGGGAACAGATGTGTGAGGGCATCTTGCTCTTTCTGCGAGGCAAGAATAGTGTGCTCCTTCAAGAGGACGAGATTAAGCGTCTTTTGAAGACCGCGGTTAGCAAGCTCTTTGTTTTGCACATGCAGTCTACCAACAATAAAGGTTCCGCGCAAACATTTCGTGAGCGTCTCGCTAACTGGCTGTTTCGAAGAGGCCGAAGCCAGCAACTGGAGCTACTCGAGGTGCAGGACAACACTGAAGAGGAGATAATGCCTTCCCTTGAAGTAGGAAGCCTGAATTGAAATGAGGCAGGACTTACCTGCCTCATTTTTATTACAATCCGGCTGCTTGTTGATATGCAGCCACCCGCATTCCGATTCTGCTACATTCCATTGAGTAATTTTTGAGCATTTTGTTCCACCTTGCATATATCTTCTTGAGCAAAGAGGGGTTACCGTATTTACAGAACTGCTGGTTGAGTATACCGAACTTTTCTTTCTGCATTCCATCAAAGAGGAAGCATGGCTATGAATGTAGTTGAACATTTACCCGCAATCGAAGAAAGAAAAACACCAACGTGGAGAAGTTTCCTGTATGATACCTTTTTGGCCATAGCGGGAGCGATGCTGATTACTGCTATCATCTTCTTTCTTCACCTCTATCCGCGCATTCCGAACATTTCGTTTGCCTACCTGCTGGTTGTGTTGGCCCTGGCGAGTACACGGGGACTGTATGCGTCGATCCTGACCTCTGTGACGGCCTTTCTCTCGTTCGATTACTACCTCGTGCCGCCAATTTACACCTTCACCATACAACGGGTAGATGAATGGCTGGCCCTGTTTTTCTTCCTGGCTGTTGCCATCATCACCGCAAAGTTCGCGACGGCCCTGAGGGAACAGGTGGAAGAGGCACGCCGCCACGAGCGTGAGACCCGCATCCTATTTGACCTGGTGCGTGTAACCAATCGAGAGGACGACCTGTCACGAGAACTGAGCGTTGTTGCTCGTGCTTTTGTTGACGTGTTTTCCGCGTGGGGAGTTAGTGCATGCTCTATTCTTCTGCCGGATGAACGCGGAGCGCTTGCTGTACGTGCAAGTGCCAACGGACTCCCGGTGATCAAGCCAGAAAAACGCTCGCCCGACGAGGAAGCGACATGCGCATGGGTGCTGGCTCACGGCCAGTCTGTAAAACTGCATGAGATGCCTGCAGCCCTGCAAAAATCTGCTTATACCCTGCGAATTCCCGTACCAGGCATTGCCGCACTAAATGGTGCCCGGCGCTCTATCCACCTGCTTCCACTCAAAGCAGGACAAAAAGGCCTGGGAGTACTCCGTCTGCTGGTTGAGGGAAACCCGGACTGGCTTTCCACTGACGCGCATCTGGACATCGAAAAGGCACGTGTGAACTCGCGGACCGCTTTCTTCTGGACCTTCCTGGACCAGGCTGCAACCATGATCGAACAGGCGGATTTGCGCCAGGAAAGTATGCAGGTCGAGATCCTGAGACGAACGGATGCCCTGCGCACAGCCCTTCTTTCATCCGTATCGCATGCCCTGCGCACACCGCTGGCCTCAATTAAGGCGGCAGCCAGCAGTCTCTTGCAGGAAGATATGCAGTGGGATGAGGAGACGCGCCGCAGCTTTGCCGGTACAATTGAACGCGAAGCAGACCGCCTCAATCGGCTGGTCGAGAACCTGCTGGATATGTCACGCATCGAAGGGGGTGCGCTCAAACCTGAGAAAGAGTGGTATGCGATCACTGCTTTGGTACAGGATGTAGTGGGGCGCCTGCAGCCACTTTTACAGGGAAGGGAGATACGGACCTTTCTGCCATCTGATTTGCCACCAGTACAGGTAGATTACCTGTACATTGACCAGGTCCTGACCAACCTCCTGGAGAATGTAACGCGCTATACACCAGCCGGGTCGCCGATTGACGTCAGTGCGGAAGTGAAGAATAAACAGATGCTTATCAGCGTTGCCGATCGTGGCCCCGGCATTCCTGCCGGGGAGCGAGAGCGCATATTTGACAAGTTCTACCGTGTACTCACTGCCCAGCGCGACACGAGGGGATCAGGATTAGGCCTTGCCGTCTGTCGCGGGCTTGTCGAAGCTCATG
>WNFL01450128.1_pt1 | contig 12588 bp, 10 predicted proteins | sample 5400361 | NCBI WGS metagenome assembly WNFL01 (sample SAMN13153351, study PRJNA577476) | soil metagenome | isolation source: 40 cm soil on Douglas fir-dominated hillslope | place: USA:California | collected 2013-09-17
CGAGGTCATAGACGATCGGCGCGAGCGCCGACGCCGCGAACCGGTTGTGCGCGTTGAGTGCGCTCGTTGCCACTGCGCCCAGGGCGAGGAACATCGGGGCCAGGAGCATCAGCCGGGTCAGCTCGATGGTGCGCTGGAGCTCCTCCCCCGTGAAGCCGGGCGTGATCAGCGGCATCAGGACGGGCGCCGCAAGCCAGGCGATCGCGGCGAGGACTACGAGCCCAACGGTCATCAGGCTCGCGATGGTCGAGACGAGGTGCCACGCACGGCTGGTTCGGCCGGTGCCGAGCTCCCCGGCAACCATCGGCACGAGGGCGGCGGCCACGGTGCCCGCGGCGACGAGCTGGAAGATCAGGTCGGGGATCCGGAACGCCGCGAAGAACACGTCCGCGCCGGTGCCCAGCGTGCTGCCGATCACGACGACGCGCACGTAGCCGAGGATGCGCGCGACCAGGTATGCGCCCGAGACGATGAGGCCCGCCCTGGCGAGTGCGAGGCCGGCGCTCCCCGACATCGCGGCGCGCGGCTCGGTCAGGTCCGGCTCGGGGGAGCCCGGCTCGGTCAAGCCCGACCCGTCTCAGGCTGGCGCCTGGCGCGCGGGTGGGCGCTCGAGTACGCGGCGCGGAGCCGGGCCGCTGACACATGCGTGTAGACCTGGGTGGTGGCGAGGCTCTCATGCCCGAGCAGCTCCTGGACCACCCGGAGGTCCGCGCCGCCGTCGAGCAGGTGCGTGGCGAAGGAGTGGCGCAGGGTATGGGGCGAGACGCCCTCAGGCAGGCCGGCGCGCCGGCACAGCCGGTCGATGCGGTAGCGCAGGCCGCGCACCCCGATCGGCGCGCCCTCGTGGTTCAGGAAGATCGCATCCGACTGGCGCGGCGCGATGCCAGGCCTGCGCCGTGCCTCGAGCTCCGACCGGGCCGTCTCGAGGTAGGCCTCGAGCGAGGCGATCGCCGGTCGGCCGAGCAGCCCGATGCGCTCCTTGCGGCCCTTGCCCAGCACCCGGATCTCACCGCGACGCAGGTCGATCGAGGAGAGCTCCGCGGCGGCCAGCTCGCTGATCCGAAGGCCCGCCGCGTAGGCCACCTCCACGATCGCCCGATCGCGCACGGCAAGCGCGACGCCGAGCACCGAACCCCGCCGGCCCGGCGCGGTCGCCGCGACCTCGTCGGCATCGATGACCTCGAGGAGTCGTTCGATCTGGTCGACCTCGAGGACGCGCGGGAGGCGCCGCGGAAGGCGCGGCGCGGCGATGGAGCCCCACGGATCTCCGGCCGCGATGCCGGCCCGCGCGGCATAGCGATGGAACGATCGGATCGCGGCGAGGCGCTGGCTGACCGAGCTGCGCGCGCCCGAACCGACCAGGCGCGCCAGGTATGCGCGCAGGTCCGCCCTGCCCGGCGTCCGCCAATCGACGCCGCGCTCCGCAAGCCAGTCGAGATAGGTGCCCACCGCCGTCGTGTACGAGCGCAGCGTGTGCTCGGAGGCGTCCTTCGCCCGCAGGCTCAGGAGGAAGCCATCGAGCGGTCCCGAAGCCGGCGGGGAGGCCGAACCGGGCATGCCGGCTCGAGTGCCCGCCGCCGTGCCCACGTCGGGTGCTAGCCCGGCCGCGCCGCCCCCCGGCGCGGGCCCCGCCTGGTCGTCGCCCGCCCGTGCCAGTGCCGCCGCCACGCCGCGCCGGAGCGAGGGCGCTCGGGTCGGGCGGCCCGCCGGCGAGGCGCAAGCCGACGACGGAGCCGTCACTCGGCACCTCGATCAGCGCGCCGTCCTTCAGGCATCGGAAGGCATCGCCGAACTTCGCGACCGGCCCGTCGTCGGTGTCGTGGAGTGCGCCGATCGGCTCGTGGTTCGTCGTGTAATCGCACTTGGGGTAGTTCGAGCACCCCCAGAAGACGTTGCCGGTGCGCCGCGCGCGCCGCGCGACGAGCTTCCCGTCCTGGTTCTTCGGACAGACCACATCGAAGGGCAGCTGCTCCGGCGGCGGCGGACCGTCACGCCGGATGAAGTCGCATTCGGGGTAGCGGTCGCAGCCGACGAACGGCCCGAACCGCCCGCGCTTGCCGACGAGCGTCCCGAGGCCGCACTTCGGGCATACCTCGCCTGTCCCCTCCTGGGGGGCGGGCTCGTCGCCCGGGAGCGGCCGCGTCTCCTTGTGCTCGGGGTACTCCGAGCACGCGAGGAACTGTCCGTTGCGGCCGAGGCGGATGACCATCGGGTGCCCGAGCGAACACACCTCGTCCGTGAGGATCTTCGGACGTTGCGTCGTTCGCCGCTTCTCGTCGACGAGCGCCTGCAACGGCGGATAGAACGCCTGCAACAGTGGAACCCACGGGCGCGTGCCGTTCGCGACGGCGTCCAGGTCTTCCTCCATCTTGGCGGTGAACGCGAGGTCGACGTAATCACCGAAATGCTCGACGAGATAATCGGTCGCCATCTTGCCGACCAGCTCGGGATGGAGCCGCCGATCCTCGATCCGGACATAGCCGCGGTCGACGATGGTCGAGATCGTCGCCGCATATGTCGACGGACGGCCGATGCCGTTCTCCTCGAGCGCCTTGATCAGCGACGCCTCGGTGAAGCGCGGCGGTGGCTCGGTGAAGTGCTGCGTCGTCGTGACGTCGCGAACGTCGGTGTCGTCGCCTTCCTTCAGCGCCGGGAGCCTGCCCTCGGCGTCGTCGTCGGCCGTCTCGCTCCCCTCGCGGCTCTCGTCCCGCCCCTCGGTGTAGACACGGGCGAAGCCGTCAAACAGGACGCGCGTCGCCGAGGCGCGCAGGCCGTTCACGCCGGCCTCGAGCTCCGCGGTCGTCGTCTCGAGCTCCTTGGCCTCCATCTGGCTGGCGAGCGCGCGCTGCCAGATCAGCCGATAGAGCCGGAGCTCTTCCGGCTTCAGGAAGCGAGCAAGGGAGTCCGGGTCGTTCCGAAACGTCGTCGGCCGGATCGACTCATGCGCCTCCTGGGCGCCCTTGCTCTTCGTCTTGTAGACGCGGCCCTTGGGCATCGTGTACGGCTCACCGAACCGGTCGCGGATCACCTCGCGTGCCTCGCCCATGGCGACGCCGGCCATCGCCACGGAGTCCGTGCGCATGTAGGTGATCAGCCCGACGTGGCCGTCGGGCGTGTCGACGCCCTCATAGAGCCGCTGGGCGATCGACATCGTCCGCTTCGGGCTGAAACCGAGCTTGCGGCTCGCCTCCTGCTGCAGTGTCGAGGTCGTGAACGGCGGCGCAGGGCTCCGCTTCTGGGTCTTCGTGGCGATCGAGACGACCGTCGGATGGAGGGTGCGCAGGGTCTCGGCGTGGTGCTCCGCGAGCGTGCCGTTATCGACGTCGAGCGGCCCGCCGTCGATCCGGACCAGCTCCGCCTCGAACTCGTCGCCCGCTCGGGTCGCAAGGAGCGCGCGGAGCGTCCAGTACTCCCGTGCGACGAACGCCTCGATCTCGCGCTCGCGCTCCACCACCAGGCGGACGGCCACCGACTGCACGCGGCCTGCCGATAGGCCGCCGCGCACCTTGCGTGAGATCAGCGGGCTGAGCGTGTAGCCGACCAGCCGGTCGACGATGCGGCGTGCCTGCTGCGCATCGACAAGGTTCGTGTCGATGCCGCGCGGGTGGGCGAAGGCGTCCCGGATCGCGCCCTGGGTGATCTCGGAGAAGGTCACGCGGCGGGTCTTGGCCTTGGGCACGTTGGCCGCCTCGGTCACGTGCCAGGCGATGGCCTCCCCCTCCCGATCGAGGTCGGTCGCGAGGTAGACCGTGTCGGCGGTCTTGGCTGCCTTCGCGATCGCGTCGACCTGCTTGCGCCGGTCATCCGAGACGACGTAGTCAGGCGCAAAGTCGTGCTCGACGTCGACCCCGAACTTGCCCTTGCCCGGGTTATCCGGCAGGTCACGGACGTGGCCATAGGAGGCCAGGACACGGTAATCGGGGCCGAGGTAACGCTCGATCGTCCGCGCCTTGGCCGGCGACTCGACGATCACCAGGTGCTTCGGCATCGCGGCGGAGTATACGCAGGGTGCTCTTCGCGGCCGCTTACCCGCGGATCACGCGCGGATCACCTGCCGCTCACCGCGGCATTCGCCGGGGCTTCGCTCAGGCTTCGCGGACGCGCCGCAGGAAGTCCTCGTCGATCTCGAGTTCGTCGCCCTCCTCGGCCGAATCCGATGCCGCCGCAGCGGCCGCCGCCTGGGCACGCCCCGCGTCGTCCGCGCCGGTCGGCACCTCGACGAACCGGACGGACGCCATGGGGAACGCGAATGTCGAGTCGGCGAAGTCGATGAAGACCGGCTTCTTGCCGTCGAGCGAGCGAACGTTCGTGCAGAGCACCGACACGTCGCCCGGCTTTGGCTCCTCGAGGAGGTCGACTGCCAGGGGCTGGTCGTTGAGCAGGTGCAGGATGGCCCGGATCACGGCGGGACCATAGCAACCGGTGCGTCGCGGCAAACCGGGTCGATGGTCCTGGGTCGAAAACGATGCCGCGTGCGTCAGGCCGCCTTCGAATCAGCCGCGGCGAGCGAGCCGATCGGCTCGTAGCGCCCGTGCAGCGGCCGCGCGAGGCCGACGGCCTCGAGCCGGGTCAGGGCACCGAGCACGGCGCCGACGCTCAGGCGGGTCACCGCGACGATCTCGTCGACGATCACAGCGCCGTGCACGAGCGCCTCGGCGACCGCGAGCATCGCCGGGTCGCGGCCGGAGAGCACGGCCCTCGCCGATGGCAGGCGCACGGTCGATCGCCCGCTGCTCCCGCGCGCGCCTGGGGCGGATCCGGGAATCGACCCTGGCAGGGCGGCCGCGCCCGCCAGCCCCAGGTCGTCCAGCAGCTGCGGGATGCCGGACACGATCTTCGCCAGCCCGTGCCAGTCGCGCAGGAAGCCGTTGCAACCGGCGGCGGTCGGGCTGTCGATGGAACCGGGCACGAGGAAGCACTCGCGACCCTGTTCGAGCGCCCACGAGGCGGTCACGAGCGCACCGCTCCGTGCGCCCGCCTCCACGACCACCACGGCGTCGGCGGAGCCACTGATCAGGCGGTTGCGCTGTGGGAATGTCCCCTTCGTGGGCTCGACGAGCGGCGCGTACTCCGAGACCACGGCCCCGCCGCCCGCCACGATCGCGTCCGCCAGGCGGTCATGGGCGGGCGGAAAGAGCCGTTCGTGCCCACCGCCGATGAACGCGACGGTCGGCACGCCCTCGGTGACACAGGCCGCATGCGCGGCGCCGTCGATGCCGATGGCCAGACCCGACACGACGGTCGCTCCCGCCCTCGACAGCGCGGTGGCGATGCGGCTTGCGATCTGCCGTCCCGCCGGCGACGGCCGGCGCGTCCCGACGACCGCGACGACGCGATCGCCGGCCAGAGCGTCGAGCGAGCCGCGGACGAAGAGCGCCGGCGGCGCGAGGTCGATATCGATGAGGCGCCTGGGGAAATCGGCGTCACCGCGAGCCACGACCCGAAGACCGCTCCGAGCGATCTGGTCCAGGAGTCGGGTCCGGTCCGCGGCCGCCACGGCGATCGCCATCGCGACGGCGGCCGGCATCGCTCGCCACGCGCCATCGGCCGCCTTGCTGCCCTCGACGAGGGCGGCCACGCCACCCGGCCCGCCGACAAGGTCCAGGATCGCGGCCGGCGAGCCCACCCGTTCGACGAGCCGTCCGATCGTGAGCGGGCCGAGGCCGTGGACGGAGAGCAGGACCGCGATGGCCTCGCGATCCTCGTCACGGAGCGGCCCCTGCCCGCGAGATGCGCTTGCGAGGGCGCCCGTGCGCAATCCGCCGCCGATCCCATCCGGGCCGACGCCCACGCCGAGCATCGATCAGACCGCCAGCGCCGTCGCGTGGCGCGCGGAGGGTGGACGCCAGCGCGCGGCCTCCTCGAGGTGCTCCACCTCGACCGCCTCGGACGATGCCAGGTCGGCGACGGTCCGCGCGACCCGCAACAGGCGCTCCGTGCCGCGGCCGGACAGTCGCTCGGCATCGGCGAGCTCGGCAAGCCGGTTGCTCGTCTCCGGTCGGAGGCGCGAGATCAGACGGAGTGCGCGACCACTCACCCGGGCGTTCAGCTTCGTGCCCGGCCGCGCGAGCTGGCGCGCCCGTGCGGCCGCCACCCGCGCGCCGACGACCGCGGATGACTCGGGGTCCTGGCCGCCGACGAGCGCGGCAGCGGGCATCCGGGCGAGCGTGACCCAGACGTCGATGCGGTCTCGCAGCGGCCCGGAGATCCGCCCGACGTACCGTTCGGGCACGGCCTCGGGGCACCTGCACCGGCTCTCCTCACCCGCGTAGCCGCACGGACACGGGTTGGTCGCCGCGACGAGCTGGAAGCGCGCGGGGAGGGTGACCGCTCCCGCGGCGCGGACGATCGCGACGCGTCCGTCCTCGAGTGGCTGGCGCAGCGCCTCGAGCACGTCGCGTGAGAACTCGGTGAGCTCGTCGAGGAACAGGACGCCGTTGTCGGCGCGCGTCACCTCGCCCGGCAGGAGTCGCGGGCCGCCGCCCACGATGGCCGCGTAGGAGCTCGTGTGGTGTGGCGCGCGGAAGGGCGGCGTCCGAACGAGCCCGCGGATCGGCCCTTCGCCGGAAACCGAGGCCACGATCGTCGCCGCGAGCGAGTCCGCGTCGGAGAGGGGGGGCAGGAGCGTCGGAATCGTGCGGGCGAGCATCGTCTTCCCGGTCCCGGGCGGCCCGATCATCAGCAGGCCATGCCCGCCGGCAAGGGCGACCTCGAGCGCGCGGCGCGCCTCGGCCTGGCCCCGAACGTCCGCGAGGTCCGGCGGCGAAAGGGGCGGCGCGAGCGCCGGTGCGGGCCGCCCTGGCAGCCCGGACACGGGCGCGAGCTCCACCCGCGCCGGCTGGGTCGGTGCGGCCCGTCGCCGCGACCGGAGCGCGTCGACCGCGTCCGTGAGCCTCGCCACGGGAACGACCTCAAGGCCGTCGACGAGCCGCGCCTCGTCTGCGCCATCGGCCGGCACGATCACGCGCCGAATGCCGCGCCGCGCGAGTGCCGCGACCATCGGCAGGAGACCGGGCACGGCCCGGATCTCGCCTCCCAGCGAGACCTCGCCGATCAGCGCGACGCGTCCCGCCCGAGCCGTGAACTGCTCCGAGCCGATCAGGATCCCCATCGCGATCGCCAGGTCTGCCGCAGAGCCGGTCTTCGGTACGTCCGCAGGCGCGAGGTTCACGGTGATTCGCCGCGGTGGGTGCACGAACCCGCTGTTGCGCAATGCGCCGCGGACGCGCTCTCGCGCCTCGCGGATCGAGGCATCGCCCAGGCCGACGATGGTGAATCCGGGGAGCCCTGGCGCGACGTCGACCTCGACACGGATGACGCGCCCATCCAGCGCGACGAGCGTTGCGGACAGCAGCGTGGCCAGCACGCTGCGGACCCTATCGAGGGCGGCTTATCTGTCGCTCACCTGGGTTCAGGTGCGGCGCGGCCGGGCACCGCGCGATCGCGTGCGAGTTGCGCCTACCTCGCGCGCGCTGCTCCGGCGCGAGCCGTCCCGGCGCCCGCACCCACGGTGGCCGGCAGCTGCGGCGCGAACGTGGCATCGATGCCGTGAGCGAGGTCGACGATCTCCTTCGCCAGCGGCGAATCGGGCTTGGCGTGCGCGAACGGCGCCCCGGTGTTCTGGGCCGAGATCGCCGTCCGGTATTCGTTCGTGATCTTCGTCTCGAAGTCGCGCTTCAGGGCGCTCTCGGCCGCGCCGACGCTGATGCCCGTGAACGCGTTCGATCGGTTGAGGACGAGCTTCAGCCGCTTCGGGTCGAACCCGATCCGGCGCAGTGCTTCGAGCACCAGTCGCACGTTCTTGAGGCAGGAGAGGTCGGCGGTCATCACGATGTGGACCTCGTCCGAGTGGTCGAGGATCGAGAGCGCGAGGTCGCCGAGGCGCTTGTCCACGTCGACGATCACGTAGTCGTACATGGTCCGGAGCATCGCCAGCACGGCCGCGAAGTTCTCCGGGGTGACGAAGTCCGCCTCCTCGGGGCTCGTGGGCGCGAGCAGGAGGTCCACGCCCGAGTCGTGCTTCACCAGCACGCCTTTGAGCATCTCCGCGTCGAACGCGGTCGTTGCCGAGGTCGAGGAACACCCGGTGATCGCCGAACTGAAGCACCGCATCCACGAGGGCGACCTTGCGGTCGAGGCTGTTGTGCAGCGCGATCGCGGAGTTGATCGAGATCGTCGTTGCCCCGACGCCGCCCTTGGCGCCGTAGAACGCGATCATCTTGCCGAGCGGCGGTCGTGACCTCGCGGCCGCGTCGGCACCGGTGAACCGCGACAGCAGCCCGCGCATGCGGGCGAGCAGCTCGGCCTGGTGGAACGGCTTGACCAGGTAGTCGTCGGCTCCGGCACGCAGGCCCCGGACCTTCTGCTCGACCTCCTTCTCCGAGGTGAGCATGATGATCGGCACGTGGGTCTTGCCACCCTCGTCCGACCGGATCCTCTCGGCGACGCCGTAGCCATCGAGCTTCGGCAGGCTGACATCGAGCAGGATCAGCCCGGGTTGCTCGGAGGCCCACAGCTTCAGCGCCTCCAGGCCGTCGCCCGCGACCGCGACCGTGTAGCCGGCCTGCTTCAAGGTGTACTGCAGCAGGCGTTGGACGTTCGCCTCGTCGTCGACGACCAGGATCTTCGTCATGCGTTACCCCCTAGACGGTCGCGCTGATCGGGCCTCACTCGCCGGAGCCGCCCCCGAACCCACGTTTGATGTACCCCGTGATCGGCCCGACGAGCTGGGTGAACTCGGTCGGGATCACGAACTTCGTCGATGCGCTCGCGCCGAGCGCCTTCAAGGCCTCCAGATACTGCAGGGCCATCGTCTTTTCGTCGATGCCCTTGGCTGCAGAGAAGATCCGTTGCAACGCTTCGGAGAAGCCCTCCGCCCGCAGGATCGCCGCCTGGCGCTCACCCTCGGCCTTGAGGATCTCGGACTGCTTCTGGCCCTCGGCGTTGTTGATCGCGGCCTGCCGGTTGCCTTCCGACTCCGTGATGACGGCGCGCCGCGTCCGCTCGGCGGACAGCTGGCGGTTCATCGCGTCCTGGACGTCACGTGGTGGCGTGATCTCGCGGATCTCGACCGTTGTGACCTTGCCACCCCAGCGCTCGGTCACCTCGTCCAGCTTGACCCGCAAGACCTCATTGATCTGCTCGCGCTTGGACAGCACCTCGTCGAGCGAGATGTCACCGATGACGGCACGCAACGTGGTCGACGCGATGCCGAGGAGCATCTGGTCGAGACGCTGCGGCGCGAGGACACTCTTGAGGGGCTCATTGATTCGCCAATACACAAGAAAGTCGACGTTGATGGGCGCGTTGTCGCGGGTGATCGTGGTCTGGCTCGGGACCTCGGTGAGCGTCTCTCGCAGGTCGACCTTTACTGGTCGATCGATGACCGGAATGAGGAACCGGAGTCCCGGATCGCGCACCATGGATTCATCGGTCTTGCCGAGCCGGAAGACCACCATCCGCTCGTACTGCTGCACGACCCGAATGGACAGGTAGACGATGACCAGCAGCACCACCACGAGGAAGGCGACGACTGCCAGGACGACCGTGAGCTCCACGCTTACCTCCGTTCCGCGTTCCGCGCGGGCGAGCCCGCCGTCACGTGGCCTTTGATGATGACGCGTCCGGCTCGACGGTGAGCGTCAATCCTTCCACCTTGATCACCCGGATCGGGGTCCCGCGGTCAAGCGAAAGACCGTCCGCGGTCTTCGCGCTCCACTCCTCGCCGGCGGCGATCACCGAGCCGATTGGGCTGAGCGGTGAGCGGACCTCGCCGATCGCCCCGGCCGCGACATGGACGCCGCTCGCGACGGCGAGCCCCACGCCTCTCGACCGGATGGCGCCGTACACGATCAGGGCAACGAACGCCGCGGCGGTCGCGCTGATCACCACGATCACGGGGGCCGCCACGCGCACGAGCGGTTCGAATGGGTCGGCGGGACCCGTGAACAGTGCGGCGAGACCCAGCGCGAGACACACGACTCCCCCGAATCCGAGCAAGCCATGGCTCGTCACGGTGAGCTCGAGACCGAACAGGACCATGCCGAACACGATCAGCAGGAGGCCGCCGACGTTCAACGGCAGCGTTCCGAGCCCGATCAGGGCGAGCAGGATCATCAACGTCCCCAGGATCCCGGTCACGAAGTTGGGGCTGTAGAGCTCGGCCAGCAGCCCGATCGAGCCGGTCGAGAACAACAGGGCGACGATGGTCGGGTCCGCCAGCAGGCGAATGAACGCCAGGAACGGGTTCATGGTCTGCTCGCTCACCGTGGCGCCGTTCAGGTCGAGCGTCACATCGCCCGCAGCGGTCTTCACGGTCTTGCCGTTGGCAAAGCCGATGACCTCGTCGATCGTCGCGGCCTCGCCGTCCACGGCCCCGAGCGAGACCGCCTCGCTCACCGGCGATGACCGGGCGTCCTTGACGGTCGACACCGCCCAGTCGACATTCCGGCCGCGCTCCTGAGCGATCGACGTGATCTTGGCGATCGCGTCGTTGAGCACCTTCTTGCCGAGCGTGCCCCCGATGTCCGTGCCCTCGCCGGAGATCGGCGACGCCGCGCCGATGCTCGTGCCCGGCGCCATCAGGGCGATGTTCGAGGCGAGCGTGATGAACGTGCCGGCGCTCGCGGCGAAGCCCCCCGCCGGGGCGACCCAGACGATGATCGGCACCTTGGCCTCGAGCAGCGTGCCCACGATGTCGTTCGTCGAGGTCAGCGCGCCACCGGGCGTGTTCAGCTTGATCACGACCGCCGCGGCGTGCCGCTCCTCGGCGACATGGATGCTGTCGGCGAGATACTTGGCCATGCCGTCGTCGACGATGCCCGTCGTCGGCAGCAGGACCACCTCTGGACCGGCCGCGTGCGCGCTCGAGGCAAGCAGCAAGCCCTCGGCGTCCCCTCGGCCGCCCCCCATTGGACATGGTGTAACCACCTCCAGGAGGAGTATTGCACCGCTGCGCCGGAGCGCCGTCCGGGCCCGTGCCCGTGCCTAGGTGCGCACGCCCTCGAGGTGCTCGAACACGAGAGCGCTCCACGACTCCATCCGGTCGACGACCCCCCCGACCTCCGTCGAATCGGCGAACGATCCGGTGAGCTTGTCGGTCTCCCTGATCGAGACCGGGCGGCCGCGAGCGTCGGCGAGATAGACGGCGCCCACGTGGACGCTGCCGACATCGGTCGTGTCGTCGTTCAGCAGCCCGAGCAGCTGGAACTCGGGCTCGAATTCCGCCGCGACCTCCTCGCGCCACTCGCGCCGGAGGCCGCCCGCAAGGTCTCGGTCGCCCGGGTTGAGGTGGCCCCCGACCCCGATCGAGAAACGATCGTGCAGCCGCTCGTCGCCCCCGGCCTTCGTCCGCCGCATCAGGAAATAGCGCGTGCCGTCGCGCAGCACGAGATACGGGATGACCTGCTTCCACGCTGGGTCGCGCTCCATCTCGGCTCTCGGGCGGAACGCACCGTCGCGGGCGACGCGGGCCTCGAAGTCGGGGCCGGTCATGACGTCCGAGCGCAGGCCGTGCCACCCGGGATCGGCCATGATCGATGCGCGCGGGATCACCAGGACGAGCTCGCCATCGGTCACGACTCGGGCTCCTGCTGGAGCGCGGCGCGCGCCGCCCCCAGCCGGCCGCGCAGCTCCGGGGTGTGCGCGTCCTCCGCCTCGAGCAGGTCGATCCAGGTATCGAGGGCGTCGCGCAGCGACTTCAGGCTGGCCGTGACGGCGCCGGCATTCGTGGCGAGGATGCCGGCGCCCATCTCGGGATCGCCCCTGGCGAGCCGTGTCATGTCCGACCAGCCCGAGGCAGCGAGACGGCGCGCGAGCGGCCAAGTCGCGCCCCCCACCGACGGGCCGGCGACGCTCTCGACCAGTGCTGCGGCGACGACGAGCGGCAGGTGGCTGATCGAGGCGACCGCCGCATCGTGGTCGTCGGCCGACATGCGGATCGGCCGCGCGCCGGTTGCGACGGCGAGGGCCTCCACGCGGTCGATATCGGTCGGCGTCGCCGCCTCCGAGGGCACAACGACCCATGGCCGATCGACGAACAGCCGCGCGTCCGCGGCGCCGACGCCGGACGTCTCCCGTCCAGCCATCGGGTGTCCGCCGACGAGACGCAGTCCGGTGCCCACGGCCCGCTGGAGGACGCGCCCCTTCGTGCTCGCAACGTCGGTGATCGTGGCGTCGACGGCGAGGGCTGTCCGCAGCGGGCCGGCGAGGTCGTCGACCGCGGCAACGACCGCGAGTGGCGGCCCGGCCAGGATCACGAGCTCCGCGCCGGTGGTCGCCGCCGCGGCGCTCGTCGCAACCGCATCGAGGATCCCGCGCCGAAGCCCCTCGGCGGGGCCGGCCCCGCTCGGTGACCAGGCGGTCAGGAACGCGGCGCTGCCGGCTTCGCGCAGCGCCAGGGCGATCGAGCCCCCGATCAGCCCGAAGCCAAGGAACGCGATCCGCGACGGCAAGCGGGCCGCAGCGGCGGCACGCTCTGGAACGGGCGGTTCAGCGGTCGCCAAACGTCGGTCGGTCATCGCGTCGCCGGGGATTGTTTCGTCGGTCGCCGATCCGGCGCTCGATCCCTCCCGGCGGGCCGGGATCATC
>WNFL01332154.1_pt1 | contig 12586 bp, 6 predicted proteins | sample 5400361 | NCBI WGS metagenome assembly WNFL01 (sample SAMN13153351, study PRJNA577476) | soil metagenome | isolation source: 40 cm soil on Douglas fir-dominated hillslope | place: USA:California | collected 2013-09-17
TGGGAATGCAACGTTCGCGCGCTGCGCGTGCACGATCCAGCCACCGCCGAGCAGCATGAACTGAAGGACAAAGGGTTCATTGCCACCACCGACTGGCACGAAATCGTGTGGGAGATCCGGCTCGACCGCATGCGAGTCGTCGTCGACGGTGAGGTCCGTTTCGAAGGAGCCGGTGATTACTCCGGTATCGAATCCGCGCCATCGGTCGGCCCATGCTTCGGCAGCGCAGTCTCCGTCCGCGAATTCACCATCACGCCCCTCGTCTGAGTGAGAGCAGTCAGCGGCAGCGTGCTGCAAGCCGAGCCACGCTATCGCGAGACGTCGAGCGTCCAGCTGCGCTTCCCGGTGGCGGTGTAGAACGCCCACGCGGCCAGCGCCACCGGGATGCCAACCACCGTCAGCGTGTACGGGAAATACCAGGCCGATAGCTGCGTGGTGGCCATGACGTCGGCCAGCACACCCGTCACGAAGACGCCGACGATCAGCGACAGCAGCCCCCATTGCAGGACGGCGACCGCCGCGAGGCCGAAGTACACCGCCGTCGTGAGCGACGAGACGAGCGGATGCGCGTCCAGCGCTCCCAGCAAACTGAAGAGAAGCGTAAAAGCGACCGCCGCCGCCCACGATCGGCGGAGCAGCACTCGGAGGACGAAGAGCAGGAAGAAGTAGAAGAGGGCGTTGCGAACGGCGTAGGGGATCTCCGACAGCGCGACGCCGATCGTGGAGCGCAGCCCGGCCAGCAGTTCCAGCGGTCCGGGATTGGTCCGCAGGTTTTCCTGTCCTGCCCACATGTCGACGACGCCGATGAGGAGCAGCCAGGCGACGCCCAGCACGACGCCGAACAGCACGTCGCGGCCGACGACCGGATCGTTGATCCGTCTGGCCAGCGCGGTCGTCATCGAGACGAGCGTCTGCGGCCAATGCCGGCGCACGAACGGCTCGAGGGCGACGTAGATCGTCCAGACCAGCAGGCCATTGACGACCGAGGTGACGATGGCCAGCAGGAACATCGCGAGCAATCCCAGCGAGGGCGCGACGTGTACCTGGCAGACCCACAACGCCAGGAGCACGGCTGTCGTCCACACGGCCAGCCGGCGCGCGCCGTCGCGATCGCCGCGCCCCTGCCGCAGGTTTCGTGACGCCAGCAAGTACGCACCACCGATGACGGCAATCGCAATGACGATGAGGATGATGGCGCTGATCGCGTCGCGCGACGAACCCGCGTCAGCCGTCCGCCAGGGCTTCACCCACGGTCCCGTTGCGATGAAAGCCACCGGACGGCCGCGCAGCGCGGCGGCCTCGACCCACAGTGGCCGAGTGCTTCCGGGCCAGGTGCCGGTCCATGCGACTCGGGTGTCAGAGGTCGCCAGCCACGTCCACTGAGGTTCGGCCGGTTTCAGGGCCGCGGCGTCGAGGCCGGCGAGCTCCAAGAGCGGCCCCCAGTTCAGCGGTACGGCCGCTGCCGGTGCCGACTCGATCTGCGACGGCATCGCCTCGAGGTAGATGACGCGCGCGTTGTGATCGAGGTTGAGCTGCACCATGCCCGACTCGATCGGCGGCGGGTCGTCAGTCTGCACAATTCCCGGCGTCAACAGATCCGAATGGAACATCACGCCGGTCATCGGCGTGTTGCTGCGGCGATACCAGTACGTCAGCGGCGACGGGCGTGTCGAAAGCACGTCCTTCCACTGTGGCGCGGGCTTGTCGGTAGCGCGCACGTGCTCGATGTAGGGCCGGTCCCACATGAATCCATGCGCTTCGTCACCGGGCGGGTCCGTGTAGCCGAGCACGCGAATCGCATCGCGTGCCTTCTGGGCGAGCACATCGGGTGGATAGGACGGTCGCAGATACTCGGTCGTGCTCTGGCGCAGTGCGATCGCGTACACAGCCGCAATCCCGGCGAGCGCTGTCAGGAACACCGGGATCGCCACCCGCCACGTGAGGTGCGTGCCCGCCCCCGCCGCGGCCACCATCTCCGGCGAAGGGGTCTCGCCGGCCGCGAGCGCCGCGGCGAGCGGGTCGCCGCCGGGCAGCGCCGCCGAGACCGCGAGCGCCGCCGCCGGCCGCCGCGCCGGATCGGGATCGAGGCAGCGCAGAATCGCGCGATCGATCGCCGGATCGAGCCCGGTGACGATCGTCGACGGCGCGGTGACCGTCCCGCTTTGCTGCCGCTCGACGAGCTCGGCGATCGTCGTCGCGGCGAACGCCCGCCGGCCGGTGAACAGCTCGTAGAGGACGAGTCCGAGCGCGAAGATGTCGCTGCGCGCCGTCACCTCGCGTCCGAGCAGCTGCTCGGGCGCCATGTAGGCCGGCGATCCGGATCGGATGTCCTCCACGGCGCCGATCGCGGCCAGGCCGAAGTCCATGAGCCGCACCTTGCCGGCGCCGTCCAGCATCACGTTGGCCGGCTTGAGATCGCGATGCAGTACACCGCGGTCGTGCGCCGCGGCCAGGCCGGCACACAACTGTCGCGCGAGATCGGTGGCTCTGTCTTCGGGAAACCGGCCGACGCGGCGCAGCGACGCGGCGAGGTCCTCGCCGTCGACGTACTCCATCGAGAGAAACAGATGGCCGTCGACCTCGCCGATGTCGTACACGCGGCAGATGTTCGGATGGGAAACCTGGCGCGCCGTGCGGACTTCGTTGTGGAACTGCGCGAGGCGGATGGGATCGTCCTTGAGACCGTCGGGCAGGAACTTCAAGGCGACCGGCTGACCGAGCCGCAGATCGTCGGCGCGGTACACCTCGCCCATGCCGCCCTTGCCCAGCACCGCGATGATGCGATAGCGACCGTCGAGAATCGTGCCGGGGCCGAGGCGACCGTGCGAGATCGAGTCGGACGAGGTCAGCCACCCGCTCGAGGATGTCGCCGCCCCCGCCGCCGCCATCGTCAACGCGTCGTCGTCAGATTTCGAGGACATCGACGCGCATTATAGGGCGCTTAGACAGCGACCTTGCTTTCTAGATACGACTGTTCATCACGAAGACACGAAGGCCACGAAGCAAACACTCAAATATGAAAGAGTTCCTTCGTGTTTTTCGTGCCTTCGTGACCAACAGACGTTCGAATTAGCTACGTCGCCGTGAAAGCGGACTGGCGAGGCTTCTCTCTTATCCGAGTCGCTTCGGCATGTCGTCGGCGCGCTGGCTCGCGCGAAACAGGATGATGCGGAAGTCGGCGAGGCCGAGACTGTAGAACGGATCTTCGCGGATGATGGCTTCGACGTCGGCCAGGTTCCCGGCCGTCGCCAGAATGATTCCACCATCGCGGTGAATCTTTCGACCCGAGACCAGAAAATGGCCAGCCGCGTAGTGTTTCTTCAAAAACTTCACGTGCGCGGTCATATTCGCGTCGATTTCAGCGAGAGTCGCCTTGTAAGTCAGCTCGATGACGAACATGACGACATTCTCCTCCCGAACCTCCCGAACCCCTCGAACCCCTAGTATTGTGTTCCCGCCGCCGCGTTGATCGCGTCGATGCTTGCGCCGACGTCCGTGCCGTCGGTGGCCGAGCGGAGGTACGGACTCGACGTCGACAGCCGGTAGTTTCCGCCGGCGAGGTTGATGAACCCCACCGCGGCGAGGTCGGCCGGATAGAAGTTGCCCCCCGGATAGGTCGTCGGGTTGGCGCCGGCAATGACGCTGCCGAGGAACTGCGAGCTCGGGAAGAAAGCCGCGATGGTGCCGTTGCCCGGACTCGTGCTGTTGCCCGACAAAGCGGGGCGAGGGAGCACTATCTGCGTAAAGGTCGCTGCTCCCGTCGGAAAAGATGGTGTTGTGATCCACCGTGACGTTGGCGGCCCCGAGCGTCAGAAGGAACCATCCGTTTCCGCCATAACGCGCGCTGCTGATGTCCTCGAAAAGGTTGTTACGGATCGTTATCGCGTTGGTCTGCTGGCTTGGGGCGTTGTAGTCGCTGCCGAGGATGGCGATCCCGGCGGCCACGTGACGGACGACGTTGTTGGTGAACTGAATCTGCTGAACGACAGTCCACCACGCGGTGCCGTCCTGATTTCGCGGCGTGAACTGCACCGCATAGCCGTCCTGCCCCCCCTGCCAGTTGTTCTCGAGGATGTTGCCGTCCACGACGACGCGCTGCGCGTTCTTGAACTCCAGCAGGTTCTTCACCGTCCATGCCTGTCCCCGCCAGGCCCACGGCTTGCTGAGCAGGTTGCGGGTGATCGTGATGTCCGACGGCACGAGATTCGGCACCGCCGGGTCCGTGCCGCCGAACAGGAGGTTTTCACCGGACGCCTCGAGGTAGTTGTTCGCGATCGTGAACGGTCCCGGGCCGTTCCACCCGCAGATCGCCTGCGTGTCCATGTTCGCGCCCACAATGCCAGCGATGTACGAGTTCTTGATCGTCGTCGACGCGCTGTTCAAGGAGATGCCGCGCTTCTGCCCGAACGTCGGGTCGCCGTGAATGTAAACGCGATCGACGACGAGATCGTGCGCGACCACAGCGAGCGACGTCTGGTTGCCGTCGCCGAGCTGAATGATGTCGTACAGGCCCTGAAAATTCGAAGGGAATTCGAGCAGCTGCAACTGGTAATGATGGGCGAAGGGCGCCGTCGCGATCGCCGGCCCGCTGTTCGGCGATCTGATCTTCGCCAGCAGCGGCGCGTAGCTCGGATCGATCCGCATATCGGCGGAAGGCAGCCTCGACAGATCGCCGGACGAGGTGATTGTCACGTACGCGCTTCCGAATTTATTCGGCAGGACGAAATTGCCCGTGAACGTCGCTCCGGCCTGGAGCACGATCGTGTCGCCTGGTTGCGCGTTGTCGATCGCCGCCTGGAGATCCCCGCCGGCGTTCACGGTGACAACGCCGCCGGACATTGCTCTAACGTTGATGCTTTCGATGTTGAGCCCCGCCGTGTCGAACAGGAGCGTGATCTGCTGCTGGCCGGAGCCGAGCGTGACGGGCACGTTCACCGTCGTCCAGTTCTGCCAACCGCCAGTCGCCGGAATCGAGACTTGCGACCAGACGTTGCTCGCCGTATTGAACCCGACGTGCATCGCCGCCCCGCCCGGCGAGGCGACGCGCAATTGCGCGATGTAGGCGCCGGAGGATCCCACGTTCACCGTGTAGTTCAGCCACTCGCCGGCGGTGATCCAGCCGACGTCATATCCACCGTCGGAGGCGGGCTCGATGTCGACGCCGGTCGCGCGGTACGCACCGCCGGTGTTGCCCGGCGTCGTGTCGTGGTACGCGACGCCTTCGCCGCCGTTATCGAAGTTAGCCGCCTGGACGGTCCCCGGCAACGCGACGGGCGTGCCGAGGTACGGCGACAGCCCGCCGCCACCGCCGCCGCCGGACGAAGACACGGTGACGTTGCGGAGATTCATGCCGCCAGTGTCGAAGAGAATTGTCATCTGCTGCGTGCCAGTGCCGAGCGTGGCCGTGAACGAAACCGTCGTCCAGTTCTGCCAGCCGCCGGTGCTCGGCACAGACACGACCTGCCACACGTTGCTGGCCGTGTTGAAGCCAACGTGCATGGACGCGCCGCTCGGCGAGGCCACGCGCAGGTTCACCGTATAGGTGCCGGCGCTGGCGACATTCACCGTATAGTTCAACCACTCGCCCGCCGCCACCCAGCCGACGTCGAAGCCGCCCTCCGACGCCCCTTCGATGTCGACGTCCGTGTTGCGGAACTGGCCGCCGGAATTCCCCGACGTCGTGTCGTGATAGGCGACGCCTTCGCCGCCGTTGTCGAACTTCTCGGCGTCGATCTGGCCTGGCAGCGCGACCGGCGTGCCGCCGAAGGGCGTCGTTGCCGCCAACGCAATCGCCCCGTCACACAGTGCAAGTCCAACCGCCACGCAGGTCCATCTCGTGACACACTTCCGCCAACTCCGAATCATTTCGTCTCCATGCAGAACATTTGATAAAGGTGGAGAGGCGCAGGGGCCTGACCGACCGCGCGGCTGGGCTGCAAGCGTAAGGCCAGCTGTCGAGTCGACCGAATCGATCCGGAACTTCGAGCGAAACGCGCCAGTCGGCAACGCGATGCCCATTCGAGCCTCGGACCGCCGTTCAGTTCTTACGTTGTGACAGTGAAGAAAAAACTGAACAATAGTCTGGCAAATCCAAGGCTAGTTACTGAGACACGATCTCGATGCCCGAGATCTTCGGGTTCTCGATCTGGTGCACGAAGCTGATCGTCAGCAAGCTGCCCGTCTCGTTCACCGTGAAGGGCTCCACGAGCGGCGCCATCGGTCCCACTTCCTTCACGATGTCCAGCTTGTCGAGCACCTTCGTCCCGTCGATGTACACATCGAACACGCGCGCGTCCACCGTCGTGAAGTAGAGCTCCGAAAAGTGCAATGTCACGGTGTACGTCCCTGGTGTGACCGGGAAGCTGTAGCTCAGCTCTGGCGCAGTAGCGGGATCCCAGCGCTCGGTTCCGTATAGCGGCGCGTTCGGTCCCGTCCACGGCTGCGTGCTCGTGAACGTATCGCCCGTGTTGAAGTTCCGATCCGCCTGCCAGGCGTTGCCGCTCGAGTCGGTGAACGCCGGGCCTCCCGCATTTACCCGGAGCACCGACGGTGGTGGTGCAGTCGAGAGGGGGATCACCTCGATCGCCGAGATCTTCGGGTTCTCGACGCCGTGACTGAAGAGGATGTCGAGCACCCCGTCGCTGACGGTCGTGGTGAAGGACTCGACGAGCGGCTTGTCGAATCCGACCTCGGCGAAGATGTCGAGGTTCTGCAGGACCTTCGTGCCCTCGATCGAGACGTCGAACACGCGCCCGCCCACGAAGGCCGTACCAGAGTAGATCTCGGCGAAATGGAGGTTGACGCGGTAGCTACCGTTCGCGACCGGCAGGTCGTAGGACAGCTCCGGAGCGTCAGGCGGATCCCAGCGCTCCGACTGGTAGAGCGGCGCGTTGGGGTCCGCGATGGGATCGCTCGTGGCGGCGCTCTGGCCGGCGTTGAAGCCCTGGTCGGCCGACCAGAGCTGACCGAGCGTGTCGACGTACGCCGCCCCGCCGGCGTTGATGCGGTACGTCGCCTGGTTGGTGACGATCGACGTGCGCACGCTCTGGGTCGTGGCGAGCCCGCTCGAGTCCGTGACGGTCAGCAGCAGCTCGTAATAGAAGGTGCCGGTTCCATGGTCCTCGACGACGAAACTACCCTGCGTCCCGCCGACTGTCCCCTCGACGTGGATGTGGTTCTCGTGGTGCAGCAGGACTTGCCACACGAATGCGGACGGCGGCAGGATCTCGTCGGGATCGCTGGCCGTACCGGCGAAGCTCACCGTGTCGCCGGGGTGCACCGTGAGACCGCTCGCCGGACGGGCGATCGAGACGGCCGGAGGCAGGCTCCCGACCACGACGGACACGCTGGCGGAAGAGGACACGCCCTGCTGAGTGCTGGCCGTCAACCGCGCATTGAACGTGCGCACACCGCTCGAGGTGTACGCGTGCATGGGATTCGCCGCCGTTGACGAGGAACCGTCTCCGAAGTCCCACTGGTACGAGAGCGGCCCACCGTCGGGGCTGCTCGAGCCCACACTCGAGAACTGGACCGCCAGCGGAGCGTAGCCGGAGTCTGGCTTCGCCGAGGCGATCGCGGACGGCACACTCCCCTGCGCAAAGCGGATGCGTCGGAGCTCTCCGGCGTTGAACGCGACGTAGTAGAGCGAGCCGTCCGGGCCCTGCTGCAGATCGACAGGGCCGCCCATCGCGCTGCCGAAGAGCTGGACGTTCTGCAGCATGCCTGACGCGTCGAGGCGGCCGTAGCGGATCCAGTCGGCCGAATAGTCGGCGAAGAAGTAGGCGCCCTGATACTCCGCGGGATAAACGCTCCCGGAGTAGACCGGACCGCCGATCGCGGTCTGGCCGAAGGTGTGGTCGTAGGTATAGGCGCCGAAGGTGACGGCGGCTGCGGGAAGCGCCGCGCAAGACGGCGACAGCGCCGCGAACTCGGGCCGCGCCATCTCGCCTTCGTAGCACGGCCAGCCGAAGTTCTTGCCCTTGCCGAAGTTTATCTCCTCGCGCTCGTTCCACCCGACGTCGGCTATCACGGGCTCGCCGCTCGTCGGCTCCAGTGTGAAGCGGAACGGATTGCGCAGGCCGAAGGAGTAGACCCTGGAACGGATTGAGTCGCTGCCGTCATAGAACGGGTTGTCGGGTGGTGCTGTTCCGTCAGGCCGGATCCGCAGGATCTTCCCCTCGTAATGGTCGAGGTTCTGGGCGCGCAGCGCCAGCGGGTCGGCTTGTACGTAGGCCGCACCGTCGCCGAGCGAAAGGAAGAGCGTGCCGTCGCGGGCGAAGCGCAGCGAGCCGGCGGTGTGCGAGTCGATGTCGAAGCTGATGCAGTCGGCTCCAGCCGGCTGGCTGCTGCACGGCGGTGTGCCGACCGAGCCGAGGATGACGGTCTCACCAGGCACCGCACGGTCGGGGTTTGCGGGGTCGGCCTGGATTCGAGTCAGTCGGCCGGTCTTAGGACCGCCGTCGGCGGAGTTGCCGCCTTCCTCGTACACATAGAGCAGATAGACGTAGCCGTTAGCGTCGAACGCGGGGTCGAGGGCCAGACCCAGCAGCCCGCGGTCGTGGACGTTGTTGACGTGGTCGCTGATGTCGGCAAACGGCGTCGCCAGGACAGCGCCGTCCTTCACGATATGCACGACGCCGCTCTTCTGCCAGAAGAAGATCCGCCCGTCGGGCGCAAAGGCCATCCCGACTGGAGTAAAGCGCGACAGCGACGCCACACGGTCGACCTCGAAACGGCCGTCGGTCAGCGTCTGCGCCGGCGCCGTGCGGGCGCTCAGCGTGAAGGCGGCAGCGGCGGCGGCGCCGAGTCGGACCAACGCCGCCGCACGATACGCGAAAAAGGTATAAAGACGCACGCGAGCGCATGCCTTCGGTGCAAGCCGCTCGCCAATGTCGTCAGAAGATCGCCAGCGGGTTCACCGGCGATCCCGTTCCTCCTTCGACCGGAAGCGGCGCAAACGTTACCAGGAACTCGTACTGCCGCGCCCGACGCGCGAATTCCACCGCGCGCTCCAAGTCGAGGTTCTCCACGATGTTGATGCCCATCCAGTTGAGCAGGGCGACGTGGATCGGATTGCGCATGCCCTCCCAGCCAGGCCGTGGATTCCAGTCGATGTTCATGTCGTGGCCGACAAACGCCGGCATCCGCTCGTGCAGCCACGGGATCGTGTCGGCGTAGTAGCCGGCGACCTGTCCGGTCCACGGGCCAAGCTTCTCGCGCCGCTTCCAGCGTCCGACATAGAGCAGCACCACGTCGCCAGGGCCCGCTTTCACACCCGATCGCTTTTCCCACGCCTCGAGATCGGCGCGCGTGATCGGCGTACCGGGTTCGACCCAGTCGACGCCCTTGAGCTGCGCGATGTCATACAGCACGGCGCGTGTGAAGACGCCGTCTTTCCAGTTCATCACGCCGCCCTTCCTGCATCCGCCTTCGACTGAAATGTTGTCTTTCGCCGAGAGGCCGTTGTACATCTGGCCGTTCTCGAGGAAGTGGCACCAGCTGTCGATGTGCGACACGGTCTGGCCGTGGTAGCTCACCGCGTAGTTGTCGGTCGTGCCCACATCCGTCGTGTTGGTCGTGCGCTTGAACACGCCGGCCGCGCCGACGTCGGCTGCCGCCTGCTGCGGCTCGTTCGCCGCCAGTGAAATCACCGTGCCGCTCTTCACGAGCCGAATCGCGGCGAGGACTTTCTGCGCTGTGATCAGGTTCGACGCGCCCTTGTTGTCGTCGGCGCCCCAGCGGCCCCACGTCTTGAACTCCGTCCGCCAGCGGTCGTAGTCCGCGCGGGTCACCGGCGAACTCGAAGCGTTTGACCTGGCGTATTTCCTGGCCGCCTGTCCCGCCGTGAGCGCGCCGAAGACGTTGCCGTCAACGTCGGCCGCCACGCCTTCGCCAATCCCGTCCAGATCGGGATCGGTGATCAAGGCCGTCACCTTGCCGTCCTTCGCGCTCCCGATTCTGATCCCGCGCTTGAAGCCGGGATTCACCTTCTCATCCGACTGCGTGTCGGCGGCATAAAGAATGTCGTTCCTGTCGATGAACACGCCGCTCGGCCGTCCGAATTGCCGCCACTCTTCCAGGAACTTTCCATTCTGATCGAAGATCTGAATCCGGCTGTTTCCCCGGTCGGCGACAAACAGGCGGCCGCGCGAGTCCATCGCGAGAGAGTGCGGCGCATCGAACTCGCCGGGGCCTGAGCCTTTCCTGCCCCACGCTTTGACCAGCCTGCCGTCGGCCGAAAACTTCAAGATGCGCGCGTTCGTGTTGCCGCCGTGGCCGTCGGCGACGAAGATGTCGCCGCTCGGGGCAACCAGGACATCCGAGGGCGGACCAAACGCATCCGGACCGTCGCCGGCGACCCCGGCTTTGCCGAGCGTCATCAGCAGTTTTCCGTCAGCACTGAACTTGAAGACCTGATCCCCCTTGCTTCCCCTTGCCGCGCCGTCGACGAGCCAGATATTGCCCTGCCTGTCGACGTGAATGCCGTGCGGGCTGACGAACAGGCCCGCGCCGAAGCTCTTCACGACCCTGCCAGCCGAATCGAACTTCAGCACCGGATCCAGTTTCGATTCGACGCAGGCGAATTCCTGGCTTGTTCCGCCGCACCGCTCGAACACCCAGACGCTCCGGCCGTCGTGGTCGATGTCGATCGCCGCCGTCGATCCCATCTTCCGCCCTTCAGGGAGCTTGAAGTGGTTCGCGACGGCCTGATAAGGATTCGGCAGCGACTGCGTCTGCGCAGATGCCTGCAGGCGTGCACCTTGGGAAAAATGTTGAGCGATCGCCATCAGCAACGCGCCGGCGGCCAACGTCAGACGGACTCGACTCTCATGCGTCATGACACCCTCCGGTCAAGGGCCTGCACTATACCCCCAAGAGGGCGCGCGAAGGATCAGAACTGGTCAGGCGGGAATCGTGCCCGAGCTGCCCTTTGGCACCACCATGAATGCCAGAACGCGTGCCCTCGTGTTCGCGTTGGCCGATGCAAACGCGGAGTGCACCGCGCCCGTCGGCTCGAAAAACGTTCCACCGGCCGCGATGACCTGCTCGGGCCCATGATCGACGCCGAAGCGCACCTGCCCGTCGAGGACGTACCCGAGCACGGGACCGGTGTGACGATGGTCTCGTCCAGTACCAGGGCCCGGGTTCAACTCGAGTAACACGACATCGAAGCCGTCGAGCGCACCCGTGAGCGCATGCCTGGCGAGCTCACGCGGCGCCGCGGGTGCGGGAGCAGGTGCCTGCGCGTTGAGGCTGATCGGCACGAGTGCCGCCACGAGCCCAAGAAACGTCCGACGATCCTCCATGACTACCTCTCCTTTATTCAGCGCGTGTCGCGAGCGCGCTTCAGGCGCCGACGAGCGGGCTGCCCGTGGGAACCACGAACAGCGCGAGAAAGCGCACGGGCTTGTCGGAATCGACCGACTCGTTCGTCGTATGCATGGCGCCGGGCCGGCTCAAAGAACGTTCCGCCCGCCGGCACGACATGCGGCGTCTCGTGGTTGATGCCAAAACGCAGTTGACCACCCAGGATGTACCCGAGCACGGGCCGGGATGACGGTGTTCGGCGGCGACACTGGACGAACGAGCCGTATCAAGGAGCACCAGATCGTACCCCTCGAGAGATCCAGTTAAGGCGTGTCTTGCGGTCACGCCGCGAGGGCGCTCCTGCATATTCTCCTCACTTGTTCGAGGTAAACACGCGCGTCCCCGGACGGAACTGGGACCACGCAAACCAGAACTCCGGAATGAGAATCAACGGCTTCAGCCGCGTGCCTTGCATCGGTCCGTCGAGGCACAGCCCGTAGGCGTCCCATGTCGAGTGCGTGTCGAGATCGACGAGTCGGCTGGCATCGGCGTTGGCGGCTTCAAACCGCAGCATCCTGTCGTCCGCGCGTGCCTCGAACGCGGTGGTCGTCTCAATCGAAGGTTGATGGACGACGACCACCGGCACGCCCCCCACGCGCTCGTTGACGACGCGCGTGACGCGTAGCGCGGACACGTCAAACGCCATCGTCTCGGAGCCGACCGCGAGTCCCGCGATCATCTGCCTGGGGCGGAGCCGGGTATCCGTGCCGAACGAGCCGACCGGCGCGTCGCCTTCTCCTGAGGTGAGCGCCTGTTTCTGCCGCGGTCTCAGCACCGGGATTCGCTCGGCGTATCCAGGCAGCGGTTTGAGCAACGTCGTGTTCGGGTACCGAGCGCGCCACTCTTTCCACGAGGTAAGGACGAACGGATAGAGCGTCAGCCTGCTCCCTTTGAGGGGACCGGAGATCGCTTCGCCGGTCGACTGTTGCCACCGGCTGCCGGTTTCAACGTCCTTGTGCACCTCGTTCGCGTTCACCATGCTGTCGTATTCGAAGTGCAGGTGGCGTCCGTCGAGCTGAGCGCGAAAGACCGCGCCTGTCCCGCAGGTGCTGCACCACGTCACTTCGATCGGACCGTCCGGCATCCGGTCGTCGACCGAGCCGTGCTGCCCCAGGTCCAGCGCCATGTACGCCTTCGCTGTGCGCCCCTCGGCGACGCCGATCACGAGGTCGTCCTCGCGCGCAAATACCGCGTTCGATGCGGAGACGAACACCGGCTC
>WNFL01393621.1_pt1 | contig 12585 bp, 8 predicted proteins | sample 5400361 | NCBI WGS metagenome assembly WNFL01 (sample SAMN13153351, study PRJNA577476) | soil metagenome | isolation source: 40 cm soil on Douglas fir-dominated hillslope | place: USA:California | collected 2013-09-17
CTTCTTGGGTCTTTTTGTCGGTACGGCGCTGTTTGGATTCGCCGCCGATCGCTTCGGACGGCGGGCTATCTTCACGGTCTCGCTCCTCTGCTACTCATTTGCGAGCGTCGTGATGGCATTCCAGAACGACGCATTCGGGCTCAATCTCTGGCGTTTCCTCTCGGGCATCGGTGTCGGCGTCCAGCTCGTGACGATCGATACGTTCCTGGCCGAGCTGGTGCCGAAATCCCATCGCGGCCGGGTTTTCGCCATCAACCAGACGATCCAGTTCTCCGCCGTGCCGCTCGTCTCGTTCCTCGCTTGGCAATTGGTGCCGCTCTCGCCCTTGGGATTCGCGGGCTGGCGCTGGGTGGTTCTGATCGGCGCGACCGGCGCCCTCTTCGTGTGGTGGATACGGCTTTCGGTCCCCGAAAGCCCGCGCTGGCTTGCGATGCACGGGCGCACGGACGAAGCGGAGCGCATCGTCGCCGATCTCGAACGGCGCGTCGCCGCGGAATCGGCACGTCCGCTGCCCCCGCCGGGCCCGGCCGAACCACCGACACCGCGCGGTAGTCTCGGAGAGATTTGGCATGCGCCCTATCTCACTCGCACCCTGATGATGATCGTCTTCAACGTCTTCCAGGCGGTCGGCTTTTACGGCTTCTCGAACTGGGTGCCGACACTTCTGATTGCCCAGGGAATCGCGGTGACCCAAAGCCTGCAATACACCTTCATCATCGCCATCGCAGCGCCGTTCGGGCCGCTTTTGGGTGCTGCGCTTGCCGACCGCTTCGAGCGCAAATGGCTGCTTGTGTCCGCCGCTTTGGGTGTCGCGATTTTCGGGCTTCTTTTCGGTGAAATGAGAGCGACCGCGGCGCTCATCGTCTTTGGTCTCGCCGTCACGCTCTCCAACAACGCGATGTCGTTCCTCTTTCACGCCTATCAGGCTGAACTTTATCCGACCCGCATCCGCGCGCTCGCGGTCGGCTTCGTCTATTCCTGGAGCAGGCTCTCGACCGTGTTCAGCGCTTTCGTCATTGCGTTCTTTCTCGAGCGTTTCGGCGCGCTCGGCGTATTCGCCTTCATCGCCGGCAGCATGGCGGTCGCTGCGCTTGCGGTTGCGCTCTTAGGTCCCCCCACCAGCAATCGCGCTCTCGAGGAAATCTCCCGCTGACAGCCTACCAGGTCTTGGTGACGATCAGCGAAACGGTCCGTCCCTGATCGCTCTGATTGATGTCGAAAGCCGTCGGATTCCCGCCGCCGCTGCTGATCCGGTACTGGTACGACGGGTGCTTGTCCATGATGTTCTGGATCACCAACTGGACCCCGATGTTCTTCAGATACACATTCGCAGGCGTGTCGCCGGTATCGTAGCCCATCGAGAGGTCGAACAGATAATAGGAGGGCTGAATGTTGGAGTAGCCCTCGATCGTGCAGACGGAAGACCCGCCACCGACGTTGGGATTCGTTGCGAGGCATTGGTGGTTGACATTCGGCGGCGCGGTCTGCGTGTGGAAGTAATGCGAATCGTAGTTCACGAAACCGGTGACGTTCCAGGGTCCATTGCTCCAGCCCAGACGCGCGCGGTAGTGCAGCGGGCCGATGGCATCGGCCGCAACGCCGTTCTGCTGAACATTGCCAACAGAGGCGATCGTCTGATGGAAATCGTCGCGTGTCTCCGCTCCGAAAGGCGCCGCGGTGTTTCCAGGGAAAATGTTGTAGGCGGGGAAGCCGTTCTTCCGGTGCAGGTAATAAGTCCCAGTGACGCCGGTATTCCAGGCGCCGAAATCGCCCAGATCGAAATCGTAGCTGGCGGTCCAGTCGACGCCGTCGAGCTTCAGCGATCCCTTGTTGAAGATGCCACCGTCGTTGATCCAAAGAACGTTTGTGAGAGCCCCCTGCGGAACCTGGTTTCGCGGATGATTGAGGAAGCCCTGCACCATCTGTTCGAATTCGGGGCAGCCCGCGGTAACCGACGAGGGCAGATCGGTCGAAGCCGGGGTGTTGTTGTTGTGGCAGCGAAGATCGCCGGCGGTTTGATGCAGGAAGGCGAGATCCGTCGGCACCATGTAGGAGAAGCCGACATTGCTGACGTTAAACGAATTGGTGGTCGGGTTGGCGAAGTTGCCGAGCACGTTGTTGATCTTGATGCTGTACCAGGTCCCCTGAAGGTCGAGCCCTTTCAGGAAAGGCGGAGCGAATTCGGCGCCGATGCTCCAGTTGGTCGACGTCTCGGGGTGAAGGTGCTGTCCTTCCGTGTTGAGCCAGTTGCGGAAGCCCATGTTGGTGGCGGTGGAGGCTGCGCCGAGAAGCGCTACGCCGACCGGATTCGTGAGGCTCGAATACCCGATTAGCCCCGGGATGGAATTGGTACTCGCGGGATTGCGCAAGCGGTCCGCGCCCGAGCCTCGCGCGGCGTCGCTGTTGATGACGATGCTCGAATTCTGCGCCTGAAGGGCATTCAAGTTCCACAGATTTGCCGTGAACTTGGCGAGCGTAGACAACTCGCCGAAGTTCGGAGCGCGGAAATTGGTCCCCCATGACGCGTGGAACGTGATGCCGGCGGCCTCCGAAGGCATCCAATCGAGCGAGATCTTCGGATTGCTCGTGCCGCCAACGTCGCTGTACTGATCGTGGCGCCACGAAGCCTCGATCTGGAGCTTGCGGAAGCCCGGAAAGTTGAAACTATCGCTGAACACCGGGATGTTGAGCTCCGCGAACCCGGCCCAAACCTGCCGGTGCAGTGGGTCATTCAGAAGCGGCGCAATCAGCGTCGCGGTTCCGCTGTTTTCCAGATTCGTGAAGTTGAAAAAATACGACGTATAGGTGCCGCCGACGGCGCCTTTGAGCGTTCCCCCGGGGAGATCGAACAGCGGGCCGTCGAATTTGGCGCCCTTCTCGTTGATCGACATCACCTCGGTGCGCGTGCGGATGCCGGTGATGTAGCCGAGCGTGTTGGGCGAGTTGCAGGAGAACACGGTCGGGTCGCAGAAGAGATTGAGGTAGGGGACATTCGCGGGCTTGGTCCAGGTGGCGATCGCGGGCGTCGTGCCGACGGCCGGGGTCACCGGCATTGTCCAGCCCAAAGCCGCGGATACGGCGTTCTTGTTGACGATGCCGTCGTTGCGACTGAAGCTCGAATCGTACATCTGGCTGTAATAGACATCGCCGTTCCAGCCATAGGGCAGCGCGATGTGCAGCCCCATCTGGTAATGGTCCGCCAGCTCGTATGCATTGGTGAAGGGCGGATTTTCGAGCGCGATATTGTAGCCCACGCGCAGATTGGTCGGCGCGCCGCCGGTCGGATAATAGGGGTTGAACGTCGGAACTCCGATTAGGAGCGCATCGCTGGACGAGGGAGTTGCGATGGCGTTGTTCAAGAACCGCGCGCGGCGATTGCTGTAGAAGGCTTCGCCGTAGAAAGTGACGTCCTTCGTCAATCTCTGATCGATGGTAATCGCGCCGCCATTGCGCTGCTGCGCCGCATCAAGCCAGGCGATGGTGAACGGATTGAATTCGTTGTGGGTGCCGTTGGTTCCGGAATTGGCGGGCGAAGCGAAGCTGCCCCAGTTCAGGGTCGAGGCGCTGAATGGGGCGGTCGGTCCCACGCCGCTTGTGCCCCCGCTGAAATTGCCACCCGTGCCGTGCGGAATGGCGAAGCAGTTCAGGCAGGATGTGCCGGTCGGGGCCGACGGAGTGCCGATGGCAATCGTGCCGGGAAGCGAAGAGCCGAGCGGGGTGCGGTCGTCGAGGCCCCAGGGGCTGTGGTTGACGGTGAAGTTCGAATGCGCGTTCCCGAAGATCGGCGACTCGTCATACCACTCGTAGGAAAGCGTGATGTCGCCGCCGTCCCAGGTGCGGCCCCACAATTGCGAGGCGAGATAACGGTTCTTGCCGCCCGGTGCTTCGGTGTAACGCAGCTGAGTGACCGCACCGTCGAAATTGCGCTTCAAGATGATGTTGATCACGCCGGCTATGGCATCCGAGCCGTAGATCGCCGAGGCGCCGTCGACGAGAACGTCGATGCGATCCTGAGCGAGCGCAGGAATGATCGAGGGATCGATTTCGCACACGCCGTCGGCCTGCGGGGGGAAGCGCACGCCGTCGATCATCAAAAGAGACCGGACGGCGCCCGTAAGGTCGAGATTGCGAATGTTCACGCGCTGCGCGCGCTCGATGCGCGCTCCAGAGGCTGTTGCGGCTGTGGTGACCTCGAGGCGGGCGGCCGGAATGGTCTTGAACAGCTCGGCGGTCGTCAAAGCGCCTGACGTGACGAAGTCCCTCGGGTTCAAGTTCGTCACCGGCACGCCGACCGCGGCCGCGCCGTGGATGAGCGACCCCGTGATCAGCACTTCCTCGGGCGTTTCGCCTCCGGCCTGCGCCATCTGTGCCTGACCGTGCGCGGCGATGGCGCTCGCCATCGTCATAATGGATGCGGTTCCCAAGAGCGTGGAAAGCCTTGCGCCGATCGCGCTTAGGCGTGACTTCGTAAAGTTCATCGTGATCTCCCCCCTGTGCGATGCCTCCCGGCATCTCATCCCTCCGCGCACGTTCCTTGGCGTCGCGTCAAAAACAAAATCGTGCCGTCAGATTGCGCCGCTGTTCAGCTTCGCCCCCACTTGGTTCGCGGTCGAAGGCTCACTCCCCCGAGCGGCACTCGGTTGTGCCGCCGGCCCAAGACACGCCTCACGGATTCCAATCATATGACTTTATGCCGGATAGGTGTCAATTTGTGCAGGGCGCACCGGCTGGCTGGCGGGGTCCTGCTGGCGGGGCCCCAACCCTCGTCGGCGTGCATCGTATCTTGGAAGCCGTCGGATTATGGTTGATCCACAATTGCAACTGCGGGAAATGCATCTCTGGAGGCGAATATGAAGCGGATATCCGGGTTGAAGCTGTTTGCATCTCTCTTCGTGCTGGCGGCGCTCGGCCCGCAAGTGGACTTGAGCTACGCCCAGAACCCGCCGCCGGACCACCCGTCGGTAACCGTCGGCGGACAGACCTTCACCCCGCGCTCCATCCTCGCGCGCAACATGGGAACCAATGAGGACCAGACGACGGCCTTCCCGCCGCACAAGATCATCGGCAACATTTATTACGTCGGCACGCGGACCTTGAGCTCGTTCCTCATCGTGACGCCGCAAGGCAACATCCTCATGGACAGCACCTATGAAAGGAACGTGCCGACGATCGCGAAATCCGTCGCCGACCTCGGCTTCAAATTCTCCGACGTGAAAATCCTTCTCGGCAATCATGCCCATGGCGATCACCAGGAAGGTGACGCAATGGTCAAGCAGATGACGGGCGCGAACGTGATCGTGATGGCCGAGGACGTGCCGGCGTTGAAGGAGATGAAGCCCGGCGGCAAGGAGCATCCGATCGATCAGGTGATCCATGACGGCGACAAGGTGATTCTCGGCGGCACGACGCTCGTCGCGCATCTGACGCCGGGCCACACCCGCGGCTGTACCAGCTGGACGACCACCGCACAGGAAGGCGGCAGGACTTACAACGTGCTGTTGGGCTGCAGCTTGCGCGCGCCCGGCGTTGTGCCGCCGCCGATCGCCGCGGAGTTCGACCGCTCGTTCAAGCTCGTCCGCACGCTACCCTGCGACGTGCAGCTCGGCGATCATGGCGCCCAATACGGCATGCAGGAGAAATACGCGAAGATGAAAGCAGGCGCGCCCAACCCTTTCATCGACCCGGCGCATTGCTTCGCCGAAGCCGATGTCGAGGAGGCGATGTACCACGCCATCGTCGCCGAGCAGAACGCAGCGCACAAATGATCTCCTCCCCCTGAAAGAGGGAGGAACGCCCGCGGCGTAGCCGCGAGCGGGTGGGTCGCCTCAGCCCTCGTTCGTGCGCCGGCAGGTTTCGAACAGGAACCAGTGGCGGCGTTCGGCTTCGTCGATCCAGACTTCGAGCAAGCTCGCCGTCGCCACGTCGCCGTGCTCGTCGCAGACATTGTGCGTTTCGCGCATCCGCCCGACCAGATCCTTGTTGTCGTCACGCAGCTCGGCCAGCATGTCGAGCGCCGTCACGTAGTCCGCATCGTTGTCGAGGACGCGCTTTGCCCGCGCGATGTGACCGATCGAGCGGATCGTCGTGCCGCCCACTTTGCGTACACGCTCGGCGATCGGATCGGTGATGGCGAAGATCTGGTCGGCCTGCTCGTCCAAGAGCAGGTGGTAGTCGCGATAATGCGGCCCCGATACGTGCCAGTGGAAGTTCTTGGTCTTGATGTAGAGCGCGAACGTGTCGGCCAGCAGTCCGTTCAGGGCCGCCGAGATATCCCGGGTCGCTGCTTCCGACAAGTCGGTCGGCGTCTGCAGATTTGCGGTCCGGCGCTCTTTTGCGTCTTTGGTGCTCATGATTTCTTCGACACTCCTTTCAGCTCTTGATAAAGGCCAGCAGGTCGGCGTTGATCGTCTCTGCCTCGGTGGTCGGCATGCCGTGCGGGAAACCCCTGTAGGTCTTGAGCTTTCCGTTCTTCAGCAGCTTGGCCGACAATGGTCCGGAGTCGGCATAGGGTACGATCTGGTCGTCATCCCCATGCATCACCAGGACCGGCACGTTGATCTTCTTGAGGTCTTCCGTGAAATCGGTCTGCGAAAAGGCTACGATGCCGTCATAGTGGGCTTTGGCTCCGCCCATCATCCCTTGCCTCCACCAGTTCTCGATGACGGCCTCGGAGGGCTTCGCCCCCGGCCGGTTGTAGCCGTAGAAGGGACCAGCAGGTAAGTCGCGATAAAATTGCGAGCGATTGGCCGCGAGCTGCGCCTGAAGTCCGTCGAAGACGTCTTTGGGAAGTCCTTCGGGATTGGCCGCTGTCTTCACCATCAGCGGCGGCACCGCGCTGATGAGCGCCGCTTTCGCCACACGGCTCTCGCCGTGCCGAGCCAGATAATGGACGACCTCGCCACCGCCCGTGGAATGGCCGACATGAATGGCGTCCGTCAAATCGAGATGCTTGGCCAAAGCGGCAAGGTCGTCCGCATAGTGATCCATGTCATGACCATCACTTACCTGGGCGGAACGGCCGTGACCGCGGCGGTCATGGGCGATGACGCGATAGCCGTGCCTGAGGAAGTAAAGCATCTGCGCATCCCAATCGTCACCCGAAAGCGGCCAGCCATGGCTGAACACGATCGGCTGACCTTTGCCCCAATCCTTGTAAAAGATCTCCGTGCCGTCTCTGGTCGTGATCGTGCTCATGACGTGATCTCCTGGGGTTGGGTTGATCGGGAAAATCCGCTCCTCGCGTGGAAGAGCGGGGTGATCTCATTGCTTGCGCAGGAATGCCCGGATGACGGAAATCGTTGCTTTGGGATTTTCTTCCATCAGCCAGTGCCCGGAATCAGGCACCACGGCTCCCTCGACGTTGGTCGCGACGGCATGCATTACGACCGCCATCGTCGGGCCGAACGACTTCTCGCCGCCGACCGCCAAGACGGGCATGGTCAGCTTGCCTTTGGCGAGGAACGCCTGGTTGTCGATCGCATCCTGATCGAAGGCCTTGAACTGCTCGAAGCCGGAATGTATCGCCCCGGGCTGTGCATATATCGCCGCATAATGCGCGCGTGACGCTTCGTCGAATTTTGCCGGATCGGCCGAGAACTCGTTCCAGAAGCGGTCGAGATAAATCCGCTCCCGCCCGGCCACCAGGCGTTCGGCATCCGGACCATAGAACGAGAAGTGCCACAGCGCGTGGCTTTTCACGATATCTTCCCACGGCCCGACGCCCGGCAGCGGCGCATCCATGATGACGAAGCGCGCCACGCGGGCGGGATATTGCGCCGCAAGCGCGTAGCCAACCATGTTGCCGATATCATGGGTAACAAGATCGGCGCGCTTGATCTCGAGCGCGTCCATCACCGCGGCCATATCCTGACCTTGGGTCTTCTTGTCGTAGCCGTCTGCCGCATGGGCCGAAAGACCCATGCCGCGCAAATCCGGAACGATGACGGTGTGGTCGTGGACGAGCTCGGCGGCGAGCGGCGCCCACATGTCGCCGGTTTCGCCGAAACCGTGCAGCATTATGATCGCGGGGCCGCCGCCGCCCACACGGACATGGATCGTCGTTCCGTTGGCGGCGATTCGTTGCGCCCGGAAGCTCGCGGGAAAAGGCTGAATCATCGGCTTCTCCGAAACTGAAATCCATCCAGTGAAGCTTCAGCGCTTGTCTGAAACGCTGCGAGCCAAACAAGGTGTCCTAAGGACGGAGCGCGGCATGTCTCGCGGCGGGGTGAAAATTCCTGAGCGCCAGAACACCCAGCAAGACGAAGATCGCGAGCACCCCGACTTGCGCGATGGCGAAAGGCGGCTCGGCCTGCGTCGGCGCCAGAGCATTCAAGAAGGCTACCTTTTGAAAAGCCTGCACTACGCCGACGAAGCAATTGAGATAAAGAGCGGCGGACGCCGTCGCAACATAGATCCACCGCCAGGCGCCGCCCAAGCGGAAGGCGTAAAGCGCCAGGATCGCAAACGCGAGCAGCACGAGCGAAAGAATGCCCACGATGCGCGGGGGATCCAAGCCAAAGGGAGGAATGGGAAATCCGGTCACGCTGGTAAGGACGGTCAGGGTGAGAAACACCGCCGCCCAGCTCCCGAATTGCCTGCCCTCGATCATGCCGAACAGCACGATGAGACCGGCGACTATGCCGATCAGACTCAAGGTCACATGTACGGTGGTGAACATAGCAACCGACATACCAAGGATCATGATACCCCACCTTTCCTGTTCGTCGGCGCTTGCCCAATACGGGCCTGCGTCAGTCCATGTCGAAGAGCAAGAACTCGGTTGGCGATATTGCCGTGACGGTGACTTGTCTTTCGTCCTCAATGCCGGCCCCGTCGCCTGCTTTCAGCTCGGCGCCGTTCACATCGAGGCTGCCGCGCGCGACCTGAACCCAGACCTTGCGCTTTGGCCGGACCGAGAGGGACACGCGCTCCTCCGGGGCCAAGACCGAGGCGTAAAGATCGACGTCGCGCCCGACCTTCACCGCCCCTTCGCGCCCGTTCGGCGAAGCGATAAGCCGCAGCTGACCGCGGCGCTGTTCCTCGGAGAAATGCTTTTCTTCGTAGCCGGGCGGCAGGTTCGACCGCGCCGGCATGATCCAGATTTGCAGGAAGTGCACCGGCTCCGTCTCCGACGCGTTGTATTCGCTGTGGCGAATACCCGTTCCCGCCGACATGCGCTGCACGTCGCCAGGACGGATGACGGAGCCGCCACCGGCGCTATCCTTGTGCGCGAGCGCGCCTTCGAGCACGTAGGAGATGATCTCCATGTCGCGATGGCCGTGCGGCGGGAAGCCGGCGCCCGGCGTCACACGATCTTCGTTGATGACGCGCAGCGGCCCGAAGCCCATCTGCTCGGGGTCGCGATAGTCGGCGAACGAGAAGCTATGGCGGCTATCGAGCCAATCGACTTCTGTCTTGCCACGCTCGTCTGCGCGCCGTGTCGTCATCATCGCTGCACCTATTGAATGGCGGTCGCATCGGCCTAGCAAGAGGGAACATAAGAGGGGCGCGATTTCTAGTCGCAGATTGCTAAGCTTTTTAGAATCTTGCTTCCGATAGATGGGGGTCGACAACGGCCGATCAAGGGGCGCTTGTTGCGCATGAGAACGGCAAATTGATGCCCGGATTGCGCGCGGCGCATCGTCGGCTCACCTGGATCGGCTGATAGTCGATGATGAGGAGCGCGGAATTTTGCGGCGTCAGAAGAGGATCCCGAACGGGATCGCGGATAGCGCGGCTGGTCATGATGGCTCCCCCCAGTCTGACGCTGACAACTCGCGAACGAGGCTAGGCCATGTTGCTTAAGGGCGGCAAACGTTTATTGACCCCTATTGCTGTGTTTTGGCTTGCCTTGCGGTGATTGCGCGCCTGCCTTCTGCGCAAGGGCGGACAAATTTGCGCAAAAATCTCCAATTCGCGCGACGTAGGGCAGCTTAAGGTCCCAGAGGTGACAGTCCTTCAGCATTTGACGCTTTAGGAACCATGCTCTTGCGCTTTACGCTAAAAGTGAATGGAACAGATCATTCCGCCGACGTCGACGGCGGAATGCCGTTGCTCTGGGTTCTGCGCGACGTGCTCGGCATGACGGGGACCAAATTCGGTTGCGGCATCGCGCAATGCGGCGCCTGCACTGTGCATATCGATGGGAAGGCGGTGCGCTCTTGCGTACTGCCGGTGAGCGCCGTCGGAACCCGCGCCGTCACCACCATCGAAGGCGTCGGCGCGACGCCCATCGGTGCCAGCATCCAGAAGGCATGGCTCGATCTTGAAGTCGTGCAATGCGGCTATTGCCAGCCGGGCCAGATCATGTCGGCGGCGGCGCTAATCGGAGCCACACCCCATCCAGACGATTCCGATATCGACGCTGCAATGGCCGGGAATATCTGCCGCTGCGGGACGTATGTGCGCATCCGCGCGGCGATCAAGAGCGCCGCTGGCAACGGTCAGGCGTGAGGCGGGGTCATGGGATCGATCAAGAACGCCGCTGATACGCTTTCGCGCCGCATCGTTCTGAAGGGCGCGTTGGCGGGCGGAATTCTCCTCGCCTTCCATCTTCCCGTAGAGGCCGCGAACGAAGCGCGGAAACCGACACCCGACGGCAAGGATGCATTCGCGCCCAACGCATTCATCCGCATCGACAGAGCGGGCAAGACGACATTCATCATCCCGCAAGTCGAGATGGGGCAGGGCGTCTATACGGCGCTGTCGATGATCCTTGCCGAAGAGCTCGACGCCGATTTCGCCCAAATTGCCGTCGAGCACGCTCCGGCGAATGAGAAGCTCTACGCCAACCCGATGCTGGGCGTTCAGGCGACCGGCAATTCCAATTCCGTCCGCGCGTTCTGGACTCCTCTGCGCAAGGCAGGTGCTTCGGCCCGGCAAATGCTGATCGAGGCGGCCGCGCGGCAATGGAAGGTCGACCCTGCAAGCTGCACCGCGTCCAAGGGCGAAGTGGCTCACGCGGCAAGCAATCGAAAGCTCGGTTATGGGGCGCTTGCCGACGCGGCAGCGAAGCTCACGCCGCCGCAGAACCCGCCGCTCAAGGATACCAAGCACTTCACGCTTATCGGTAAGCCGGTCAAACGGATCGACACACCGGATAAGGTCGACGGCAAAGCCGTATACGGCATCGACACGATGCTGCCCGGGATGAAGTTCGCGACCATCGCGGCGAGTCCCGTGTTCGGCGGCAAGGTTGGACATGTCGACGACAGCGCCGCGAAAACCGTTCCGGGTGTGCAGAAGGTGATCGTGCTCGACGACATGGTCGCGGTCGTCGGCGATCACATGTGGGCGGCGAAGACGGGCCTCGATGCGCTCGTCATCGATTGGGACGAAGGACAGAACGCCAAAATCTCCTCGAACGATATCTGGGGAGCCATGCGGGCTGCGGCCGGCAACGAGGGCGTCGTGGCGAAATCGGCCGGCGACGTCGTCAAGGGTCTTTCGCAGGGCGAGAGATCCGAAGCGGCTTTCGAGCTGCCCTTTCTCGCGCACGCGCCGATGGAGCCGATGAATTGCACGGTGCAGGTGACGAAGGATTCCTGCGATATCTGGCTCGGCACGCAAATCGTGGCGCGCGTTCAATCGACGGCTGCGCAGCTGACGGGCCTGCCTCTCGACAAGGTCAGGGTCCACAACCACCTGCTCGGCGGCGGCTTCGGCCGCAGGCTGGAGCCGGACATGGCGCTGAAGGCCATCCGTGTCGCCCAACAGCCCGATGGCGCGCCGGTCAAAGTCGTATGGACGCGCGAAGAGGATATCCAGCACGACATCTACCGCCCGGTTTATCGGGACACCATTTCGGCAACGCTGTCCGAGGGCAAGATCGCGGCCTGGGACTATCGTGTTGCCGGCCCATCGATCGTCGCGCGTTGGCTCCCGCCCGCGTTCAAGGACGGCATCGATTTCGACGCCGTCGATAGCGCCGTGGACATGCCTTATGACATTCCCAATTTCAGCGTGCGGTACATTCGCGTCGAGCCGCCGGCAGTGCCGACCGGATTCTGGCGCGGCGTAGGACCCAACAACAATGTCTTCGCCATCGAGTCCTTCGTCGACGAACTGGCGAAGAAGGCCGGCAAGGACCCGATCGCATTCCGCCGCGACATGCTGGGCAAGACGCCGCGGCTGAAAGACGCGCTCGAGCTCGTCGCCGAGAAATCCGATTGGGGCAAGCCTCTGCCTCCACGCGTTGGACGTGGAGTCTCGGTACAGCCCTCTTTCGCCAGCTTCATCGCGACCGTCGTCGAAGCCGAAGTGGATCAGCAGGGCGAGGTGCATCTCCGGCGCGTGACGACGGCAGTCGATACCGGAATCGCCGTCAATCCCGATACCATTGTCGCTCAGCTCCAGGGCGGCCTCATCTTCGGCCTTACCGCCGCGCTTTATGGCGAGATCACGATCGACAAGGGCCGCGTGCAGCAATCCAACTTCAACGACTACCGCATGCTGCGCATCGATCAGGTGCCGCAAATCGACGTCCATTTGCTGACAAGCGGCGAGGCGCCGGGCGGGATCGGCGAAACCGGAGTGACCGCTGGTCCCCCAGCGCTGCGCAACGCCATCTATGCCGCAACCGGCATT
>WNFL01369866.1_pt1 | contig 12582 bp, 11 predicted proteins | sample 5400361 | NCBI WGS metagenome assembly WNFL01 (sample SAMN13153351, study PRJNA577476) | soil metagenome | isolation source: 40 cm soil on Douglas fir-dominated hillslope | place: USA:California | collected 2013-09-17
CTTTAATAGGCTTCTTAGTTAATTTGATTTTAAATGTCTGTGTCCCTTCTACGGTTTCTTTTCCAAGTAACTCCGCTTTTAGTCCTCGCTCTTTATAGTTAAGAAACGGATCGGGAAACTCTCCGATATCTAGCTTATAGTTTTCTGTTGCTTCAGCGTCACTTTTTTCTGCTTTCATATTGGCAAAATTATGCGACCATAGAGTAGAACCATCGTAAACACCTTGCTTGATTTCTTTTCCCTGTGCGGTAATGGATTGCATCTGGCGTCCATCCTTTAGTTGGATAATTACCAAGGGCAATTCTACTCCTTGATTATTTAATTTTGCTGTGATTTTTACACCTTGAAGGGCTTTCCATTTTTCAATTCCTCCGGTATTTTCAAAATACTTGGCGATGATTTCATCAACAGTTTGGGCTTGTGCAAAGCCGCTTGCAATAAATGCAAATAGAAAAAGTAAATTTTTAAGTTTCATAAGTTTTGAGTTTGTTCAGTACAGTGAGACGTAAAATTGTATAATTAGTTTCAATGTTAAAAATTACATGAATTTCCTAAATTCCTAATCTCCATCAAAGTTGTTCGGTTGAGTAAGAACGTGAGGCCAATCGGGCAGGATAAAAGGAAATCAAAAAGGTAATCACCACAATAACGATCGAAACCGAAACAAAATCAAACACTCTCATCTTTACCGGATAACTTGAAACAATTGCATTTTCCATGCCCATTCCCACCAAACCAAATTGATCTTGTGCCCAGCAAATAAATCCGCCCAATAGCAAACCGAATGCCGCTCCAGAGAATGCAATTAATGATCCTTCAGCCAGGAATATTTTTTTGATAAGGGAAGAATGAGCGCCCATGGCGGATAGAATGGAAATGTCTTTTTTCTTATCAATAGCCAGCATCATTAATGAAAAGAAGATGTTAATAGACCCAACTATGATTAAAAGGGTCAGTGCGATAAACGTAAATAATTTTTCAATTTTGACTAATCGGTAAAGATCCTGGTGCTGCTCGTCATTGGTTAACACAGAAAAACCATTGCCCAATTGTTTTTCTATTGACGCTTTCACTTTTTTGATATCGGCACCGGCATTGATTTTTACTTCAAGCGAAGTGAGCTTGTCTCCATAATTTATCAGGTCTCTAACAAACTCCAGGGGCAGCAAGATGTAATTTTCGTCTATATTTTTTTCAATAGAGAAAACTGCTCCAGGCTGAATGCCTTTCAAACTGTAAAGTTTGGAGGGATCAATCTGCCCCGCTTTTGCATTTTTGATATAAAATATTTGTAAAGGATAAATGGATTCCTTGACTGCAATAGAACGAGCATATTGAATGCCTCGGCCAATGATTGCGTAATCTCCTGCCGAATCTTTTAATTTCAATTCACCATCCACCACATGCCCATCCAGCCTGTGTTGGTCGATGAAGTTGTCACTTACTCCTTTCATGGTCACTACCATATCGGCATCGCGATAACGCACATAGGCGTAATCCTCAATGACCTCGGTAATGATCTTAACATTTTCAATTGACTTAATTTTTGCAATTAAGGAAGGATCCTTTATAAATGATTTCCCTTTGGTTGCCTCCACTTTTATTTCGGGATCGAAGGAAGTGTAAAGTGAACGAAGCAGCCCTTCCAATCCGTTAAAAACAGAGAGCACGATCACTAAGGCTGCTGTAGAAAAGGCAACACCAATCATCGACAGCACTGAAATGATATTGATAAAATTCTTTTTTCTCTTGGAAAAAAAATATCGCCTGGCTATGAAGAGGGAAAGATTCATGCAGGAAGCTTGGATTTACTTTTCTTCTTTGGGGATGTTCAGACCTTTAATTAAGTCTTCCATTCGCTGGGCGTTTTCTTCCACCTCATCAATAAAAAAAGCAAGTTCGGGCACAATGCGGGCTTGATTGCGAATGCGGTCGCCTAATGCTTTGCGAATTTCACTTTTATGATCTGTGATTTGGGTTAAAACTACTTTTTTGTCTTTCGCTAATGTCATGCTTAGATACACCTTAGCCACACTCAAATCGGGGCTCATACGCACTTCGGCAATGGTAATAAATGCATTGCCAATGATTCCACGTTTGTCACGAAGAAAAATATCACTGAGTTCTTTCTGGATCAACCTCCCGTACTTTTGCTGCCTCAACGTCATGCCGTAAAGATACAAAAGAGCCGATAGCATTTATCCTCGGCCAAATTTGATTTATTTGCAGAAAAGAACTGCTGTGCTTCGCTTCTTCCGAACTAATGACCCTTATCGCTTACTTGGCGTACTGATTTTGTTGGTGGGCATGAGTCTGCCAATCTTGATCATCCCGATGCCGGTTACCATTCCCGAGTTGAGAGACATTGTGCTGGGCGAGTTGCTCAACAGTGGAAAAACAATTTACATTCAAATAGTTGACGACAGCCCTTGGGTTGCAGCTTGGATTGCGGGCGTTACAGAATTTCTATTTGGCCGGTCATTGTTGGCTAGACATCTGATGGCTTTGCTGATTATTTTTTTTCAGGCTGCTTTTTTTGCTTTTATCCTGATACGAAACCGGGCATACAATGAAAGTAATTATCTGCCCGCCTTTGTATTCGGGGTCTTGTGTTTTTTTTCTTTCGATGTATTGTCTTTATCAAGAGAACTTTTCGCCTCCACATTCTTATTACTCGCCCTCAATAATATTTTCAAAGAGATTGAATTCAAAGTTCAGCGAGACGAAATTGTTTTTAACATTGGGGTTTATATAGGAATTGCCTCCTTGCTCGTTTTCAGTTATTCCATCTTTCTGTTTGGCTCGTTAGTGATTTTGTTTGTGTTTGCCCGTATCACACTTCGCAAATCGCTGCTCTTAATTTTCGGATTTATTTTTCCGCACATCGCGTTGGCCTGTCTATATTATTTTCGCGGTGGGCTGACCGAATTTATTCAATACTTCTACGGCTCCAACTTCACGTTTCATTCCATTAATCTCGTCTCGTGGAAATCGGTCTTTTGGTTGAGTTCGGGAATTCTCTTGTTTTTTTTCTTTGCCTTAATCATGTTGAACCGGGCTTCCAGGTTCACCAAATATCAATCTCAACTTTTGCAAGTGATGTTGCTTTGGCTGGTCATCAGTTTTCTTGAAATAGCTCTGACACGGGAATTGACTCCCCATAGTTTTATAACTTTTGTCCCTCCGTTGGCTTATTTCATTAGTCATTATATTTTGTTGATCCGCAGAAAATGGATTGCTGAATCGATGATGTGGATATTTTTACTCTCCGTGATTGCAATCAGCACAGCTTCCCGGTTGAATAAAATAAAATCGGTCGATTACGCTGGCCTTTATGTAAAGGATTCCAAATACGAATCTTTTATAAAAGGGAAACGGGTTTTAATGTTGGGTGATGATCCGGGTATTTACAAAGACAACGGGGCGGCTTCCTATTTTTTAAATTGGGATTTGTCAAAAGAAATTTTTGAGCAACCGGATTATTATGAAAATGTCATTCTCGTTCAAAATTCATTTGAAAAAGACATGCCGGATATAATTATTGATGAAAGGGATCGGATGGAAAAATTCTTTATCCGATTGCCAACGCTAAATGCGCACTATGAAAAAGCAGGGTTCATTTATATCCGAAAGCCTGAAAACATTGAGATTTTAGTCACATCAAATTTAGAATGCCTTTTTCCTTTGCCTCCAGGCTGGTATTGCCCATCAAAAAATTATCCGTAGCACGTGCTGCCTCGCGCCCTTCGCTTATTGCCCATACGACAAGGCTCTGGCCTCTGCGCATGTCACCGGCCGAAAAAATCCCATCAACAGAAGTTTGATATTGATTGCACTTCACATTGCCGCGCTCATCATAATCGACACCAAGCTGGTCTAACAGTCCTTGATGTTGTGGTTGAAGAAAGCCCAACGCAAGCAACGCCAATTCACATGGAATTTCTTTTTCAGTCCCGGGAAGCTCAATGAGGGAGCTTCCCTTCCACTCTACCTCGACAATTTTTAAAGCTCGAAGGTTTCCGTCTTTATCGCCAAGAAACTCTTTGGTAACAATGCTCCATTGGCGCTCGCAGCCTTCTTCATGTGATGAGGAGGTGCGCAGGATCATTGGCCAATTGGTCCAAGGCATTGAAAATATCCTGGACTCTGGAGGCTTGGATAAAATTTCAATTTGAGTAACTGACTTTGCATTGTGCCGGTTAGAAGTACCCACGCAATCAGACCCGGTATCTCCACCGCCAATAACAATTACATTTTTATTGGTAGCCCAAATTTCTTCGAACGATATTTTTTTTCCTGCCACACGTCTATTTTGTTGTGTGAGAAAATCCATCGCAAACTGAATGCCTTTCAAGTTCCTTCCGGGAATAGAGAGATCGCGAGGAACTGTCGATCCGCCTGTGAGCAAAATCGCGTCATACTCATCGCGCAATTGCTCGGAGGAAATGTTTACACCAACATGAACCATCAGATTGATCCTTCGCTCTACGATTTGTTTGTCCAATTTGAAATCCGGGATTCCGTATCGCAGCAACCCACCCACTTCATCCGATTTTTCATACACCACTACAGTGTGACCCGCATAATTTAATTGAGCTGCGGCTGCCAACCCGGCGGGGCCAGATCCGATGATGGCAATTTTTTTATTGGTGAGCACACTGGGCTTGCGAGGCAGGGCATAGCCATTTTCAAAAGCTTTTTCGATAATTGATTTTTCAATGTACTCGATTGTCACGGCCGGTTTATTTATACCGAGCACACAGGATGCTTCGCAGGGAGCTGGACAAATCCGTCCGGTGAACTCCGGAAAATTATTTGTGCTGATTAAAATCTCGTAGGCTAATTTCCAATTGCCCTGGTAAACCGCATCATTGAATTCGGGAATAATATTTCCCAAAGGACAGCCATTGTGACAAAACGGAGTACCGCAATCCATGCACCGCGATGCCTGCTTAATGGCAATCGGTTCGTTCATTGGTGCATCTACTTCTTTATAATCTTTGATGCGCTCCTTCACATCGCGCTTCTTCGGTAGTTCACGCTCAAATTCTAAAAAACCAGTGGGCTTACTCATCAGCGGTTCTGTTTATAAATGATGAACTTCAAATTTAAAAAATAACCGTTTATACTTTATATCAGTTTACCCTAAAGTTTCATTTACTTTGTACGCAATCGATATAGAATCATGATCTTGAAAAAAACGACCTTACTTGTTCTCATTTTTCTTTTCATTTTTAATGCATGCACAAAAAAACCAAAGGAAGAGCAAGCTCCGTTACGCATTGTCCAGGTTCCACCATTTAATGCCGACTCCGCCTATTTTTTTGTAGAGAAGCAAGTGAAGTTCGGCCCGCGTGTGCCCAACACAAAGCCACACCAGCAAGCAGCCAATTATTTTATCAATAAATTTAAAAAGTACGGTGCAACTGTTATTGTTCAGGATTTTGATGCCATTACCTGGGATAATCAAAAAGTACAACTCAAAAATATTATCGCCAGCTATAATCCGGATGCAAAAAAAAGAATTTTACTAGCTGCACATTGGGATACGCGCCCGTATGCGGATAAAGACACTGCAAAAAAAGATGCTCCTTTTGATGGAGCCAATGACGGAGCGAGCGGAGTCGGTGTGCTATTGGAGATTTCTCGATTGCTGGGTCAGGGAAAAATGCCATCGGTAGGAGTTGATCTGATTTTATTTGATGGTGAGGATTGGGGAAAAGACTCCAGTACTGGACAAGAAAGTAAAATTCAAATGCCAGAAGGTTATGAAGAGTGGTGGTGTATTGGTTCGCAATACTGGGCGAAGCACAAGCACATAAAAAACTACATTGCTTATTACGGGATTCTACTCGATATGGTAGGAGCAAAGCATGCTCAATTTTTTCGCGAGGGAGCTTCGCTGGAATTTGCTCCTTCTGTTGTCGAAAAAGTTTGGAACACTGCTTCGCGATTAGGCTATACCGACTACTTTGTGAAAACAAATGTGGCAGGCATTATTGACGATCACCTTTATGTCAATGAGTTTGGCAAAATACCTACGATTGATATTGTGCACTACCAAACTGGTGTTGGCTTCTTTGGCGATTACCATCACTCGCGCAAAGACAATCTTTCTTTAATTAGCAAAGAAACGCTGAGCGCGGTTGGAGCAACGTTAATGAATGTATTGTACTATGAAGAATAAAAAAGTGCCCGAATTAAGAGCGCTTCAATAGTTGCAGGATGAATTTATTTATCATCCTCACCAGTCTTCTTTAACTCTTCATCTAATATTTTCTGAATTACTTCCTGCTGACGCTCGTCAATGGTTTGATTCGTTTTAGCTTGCTTTTTCAAAAAACGGAACATTGCATTTTTCTTTATTTCATAAGCAATAAAGACCGTGTACTTGTTTTGTTTCTTGTCGAAATATTTTTCCTCTCCGATTTTGCGCAGGTCGGCAATGTTGGTGTTCATTACTTCGCGCACCAGGCTTTGAAATTTATCAGCCACATCTGCTGCCCTGTCGTTTTGGGTTTGCCCAAGGTATTGATCACTGACTTGCTTCATTGTGGTGTTTACTTGCCCTGCCAAAACACCTTTAGCTTCAATATCGGCCTTGCTTCGTGCAATGTTATCGGCAGAACTTTCGCCTTTTCCGGTTCCGCGGAAAAACCGATTATTGGATTCGTAGGCACTACCCCGAAAGGGCTCTTTCACTTTTTGACCAAAAGGTCCGGAGGAGCAGCCAAGGACTATAACAGCTAATAGAGAGTAAATGCAGGTCTTCATAATGATTTTATTTTGTTGCATACGGTTGCAATTAAATTAAACGTAAATAAAATTAAATATGCTCGCGAACGAATATAAAAAATTTTATTGGGTATTGAATCAGCATGGTGTTAAATGAGATCATGGCTTCGTCATCTACCAAATTTTGTAATGTATGGCATGCTTAATTCGTAAAACAAAAATCGAACCATTGCTGTAGATTTGTCGTATTGATAGAGGAATAGTGAAGTAGGTGTACGTGTTTATCAATTTTTAAACTATGCAAGAAGTATATATTATAGGGAACCCTGGTTTTGTTGAGCAACTAAATAAAGAACTGCACGATAATTCATTATACATCCGTGGCCAAGCTGCCATAGAGGTGCCTGACAAAGAGGTGCAGTTGTTTTGGATAAGCGATCGCAAGAAATTACGCGAGTTTAAAAAGGCAGTCGGTGCAGATTTGATTTGGAAGTACCGGTTGAATTTTCATTTTGAACTTGAAAAATTTACCACGGAGACAGTCCAGAGCGAAGAATGGAGCGCTGACGAAAAAGCCCTTATGAAAAAAGTAATGAAATCCTTGGCGGCCTAATCTTTTCCGCAAAAGATAATCAGTTGCCACCGAAAGGCCCATTTCCATTTTAACTCATAATTTTTAATTCCGGCTTTGTAAAGAATTAGTTCCAATTCTTTTCGGGTGAATGCGCGCAACACAGACAACGGTGCATCGAATTTCACCATGGAAGACTTTGAGAAAAGCGAAGTGAGCCACTTGACTGAAAAATAAGCGAACGGGTGGCGATGGATATCGTTTACAATAATTCCAACTTTTGCTTGCTTTTTCATCGAAGTAAAAAGGTTGACCAATTCTTCATCCGAAAAATGATGAAGAAAAAGGGTGGCAATGATGATATCAAAAGTTAGTCGCCTAAATTCATTTGAAAAAATGTTGATTGCCTCAAAATGCAGGTTCTCAAAATGAGTTGATTGCCTTTTCGCATAACCAATGATGTGCTGGTTTGCATCAATTCCAATCAAATGAATTTTTCTTTTTTTAGAATTAGCATTTCTCGCAATCAACCGCAACATTTCTCCGCTGCCGCAACCGAGATCAACGATGGTCGTCTCTCTATTTTTTGGAATTTCTTTCCCTATTTTCTCAAGCGCGTTTAAAGTAACCGAATTTCCACCCAGCCATTGATTAATGAAATCCAGTTCGCGGAGCGTTTGAAAAATGACTTCATGGTGGTAGTTGAGATCGTCCATGATCTCGAGCGCTGTGCTGCGTTTCGAAAATGAAACAGCCATGTCAGTGATTTTCTATTTGCAAAAGCATACTTTCCAGCGTGAGCCCCGGCCCAAAAGCAAAGCTGAGGATATTTTTACCCTGGTCTTGGCCATTCAGGTTCTTACAAATTTCACTAAGCACGAACACCACCGTAGGAGATGACATGTTGCCGTAGTTTTTCAATACTTCGTAGGCGTGACGATTTGAATCTTTAGTAATACTCAACTCTTGTTCGATTACTTCCAGTATTCTTTTTCCGCCTGGGTGAATTGCAAAATAAGAGACATCCGAAAGATCTTTGGATATCCGTTCAAGCAACGATCCGGTCAATTTTCTTATTCCACTGCGGATCACTTCGGGTACATAGGTGGATAGTTTCATTTCAAAGCCCCAATCGCCTACTGTCCATGCCATTTCTTGTTCGCCTTCGGTGGCGAGGTCGCAATGAAAACTTATCGGCTTTAAATTTACTCCGGCACGCGGTTGGGTCTCTACTAAAAGAGCAGCACTGCCATCAGCAAAAAGGGCATTGGCAAGCATGTTGTCTTCAGTGTTTTCATTTTGAAAATGAATGCTGCATAATTCGGTACAGACCACAAGCACTTTTGCATTTTTTTCATTTGCACAAAACGTGTCGGCTAGTTTCATGGCGTTGAACGCGGCATAACAACCCATAAAGTTGATGCACGTTCGACTGATTGTGGTATTTAATCCTAACGCTTTGACTAAATCGATGTCGAGCCCGGGCGCATACATGCCGGTGCAACTGACAATAATTAAATGAGTGATCTCCGATTTTTTCAACGCTGAAATTTTTTCAAGACATTGATGAATGGATGCAAGGCTTAGCTCAAGGGAATGTTTTTTAAAAAGTTCAAGTCGTGTCTTCGTTGAGGGAAAAGGCGTGAGCGAGCCGTTGTCAGGAAAAAAATCATAACCATTTTCACGACCATAATCGCCCAACACCGAATGCCGGGTCTCGATTCCTGTTGCCCGATAAAGTACAAAAAGCCTGCGTGCCTCATCGGTATTTAAGTTCATCGCCCGTACCATAAAATTGGCGATGGTTTGCTGCGAGAAGCGATGCCGAGGATTGGCAGTGCCGATAGAAGTGATGTAACTCATCAGTTCAAGTATAATTCAAAAAACATTACCTTGTTCAATTAGTTCAACGATATGTCGTCCACGTTACTGCACCTTCGCATTCCTTTTTCTTATTTTCTTTTACCGGTTTATCTTTTCGCATTAGGGATCTCACCCAATTTTGATGAAAGCCGTATAATCTGGTCTTTCGTTATCATTCACCTGATGCTTTATCCTGCCAGCAATGGATACAATAGTTATTTCGATAAAGATGAAAAAAGTATTGGAGGTTTGAAAAACCCACCACCGGTAAATAGGAGTCTCTATTATGTTTCCCTTTTGCTTGATCTTGCGGCAATCACAATTGCTTTTTGGAAAATCAGTTTACTTTTCTCCTTCATGATTTTAGTTTACGGTTTAGTTTCCAAAGCATACAGCCATCCTTCCGTTCGCTTGAAAAAATATCCGATCATTGGTTGGCTTACGGTTGGGATTTTTCAAGGATGCTTTGCCTTTATGATGTGCTACGTTGGGATAAACAATTTTGAAACTGAAAATTTAGTGCATGCCAAAGTAATTATTCCGGCATCGCTCACCACCATTATGCTTTTGGGCAACTACCCCATGACACAAATTTATCAGCACGAAGAAGATGCTAAGCATGGTGACAAAACGATGAGCATGTTTTTGGGCGTTCGCGGCACTTTCATTTTTGTTCAACTGGTTTTTGTATTGGCAACACTTGGTTTCATTTTCTACTTCAACAGTTTCTTTTCTGCGAAATTCGGTTACGTCTTTCTGCTTTCGCTGATGCCGGTGGTTTTATTTTTTATGATTTGGTTTTATCAAGTTTGGAAGGATGTCTCCAAGGCAAACCATTCACGAACGATGTGGCTCAACTTTATTTCGGCAACTTGTCTCAATTCTTTTTTCTTTTATTTTTTTCTCGCCAATAGTCATGTAGGGCAAACTTTTTGATTCTCAGCCCTTCCCTTTCCCAGGGAGAGGGAAGGGCTGAGGAACGAGGACGAGTGAGGGATTACTCCCAAACAACTGTTCCCTCAACGCCATACCAAATTGGATATTTGGGCAGATGGATTTTTTCCACTTCGTTGCGTTTTACTTTCATGGTAGGCGTCATCAATCCGTTGGCAATGCTCCAATCTGTTTTCATGATCACCGCTTTTTTCAATTTTTCATAATCTTCGACAGTCGCATTTACTTCGGCAAGTGATACCGATAAACTCTTTATGATTCCTTCTTTTGATTTTGACTTACCAGCAGAAGACAAAATGATAAGTGCGATGGGCTGAGGAATCCCCATCCCAACCACACAAGCTTGCTCGATATCAGTATTTTTAAGTAAGCGCATTTCTATCGGTGAGGGAGAAACGTATTTTCCTTTATCGGTTTTGAAAATATCCTTTATGCGCCCGGTAATCGTTAGAAATCCATCTTTGTCCGGTTTTCCACAGTCACCGGTTTTTATAAAACCATCAGAAGTGAAGACTTCAGCTGTCATCGCTGGCTCTTTGTAATAGCCCATCATCAATGCCTTGTGTCGTGTGAGGATTTCATCGTCACTTGTAAATTTTATTTCAACAGTCGGCAAGGGTTTTCCAACCGTGCCGAAGCGAACTTCTTCCTGGTTGGCGTGTGAGTAACCGCTGTTCTCACTCATGCCGTAAATTTCTCGAAGGGTGATACCAAGTTTTTGATACCACTCGAGCAGTGATTTTGGGATAGGGGAAGCAGCCGTTGCTTTTATCCTTGCCCTCGACAATCCGAGTTTTTTAGTAAGCATTCTCTTAATCAAAAAATTCACACCGGGAATTTTAAGTAACCGATCTAATTTCTTTTGAGGAAGTTTTTCCAAAATCTTTTCCTGAAAGCGTGACCAGATTCGCGGCACTCCAAAAAATAAATGCGGTTGAACATTTGCGAGATCACGTGGGAATGTCTCCAAGCTTTCAACAAAAGCAATGCTTGCACCTGTACGGCAGCCGAGTAGTTCAGTAAGGGCGCGTTCAGCTATATGGCACAAAGGTAAGTAAGAGAACAAGACAGGATGTGGTGGCAGTGGATTCACTCGATTCAGATAATCAATAATAACCTGGTCGGTGTATGTAAATGAGGCTGAGTTGAACATTACTCCTTTGGGTTTGCCGGTTGTGCCGGATGTGTACATGATCGTCATCAGTTCATCGGCTTTCCAATTGGGCATCTCCTGAATTGTTTTTTGATTCGCGATCCAATTGCTTACCAGCTCACCCTCGTTAATTCCATAAAAATCGATACTGATTTTTTTTACAGATGAGGGGATCCCTTCTTTTTGTTGCTCATAGTCATCGAGCTTACCAACAAAAATGGCAGCGCAGGCGCTATGTTCTAAAATTTGACGGATGGAAGGAGCCGTAATATTCGCGTAAAGCGGAACCGAAACATGGCCAGCCATCAAAACGGAAAGATCGGCCATCAACCAGTGTGCACAATTTTTGGAGAGGATAGCAATGTTGCTGCGTGTGGGCAAGTTCATTGACTGAAGACCAGAAGCCATTTTCCTTATTTCTTCTCCTGCCTGGCGAAATGTCCAATTCTTCCATTGGCCTTGCACTGGTTGACGAAGAAAGATGAGTTCGGGTGTTTCCTTTTCCCATCGCAAAAAGTTTTTCAAGAGAATGTTCTCCATAGTTATCCGATTTAGAAATAATCACTGAAAAAGAAAAGGAGAAGAGGGAATCATTTGTCGAATGATTGCCCCATTCTTTTTACCTTCGCCCCCATGTCTTTATCCAACAAAAAACTTTTTTTACTTGATGCTTATGCGCTTGTGTACCGGGCGCATTTTGCGTTCACCAAAAACCCACGCATCAATTCGAAAGGCCACAACACTTCTGTGCCATTTGGTTTCACGAATACGTTGTTAGAAGTTATCCAAAAGCAAAAACCGACACATATTGCGGTAGCGTTTGACACAGCAGCACCCACTTTCCGTGATGGAATATTTAAAGAATACAAAGCTACACGACAAGCAATTCCTGAAGATATAAAGCATGGATTGCCAACTGTGAAAGAAATTATTCGCGGCTTCAATATTCCAATTTTAGAAATGGATGGTTATGAAGCGGACGACATCATTGGCACCATTGCAACACGCGCAGCAACGGAAGGCTTTGAGGTTTATATGATGACACCCGATAAAGATTTCGGACAGTTGGTAAAAGAAAATGTTTTTCTGTACAAGCCGGCTTACATGGGTAATGCAGTTGATGTGCTGGGGCCAAAAGAAGTCTGTGAAAAGTGGGACATCGAAAATGTTTCGCAAGTAATTGACATGCTTGGATTGCAAGGCGATACATCCGATAATATTCCGGGCATTCCGGGCATCGGGCCAAAGACTGCATCCGAATTATTAAAACTATATAAAACGGTTGAGGGTGTTGTGGCACATGGTT
>WNFL01231857.1_pt1 | contig 12580 bp, 11 predicted proteins | sample 5400361 | NCBI WGS metagenome assembly WNFL01 (sample SAMN13153351, study PRJNA577476) | soil metagenome | isolation source: 40 cm soil on Douglas fir-dominated hillslope | place: USA:California | collected 2013-09-17
GCGGATTCGTATCCCCGCTCCTCTACCGTGGGTTGGCCTTGGTAGAGGGCAGCGAAGCCGGCATCCTTGAAGCTGTACTCTTTCCACGTTTGGGCGGCGGCGGAATGGGAAGTGGCCACCGTGACAGCGAGGACGAAAAGGCGGAATTTTTGCATCTATGTCCCTTGATTCAGGCGCTGACGACGAGGGTGCCATAAAAATGGCCCATCTGCTCTAACGCCGGTAAAGGGATTTAGGTATTTTATACTATTCATGCATGTGGTATTATGCCTACAACATTAGAATGAGTGTATTATGGTCTCCGAAACGCCGTTCTTAGGCGCCGAGAGTCGAGCCGCCCTCCGCCGTCTCGCGGAGACTCTGGGACTCCCTCGGCTGCAGCCCGGCTGGGTCTGGCTTGCGGGCGCCGGGCCGGGCGATCCGGGGCTCGCATCGTTGCACACGCTGGCCGCGATTGCGGAAGCAGATGTGATTCTCGTCGACGCCCTCGTCAATCCCAAGCTGCTCGAGCTCAAGCGGCCCGATGCCAAGGTTTTGGCGTCGGGAAAACGCGGCGGCAGGCCTTCCCCCAAACAGGAGACGATCTCGCGGCAGCTCGTCCAATACGCGCGGCGTGGCTTGCGCGTGTTGCGCTTGAAAGGGGGCGATCCCTTCGTGTTCGGCCGCGGCGGCGAGGAAGCGCTTGCGCTCGCGCGCGCCGGCATTCCGTTCCGCGTCGTGCCGGGCGTGACGGCGGGCATCGGCGGGCTTGCCTATGCGGGAATTCCCGTGACCCATCGCGACACAAACCAGGCGGTGACTTTCATTACCGGGAGCGGAGCCAACGGGCGCGCGCCCGAGCTCGATTGGGATGCGATCGCCAAGGGCTCGCCCACAATCGTGCTCTACATGGCGCGCAAGCATGCGGGCGAAATCGCGGCGAAGCTGGTGGCCGCCGGGCGCAGTTCGAGCGAACCCGCAGCGATCGTCAGCAACGCGTCGCTGCCAAATCAGGCGACACAGGTGACCACACTCGCGAAATTGGGTGAGGCGGCCGCGCAAGCGGACGCGCCGGCGGTCGTCGTGATCGGCGAGAATGTCCGCCTGGCCCAAGCTCTCGACTGGCTCAGCGCCGCCCTTTCAGGCAAGAGGCTCGACCCCGACCCGTTGGGACACGACCGCTTGAGCAACACCGGCTAAAAGTTGCGAGAACCACTCTCGCACGCGCACAAATCGGCCCTTTGTCGCCAATCGCAATCAAGACATTAACGAGCGATTAGTAGCTGCCGCCTATCGTCTCGACGCCACAGAGGATCGACGATGGCGCGCGCGCAATATCATAAGAATCAGAAGGTTTATGTGAAACCGGTGGGGACGTGGGCGATGATCGAGCGCGTCGTGCCGCAGTGGACCAAAGGCTTGGACGAGCCGATCCGCGTTTTCTACGACGTCGGGCTTGGACGCGAATTTGCCGCCGACGAGCTGCAAGGCGATCCCATGCTCTCGGCTTCGGACGGCGAGGAGCAATGGCGCGTCGTACGCTCACCGAACAAGTGGCAGTCGACCGTCGAGACGATGCATCATCCCTATCCGGGAAGCTATCCGTCGGTCGTCACGGGGGAAGCCGATTGGGGCGGCTGGCGCGTGCCGGGTGCGGAATATGCACTGTCGCCCACGCGCATCGAGCGTCAGGCACGCATGATCGCCACCGCGCCGCGGCTCGCCGCGATCGTCGATCAGTTGACCAAATGGGGCAAGAAGGCGCCGCGCGATGTCCAGGATTCCATCAAGGATCTCCTCGCCAAAGCCAACGAAGCGTTGACGTATCTGAACGAAGGCCTTGACTCGTAGCGCTCGATCCAACGGGTGATCGCACCGCTCGAACGAAGTTTCGGAGCCGCTTCCTTAATCGGGAATTCGCGGCTACGCTTGGCGCATGAAAACCGCCGAACCTCTCGCAATCCACCTCAAGGATTACCGCCCGCCCGCCTATCGCATCCCTGAAATCGCCCTCGACTTCGACCTCGATGGCGCACGCACCCGCGTGACGGCGCGAATGAAGGTGGTCCGCGCGGTACCGGCGGCGGAACCCCTCGTCCTCGACGGCCACGGCCTGGAGCTCGTCTCGGTCAAGTTGGACGGGAAAGCGCTTTCGACGGGGGAGTACGCTCAAACCGACGACGCGCTCACGATCCCCGCGCCTCCTCAATCCTTCGATCTCGAGCTGGTGACGGAAATCTCACCGTCCGGCAACACTGCGCTCGAAGGCCTCTACATGTCGAACGGGATCTATTGCACCCAATGCGAACCGGAAGGCTTTCGCTGCATCACCTATTTCCTCGATCGTCCGGACAATCTCGCGAAGTTCGAAACCCGGATCGAAGGGGATAAGACCACCCTTCCCGTGCTGCTCTCGAACGGCAACCTCGTCGACTCCGGCGACCTTCCAGACGGACGGCATTTCGCGCGCTGGCGCGATCCGTTCCCCAAGCCAAGCTACCTTTTCGCGCTCGTCGCGGGAGATCTGGGCCACATCCGGGACCGCTTCGTCACCATGTCGGGACGCGAGGTGGATTTGCGCGTCTATGTCGAACATGGAAACGAGGCCAAAGCCTCCTACGCGATGGATTCCTTGAAACGCGCGATGCGCTGGGACGAGGAGGCCTATGGCCGCGAATACGACCTCGACATCTTCATGATCGTCGCGGTTTCGGCCTTCAATTTCGGCGCCATGGAGAACAAGGGCCTCAATATCTTCAATGATAAGGTGCTTCTGGCCTCGCCCGAGACTGCGACCGACGATGATTATGCCCGGATCGAATCCGTCGTCGGCCATGAGTATTTCCACAACTGGACGGGTGACAGGATCACCTGCCGCGATTGGTTCCAGCTCTCGCTCAAAGAGGGACTGACCGTCTTTCGCGAGACCGGCTTTGCCGGCGACATGCGCTCGCACAGCGTGCGGCGGATCACGGATGTAAAGGATTTGCGCCTGCGCCAATTCCAGGAGGATGCGGGGCCGTTGGCGCATCCCGTGCAGCCGCAGTCCTACATCGCGATCGACAATTTCTATACCGCGACCGTGTACGAGAAGGGTGCCGAGGTGATCGGCATGCTGCGTACGGTCTTGGGCGAGAGCGGCTTCCGCAAAGGCATGGACCTCTACTTCGCCCGCCACGACGGCGAAGCGGCGACGGTGGAGGATTTCCTGCGCTGCTTCGAGGAAGCGAATGCGAAGAGGTTGGACCAATTCCGCCTCTGGTATGCGCAGGCGGGAACGCCGGAAGTGCGCGCCGATGGCTCCTACGACCCGGCGGCGAAGACCTATGCGCTTACCTTGAGCCAAAACGTGCCGGCGACGCCCGGCCAGCCCGAGAAGCGGCCGATGCATATTCCACTCGCCTTAGGGCTCATCGGCAAAGAAACGGGACGGCCGTTGCCCTTGACGCTCGTGGGCGAAAACGCAACCGGTCCGGAAGAGCGCGTACTCGAGCTCACCAAGCCGCAGGCGCGGTTCACCTTCACCGGGATCGAGGAAGAGCCCGTGCTTTCCATCGGGCGCAATTTTTCCGCGCCCGTCGTCATCCGGAAACGCGCGCCTTTCTGATGAGCCGCGACACGGATTCGTTCAACCGCTGGGAAGCGGGGCAGCAGCTCTCGACGAACGTGCTGCTCAAGATGATCAAAGAGATCCAGAGCGGACGCGAACCCCTCGTCGATACGACCTATGTCGCCGCCATTGGCGGCGTGCTTGACCGGGCCGACGAAGACCATGCTTTCACCGCGCTCATGCTGATGCCGCCGAGTGAAAGCGAGCTGGCGCTTTGCCTCACTCCGATCGATCCCGAAGCAATCCACCGTGCCCGCAAGCGCCTGATCTTGGCCGTCGCCGGAGCGCATGGCACCGCCTTGGCCTCGCTCTACCGTCGACTCGAATCGAAGGGCGTGTTCAGTCCGGATGCCGCATCCGCAGGCCGGCGCTCGCTGAGGAACGCGGCACTGCGTTTTCTGACCGCTGCCGATGACGAGGGTGCGGCCGAGCTCGCGGAGCGTCATTACCAAGCCGCGAGCAACATGACCGAGATGACCGCGGGTCTCGCCGCACTCGCGCGCATGATGAGCCCGCGCCGCGAGCGTGCATTCGCCCAGTTCCACGACCGCTTCCGCGAGGACCCGCTCGTGCTCGACAAGTGGATGGGCTTGCAGGCGATGTCGCCGCGCGAGGATACGGTTGCACGCGTGCGGGCGCTGATGACGCATAAAGTGTTCTCGCTGAAAAATCCGAACCGCGTGCGCGCGCTGGTCGGCGCGTTCGCGATCGGGAATCCGCTGCGCTTCCACGACCCTTCAGGCTCGGGCTATCGATTGGTGCGCGAGGTCGTGCAGACGCTCGATTCGATCAATCCCCAGACGGCAGCGCGCATGGCGGCCGCGTTCGAAACCTGGCGGCGCTACGACGCCATGCGGCAACAGCTGATGCGGACCGAGCTCGAAGCTGTGGCCGCGCGGCCGGGGCTTTCGGCCAATCTCTACGAGATGGTCACGAAGATGCTGGGGTGAGCGGGGCGTGAGCCATCCGAATCCAGTACGCACGCGTCGCCGACGTTTTGTTGCTTCCGCTGGAAGCGCCAGACTGTGCTAGCGTGACAAGATAACAGAGAGGACGGCCTCGTTTGGCCGCCGACGGGAGCAGATGGGATGGATGAAAACCGGATCTTCGCCAAATGCCAGTGGCGGCTCATCCCGTTCATCTTCCTGCTCTACACGGTGAATTACATCGACCGGGTCAATGTCGGTTTCGCGGCGTTGACCATGAACAAGGACCTCGGTCTCTCTCCGAGCGTCTTCGGCTTCGGAGCGAGCATCTTCTTCGTCGCCTACATGATTTTCCAGGTGCCGGCGAACCTGATCCTGGAGCGCATTGGCGCGCGACGCTGGGTGTTCCTGATGCTGGCGGTCTGGGGCGTGCTCTCGGCTGCGAACGCGCTGATGGTTGGACCGAAGAGCTATTACGCGGTCCGCTTTTTGCTAGGCATCGCTGAGGCCGGGTTCTTTCCGGGCATGCTGCTCTATATGACCTATTGGTTCCCGCAGGCCTGGCGCGGCCGTTTCGTGGCGAACTTCATGGCCGCGATTCCGATGGCGAATATCATCGGCGCGCCCCTCTCCACGACGATTCTCCAGATGGAGGGCCTCGCCGGTCTGCATGGCTGGCAGTGGATGTTCATCCTCGAAGGTCTGCCGGCCACGATTCTAGGCTTCCTGACGCTGAAATACCTCCCCGATAGACCGGCGAGCGCCGATTGGCTCTCCCAAGAGGAAAAGCGCGTGATCGCAGCACGCCTCGCGGCCGAGGAAAGCGCCGAGCATCGCGATTTCTGGCCGGCATTGCTCGACGTGCGCGTGATTGCGCTCGGGCTCGTGCTGCTCGGCAATCAGGTCGGGCTCTACGGCGTGCAATTGTGGCTGCCCCAGATCGTGCAGAGCATGGGTTTCTCCACCTTCTCAACCGGTTTCATCGTGGCGCCGTGTTTCATCGTTGCGATGATCGCGATGATCTACTGGGGCCGCAGAAGCGATGCGAAGAACGAGCGCATCTGGCATGTGATCATCCCCTTGTCCCTTGCGGCCTGCGGCATGATCGTGGCGAGCCTCGCTCAGTCGAACGCCGTCATTCTTTTGGCGCTTACCGTGTCGCTTGTCGGCACGCTCGCCTATAACGGACCGTTCTTCATGCTGCCCTCGACTTTCCTCGCGGGGACCGCCGCGGCGGGCGGGATCGGGTTCGTCAACACCATCGGAAGTATCGGACGTATCCTTGGCCCATCTTCCGTAGGTGTGTTGAAAGAGGCGACAGGGGGTTACGCCGCGCCGATGGCAGCACTTGCCGTCGCGATGCTGATGTCGGCCCTCATCGTGCTGGGCCTTGGCCGTATCATGGCAATTCGGAAGGTGCGCTACTCCTAGACTGATTGGAGGCGAGAATGAAATTCATTCCGGCTCTCGCGTTCGGGCTCGCGCTCATTCTGGGCCGGGCGGCTGAAGCCGCCGAGCCTTACGGCATCGGGCTCGAGGGGTTCGCCTATCCTTACCCCGTTGCCATGCTCCCCGTTGCCGCCGAGAGCGAGACGCTGCGCATGGCCTATATGGACGTGAAGCCCGCAAGCGCAGCAAACGCGCGCACGGTCCTTCTCCTGCACGGACGCAACTTCCCTTCGAGCTACTGGAAGCCGACGATCGATGCGTTGACGGGCTCAGGGTTCCGCGTAATCGTCCCGGATCAGATCGATTTCGGGAAATCGTCGAAGACTCTTGCGCCGATCAGCTTCGATTTCCTCGCCCGCAACACGATCGCGCTCTTGGATGCGCTCCATCTCGACCGCGTGGACGTCGTCGCCCACTCGATGGGCGGAATGCTCGGCGTGCGCATGGCACGGAGCTATCCGGAGCGCGTGGGGCGTTTGCTGCTCGAAGCGCCGATTGGTCTCGAGGACTATCGCAACTTTGTTCCGCCGGTCGCGACGGAGACGATCATGGCCGATGAGGACAAGCTCACGGCCGATGGCTATCGCCGCCAGCTGGTGACGAATTATTCTTTGACGCTCCCGCCCGAGGACGTCACCCCCTTCATCGAAGCGCGGATACGGCTGAAGGAGAGCGCGGATTATCCGCGTTGGCTGCGTGCCTTCGTTAATTCGTATCAGATGATTTACAGCCAGCCCGTCGTGTACGAGATCCCGCTCATCGGCCAGCCGACGCTGTTCGTGATGGGAGCAAACGACCACAATGCCCCCGGCCGCGCCTATGCGCCGATGGAGAAGCGTTCACTCATGGGAGATAACGCCAAGCTCGCCCAAGCGCTCGCGCCCAAGATGACAGCGGGCAAAGTCGAGGTGATCGAGGGCGTCGGACATCTCGTCCACCTCGAGGCGGCGCAGAAGTTCAACGCCATCATGCTCGGCTTCCTGAACGGGAAACCGTGAACGGCCCTATGGGTTCGAGATCGTGCGGTTGTACCAGGGGAACGAGTCCCAGCTTAGGACCTTCTCGCTTCCGTTGAAGAGCGCGGCAAGATTGCCGCCGCTCACCTTATAGGTGAACTCCTTGACGTGGTCGGGCGGATTGGTGGTCGCGTTGCGGGTGATGTCGATCGCCTGCTCAGTCTTGAAGACCTGATACTTCGTGGGATCGGACGGATTGAAGAATTTCACCTCGCCGCCGCCCTTGGTCGCGGGCGAGCGTTGGTATTTCACGTGCACCTGCATGCGCTCGCCGCTGGCGGCGGCAAAGTCCCAGTCCTCGTCCACCGTGACCGCGCCGTTGGACGCGCTTTCGGAGCGCACCATCTTGGCCGTCGTCGCGGGCTTCAACACGCCGAAGGGACCAGGGGCGGCGGCGGCGTCCTCGGAGAGGCCGGCAATGATCATCTGTCCTGTCATCTCGCCGCTCGTCTGCTTCACCGGCACGGCGAGATAGACCATGCGGTTCGAGCCCTTGCCGGCAGGCTTGCCATCGGTGCCGACGATCGTCATCCGGTCGATGAAGATCATGCGGATGTTGGCGTCCTTTGCCGCGCCTTGAGTCGCCACCAGCGGAGCCCAACCCTGTGGCAGCATCTTTTGAAGCGCGGCATCGGGCACGTGGAAATCGAGTTGGAAGCGATGCTCCGCCGCCTGCTCGAGGAGCGTGTCGGCGCGCGCCATCGGCGCCGCGAGCACTACGCCTGCGAGTCCAACCAACAATCCCTTTCCGATCCTGAACCGCATGCGAACCTCCCCTTGGGCGTGGAGATCGATGCTACCGCGCCTTCGGCGCGCACGCGAGTGGCGGTAAAAGCCGGAATAAGGGTCAATATGTGAACGTTGCTTCCGCGCCGACGACGCGGCCCTCGTTCAAGGTGCGAAAGGCCCCTCCGCCGATGTTCGCCGGCAGCGGCGTGACGATCCCGTCCGTCACTTTGTCGAGGAGATTCCGGCCATAAACGGACAGCACCCAGTGACCGGCTGGGAGGACCAGCGAGGCGCCGGCGGAGAGATTCTCGATCGGCGCGAGAAAGACCCGATTGTCATCGGTCGAAGCCGCGCGCGAGCGGTAACCGTAGTCGGTACGGAACTCGAACCTATAGTCGCCGCCCAGCGGCCGCGTGTAGGTAGCGCCGACCGAATAGCTCCATTTGGAGAGGCGCGGGATGCCGAGGTGAAGATCGGACGACCCGATCCCGCCGCCATCGAGATCGAAGAATATCTTGTCGTATTTACCGTCCGTGTAGCCGGCGTTCGCACTTAAGACGAGATTGTCGCCGAGCGCACCGACGACTTCTAGCTCGGCGCCCTTGATCGTCGCATCGGCCGTGTTGCGGGTGGTCTGGACGACGCCGACCGCGGGGTCGGTGGAATTGACGTCGCGCTGCAGGTCCTTGATCTCGTCGTAGAAAACAGCGCCATTGACTCGCAGACGACGCTCGAACCAGTCGCTCTTCCATCCGAGCTCGAATGCATCCTGCCGCTCAGGCCCGTAGGGTCCCGGCGCTATCGGTATGGCAAATGCGGCGTCTCGGACATTGTAACCGCCGCTGCGCACGCCGCGCGACCAATTGCCATAGACGAGCACCCTGTCTTCGGGCTGCCATTCGAAGCCAAGCTTGGGAAGGAAATTGTCCCAGCTGTCCTTCCCCGGCACGCCGGGAAAGCCTGGTCCCGGGAAATTGTAACGGCAAGTCTCGGTCGCAAAGTTGCAGCGCGATCCAGCGGTCGAAGGAATGAAAGTCGCTATCAGCGCGGATTTCGTCTCGCTCGTAAAACGTCCGCCGGCGATCAGGCCGAAGCTCGGAACGAGACGATAGTCGGCTTGGGCGAACACGGCATAGTTCGTGTCGTCGATCTTTCCGCCCAAGGTCGAATCGATAGCGCCGCCGAACAGGACGCGCCGTTCGAGATAATTGAAGGACTGATTGAAGTAATAGAGCCCGGCCGTGACATCGAGCCGATCGAAGAATCGCCCGGAATAGCGGAGCTCGTCGCTCAGCTGGTGCTGTCGGAGCTTGTCAAACGCGTGGAAGAGCATCACGGGCTGCGCGTCGATATCGTCGGACGCGCCCTGATCGAGCCTGCGATAGCCGAGGATATTGGTGATGACGCCCACATTGGCACGCCAATTCGACTCGAGCGTGACAGCGTCCCAATCGAGCCGATTGTAGCCCGGATTATTGATATCAATGGTGAAGCCATGAAAATAAGCCGGGTTTTGTGCCGCGGCGCCCTGCCCTCTGCTCCAGCCATGCTCGTAGATGAGCGTCGAATCGAGGGAGCCTTCGCTCCATGCGAGCATCGGCTTCAAAGTGCCGGTGCGCCCCGCGCCGAAACTCTTCCCGTCGAACGAATTCGTGAACCAGCCCGAATCATTGTCGTAGGAGAAGCCCAGCTTTGCCTTGAAGTTGTCGCCAAGCGGACCCTCGATGCTTGCGCCGCCGATCTCGCGCAATCCCGATTCGAAGCTCAAACGCCCGCGCACGGCAAACTCATCGCCGGGACGCCTGGTGTTGATGAGAATTGCGCCGCCAGTCGTATTGCGCCCAAAGAGGGTCGCCTGCGGCCCGCGAAGGATTTCAATGTCGGCGATATCGAAAAGGTCGAGAACCACGCCCGCCGACATTCCTTGGTAGACGCCGTCGACGAACACGCCGACAGCGGGTTCAACGGAAGGAATCGTGCTGTTGATTCCGAGCCCGCGGATGGTGAAGTTGGCGAAGCTCGGAATCGTACCCGCGTCCGCAAGCGTCACATTCGGCGCGGCCGTGGTGAGGTCCTGAAGCGTGCGCACATGGAGCCCGTCAAGATCCCGGGCATCGAAGGCCGTGATTGAAATCGGGACGAACTGCTCGTTCTCGGCCGCTCCCCTCTTCTGCGCCGTGACAAGCACAGACTCGATCGGCGAATTCTCGCCCGAGCTTTCCCCCGGCGAATTCTGAGCCGCCGCGTTGCCGGCCGAAAGCCAAGCGAAGGCGATCCCCGCGGCTACTCCAACCGCACCGCCAATCTTGCCCCCTCGGGCTGCTAACGTCCGCGCCAAAGAAGGCAATCCGAACCCCAACGGATTTCCCAACAGCCACACAGCACCCGCCTTGCGAAACTCGAGCGAAAACAGAGCCCTAACTGCTCGACTGTCGGCTGCCCCGCGGCCCTTGACAGGGGCCTGCCGCCGATATACGAATGAACACTCATTCAGTGCTGCGCCGCTTGGCGCATTTTTTTAGAAACCCGTCGTGAATAAACGTTTGTTCAAAGAATGGCCGTTCCTCACATTTGGAGAACTCGACCATGATGCAATCGATCGCCAACATGCGCACGCTCGCCGAGCTGTGCAAAAGTCACGAGCCCCTGCCCCAACCGCTCGCCTCGTGGTTGGCAGAGTCGTTGCAGTCATTCCTGGACCAGAAGAGCCCGTCCTTGAACGAGGCTTTCGGGGTCCGCAATGCCCGCGGCGGCATTCCCTGGCGCATGGAGGCGAGCATCCGTTCCCGTGACGCCGCGCTGCGGGATCTGGCGGAGACGTATCTGCGCAATCTGTCGCTGTCCGCGCAGGCCGAAGCCATCCATCGGCTTTCCAGCCGCTATGGCGCTTCGAGCTGGCGCTTCGACAAGGACCGCGACTCCATGCCGCCCGCCTACCGCGGCACGCCCCAGGAGCTCCTCTGGCGCGCCTTCAAATCGGGGGCAAGCATGCCGCTCTGCACCCGTCAATTGCGCACGATTCTCGCAAGCTGAACAAAAACGTCACTTGCCAGGAACGCGATCCTATTTTAAACGAACGTTTGTTCAAGTCTCTACTGAGGGTGGCGATTACTTGGAGAGGGTGGCGATTACTTGGAACGGAGGAGCGAACGAACCGCAGAGACGCGCGAACGGATCGAGCGCGCGGCGCTGAAGCACTTCGTCGAAAAGGGCATTGCCGAGACTTCCATTCGCGACATCGCGGATGAGGCGCACATCTCGCTCGGCGCGATGTACAACCATTTTCCCAGCAAGGAAGAGCTTGCCTGGCGGACCTTCATCGACGGTTGGAATGACATCGGCCAGGAGCTCCGCCGACGCGCGATGGGCGAATCGAAACTGGCGGCGAAGATGCGCTCCATGATCGAGTATGTCTTCCGCCGCTTCGACGAGGATTGGCTTCTCGTCACGTATGTCTTCCGGTCGCGCCTCCAGCATATGGACCGGGTGCCGTCCTCGCGCGGCAATCCCTATACGATATTCCGCCTCGTTATCGGCGAAGCCATGCGCAGGGGCGAAATCCCGCACGGCGATCTCGAGCTGAAAACCGCGCTCGTGGTCGGCGCGATCGTCATGGCCATCGATTCGCGCATTCTCACGCGCCTCAAAGGGCCGCTGTCCAACTCCGCGGCCACGGCCGCGGATCTCTGCGTCCGCATGCTAGGCGGTTGATCCTCGCTCTAAGCTGCCGCGTATAGAGACGACCGGTCGCTCAAGGGCCAGGGCTACTTCACTTCGACGAGCTCGATCGCTTCGCGGCTGGGGCCCTCGATCATCAAAGCGCGCGTGTCGCCGAGCTTGTGAGGCTGTTCGAGGAACTTCACGCCCTCGCCTTTCAGTTTCGCCGCCCAGGCATCGAGATTGGCGACGCTTAAACCGACATGGTCCATCAGATGGCCGCGCGTGGAGACAAGCGGCGCGTCCGTCTGGCGGACGTACCAGTTCATCGAGACGTCGCCGAACGTGACGCCGGCGGAGGGCGTGCGGAACATTCCTTGACGCTCGAGGGCGGGCCAGGTGCGGTCGGCCGCGCGCGGCACCTTGCAGGTGGCCTCGGTGTATTTCGGCGCGGTCGCCGGCGTCTGCGGCGAGGGCGCGTTCAGATGCTTCTGATACCAGACGAGCGCGCAGAACGGCTCTTCCTGATACATGTGGACGTGGTTGAAGCGCTCGGCGGGCATGTTGCCTTGATATTCGATGAGCGAATTGTCGGGCCCTTGCAGATAGGCAAAGCCCGCACCGCCCAAAGGCTTCACGCCTTTGGCGCGCGCGTCGGCGATCTGGGTTTTGGTGAGCCCCAAAAGACCACCGGTCCCAGGCCAAGTGTCGCTGCTGACCAAGACCGAGCCGCCCTCGTCGGTGGTGTAGAGCGGCGCGAGCGTGACTTCGCGGCGTTGCTCGTAGAGGGCCATGTTCTTGCGCACGTCGGTCACGTGCCAGCCGAAATGCCAGAACGCCGTCGCTTGCGGGTCTGAAACAGGCGGCTTGTCGACCTTGGTGAATAGGACGAGCACGTTGTTGGGCGAGCTGAGCGCCGGCATTCCGCCCCAGGTCGTCTTGGACGTGGAAGGAAATTCCTTCACGTAAAAGCCGATAGCGGCATCGGGATCGACGGAATTGAGCTGGAGGTGATGGAAACCCGGCGGTGGCAGCGCCGTCTCGGCGGCCGATGCCAGTCCGACTCCGAGCGTCAATGCCGCGGCGGTAAACGCCAGGCCGGTTGTGGCAGCTGATCTCGTCATCGCGCTCTCCCTATAGCGTGCCATCGCGGGGCGCGAGGCTGCGGCCGGCCGGATTATCGAGGGTGCCGAATCCGCGAGTGTGATAGGCCT
>WNFL01142248.1_pt1 | contig 12579 bp, 13 predicted proteins | sample 5400361 | NCBI WGS metagenome assembly WNFL01 (sample SAMN13153351, study PRJNA577476) | soil metagenome | isolation source: 40 cm soil on Douglas fir-dominated hillslope | place: USA:California | collected 2013-09-17
GATCGAGGAGTTGAGAGATGCCTTGGATCACGGTGGTATCCGCGAGCGTGCCTACGATGCGGTACCCCGCCTTCCCGGATCAAACGACGCCGTTGCGCCTGAGCTCCGCGATCTCCGCTAGCCAGTACCGGTCGGGCTATGGGGACACCATACGCAACTCGCCGTGCCAGCGTCAGCCGCGCAGGATCATGGTGTCCGATCGGCGCCTTCACCGAGAAACGACGACCAGCCTCCGGCGCGCGCAAGCAACGGTTCCACCCTGGGGCCATGTAGAGGAGGTAATCGTCAGGACAGAAACCGTGCGCTGTCTACGGTTACCGGCTGCGTGATGTGGTGCGGCGTCCATCGACCTAGGCTCGAAAGCGTTCCGTTGGTTGATCTCCCGGGCGATGCTGATGGGTAATTCAATCGCTTTTAGAGACCATTCTTTCGCCGGGGCCTGGTGTGGTGAACTTCTTGACCGCGCTCTTCACCCCGTCGGTCTTGCCATTGCTCTCCTCCGAGGTAACCCGGTAGTAGTAGGTCGTCCGTGGCTTGAGGCCCTGCATGCGCACGCGGAATGTGGTGGTTGGATGGTTCTGGTTCAGCCTGATGGGAGATTTCGCCGTCTGGCTCAGATCCTTGGGATCCGTGCCGTAGTACACGACGCCGAGATGATCGTTCGACCCACCAGGGTTGTTGGTGGTCCACCTGATGATGGTCAAAAAATCGGTGGCCAACTCCAGCTCTGGCCCTTTGATGATCTCGACGCGCGCGGCTTTCTTCGTCGGAGGAACTATCTGACCGGCGGCTTGGTTGGAAAGGAGCAGGCTGCCGATCGTGCCCGCGATCGCAAGTGTCAGAAGCAGTCTATTCATGACAGATCCCTTTCCCGTTCAGCGTTCAGCGTCTTGCCCGCTACTTGATCGAGGGATTGGGCAAGGGGGCGACGCCGCAGATCGCTGCTGGGCATGCCGGAAGCGTCGGCGTCGGGATGAGAGTTTCGTTCCCTTGGGTCGACGCCGACCCACCGGTGGTGCACGTTCCCGTAAAGGCATTGATGTTGGGGTAGGTACTGACGGTGGGGTTAGCCGGGTCGAAACCGTCGTTCAGTGCCTGCATGATGATCACGAGCTGGTTCTCCTCCTGATCCGTCAAGCCGAGCTTGCCGACCGTCATGTCGATGTTGTTCGGGACCTCGGGCATGGGCCAGCAGTCCACCTTTTCCGTCGTTCCCGCCGGGCAGTGTCCCGACGTGACGGGGAACGGAAACACGTCGCGCGTATTGTAGAAGTGGACGAGCTGCTTCAGGCTCTTGATGTAGCCATTGTGGAAGAACTCCTTCTGGAAGAACGGCCCTGGCGCCTCGGTGGTGGGACACTGTGACGGCGCCATGGCCACATTGCGCACGGTAGACACCTGCTGTCGGCCATCCATCCGCGGCGCGAGCTGCGTCCAGGACGCGTTCGGATTGGGGGCGGAGCCGAAACCGCTTCTGAGGAAGGCGCCTAATCCCAAATCTCTGAAGGCGAAGCCGAAGGGATTGGGAGTGAAGCCGAAGAAATCCGGCGTGGTCTGATAGAAGAAGGCATCCCTGGGATTCAGAGGCAGGCCGAGATTGGAATAGCCGAAGCAGGTAAACAAAGGCCTCGCATTCGTGGCGAATGTGCCGGTTTGGTTCTGGCCCGGCGCCAGGGTGGTCCTTTGTCCGTCGATGTGACAGGAATTGCAGTTCGCTTTGCCAGCGAACAAAATGGCACCGGCGGTCTGATCCGGCGTGTAGGCGGAACCAGGCAGCCCGTTGATGTTGGCATCCACCTTCGAGGTGAACGGGCTGACCTCCGGTGAGTCTTCGAAGAAGGAAATCGACTGCCCCCAGTTATCGAAGACCCTGTTTGCGCGGGTGCGATCGGCGGGGCTCAGCTTGACTGGCTGGGTGTCCGTGCCGAAGACCGACGCCCCTCCGGGGGTTGCGCAGATCGACTCAGTGTCCGCCGGGAAGGTGATGGCGAGCGAGCCTGCGCCCCACACTTGCTCGAAGAGCGGCCGGTAAACGGCCTGCGAAAGCCGGAACGCGATGCACGCAGTGTCAGGAAAGCCATGCTCTTGAGTATCGACCGGAGGATGCTGTGCCTGCTCGGCGTCGGGACTTTGCAGCACGAATCCGGTCGAGCGACCATCCCAGAAGTTTCCGCCAACCAACAGCTGTTGTGCCGGGTAGAGCTCCATTACGGGGAATCTGGGTGAATACGTGTATCGCTGCGCGGTCCGCTTGCCGGCCCGGAAGCGAAACGACCCAGGATACGCGATCATCGTCAGGTTGACGGACGGGATCGGTCCGCTGAAGCCAGCGTACGGCATGTGGCACGACGCGCAGGCTACATCCCTGAAGGGGCTCATGTTGAGATCGAAATTCATCAGCTTGCCGAGCGTTTGTATCTGCTGGTAGCCGGTGCCCTGCACGGTTGGCGGTTGCCCGGTCACAGTGGGAGTCGGCAATGCGAGCCACGCGGCGCGTGCTTGCTCGAAGATGACGCCGATTTCGTGCTGCACCCTCAATAACTCCGACGCTAGATCGGCCGGGAGGATGCCGGGCGGGTAGGGATTATAGGCCGTCGGCTGGGGCGTACCGCCATCCGGCGGTAGGCCGCCGTCCTGCACCGTGCCCCCGTCCTGCGTCGTGCCGCCATCCAACGTCTGCGCGACCGAATCCGAGCACGCAACAACCAGAGCCGCCAGCGCCAGAGCACACGTCCGGAATCGCGCGGTCGCCGCTTGCCGATTCATGTCGGCCTCCCCGAGGATGCGCCAAGTCGCGAGTCAGTCGTGCAGATGACGCCGGACTCCCGCAAGGGGGGCGGCAGCGAATGGCGCGAAATGTCGGTAGATGTCCGAGAGCGTTGTTAGCGATCCGGAGAGGTCCTGCGACCCTGCACCGAAGTCGACGAGCCGGCCGGACGCTCGCCCCACCAGCGGATCCAGCGCGGGAAAGCGTGAGCCCTCGCGGGTACGCCAGCGTGGCAGACCCCCACGCGGCCGTGCTACGCACCAGGCGGCAGGGTAAATCTCAGACGACGCCCTTTCTGTGAAGCTCGGCGATCGCTTCCGCGCCGTACCCCAACTCCGCGAGGATGGTGTCCGTATGCTCCCCTACTAATGGGGCGCGCCGCCGGATCGTCCCGGGTGTTTCCGAGAGCCACACGGGTGCGCGAGGCACCGGGACTGGGCGCCGCAGGCCGGGGAACTCCACTGCCTCGAACACGCCGGTCGCCGATACTTGAGGATCGTCCAGCACTTCCTGCGGAGTGAGCACCGCCGCGCCCGGGATGCCTGCCCGCTCTAGCGCGTCGAGCGCCTCCGCGGTGGTCCGAGACGCGCACCAGGTCGCCATGCGATCGCAGATGGCGGCCCCGTTGCCGCCGCGGGAGATGTCGTCGCGGAAACGTGGGTCCGTCCGCCAGTGCTCCTCGCCCATCAATGCCGCCCAGCGGCCGAACATGGGGTTCCCGAAGACCTGGCAGAGGACCCACCCGTCGCGGGTGCGGAACACGTCCGAGGGAGCGGAGAACTGGCCGCGGTTGCCGGTGGGCGTGCGGTTCCGCTGCAATAAAGCCTGCTCCATGAGCGTCACGCCGTTCAGCGCGACGGCGGTGGGCAGCAGCGCCGCTTCCACGACCTGGCCAGCCCCGGTGCGCGCCCGCGACATCAGCGCGACCAAGGTGCCGAACGCGGCATGAAGCGCGGTGGCGAAGTCCACCCATGACACCGCCGCTCTGGAAGGCCGCTCGGGGGCCCCGCCCATGTACATGGCGCCGCACATCGCCTGGCCGATGCCGTCGAACCCGAGCCGGCCGGACAGCGGGCCGTCGCTGCCATACGCCGACATGGTGGTCAGGATCACGTCCGGCTTCACCGCGCGCAGGCTCTCGTAGTCGAGCCGCATCGCCGCGAGCGCCGATGGCGGCAGGTTGGCGACCACCACGTCCGCAGTCGCCACCAGCCGACGCACGATCTCCCGCCCCTCCTCGACCATGGGGTCCAGCGTGAGCGAGAGCTTGTTGCGGTTCATCTGCAGGAACAGCGCGCCGTCCCCACTGGGTGCGACCGGCGCCACCGACCGGTCCTCCCCGCCGCCGCGCCGCTCGACCCGGATCACCTCAGCGCCATACTCCCCGAGCAGCGCGGCGCAGTACGGCCCGGCGATGTAGCGTCCGAAGTCCAGGACGCGAACGCCGTGCAGCACCGCAGTCACACCTCGAGCCACTCCTTCCGGACTGCGTCGTTGCCGCGCAGATCCTGCGGCGTGCCCTCGAACACGATCTGCCCGTGCCCCATCACGTAGAGCCGCTCGCACACGTCCAGCGCGATGGTGAGCTTCTGCTCCACCAGCAGCACGGAGATGCCGCGCCGCTTCACCTCCTGGAGCAGCGCGCCCACCTGCTCGATCGTCTTGGGTGCGAGCCCCTCGGTGGGCTCGTCGATCATCACCAGCTCCGGATCGCCCATCAATGTCCGGCACAACGTGAGCATCTGCTGCTCGCCGCCGGAGAGCACGCCGCCCGGCGTGTCCGCCCTCGCCTGCAGGCCGGGAAAGATGCGGAACACGTCCTTCGTCCCCCACTTGCCGTTCTCCGTGCGCCCCTTCATCCCCAGCATGAGGTTCTGCCGGACGGTCAGGTCGGGGAAGATGGCGCGGTCCTCTGGCACGTACCCGACGCCGCGGCGCGCGACTTCATGCGCCTGCAACCCGAGGATGTCCTGCCCCTTGAAGCGGACCTGCCCGCGCGCCGTCACCAGTCCCATGATCGCCTTCACGGTGGTGGAGCGCCCCGCGCCGTTGCGCCCGAGCAGGCTGACGATCTCCCCGCGGCCGACGGAGAACCCCACCCCCTGCAGGACGTGGCTCTTGCCGTAAAAGGCGTGCAGGTCCTTGACCTCAAGCATGGGCGCGGCTCGTGCCGAGATAGGCTTCCTGCACGGCGGGATTGGCGCGGATTTCCGCCGGCGTCCCGGTGGCGATGATGCGCCCGTAGACCAGCACCGAGATGCGATCGGCGAGCCCGAAGACCACGCCCATGTCGTGCTCGACCATCACCAGCGTCTTGCCCTCGCTGACGCGGCGGATGAGCGCGACCGCCTCCTCTGTCTCCGAGCGGCTCATTCCGGCGGTGGGCTCGTCGAGCAGGACCACTTCCGCCCCGCCCGCCAGCGTGATGCCGATCTCCAGCGCCCGCTGCTCGGCGTAGGAGAGGGTCGAGGCCAGCGTGTCGCGCCGCCGGCGCAAACCGATGCGCTGGATGACCTCGTCGGCGCGGTCGCCCGCGTCGGTGAGCGCGGACAGCCGCCGCCAGAACGAATATCGATGACCGAGCGACCACAGAACGGCGCAGCGGACGTTGTCGAACACGGTCAGGTTGTGGAAGATGTTGGTGATCTGGAAGCTGCGGCTGAGCCCGCGCCGGTTGATCTCGAAGGCGCGCAGCGAGGTGATGTCGTCGCCGTTCAGCTCGATCCGCCCTGAGCTGACCGGGAAGCGCGCGCTGATCAGGTTGAAGAGGGTCGACTTGCCCGCGCCGTTCGGGCCGATGATCGCGTGCCGCTCGCCGCGGGACACCTGGAGGTTCACGTCGCGGACGATCTCCGTGCGTCCGAAGCTCTTGCAAACGTCCAACAGGCGCAGCGCGGGAGCGGTCACGTGCGCTCCTCGCGCAGCGAAGCGTGAGCCCGATGCCGCTCGTCGGAGACGGTCCGCGCCACCTTGCGCAAGAGCAACACGCCCAGCGCGATGGCGGCGACCACCGAGACCCAGAAGAGCCCGCGGCTCGCGTCGAGCGTGAAGCCGAGGACGCGCAGCCGCGCGGAGTCCTCCTTCATCAGCCGGTAGACGGTTTCCACCACCGCGATCACGCCCGCGCCCACCAGGAAGACCGGGAGCGCCGCGAGCAGATACGCCGGCGCGACCCTGCCCAGCACTCCGGCGCGCCACATCCGCCGGTGCTCGACCACCACGCTGGCCACGCCTCCGGGCGCGTAGAGCACGACCACCAGGAAGAGCAGCCCGAACTAGAAGAGCCATGCCGCGGGGAGGCTGGACACGGCCATCTGCAGCACGGTGATGAGCAGCGCGCCGAGGATGGGGCCGAAGAAGTAACCCACGCCCCCCACGAAGGCCATCATGATGACCAGCCCGGAGGTGTACGCGTGCAGCGACTCCGAGGTGACGATCTCGTAGTTGAGCGCGGTGAGCCCGCCCGCCACGCCGGCGAAGAACCCCGCCAGGACCACCATCAGGAAGCGCACGACTTGCGGGTTGTAGCCGATGAACTCGGCGCGCTCGGGATTGTCGCGCACGGCGTTGGCGATGCGCCCCAGCGGCGTCTGCGCCAGCGCGTACATGGCCACCACGCAGGCGAATCCCCAGACTGCGATCAGGTAGTAGATCTGGATCTGCGGACCGTAGGTGATGCCGAACCATCCCTTGCCGATCACCCGGTTGCTGGAGAGGCCGCCTTCGCCGCCCGAGAAGGCCGGGAACATGAGCGAGCTCGCCGCAACCATCTCGCCGATGCCGAGAGAGATCATCGCGAACGTCGTGCCCGCGCGCCGCGTGGTCACGTAGCCGAGCAGGACACCGAAAACCAGCCCACCCAGGCCGCCGACGAGCGGGAGCAGCGTGACGGGGATGGACACCACGTGCTGGTTGACCGCGATCAGCGCGTGCATGGTGATCATCGCGCCGAGCCCGTAGTAGACGGCGTGGCCGAAGGAGAGCAGCCCCGTCTGGCCGAGCAGCATGTTGAAGGAGAGCGCGAACACCGTCATGATCGCGATCTGCGAAAGCAGCGACAGCCAGTAACCCGAGCGCGACAAGAGCGGCGCGAGCAGGATCACCGCCAGGTACCCTCCCCAGAGCAGGAGGCGCTTCGAGGTCAGGATCGGCGGAGGCTTCATGTCTCGCGCGCCCCCATGATTCCGCGCGGGCGGAAGATCAGGATGGCGACCATCAGCACGTAGGGCATGATCGCCGCCAACTGGGTGAGGGAGAGACGCGCGAGCGCCGGGGCGGAGTGGATCTGGATCCCGAGCGACCGGGCGAAGTCGACCACCGAGTAGTTGGTCCCGACCATGAAGGTCTGCAGGATTCCGATCAGGAGGGAGGCGATGAACGCGCCGGCCAGCGAGCCCAGCCCGCCCACCACCACCACCACGAAGACGATGGGCCCCAGCGCGTCGGCCATCGCGGGCTCGGTCACGAACGCATTTCCGCCGATCACCCCGGCGATCGCCGCCAGGGCGGAGCCGCCCCCGAAGACGAGCGTGAAGATGCGAGGCACGTCGTGCCCCAGCGCCTGCACCATGTCCGGGCGCGAGAGCGCGGCCTGCACGATGAGCCCGATGCGGGTGAACGTCAGCAGCGCGTACAGCGCGACCAGCATGCCGACCGAGACCGCCATCATGAAGCCCTTGTAGACGGGGAAGGACGAGGAGAAGAGCGTGAACCAGGTTCCGGCCAAGGACGGCGGAATCCGGTAGTCTACCGCGGCCTTTCCCCAGACGAGCTGCACCACCTCGATGGCGAGGAACGCGAGCCCGAAGGTGAAGAGCAACTCCGCGACGTGACCGTACCGGTGCGCCTTGCGGATACCGTAGCGTTCGATGAGCGCGCCGAGCACGCCGACCAGCAGCGGGGCGATGAGCAGGGCGGGCCAGAAGCCGATCTTCGCGCTGATCTGGTACGCGAAGTACGCGCCCAGCATGTAGAAGCTGGCGTGGGCGAAATTGAGGATGCCCATCATGCTGAAGATCAAGGTGAGACCGCTGGACAGCATGAACAGCAGCAGCCCGTAGGTCACCCCGTTCAACAGCGAGATCAGCGCGAATTCCACTTGCACCTCCGGCGGGAGGGCGCGGCGGTCGATGGATGTACCATCGGCCGTCCGCCGCGGACAACCTGGGCCCGGCGCCGCTGTTTGGAGCTTCAGCCGCCGCGGCCGATGGCCCCGGCCGTCCGCAAACGCTCGATCTCGCCGGCGGACAGTCCCAGATCGTCGCGCAACACCTCGGCGGTGTGCTGGCCGAGGAGAGGCGCCGCCGAGCGCACGCCGCCCGGCGTCTCCGACATGCGGAAGTACGGCGAAACCGATCGCATCCGGCTGGCCGCCGGGTGCTCGTACTCCGCCAGAACGCCGCGCGCCTTCACCTGGGGATGCTCGACGACCCGGTCGATCGAATTGATGGCACCCAGCGGGATTCCCGCGGGCAGGAGGATCGCCTCCCACTCCTCGTACGTCCGGGTGAGGAACACCTCCTGCAAGCGGGCGATGAGCGAGTCGCGGTTCTCGCTGCGTGCGCGATTGGTGGCGTACCGGGGGTCGTCTTGCATGTCGTGGATTCCCAGGAGCGGGCAGAACGTCCGCCACAGCGCGTCGCTGCCGACGGCCACCGCGATGTCCTGCGTCCTGGTGCGGAACGTCTGATACGGGAGCAAAGCCTTGTAGGCCGTTCCCATGGGGGTGGGGACGGCGCCGTCAGTCAGGTAGGTCGCGATCGTCGAGTCGAGCAGGCCGAGCTGGCTTTCGAGCATCGACACGTCGAGGAACTGGCCCTGCCCCGTCCGGCGCCTTACGTGGACCGCGGCCAGGATGCCGAACGCCGCGTGCATGCCGGCGGTCATATCGGCGATCGACACGCCGCACCGGACGCCGTGGCTTCCCGGCTCGCCGGTCACGCTGATCATCCCGCTCTCGGCTTGCACGATGAGGTCCATCGCGGCGCGATCGCGATACGGCCCGGTCTGGCCAAAGCCGGAGATGGAGCAGTAGACGATCGCCGCGTTCCGCGCGCGCACGGACTCGTAGTCGATGCCGAGCTTCCGTACCGTGCCCACGCGGTAGTTCTCGACCAACACGTCCGCGCGATCGGCCAGGCGCAAGAGCAGCTCCTTGCCTTCCGGGTGCTTCAGATCCAGCTCGACGCTCTTCTTGTTCCGGTTCAGGTTGACGAAGTACGTCGAGTCGCGTCCGTGGAACGGCGGGCCCCAGGCACGCGAGATGTCCCCCGCGCCGGGCGGCTCCACCTTGATCACGCGGGCGCCGAAGTCGCCGAGCAGGGTCGTGGCGAGCGGCCCGGCCAGCGCGTGGGACAGGTCCAGCACGGTCAGGTCGTCGAGGGCGAGCGCCATGACCTGCACTGTAGCCGTATACTGGTCGCGTTCTGAACAGCCCAGCGCCGCCCCTATCGGCGGCGGCTGGAGGTACTCGATATGGCCGAGCTGAACCTGGTTGCCCCTCCCCGCCCCGATTTCCAGACCGCGTCGCAGGAGCGGCTCCACCGCAAGCAACGGCTCGCCGCCGCCTTCCGCCTCTTCGCGCGCTACGGATTCGACGAGGGAGTCGCCGGGCACATCACCGCGCGCGACCCCGAGAAGACAGACCACTTCTGGGTGAACCCCTTCGGGATGTACTTCGGGCACATCCGCGCCTCGGACCTGCTCCTCGTCAACCACGACGGCGACGTGGTCGAGGGCAAGCACCCGGTCAACGCGGCGGCGTTCGCCATCCACTCGCAGGTGCACGCGGCGCGCCCGGACGTGGTGGCCGCCGCCCACGCGCACTCGATGTATGGGAAGTCCTGGTCCTCGCTCGGGCGGCTGATCGACCCGCTCACGCAGGACTCCTGCGCCTTCTTCGAGGACCACGCGCTGTTCGACGATTACAGGGGTGTGGTGCTCGACACTTCCGAGGGACGCCGCATCGCGAAGACGCTGGAGGAGAAGAAGGCGATCATCCTGCGCAACCACGGCCTGCTTACCGTGGGCCGCTCGGTGGACGAGGCGGTCTACTGGTTCCTGGCGCTCGAGCGGAGCTGCCACGCCCAGCTACTCGCCGAAGCGGCCGGCAAGCCCGTGAAGATCGACCCGGAGCAGGCACGCCTGACGCGCTCCCAGGTGGGCTCGGAGGTGGCCGGCTGGTTCAGCTTCCAGCCGCTCTACGAGAAGATCGTCCGCGAGGAGCCCGACCTGCTCGACTGAGCATGCAACGGTAAGTCTCAGCGGAGCTTCACCACCTGCTTGCCGAGGTTCTTCCCCGAGAGCATCCCGATGAACGCCGCGGGCGCGTTGCGCAAGCCTTCCGCGACCGTCTCCCGGTACTTGATGCGTCCCTCCGAGACCCAGCGCGCCAGATCGGCGAGCGCGGCCGGCCAGCGGTGCAGGTTGTCGGAGACGAGGAAGCCCTGCAGCTTGATCCGGTTGATCAGGAAGCTGCGGACGTTCCTCAGCCCCCGCGGTTCAGGGTACTGGTACTCGGAGATGAGGCCGCAGAGCGGGATGCGCGAGAACGGGTTCATTCTGAGCAGCACGGCGTCGGTGATCTCGCCGCCCACGTTGTCGAAGTAGACGTCGACCCCGCCCGGCGCGGCCCGCCGCAGCTCCTCGTCGAGGCGCCCTGCCTTGTAATCGATGCAGGCGTCGTATCCGAGCTCCTCGACGGCGACCCGGCACTTCTCCGCCCCGCCCGCGATCCCCACGGCCCTGCATCCCTGGATCTTCGCGATCTGCCCCACCACTCCGCCCACCGCGCCCGATGCGGCCGACACCACCACCGTCTCGCCGGCCTTGGGCTGCCCGATGTCGAGCAGGCCGACGTACGCGGTCACCCCCGGCATCCCGAGCACGCCCAGGTAGGCGGACAGCGGGAGTCCGAGGTCCTCGAGCTTGCGCACTCCCTTCCCGTCGCTGAGCGCGTAGAGCTGCCACCCGAACGGACCTTCCACCTTGTCCCCGGGCCTGAACTTCGGATGGCGCGAGGTCACCACTTCGCCGACCCCTGCGCCGCCCATGACCTGGCCGACCTCGGTCGGCTTGGCGTACGACTTCGCCTCGCTCATGCGCCCGCGCATGTACGGGTCGAGCGAGAGGTACAGGTTGCGCACCAGGAACTGTCCTTCGCCAGGCTCCGGGACGTCGGTCTCGACCAACCGGAAATTCCCCTCCTCGACCGCGCCGGTGGGCCTGCGCGCGAGCAGGATCTGCTGGTTCTTCTCGGTCATGACGCACTCCGCGGAGTTGGAGGACGCTTCTGCGCCCAGGGCCAGGCGCGCTCGAGTTGTCCGGCCAGCCGGAACAGGATCGCCTCGCCCCCGAACGGTCCCACGAACTGCACGCCGACCGGCAACCCTTCCCGAGTCCAGTGCAGCGGAATGGACATGGCCGGGTTTCCCGATCCATTGAATGGAGCGGTGAAGGCGATGCTGCCGATCAAGGCGTCGCGGTACGCCTCGGTGTCTTGGGTCGAGAGGCTGAGGACGCCCAGCCTGTGCGGCGGCGTGCACATGGTGGGAGTCAGCAGGGCGTCCCACCGGGTGAAGAAGCGTCCCACGGCGCGGCCCGTCCGGTGCATGACGCCGATCGCCCGCGCGTAGTCGGCCGCGCCGTTCTTCCGTCCGACCTCGGCGACGGCCCAGACGCCCGGTTCGACGTCGTCGGGCCGGACGTCGCGCCCGAGCGCCTCGCCGCGGAGCCGGAGCTGGGCCAGCGTGTGCGCGCCGACGATCACCATCGCCGCGGCGGCGCGCGCGGGCTCCTCCCATTCCGGACGCGCCTCTTCCACGCGATGGCCGAGCTCTTCGCAGAGGTGAGCGGCCACGCGGACCGCCGTGGAGCATTCCGGATCCACTGCGTGCCCGTTCCACGGCCGGTCGGTAAACCCGATCCGCAGGCGTCCCGGATCCGCAGCGACCTCCTCCAGGAACGGCCGCTGCTGCGGCGGAGCCCAGTAGGGATCGCCCACGTCCGGTCCGCTGGTCGCGTCGAGGAGCGCCGCGCTGTCGCGTACCGTGCGCGTGATCGCGTGGGCGGAGCCCGCGCCGTTCCAGGCCTCGCCCACGTCCGGCCCGGACGGCGTGCGCGCCCGCGTCGGCTTGAGCCCGAACAGTCCGCAGGCCGAGGCGGGAATGCGAATCGATCCGCCGCCGTCGGTCGCGTGCGCCGCCGGCACCATTCCGGCGGCCACCGCGGCAGCCGCGCCGCCGCTCGACCCGCCCGCGCTGCGCTCCGGATTCCACGGACGGGTTGCGGGTGGGGCCGAACAGCTTCGGCTCGACCGAGGTGGACAGCCCCATTTCCGAGGTGTTGGTCTTCCCGAAGATGACCAGCCCCGCGCGCCGCATGCGGGCGACGATCTCGCTGTCGTGATCGGCCACGGCGTCGCGAAACAGCGCGGAGCCCCAGGTGGTGACCGTGCCCGCGCAGAGAACGCCCAGGTCCTTGAGCAAGTACGGGACGCCGGTGAACGGACCGCTCGGCAGCCCGGCAGCGATGGCCGCCCGGGCTTGGTCGTACAGGCGGGCGACCACCGCGTTCACCGCGGGGTTGCGCGCCTCGACGCGCTCCACCGCGGCGTCCAGCACCTCGGTAGGAGTGACTTCGCGCGCGTTCACCAGCCCGGCAAGACCGAGCGCGTCATGGCGATCGTACTCTGCAAACGTTGCCAAAAGGGCCTCGCGTGCAACGGTCGTTCGTCTTTGCTCCCCTGCGCCGCCGCGCAACTTTACACAATCCGCGACGAACCTCTCTCCCGCCGACGAGGTCGACATGAACGC
>WNFL01117497.1_pt4 | contig 12577 bp, 14 predicted proteins | sample 5400361 | NCBI WGS metagenome assembly WNFL01 (sample SAMN13153351, study PRJNA577476) | soil metagenome | isolation source: 40 cm soil on Douglas fir-dominated hillslope | place: USA:California | collected 2013-09-17
CCCTGAGAGAAGTTTTTCGTGCCAGAACCGAGCTCGAGAGATAGCCTTGATAAGTGCCGCGTTGTGTTGCGTGGGTGCGTCGCGCTCTGAAACGGAAACATCCCGGAGCTATGAGACGTACCGCACCGCCGCGACGTTCAACGCGTGCCTCGACGGTCAGGCGGAACCGCGATGCGTCCTCGACGCGATCGTTGGGATTCGCGTGCTCGCGTCCCAACAGTGCATTGCCGAGGGCGGTTTTACCTATTTCGATGTCCAACGTATCTTCATGCATCGTGATCCGGGCCGCTATAGCCAGAAGGAAGGCACGCTTCTCCGAAGGGGGCTGCTGAGCCCAAAGAGCCGCCCGGCTGTTCGCAGCGCCGACTACGGAATTGGATTGCGCCGCCTGATAACCGGAATCGGAGAGCGCATTGAGAATTTCGCTAGGACGACCTAAAAATAAGCCCAATCGTGTGCACACGACTGCTTCGACGTCGTGGGCAGGCACGCGCGTCGGTGTGTCGGCGTTGCCAGGGCGATGTTGGATAGCAGCTTGGGAAACATAGTAGCGATATCGCTTGCCGTTCTTCACGGCATGAGAAGGTGTGAAGCGGTTCCCCGCGGCATCAAACAGCAATCCCGCCAGCAGGCTGGGCGCTTTAGCCCTGAGCCCTGTCTCTTTCGCCTGACGGTTTTCCTTGAGCAGGGCGTGGACTTTGTTCCAAAGTACCTCTGAGACTACGGCGTCGTGCTGGCCGGGATAGGTATCCCGTTTGTGGACCGTCTCGCCCAGGTACAGACGGTTATTGAGCAGGCGATAAAGCGCGCCGCGAGAGAAAGAGACGCCGCCTGAGGGGCGTCCCGATTTGCTCAGTCTGACCTTGCTCTTGATACTGTCCCTATCGAGTTCCGTCTTGAGCTTGGCAACACAGCCGAGTTTTGTGTAGCGCTCAAAAATGTGCTGAACCCGCGCGGCTTCCTCAATGTTAATGACGAGTTTTCGGTCATTGAGTTCATAGCCTAGCGGTACCTGGCCGCCCATCCACATCCCCTTGCGTTTGGACGCGGCGATCTTATCGCGGATGCGCTCCCCGGTCACTTCGCGCTCGAACTGGGCGAACGAGAGCAGAACATTCAAAGTCAATCGTCCCATGGAACTGGTGGTATTAAACTGCTGTGTCACCGAGACAAAGGACACCCCTTGCGCATCGAAGCGTTCCACGATGCGGGCGAAATCGGACAGGGAGCGGGTCAGCCGATCAACTTTGTAAACCACGACCACGTCGATCTTGCCGGCGTCAATCTCCGCCATCATGCGGGTGAGCGCAGGCCGTTCCAGGTTTCCGCCGGAAAACCCGCCATCGTCGTAGTGCGATGAGAGGAGCTTCCACCCCTCATGGCGTTGGCTCAGGATGAAAGCCTCACACGCTTCGCGCTGCGCATCCAAGGAGTTAAATGCCTGTTCCAGGCCCTCTTCACTGCTTTTTCGCGTGTAGACCGCGCAGCGCAGAGTCTTGTGATTAGTTGCCATGGCGATGCTTGGGCGCCACGGCGGGCCGCTTCAGGCCAAAGAAAACCGGACCGGACCATCGGGTGCCGGTGATCAGCCGGGCGATTTCGGAGAGGCTCGCGTAGCGTTTATCCTGATAACGAAATCCGCCCTCTATGGCGGTGACCTCGTGTGTGCGTCCCTGCCAGCTGCGGATGAGCCGGGTGCCGGGCTTAATGCGCGGTGTATCCAGCAACATCGGTGCGTTGCCGGTTTCAACGTCTTGCGCGAGCCTAAGCAGTTGCCGACGTACGGCGCTGCGCAAACCGCCATGGGCATTCTCTTGCAGGCGATAAGCCAGACAGCGGGCGACCAGATCCTTCTGGGCGTGAAAGGGCAGGGGACTACCAAAGATTTCCTGCCACAGTACGCGCAGCTGGCCGGTATTTAAGCCGGGTAATTGGGCAAGTTGTTCTGCCAGTTTTTGGGCCATGAGGGGTGGTTAGCTGCCACCATTCACGCTTGCCGGCCGCTGGAAATCAAGTCATTTGGTGCGGTTTCCTGCTCGAAATTTCGACTCGTAGCAAAATTCCCGAGTCCGCTGATAAAGTCTACTCACCGAATGGCTGGAGCCAAGAGCGGATATTCCCTAAAATTCTCAGCCTCGCCTACGGAATCACCCATTAACGTCGAAAACCTTTATTGTTTCCCCAGCTAAAACGTGTCGAGGTTCAGGTTTTCTAGTCGTGCTCGTTCTAGTGCACGGGTGAAATACGTGTCGAGTGAAGGTTTGACGTAGATTTATACGTAAGTGAGTCAAAAAGCCCTTCAAGGTCTTAAGCGCTTGTAATATGGAATTTGCGGAATGGAGGAGACGATGGCAACGATTCAAGAATTCCTTGCAACACGCAACATTACTTCCCTACTCCACTTCACGCAGGTCGACAATCTCGACTCAATACTTGACGTTGGTCTAATGACGCCTGGCATGTGCGAACTGTTAGACATCAAAACCAAGACAAACGATGCCGTTCGCCATGATGGTCAGGATGCAATTTGTTTGTCGATCGAGTTCCCCAACTATCAACTTTATTGGAGCTTTCAAAACCGAGACGTCAATGTGCAATGGGTAATTATTGAATTGATAATTGATGTCTTGTGGGTAAAGCGTTGCTGCTTCTGTACGAATAATGCCGCGAGCAATGAAGTAAGTGCACAAACCTTCGAGAGCCGGCAAGGGTTGCCTGCGCTGCGGGCGTTGTTTGACGACTACGACAATAAGAAGCGTGCGGAATTGAACGTTCCGGACTACTACACTACGAATCCTCAAGCTGAAGTTCTTTGCATTGATTCAATTTCTCCAGAATTTATTAAGGCCCTCTATTTCAATAGACTTGACCCTTGGAATCAATACAAGCTCTCGCATCCCGAACTCAATGTGAAGTGGGGTACTTTCTTCAAATATAGACGCGACTGGAACAATTGGAAATAGTCATGGCTGAACGCCCAATATTTACGCCCTCATTGGAAGGTCCATCGTTGGTCTTGACTCATTCGATCAAATTCGATTGGTTTCCAGGAATGGCTGTCAGTCAATCACAAAAATCGATTGCTTCGTTGCATGAAGCATTTAGCAAACAAACGAACATACCCCAGGTCCTTGAGATATCTACAAAATCAAAGCTGCCCGTCGGCGTCAAACTCAGCGCTTTTAATTTGATGATCAAGACGATCCGATACGAACAGGAGTTCAGCGTTGAATGCGCCTATCAGGCTAGTAAGGTATTCGATCGCGGGGGGCCGTTTGTCGACCTTCTGAAAAGAAAGTCTATTGACGCGAAACGAGATCCTCGTCTGAACCAGAGCGGACGTCTAACTAAGTACCGATTCTTCGGTGCGGATTGGAAACTTGAACCGCGGACCGCATTCTACGACTGGCTCTATATCAACGCTCTTCACAAGCATCACACCCTAGCTCAGGCGGTTCTTCAGTACATGGCCTTCTCAGATATTGCCTTCAATCCAGAGCGTTCAATCAATTGCCAAGCTTATGCAGCGGCTCTGTATGTATCACTGGTCAAACGGAACTTGCTCACAAAAGAGTTGATAAAAGATCGTGACACTTATCTAGCCGTAGTCGGGGGTATGAAGGTCAGTAATTCGCACGAAGACACTATCACTCAAGACAATATACCTTTTGAGTAATTTACTTGTTGGCACTACCGATACCAGATTAAGAAATCTTAAATGTGCCCCGCACTATCTCTCGGAGAATTACGCGAACAAATCAGTGAGCGGCAACGCGATATCTTGAATGATGTGTGGGCGCACATAAAACTAACACTCATTGGTTTGCCCGAACGGCCTTTGCTTGAAAGATTTGGGAAGCAGATTCTCAGCGAGGAAACCGGCAAGTTGAGTGGAACCATAATCTACAGCGGGCAGGAGGAGAACAAGCTGCGCTACAACCTTGGCTTGGTTGGAATCTTCTTGACTTCCAGCGGACCGGCTTTAGAGACCTTGATTCAGAAGTATCTGCTTGTTATTAGAGGAGCTTATGAGAAGAACAGGGAGATCGAAACATTTACAAGTAGCGATCTGAAGAATTGGAGTCCGGATTTGACGCCTTCTGAGTTGACGGAGCTCCGTCTAATTCTCGCCCGTGCCTATGGATCATTTGCATCCCGGCTAGGAGGATGGAATGAGAAAGAATTCTTTGTGAGTGTCGAGAATGAAGTCATTGAGCTCAAGAAAATCGAAAACTGGACTGCATATATCCATACGGAGGTAATGAAGCGTTACGATCGAAATTTACCCGTCTCTGAACTCGATCGCTCGACCTATTCGTTGAAATCACAGTCAGGTGGTCTATTTGATGTTTTAACAAAAGGTTTTAACCGCTCAGATAGTCATGAAGAAAACGATCAGAAAATTGATGTCGCATTCATGGCAGATGATTTGCAGCTTCAGATAATTCTTGAGCAAGATTGGCACGAGGCGCATGGATTAATGCGGGTCAAGGCCTGGAAAAGCTGCGTACTCCTCTGTGGCGGGATCATTGAAGGCCTTCTGTTATGGCAACTCGAGGCGTTTCAACGTCGGAATTCGATAAAGAGAGAAGGGGTTGTGCCGGACATCCGATATGACGGCGAAAATCTGTCAGGAGTTTTACGACGCTCTAAAGAACTAGGCTTGGTCGCAGAAGACGAACTATTCCTGATGGATTGGGCTCGGGTCTATCGCAACATCATTCATCCCGGTAATCAGCGCCGTGAGGCAAGAAGTGTTGAGAAGAGCCACGCGGAACTCGCTCTAAAACTTGTTCTTGTTGTGACGGACAACGTCCGAAAACGGATGACGATACGCTAGCGAATATACCACTTACTAACCGCGGGTTCCTCTCCGATAGTTTGCACAAACAATTTCACCCCTTTTTGCGGGTTTGCCCAAACAAATTGATAGGATGTGTTGATTCCCACGCGCGACGGCCCCGGATGTTCGACAGCAAGTGATCCGCACTGGAGGATACCAACCGCTGGGATACACGGTGGAGTATCAGTAAATGAGTGGGTTTGCCCGATATAAAAACTGGGTCAATTTGGAGTGAAAATCAACATTTCTCGTAGTGGAAACAATGTTGGTAACTAAAGTGATTGGCGATTGCCCTGGGTGCGGCGCGAAAGACAGCTTCGGCAACGTCTCTGTGCACGAATGTGTCCTTCGAGGCTGTAAGCACTGCCAATATCAGTCCGAGGTGTGGCTGCCTGCGATTCGCAAGAAGGTTATTTATCTCGACCAGTTCTTTTTCTCTGGCGCGTTGCGCGGAAAGGACCCGCGCTTCAAAGCCGCCGTCGAGCGCGTGAAGAGAATGTGTCACCTGCAGTTGCTCCTTGCGCCATATTCTTCGGTACATGAAGACGAAACCCACCAATGGCGAGGCCACGAGGGCATGACCAAGGATGAACTGATGGAGTTCATCAAAACCACGTCGCGCGGCGCAGAGTTCGAGAAGGACTACAACGTAGATCGCACGCAGTTGCTAAAGGCCTGGAGGGCATTCCTGACGGGGCAGCCGCCCGAGTACATGTTCGAAGATCGGGACGCCATTCAGGGCGACCTAGACGAGTGGGACGACTACTTCCGCATCGACGTCGGCGGCTACAGGCGCGACATTGAGTTGAAGCGTCAACTGAAGAAAGAGGCGGTGGACGAACTGGTTAATGTGCTCGACCAGTGGCAGGCCTCAACTCAGACCTTCGACGAAGCCGTGGCCCTGGAGATTCACGATTCCGCCCGGCAATACTTGGACACTTATCTGACCATGCGCGAGCGCTACGCAAAGGGTGATTTTAGCGCCGCGATGAACTCGCCAATGGTTGCAAAGGTCATCGAGCACATGATGCATTGGCTCCCACAGGAGCAACCATTCCTAGAGCGGGTCCGGCGCTGCATAGAGTTCTTCCAATCGCAGCATTTTGCTGAGGTGCCGAGTGAGCTGCTCTCTTCGCACATGTTCGCGACAATACGGGAAATGGTGAAGCTCGGCGCGTTCTCGAACCGAGAAGATGCGCGCAAGCGCTTGAGTGGCGTCTTCGAAGACATCAAGCACATCTCACTCTATTCGCCGTACTGCGACGCCATCGTTATTGACAAATTCATGGCCGACCTTGTCGGTAAACCGACCGTCAATCTCCATAATCGCTATGGGGTAAAAGTGTTCAGCCTGAACAATTGGGACGCGTTGTTGGAATGGCTTGACACTCTTGAGGCTGGAATGAGCGAGGAGCACAAAGCCGGCGTCACGGCCGCATACCCTGACGTGTGGACTGGAGTGAACGCATAAGGCAAGACAAGTAAGGAGTTCGGAGCAATCCAAAGTCACGTTGATATATCGCCGTATCAAGAACTTTTGTGCCGTTTAACCCCGTCTCGGATACACGAAGCTCAAACGTACCGTCAGATATCTCGGAATCGAGGTTAACGACGCTCTAGAGATTGTCGGGAAGACCGAGGCGTAGATTGGCAGCCAATGATTGCGTGAATTTCGCAATCGACGCGTAATTGAACCATTTGACAATGAGTGGGTGACAATGTAATAAGTAAACCTACGTCTATTCTCTACATTCTACAATCCCTACTTTGATCCCATCCTTAAGTCTTACCAATGGACAGGCCGCCTGGGTCTTGTCCCGCGGTGAGCCGCCCACCCAGCAGACGCTCGACGCGCTCAATTACCTGCGCCAGCTCGGGGTGCCGTTCACCGAACACGAACTGGGTGGCGGTCGGGGCCAGCCGGTGTACTACCGCTTCGATCATTTGGCGGAAGCGGGGGTGGCGTTATTTGCGCTGCGCCGCGGGTTTCGTCCCAAGGAGATCAGCGACCTATTGCTAAAGAAGCGCAGAGAGGTGCGTCACATCTGCCGCGAAGCGGTCCGGGAGCAGCCGGAGGCGGTCCGGGAAGCGGCGTGGGTTAAAAGTCGCGGGGCGGTGCCGTCGCGTTTGACCAAGGAGATCTTCATGCGGCTTTACGATCGCTATTCGGATAAACCAGGGGAGATTGAGATTTGCCCAGGGAGCCCGCGCGGCAAGCGGCTCCCTTTCGGCGATGGGCAAGAAAAGTATCCCGGCGACGCAATTCGCACGTTGCTGCCGGTCACCCGCCTGATGCTGGAGCTGGTTGCGTGGGCAGAGGAGGCACCCGATATCAAAGCCGGCAGGAAGTAATTCCGCGTTAATAAACGTAGAAACACGTACAAAAGGAGATACAGAAATGCTGAGTGAAGCGGGCAGGGAAGTAAAACCCGATCGTAAGGCGTCGTCGGAGAGGATTGCCATTGCCTACCGACCGATTGGCGATCTCAAACTCGACCCCAAGAATCCGCGCGCCCACAGCCGCAAGCAGGTTCGTCAGATCGCGCGCAGCATCGAGGCCTTTGGTTTCAACGTCCCGGTCCTCATCGACAAGGACGCTAAAGTCATTGCAGGTCACGGAAGGCTCCTTGCCTGCAGGGAATTGGGATTAGAGGAAATCCCCACGATTGCCCTGGAGCATCTGAGCGAGGCGCAGGCGCGAGCGTTTCTCATCGCCGACAATCAACTGACCCTGAATGCTTCCTGGGACGAGCAACTCTTAGGCGAACACCTGAAGGCACTGTCCGAAGTCGAATTGAATTTTAGCCTCGAGGTGACTGGATTCGAGATGGGCGAGATCGATTTGATGATCGAGAACTTGGCAACGACTAACGCCACGGCGAATGATCCGGCCGATGCCATCGAGCCCACGACTGGCAAGGCCGTGTCCCGGCCCGGCGATCTATGGATATTGGGGCCGCATCGGCTCTACTGTGGAAGCGCCCTGGAGGCGGTCGCGTTCCAGGCCTTGATGGGCAGGAAAAAAGCCCGCATGGTGTTCATCGATCCACCATACAACGTTCCCATCGACGGCCACGCGACCGGCTTGGGCGCGATTCACCACCGAGACTTCGCCATGGCGTCGGGCGAAATGTCGGAGGCCGAATTCATTGCTTTTTTGACCCAAGCCTTCCGGCTTCTCGTGCGCCACAGTCACAGCGGCGCCCTGCACTACGTATTCATCGACTGGCGGCACCTAAGCGAGATTCTGGCCGCTGGCCGAACGGTGTACTCGGAACTGAAGAATCTGTGCGTCTGGGCCAAGGACAACGCCGGCATGGGTTCCTTCTATCGCAGCCAACATGAACTGGTATTCGTGTTCAAGCAGGGCACTGAGAGCCACCAGAACAACGTGCAGCTCGGCCAATACGGACGAAATCGCACCAACGTTTGGCATTACCCCAGCGTGGGCGCCTTCGCCCGGTCGACCGAAGAGGGAAATCTGCTGGCGCTGCACCCCACGGTCAAGCCGGTGGCGCTGGTGGCCGATGCGATCCTGGACAGCTCGGCGCGTGGGGACATCGTGCTCGATGCATTTATCGGCAGTGGGACCACGCTACTGGCCGCCGAGCGGGTAGGCCGCCATTGTCATGGACTCGAACTCGATCCGCTCTATGTCGATATCGCCATCCGCCGCTGGCAAACGTTTAGCGGACAGAAGGCGCGGCACGCGCTGACGGGTCATCTATTCGACGAGTCGATTGGCCAGGCAGACGCGAGTGGCAACTAAGTCCGACAAGGCCAAAACGGGTGGGCACCCGATAGGCTATCGCAATCCCCCGAAACACAGCCAGTTCAGGAAAGGCCAGTCCGGCAATCCGCGGGGGCGCCCAAAAGGCGCGCGAAATTTCGCCACCGTCCTCGAACACGCACTAATGGACAAGGTCATCGCCAACGAAAACGGCCAGCGCAAGGCCATCAGCAAATTGGAAGCGCTGGTCATGCAAATGATCAATAAGGCCATCTCCGGCGATGCCCGGGCCCGGCAGCAGACGCTGGGCGTCATGCATATCCTCGAGGAAAGCAGTCCGGGGGAGGAAGCGGCGGTCAAAACGCTGGACGAAACCGAGAAGCAGTTACGGGACAGCATCCTCTCGCGGATGCGCGGTGTTGCGGTGCCAAGCGATGAACCTGAGTAAACCCGAACTCGACGTCCTGCTGCGCCATGACTTCTGCGCATTTATCGAACGCTGCTTCTACCAGCTAAATCCGCAGACGGCGTTTCTTTTCAACTGGCATATCGAGCTCATGGCGGCGAAACTCGATGCGGTAAGGCGCGGTCAAATTCGTCGCCTGATCATCAATGTCCCGCCGCGCAGCCTCAAATCGATCGCCGCCTCGATCGCGCTGCCGGCATGGTGGCTCGGACGCCATCCGAGCACGCAGATTTTGTCCGTGACCTACGGCCAGGATTTGTCCGACAAGTTGGCGCTTGACTGCCGCAGCGTCATGACCAGTTCTTGGTATCAGGCTCTTTTCCCGACGCGCCTTTCTTCCTACAAGCAATCGGTTCAGGAGTTCATGACCACCGATCAGGGTTTCCGCCTAGCAACCTCGGTGGGCGGGGTGCTCACCGGTCGCGGCGCGGACGTGCTCATCATCGACGATCCACTCAAACCCGATCAGGCTTTGTCGGACACCCAACGCCGGTCGGTCAATGACTGGTACGACCATACGCTCTATAGCCGGATTAATGACAAACAGAAGGGGGCCATCGTCCTAATCATGCAGCGACTGCATGAGGACGACCTGGTGGGACACGTCACCGAACAAGAGCCTTGGGAAGTCGTGCGCTTCCCAGCAATTGCCGAGCAAGACGAAACCTATGTCATCGACTCGCCCTATAGAGTCATCCATCATCGCCGTAAGCGGGGAGAGGCACTGCACCCCGAGCGCGAGTCCCTCGAAACCTTGGCCGTCATGCGACGCGCGTTGGGCGACTACAATTTCGCCGGACAGTATCAGCAGGCTCCGGCTCCGCTGGATGGCGGCATGGTGAAGCGCGGATGGTTTGGGTACTACGACCCGTATCCGTTGGACCTGGCGTTTGAACGAATCATTCAAAGCTGGGATACGGCCAACAAGGCGACCGAACTGAGCGACTACAGCGTCTGTACGACATGGGGAATACTGTGGGACCGCATTTATCTGCTGCACGTCTTGCGCGAGCGGCTCAATTATCCGGAGTTAAAACGCGCGGTACGCATGCAGTATCAGGGCTACGGCGCTAACGTGGTCCTTATAGAAGACAAGGCGTCCGGGACGCAACTTATTCAAGAACTCATCGCGGAGGGCATACAAGCGATAAAGGGCTGCATGCCCGAGCACGATAAGGTCATGCGGCTGCACGCGCAGACGGCGACGATCGAAAACGGGATGGTTTTTCTGCCGAAGCAGGCGCCCTGGTCGGACGCCTATCTACATGAGCTTCTTACTTTCCCGAATGGGAAATACGATGATCAGGTGGACTCGACCTCCCAGGCTCTGGAGTGGATCAAGCGCGGACAGCGCGCCCTTCCATTCGCGTTCGGCACGCTCCCAAGCAATTCGACCCGAATTGAGCCCGGGCATCCGGGATTGGCGTGATTTTGGCCGGCTTGACTTTGGTATACGCAAACGACAACATGTCCTCTCTAGAGCCCGTCTTGCGTTACCAAGTGAAAAGCCCCGTTTCTGGGGCTTTTACTTTATTGAACCACGAGCTATCCCAGCGCGTGCACTCCGGCTCGGGCCACCGAGCTTTTTTTCAAAATTGGATCAGCTCATCGACGGTTGCCGACCCATTGCCTTGTTAAACACCTACGCGACGGGGTTCACGCCATTAGACGCTATATCAGAATTAAGTGACCTGTCACCGCTAGTCCACCGAGCAAGAGGCAAGGACCTGAGATCCGGGTATTCGGAGCCGGGGACTGGGTGACGATCTTACGCGTCGAAATATCGAAACGAAAAACCACGTTTTCCCGTATCAGGAGCAGGGCGCCGAAGTGTCTCTGCAGGGCGGCCGGTGGTTCGGCGCGGAATCGGGGCAGGGGACAAAGTGGCCCTCGATGGTATTTGCGGCGGCGTACGTCTGAAATCGGCCGAGACTGTGTAAAAACGAAGGTCTCGAGTACACGAACGTGAGGTGCTTCGCGTTACTGCTCGCATCAAGCGATTGGTTGCGGTGGGCAGATGAAACGATTCATCGAAGGTGCAGAGCGAAGCCAGGCGATGTTGCTGCCGGCATGTATCGAGGACTACGTAGGACCAATCCGGTGCGTGTTGTAGAGGCGTTCGTCGAGAAGCTGGATCTGCGGGCGATGGTCCTTGAGGGCACTGGCCCACAGGGGCTACCGGGCGGCCGGCGTACCACCCCCGGTGCTCCTCAAGATCTATATTTACGGTTATCTAAACCGGATCCAGTCGAGCCGGCGCCTGGAGCACGAGACGCAACGAAACATCGAGCTGATGTGATTGACCGGTCGGCTGATGCCGAACTTCAAGACGATCACCAACTTCCGCAAGGATAACGGCCGGGCGATCCGGCAGGTCTGTCGCCAGTTCATCGTGTGTGGAAGATCAGCCCCCGCGGGGGGGCTTGCGGTAGCGCACCGCCCGGTTGAGCGCTTTCAACGTGAGCGCCACGTCCTTGCGCTCGCCGTAGGCCCGGCCGATCACCCGGCGTGAGTACTTGTTCATGACCACCGCCAGGTAGCGGTAGACGCTCCCGACTTTCAGATAGGTGATGTCGCCCACCCAGACCTGGTCTGGCCCCACCAGCGCCAGACCGAGCTGCCGATTGGGAATGAGTGCAAAGTAGCGTCGCAGCTTCGGGTTGATGTAGCGGATCGTTGCCACCCGGCCCTTAATGCCGTGCTTTCGCATGAGCCTCGCGATCCGGTTCTCGCTTGCCGGGCAGCCCTGGCTTCGCAATTCCCGATAGATCCGCGGACTGCCGTAGGTGCCGCGGCTCGATTGGTGGGCCTGGCGGATCTGTTGAGCAAGCAGGGCGTTGTTCTTCTCGCGATCACTGCAGCCGCGCTCGCGCCACGCGTAGTAGCCTGCTCTGGTGACCCATAGAGCCGGCACATCATCGCGATTTCGTGCTGCCCCCGGTTTGCCTCGATGAATTCGAAGATTTCCGCTTTCGATCCGAAGCAAACCGGATGGCTTTTTTTAGCAGCGCGTGCTCCTCCTTGAGCACCTTGAACTTGCGCTCGAGCTCGCGCAGTCGCTTGAGCTCCGCTGCCGTCTGAACGTCGAGTTTCGCTGGCTTGGCCACGATCACTCCATCCCGAACCTGTTTTCGCCACAGCGACAGCATGAACGGGTGGATGTCCAGTGCTGCCGCCACATCCTGTATCAACACACCACGCAGATCGCTTAACTTCACCGCCGTGGCCTTGAACTGCTCTTTGTAACGATTGACCTTCCGTGGTCCTGATCTGGCTATTGGATTATTTAACGGAACTGACCAGCTTTCCAAAGGCGAAGTACGATGACTAGGTCGATTCCACGTCCCAGGCGCTAGGCCGGATCAACGCGCGAAGGTGGGATGGGGGTCTTCTATTACTACAAGCAGGAGTTATGAAAAGCTTAAGACAAAGAGCGCACGGGGGGCAGGCATTGCTGTCCGAAACTCAAGCAGCGAACCAGCGCTTCGCAACAGACGCGAAAGCATTAGTAACGGCTTCATTGCGCTTGACCACGACT
>WNFL01034845.1_pt1 | contig 12573 bp, 11 predicted proteins | sample 5400361 | NCBI WGS metagenome assembly WNFL01 (sample SAMN13153351, study PRJNA577476) | soil metagenome | isolation source: 40 cm soil on Douglas fir-dominated hillslope | place: USA:California | collected 2013-09-17
CAAAACATTTATTTTTGCACCCATCAAAATCACGCCGGAGCTTAACGCTTGCAGTATTGAGAGAAAGTATCTCTGCGGTGAAAAATTCTAAACCGCAGACCTGCCTGCCGGTAGGCAGGGACGCAAAGCAGGCGCAGAGGCAAGAGATAATTTGGTTTGACATTTCAATTAATACCTTTTTAGTCAGCCCCAGGGGTGAGGTTTCCTCCAGCTGATCTTTAATTTCGATAAAGAATTTAAAGGCTAAACTTACACGTTATGGATATTCGAATCGAAAACCTGTCGAAGCGATACGGCCCTCAAAAGGCCGTAGACCAGGTGTCCTTTGAAGTGAAGACAGGAGAAATTCTTGGCTTCCTCGGGCCCAATGGAGCCGGTAAAAGCACGACCATGAAAATGATCACCGGCTATATCGGTATTGGCGGGGGTACAAGAACACGGCGATGAGCTGAAAAAACACATCGGCTATTTACCGGAAAATAATCCGTTGTATCAGGATATGCCGGTCATTGACTACCTGTGGTTTTGTGCCGATCTACAAGGTCTGGCCAAGGCCAAAATAGAGGAGCGAGTCAGGCTCATGGTTCGCTTGTGCGGACTCAATACCGAAAAACATAAAAAGATAGGAGAACTTTCAAAAGGATTTCGCCAGCGCGTGGGGCTAGCCCAGGCGATGATCCATGATCCGGAGATCCTCATTCTGGATGAACCTACATCCGGACTGGATCCGAATCAGATTGCGGAGATCAGGAAATTGATACGCGAACTGGGGAAGGAAAAAACAGTTATTCTCAGCACACACATCCTCCCCGAAGTGGAGGCCACCTGCGATCGGATTCTGATCATCAATAAAGGAAAAATTGTTGCCAACGGTACCCCGGAAAGCTTACGCAAACAGGCGACGGGACAAGAAATAGTGAAGATCCGGATTGAAGACGGACCGTCCGAACAAATTCTGCACGAGCTCAGGCGAATTTCATCTGTAGACCTGGTCGAATTGACCGACCGCACGATGAACCGGTTCGAATTGCAAAGCCAGACCGGAAAATCATCCAAGCGCGACGTTTTTAAACTTTGTGTTGACAAAGGATGGCTCCTGACCGAAATGATCCCGATCGAAACACGACTGGAAGATATTTTCAGAAACCTAACGACGAACTGACATGCACACGATTTGGGTCATCACCAAAAGAGAATTGCAATCTTTCTTCGACTCCCTGATAGCCTATATCATGCTGGTGCTTTTTCTCGGCTTCAGCGGGTTCTTTACCTGGCTCTACGGTTCAGACATTTTTCTAGTGGGGCAGGCAACCCTGGAAGGTTTTTTTGGCATTGCTTTCTGGACGCTTTTCTTCTTTATTCCCGCCTTGACGATGCGGTTGTTGGCCGAAGAAAAGAAAACAGGGACCATTGAAATGTTGCTTACGAAATCCGTCACCGATTGGGAGGTCGTCCTCGGCAAATTTCTTTCAACGTTTCTGTTGATCGCACTTGCTCTGGCCTTCACCATCCCTTATGTGATCACTCTTGCAAACATCGGTGACCTGGACATGGGCCAGGTCGTTTGCGGCTATTGTGGCTTATTGCTCATGAGCGGGGTTTATGTCAGCATTGGGTTGTATGCCAGCAGCATCACCAACAATCAAATCGTTGCTTTCTTAACAGCCATGCTGGTCGGTCTGTGCTTCCAATTGATCTTTGATGTGTTGTCCAACAGTTTTTCCGGATTCGCCGGTCAGGTATTGAGCGCGCTGAGTTTGTCAAACCACTTTGAAAGTATTTCGCGTGGCGTACTGGATACACGAGATGTGGTCTACTTTCTGTCCCTCATTTTTATCGGTTTGTTTTTGTCTGAACTTTCCCTAACCAAACGAAACCAGGATTGACCATGAAGCAGAGGCTCTACATTAAAACGGCATTGTTAATCGGGATTTTACTCGTACTGAATCTGGTATCGAATGAGTTTCACCTTCGGCTGGATCTTACCAGCGAGAAGCAGTACACCCTGAGCGACGCCACAATCGACGTGTTGAAAAAATTGGAGGATCCCATTACCGTCAAGGCCTACTTTTCAGCAGACCTCCCGCCCAACATCGTGAAGACGCGGCAGGATTTTCAGGAGCTGCTCATTGAATATTCCAACCGGGCGGATGGCTTACTTCAATATGAATTCATTAATCCCAATGAAAAGGAATCGACTGAAACGGAAGCCGTGCAAAATGGAATACGGCCGGTGATGATCAACATCCGGGAGAAAGATCAGATAAAACAACAAAAGGCATTTTTGGGGGCTACCCTTTCGCTGGGCGATAAACGGGAAGTCATTCCTTTCGTCCAACCGGGAACGGGAATGGAATATGCCCTTACTACCGCGATCAAGAAAATCTCGGTTAGCGAAAAACCTTCCGTTGGTTTTATTGTCGGACACGGAGAGCCATCGCTGGAAGAACTTTCTCAGGTGAACGAACAATTACGGGTGCTGTACAACACGGAAGAAGTACGGTTAAGCGATACCGCCGCCCTGCCTGAAAAATTCAAGACCATGGCATGGATCAGGCCAACGGACAGCATTCCTCCCTCCCATTTTCAGCAACTGGACGGCTTCCTTGCAAAGGGAGGCCGGCTGGCCATCGCCATCAATAGGGTGAANNNGGTCTGGAAAATTGGCTTCAGCAAAAAGGGATCGTCGTGGACGACAATTTCGCGGTCGATGCCAAATGTGGTTCCGTAAATCTCGTGCAGCAACAAGGCGGTTTCTCGATTCAAACGCAGATTTCATTTCCGTACCTGCCCGTCGTTGAGAAATTTGCCGATCATCCAATCAGCAAAGGGCTGGAAAGCATAGTGTTCGAATTTGTCAGTTCTATCCACTACCAGGGGGATTCCACTAAAAAATTTACGCCCCTTGCCTTTACTTCAGAAAAGTCCAACGCGTTGAAGGCCCCCCAGTATTTCAATGTTCAGAAGCAATGGACCGAAGGGGATTTTCCGCAGCATAACCTTGTTCTGGCGGCGGCCGTGGAAGGAAAACTTTCCGGCAATTCCCCGTCCAAACTGGTGGTTATTGGAGACGGTGATTTTGCTGTAACCGGGGCACCCCAGCGGCAACAAAGACGACCGGCCGATAATATCAATTTGTTAACCAATGCCCTGGATTGGCTATCGGATGATACCGGACTCATTGGTTTGCGAACCAAAGGAGCTACGTCCCGTCCCCTGGTTCAACTCGAAGACTCGACAAAAGCAATTCTAAAATACACCAACTTCCTGTTGCCCATTTTCCTGGCGATAGGCTACGGGCTGGTTCGCATGCAACAAAACCGGATGAAACGACTAAAACGTATGAGCGAAAACTATGAAGAAGCTTAGCACTAAAATGCTGTTGATAGGGTTGATGGTTTTGGTGGCAATTTTTGTTGCCTCCCGTTTTTTTCGAGCCCCGGCCCTGGAAAGTAACCTTAGAAAAAATCTTTTAACATTGGATACGGCGTCGGTGAGCGAAGTGAGGGTTCTCCCTTCGAAGGAACACACGGAAGAATTGAGACTCCTGCGCGACGGCAAGAATTGGAAAGTAATCAATGGGAAGCGAAGTGAACCCTCGGATAAGGCCGCCATTAAAAGCATCCTGGAGGCTTTGGGGAATTTGCAGGCGCAGCGATTGGCCAGCCGCAAAAAGGAAAAGTGGGAAGATTTTAAGGTTGGCGAAACCGGCACGCATGTCTCGGTATACGATGGAAAGGGTAAAAAAGTCGCTGACTTTCATGTCGGTAAGGTGGGGTTCACGCCGGGTGCTGGTGGGACGTACGGCGCCTCCTATACGTACGTGCGGTTGAGTGACGAGAATGAAGTATATACCGTAGAGGGCTTTTTGGAACCAACTTTTAATAACTCGTTCAATGAATGGCGCGACAAAACGTTCTTGAAATTGAATAAGGACGATATCACGAGACTGTCGTTTCGGTATCCTGCGGACTCCGGTTTTGTAGCCAGCAAACGCGATTCGGTTTGGTATGTCGGAAACGAACTTGCCGATGCTTCCAGGGTGGATCGTGTCATTCAATCCTTCTCGTCAAAATACCTTACGGAATTTGTAGACGGCTTCACTGCCAAGGCACCTGCGAATATTGTCATTCAAGTGGATGGAAAAGCGGGGAATCTCCTTACCCTGGAGGGCTGGAAAGGAGAGAATAGTGAGTGGATCCTCACATCCACGCTTCAAAAAGGTATTTACTTCTCAAGCAAGGGGTCCACAATTGTTGCCGATATTTTGATTGGCAGGAAAAAGCTTCTTCCCGACCCCAAATCCGCCAAGAACTAAGGACCAGGAACTGAGAACCAGCACCATGAACAAGAAAGACGGCAGCATCCTTTATTTCATCCTGGGCATTTATTCCATCATGATCAGTTGGTATTACAATCATTCACTGCTTTTGCTGATCATTCACTATATATTCTGGCCGCTGTATCTGATATACGAAATACTCAGCGGGCATCTGGACAACGGTATGTGGAGGGCTATTCCGATGTCGTATTTCGTATTTTCAATGACTTGGCTAACCTTTGGGAATTTCAAACACATAGATACATAGGCACAATAGGGATGCAAGTTTGATTTCTATGTGCCCTATGTTTCTATGTGCTTATGTGTTTGTGTGTTTGTGACTCCCTTAAACTATTCACACAATTCAGCATCGCCCAACACAATATTTCCAAAGGATGGCTGTTTTACTTAGGTAAATCAACCAGATGTCTGCCCTTCTTGGATCGATAAGCCAAACGTGCTGTTTTTGTTTGGTTTTATCCATTTCGGTGCTGGCATCGCCCCTCGCCTGCAGTCAGGTAAAAAAGAGCAAGGACAACGGTCGATTAAGAAAGGTCAAGGAACATAAACGCAACTTTCAACTTTCTCTTTTTCCCGGGATCAGCACCAACGGCATCCAGAGTGGATCGTACTACAACAAGTACTCCATTAACCTTTTTGGCGGTTTATCGAGAGGCAACCGGGTACTTGAACTCAGTCCCGTTTCTAACGCAACAATCCGAAGTGCAACCGGGATTCAACTTGCCGGACTCGCCAACGTGGTTGGAGCCAACGCGTTGATCAACCTGACGGCAGCCGAAGAAAGCGCGACATTGCATGAAGACTACGATTCCAACGACAAGGGAATTCAAATCGCCGGCCTCCTGAATTACGTTCGCAGCAACGCCACGGGAATCCAATTTGCCGGCGGTCTCAATGTTGTCGGGTTTGATTTTAAAGGGGTACAAGTTTCCGGGATCGGCAACAGCGCCGGTGGCTTCGTCCAGGGTTTACAACTGGCCAGCCTCTACAATATTGGAAAGGAGTCATTTGCCGGCGTACAACTCAGTAGTTTATTTAATTACACTGACGGACAACTCTCCGGAACGCAAGTCAGCCTGATCAACAAGGCAAGAATTATGTCCGGAAAAAAGTCAACACCTCCCACACGGGCGCACGGATTGCAAATCGGACTGATCAACTTCTGCAAGGCCACGGACGGGGTGCAAATAGGGTTGATCAATTTTGGAGGCGACGCCCGAGGTAAACAAATAGGGCTTGTCAATTTCTTCAGCCCGGGCACGCCTCATGAAAAAGTGAGGAACGGTACTCCCATTGGCCTGTTGAACTATGGGTCAAAGGGTTCTTATGTCCGCATTTACTTCGACGAAGTATTCTCCACTAACGTGGAATACTCGACCGGCAACTGTCTCAATTGTTCAAGGGTAATCGATTCTGAAATGCCTTTTGATGACCTGAACCAGATTTTTAATCAAAATGCCCTGATCCTGGGGTACGATCCGTTTCAACAGACCTGGGGATTTGGCTATGGCTTTCAAAAAGTTCTCTATAATAAAGCCACGATGGAGGGTTCGCCCTTGAATAGGAGAAGGCTCATAACCTACGGCTTAAAATTCCTGCACCTCAACAAGGACTTGACCGTTGATCGATCGTTCAACCTGCTAAACAAGCTTAACCTGGATTACGGCAAAAGGTGGCATGGACGGTATGTTTATGCAGGGATTTCCTTGAACTACTTTTTACACGAAATACAGGACACGGTTGACCATTACAAGATCCGGAGCGTAGTTTTTTCATCCGGAAGCATGTTCGGTCGCAGCGGCGATTTTTGGCCCGGTTATGAAATGGGTCTTCATTTTTGATTTTGCTTATGGTGCCCTGATTTAATGACTTCGCTGTCACTTTGCGATTTAGCGGCTCTATATAACGCAGCTAGAAAACATTGATTCTCAACAAATTGTCATGTAATGCGCTCAGCATTGATTGGCAATGTTTCGGGTGCTACTCATGGGTCACAGCGAACACAGCGAACCACAGCGGACACGGCGCAAAGTTAACAAAAGGGTTTGGGTTGAATTCGCAGTGTCCGCCGTGGTTCGCCGTGACCGTTGTGACCTCTCCGTTATTATTTACAAAACATAAGTCCGGCTTATTGAGATGCTCTCCGGTTTAGATATTTTACGGCAGAGACGCGCGGGCTCTGTATGCACCAAAAAATAGTTGGTCAATTTAGTCTCAAATAGTTATACCTTTCCGTTTTACAGAGCTTATGAAAAAATCGTTCGTCTGCATCGTTATCGGGTGGGTCTGCTCTTCGGCGTTTGGTCAGGTCGAACATAAGACCCTGACGATCGGCTCCAAAGCCCCCGACTTCAGCCTCCCGGCTGTTGACGGGAAAACGTATTCTCTTCAGTCATTTAAAGACGCCAAGGTATTGGCAATCATTTTTACCTGTAACCATTGTCCCACCGCCCAGGGTTACGAGGAAAGGATTATTCAATTGACAAAAGACTATTCCTCCAAGGGCGTTCAGGTGGTGGCGATCAACCCCAACCATCCGGAATCGCTTCGGCTGGATGAGCTCGGCTGGAGCGATGTCGGAGATTCGTTTGACGACATGAAGGTCAGAGCGAAAGAAAAGAATTTCAATTTTCCCTACCTCTATGACGGTGAAACGGAAACCGCCTCCAATCAATACGGTCCTGTCTCTACCCCCCATGTTTTTATTTTTGATCAGGATAGAATCCTTCGCTACAACGGAAGGATCGATGACCAGGAGAATCCCCGCAAGAAACAAACCCAATTCGATACACGAAATGCGCTGGATGCCGTCCTTAATAATAAAGGAGTGCCGGTTGCCGTTACGAAAGTCTTTGGGTGTTCGGTTAAATGGGCAGAGAAATCCGGCTGGATCGACAAGGCGACAGTAGCCTGGGCCAAAGCCCCCGTTTCAGTCACAACGATTGATGTGGCCGGAATTGCTGACCTGTTGAAAAACAGTTCTGACAAATTGCGGATGATCAATGTCTGGGCTACCTGGTGTGGTCCGTGTGTGGTAGAATTCCCCGAGTTGATCAAGATCAGCCGGATTTACCAGGAACGGGATTTCGAATTTGTCACCCTCAGTGCCGATGATCCGGACAATAAGGAAAAGGTTCTTAAATTCTTAAAAAACAAACAGGCTTCCAATACCAACTACCTCTTCAACCTGGACGATAAGTACAAATTGATGGAAGCCATTGATCCCGCCTGGCAGGGGGCATTGCCCTACACGATACTGGTGGAGCCGGGGGGAAAAGTGGCTTATGCTCACCAGGGAGCGATCGATCCGGAGGAATTGAGAAAGATAATTTTCAATAATTCTTTTATCGGCAGGTTATTTAAATAGTTTCAAACCGAAACGCCGGCTGTTTCATTTCGGATCACTCCAAAAGTCGTCCGTTTTTCTTCACCCCCTTTTTCGTCGTTTTTCATTACTTTCATTGACTGGTATTTGTTTTGCCCGGTTGGCTAAATGCACATTGGCTAATTGACAAATTATGCTACTCAACTACCTCAAACTCTCCCTTCGCCTGTTGGTGAGAAACCCATTCTTCACCTTCATCAACGTGGCCGGCTTGTCCGTTGGCTTTGCTGCCTTTTTCGGACTTTGGCAGTATGCCAGTTCCGAATTGAAGTCCGACCAGTATCATCCGGACGCCGACCGGATTGCCCGTCTTTGCACTGACTGGAAGTGGACTGATGATGGCACGAACTGGGGTCACATGGTCATCGGTTCGTCAATGTCCGTAACAACTCACCAAATAAGCCAGGACTTTCCCGAGGTTGAAAGCTACCTGCGGATACTTCATCAATCCGATTTTAATGAAACGCTCACAGGCAACGGAAGGGAGGTTATGTTGTCTCATGAAAAAAAAGACGGGACCTCAACACTTTTTAAAGAAACAAAAGCCGTGTATGCCGATGCTAACCTTTTCGAATTCCTTTCAATGCCCTTGTTGTACGGGGAGGAAGCAACCGTGCTGAAATACCCGAATTCGATCGCCTTATCACGAAAGGCCGCCATTCGATTTTTTGGAAATGAGAATCCGCTCGGTGAACTATTGGTTCTCAACGGGGCACAATCGTTGAGAGTAACCGGCGTGTTCGAAGACTTGCCCAACAATACACACCTGAATTTTGATCTCGTTATATCCAACGTCGCAAAATTGAACCAATGGAATACCTATGGATCGTTTGATCACTTCGGCACCCACAATTATATCAAACTGAAAAGTAATTCGTTCAAGGAGCTCGAAAACAAAATCAATAAAAAAATTCAAACCTATTGGGCCGAGTCGTTTAGGAAATGGCCAGAGGTAAGGGCTCGGCTGATCGTTCAGCCCTTGTCCGAAGTCCCCTTTAGCCAGAATTTCATAGCTGAGAATTTCAGAGTGAAATCCAAAATGACACTTTTCATAATGGGAAGTGTGTCGGTAATCATATTATTCATGGCCTGGATCAATTACATTAATCTCACGGTATCCAGAACAACAGGAAGAATGAAAGAAGTAGCCACGCGTAAAGTGTCAGGGGCAACCTCTGCAGATTTTGTTAAGCAATTCCTCATGGAAGCTTTGGTCATTAATGTGTTGGCGGTCATCCTGGCGGCAACCTTACTTCAGCTTTTGCGCGAACCCGCTTCCTTGTTTCTGCAGATTCATTTTCCTTCGCTCCATTCCGTGTCGTGGGGGATTATTATTTTCTTTTTGATGGCCGTGACAATTGGAATTTTGATCACCGGTTTATACCCTGCCCTCATGTCAGCAACCTATAACCCCCGTCTTTTATTTTTGACGAATTCAAGACCTGCTGGTAAAAAGCTATTGTCCTCTATTTTAACCACGGGGCAATATGCGGCAGCGGTCGTATTAATTTTCTTTGGTTTCATCATTCACGATCAGCTCAATTATATCCTTGACAAAGATTTAGGGATTGACAAAGAGCGCGTGTTTTTTGTGGACCCTCCCGTAGTTGGGGCAGAGCGCTATGCGAAGGATGTGAATGTTTACAAAAATGAAATCGCCACTCAACCGTATGTGCAAAATGTAACGATTACGAGATGGTGGCTGAACTTATCCCTCCGGCGATACCGCAACTCCATCCATAGTAAGTCGAACGGCATCGTCGTAAGCGAAAACTTTATCCCCTTTTACAATCTCCGAATGCTTGCCGGGCGCAATTTTCGGCTTGGCGATAGAAAAGACGTTGTTCTTCTGAGTCGTCGGGCCGTTGAGCGCATGGGTTTTAAGGACTTACGAGATGCGATCGGCGGTAAGATTTATGTGGGCGATCAGCCGAGAGAAATGGAGATTGTTGGCGTAATCGAAGACTTCAGGTTGTGGCCGTTTTTAATTTCAACGAGCAATACAGAGTCAGATGCGGGACGAGGCTACACCTTACTATATGATCGGTTCGAGGATTATGTCCCTAATATAGTCACTGTCAAACTTTCGGCTGATCATCTGAAAGAATCTCTTTTGGGGCTCGAAAAGAGCTATTCTCAAATTTTTCCCGGCAATGCCTTCAACGGATTCTTTTTTGAAGACTGGATCCATGAACAGTATGAAGGTGAAAACATTGCCCGCAATCAAATTACATTTTTTACGGGCCTGGCCATCGGCATTGCTTGCCTTGGACTGCTGGGCATGATTACTAATAGAATTGTTGAAAAGACCAGGGAAATCGGAATTCGAAAAGCCCTGGGCGCCGGAATAAAAAATGTTGGGTATGTATTGTTGGGTTCAACGGTCCGGCAAGTAATCGCCTCGGTTATCATTGGAATACCCGTCGCTTACTCTCTATCCCAGCACTATCTTGAAAGATATTCCGATCGCATCCACTTACAATGTTATGTTTGCTACGGTAGCCACTGTTGTCTTGAAGGCAGCCAGGACCAACCCGGTGGAGGCATTGAGGCATGAATAGGTTACCAGCCTCCCGAACTCAAAACAAATTTTGCTATCTTAGGTGATCAATGAAAAAACTCCCGGGCCAAATTTTAATCGTTGATGACGATGACCATGTGGTGCTAACATCGAAAATGATCCTGAAAAACTATTTCCAAAACATTGATACTCTTTCCTCGCCCAAGACATTGGAATCAAGACTCAAGCAGCAAGACGTCGACGTCGTGCTGCTGGATATGAACTTCAAAGCGGGCGTGACGTCGGGCAACGAAGGTATTTTTTGGATGAACCGGATTCAGGCAATTTCTCCTCAAACCCAGGTCGTCCTTCAAACCGCTTATGGCGATATTGAACTGGCGGTGAAGTCCATTAAAGAAGGAGCCGTTGATTTTCTGCCAAAGCCGTGGGATCAGGACAAACTGGTTTCAACGGTCCTCAATGCTTATCAACAAGCCATTGCCCGAAAGGAAAACCGCGACTTACGATCAAAACAAAGGGCGCTCCAACAACACATTAATCAAAATCATGCCTCGTTCATCGCGACATCGCCTTCCATGCAGGGAGTGCTTCATGCTATTGAACAAGTTGCCGCGACCGAAGCCAATGTTTTGATCCTCGGTGAAAACGGAACGGGGAAGGAAGTGGTGGCTCGCGCCATCCACAACCAGTCGAATCGATCGGTAGAACCCTTTATTTCAGTTGATCTGGGAGCGGTGACGCCGACTTTATTTGAATCCGAGATGTTCGGTCATGAGAGGGGTGCTTTCACCGATGCCAAGGAAGCCCGTATTGGAAAATTTGAATTGGCCAACAACGGTACGTTGTTTCTGGATGAGATCGGAAACCTTTCGACCGAATTGCAGGTCAAACTGCTCTCCGTATTGGAAAGCCGAGCGGTTTCCAAAGTGGGTTCCAATAAAATAATCGATCTCGATGTACGCATTATTTGCGCCACCAACTCTCCCATCCACGAATCCGTGAAGACCGGCGCATTTCGCCAGGACCTTTTCTATCGGATCAAAACGATTGAAATTCACCTCCCTCCCTTGCGCGAGAGAAAAGAAGACATTCCGCATTTGGTGAATTACTACCGCGATGAATTCGAAAAGCGGTACCATAAAGAGGTCGAGGTCGACGCTGCGTTGTTGGAACAATTGACGGGTTACCACTGGCCTGGAAACATTCGTGAGCTTCAGCATGCCGTCGAGCGCGCGGTCATCCTCAGCAGGCAACCGGGTTTGACGATCGACGATTTTCAGTTAAGCCCTTCTCACGAATCAGCGACCGAAAACAGAGCGACCCTCAACCTGTCGGATGTGGAAAGGGATGTGATTCGCCAGGCTGTGAGAAAATCCGGTGGCAATCTGACAAAGGCCGCTGAAGAACTAGGTATTGGCAGGACCACGCTCTATAGGAAACTGGAAGAATATGGCCTTACCACCCCACCCTAAGCCCTTTTCGCAAGGACCGGGACCTGGACCCCCCTCACTGGACAGTTCCTATATACCCGCTGAGGCCAAGGCAACGGCAGCCTTGCCCGCCGAATCTTCAGCGAAGGCTGGCTTGTCCGCCGAAGCTTCAGCGAAGGCGGGACTTTCCTTCCGCAATAAAGTAGCCTTGCGTCTGCTAGGCATCTGCTTTTTCGGTTGCCTTACCGGTTTTCTTGTTTTCAATTCACCGTATTGGATGGCGGGTATCTGGACTGCACTGGCGACCGTGGCTCTTTTTTACGAAACGGTTCTCCTGGTGATTCAGTCAGAGCGAAAATTGACTGCCTTTTTACAATCGTTGAAGCAAAATGATTTCACTGTAACGTTCTCCGAAAACAAAGCATCGAATAATTATGACCTTCACCAGGCATTCAATCAATTGAATGAAACCTTTAAAACCCTGCGATCCGCCAAGGAGTCCCAGCATCAATTGCTCCAGGTGGTGGTCGAGCATGCGGCGGTGCCCCTGGTCTGCTTTGAAGAAAGCAATCACGAAGTGTACCTGATCAACGGTGCGGCGAAAATCCTCTTCCAAGTCCCATTTCTTCAGAAAATTGATTCCTTGTGGAGAGTGGATAGAAGTTTGCCGGAGTTTTTGCAACAGATCCAGGATGGAGAGAAGTCTGCGTTAAAATTAGTCCTGCGCGGCAAGGCCGTCTTCTTGTCTGTGACCTCGCGGCATGTTCTTTTTAATAACAAGAATTTGAAACTCGTTGCCTTGACCGACGTCAGCAGCGAGTTGGCAGCGAAAGAGGCCGAAGCCTGGCAAAAATTGTTGCGTGTGTTGACCCACGAGATCTCCAATTCCGCCATA